>Ga0209257_1000513_pt1 | contig 67348 bp, 59 predicted proteins | sample AraplaCvi_mCL_r2_FD_184277 | JGI IMG/M metagenome (GOLD analysis project Ga0209257, IMG submission 184277) | Arabidopsis root microbial communities from North Carolina, USA - plate scrape MF_Cvi_mCL_r2 (SPAdes) (version 2) | ecosystem: Host-associated > Plants > Roots > Endosphere | place: USA...
GTCCGACGACGGCGAGAAACTGAAGCTCCACGGACCGTCCAGGGTCTGGTAGCGGACCGACTTGGTCGCATCGCCCGCCAGGGCCGCCTGGCGGCTCTCGAACGCAAAGTGGGTGGCGCTGGCCGCCTGCTTTCCCCGCGCATACACCGCCGGGTTCTCCCAGTCCGGCCGCGAGGCGTCCACCTGCACCGGCTGGACGCGGACCTCCTCGGCCCGAGCGGCGAACGCCATCGCCAGGCTGGCAGCCCCAAGGCTGGCGGCCCCAAGGCTGGCGGCGCCCGCCTTCAAACCCCGCTTTTTACGCTTCACGTCCTGATGTTCCCTGTTCTGGCCGCGACCCGAGCCGCGACGATTTGTGCATTCGTTCTCAAGTCACAGCCACGCTAAGCCATACCGGCGAATCCGCCTCGCGCCATCCGACACCGCGTCGTGGGCTCGCCCCACACGACCTGAGCGCAAGCATGGTTCCGGTAACACAACCCAGCATCGCTAATTTGGCCTGACCACTTTGGACGGGCGAAAAATTATTTCTAACGTTAGGTTGTCGAAAAATATGCTAAGAAAACCAAATTAATGAAAAAATATCAGTAAAATCAATTGAGTAACTTGCATGTTGCATATTGGCAGCATGGAAACGCTCTCGTCAATCTTATTCATCCGACAAATTGAAGCACCCGCCCTGACCTGATATCGCTGAAGAGGTCAGGCCAATAAGCCGCCAAACAAGGCGGTGCGAGAACTAACAAGGAGGAGGGAACATCGTGAGCCCCAAAATCAGCCCCAAGCGCGTTCTGAAGATCGCGCTTCTATCGGCCACCGTCTTCGGGGGACTGCCCGTCGTCGCCGCCGCCCAGACGGCCGCAACCCAGACTGCCGCGACCCAGACCGCCCCGAGCGACACGCTCGAAGCCGTGGTCGTCACCGGCTTCAAGCAGAGCTACGCCAATGCGGTTCGCGCCAAGAAGACCGCGGTCGAGATCACCGACGGCATCTCGTCGGACGGCCTGGGCCGCTTCCCCGACCTGAATGTGGGCGAAGCGCTGCAGCGCATCCCCGGCGTCCAGATCAACCGCGAAGCCGAAGGCCGCGACGCCACCATCAACCTGCGCGGGATGCCGGGCGAATACGCCCGCAACACCTTGAATGGCCAGTCGTTCGCCGGTCCCGCGCTGCTGCGCGACAACCAGGGCTCGCCGCTCGGCGCCTTCAACTCGGACATCTTCTCGGCCTTCGTGATCGCCAAGTCGCCGATGGCCAACACCGTCTCCGGCGGCCTGTCGGGCAATGTCGACATGCAGATCGCTCCGGCGCTGTCGCGCAAGGACGGCGGCTTCATGAAGGGCGCCTACGAGTACAACACCCTGGGCAAGCTGGGGGCTCCGGCCGCGACCATCGGCTACAACAAGCACCTGTCGGACAATCTCGCGGTCTTCGGGACCCTGGCGTACAAGAAGGAAAACTTCCGCCGCGATACGGTCCGCCTCAACAGCTACGACTATCTGACCGCGGCGATGACGGGCCTCTCGCCCACCCAGTTCAACGCGACCTATGGCCAGTACTTTTCGGCCAATGCCTGCCCGACCAGCGCCACTTCGTACTGCCGCTCGCTGGCCCAGGCCCTGGGCGTCTCGCAGACCGCCGCGGCGGCCTACATCAACAGCAACACCGGTTCGACCAGCACAAACGGCGTCTGGGCCAACAGCCAGATCCGTCAGTACACCCGCATGAACGTGGGCAAGGTCTGGTCGGGCTCGGCCGGCGTCGAATGGCGTCCGAACGACAACACCAAGATCGGCCTGATCGGGTTCAAGACCAACCGCAACCTGCCGGACACGACACAGTACTTCCTGATCAACACCGTCCTGCCGTCGTCGACGGCCGGCGCGGGCACGGTGATCACGCCGACGGGCGCGCCGGTGAAGACCAACGACGGTCGCTACCTGTATCAGAACTACACGTTCACCAACATGAACGCGCTGTCGTCGACCCGCCTCTACTCGCAGCAGCAGAAGTCGGACGGCCTGATCGGCAACATCGACTGGAGCAACGACGACTGGCGCGTCGCCGGGGCCCTGACCCTGTCGTCGGGCTATAACGCCTCGGTCGAGACAGAGGTCGATGTCGCCACCTATACCCGCGCGGGCGGCAACGGCGTTACCGGCTCGCTGACCACCGGCCTCTCCGACATCGGCAACTTCAAGTACACGACCTCGCCGACCCCGCAGAACGCGATCACCACCGGCCAGACCTGGACTTGGGGCGGGGCCAGCGATCCCACGTCGTTCTACAACAACGGATCGAAGGCCAACTCAACCAACCAGATCCAGATCCAGGGCACCGAGAGCTTCGCCAAGAACGACCTGAACAGCGCGGCCCTCGATGTCGAGCGTTTCGTCAAGTTCGGTCCGCTCAAGAGCCTGCAGGCCGGCGTGCGCCTGGAGCGCGAGAAGTACGTCTCGACCGGCTACCGCATCTACGCCTACGGCGCCCAGTTGCAGAACATCACCTCGGGCATGATGGTCACGGCGCCCTTCGTCGACGACTTCATGGGTGGGACGGCGGGCGACTACAATCGCAACTGGCAGGTCCTGAACGTCCGCGACTTCCTGAACGCCGTCCGTCCGGTCACGCCCTATCAGAGCGGCGGTCTGTCAAGCCAAGGCTTCAACATCCAGTACGCCGACAGCAGCTACTACGATAAGAACTTCACCAACCAGAACGATATCAATCAGTTCTACATCCAGGCGAAGTACGACACCGAGATCTTCGGCCACGGCGTGCGCGGCAACTTCGGCGGCCGCTACGAAGACACCAAGAACACCATCACGACCCTGGACCGCATCACCCCGCCGACCGACTCGATCGGCTCGTCGACGGCGTTCAAGACCGACGAATACGTCAACAAGTACCACTACTTCCTGCCGTCGGCGATCTTCGTGGCCGACGTCACCGACAAGCTGATCCTGCGCGGCGCCTACTACAAGACCTACGTCCGGCCGCACCCGCGCCAGTACTCGCCGTCGACCAAGGTCAGCCCTGCCCAGATCCTGAACACCAGCCTGAGCTCGGGCGCGGTCAGCGTCTACGACACGTCGGTGCAGATCGGGAACAACAAGCTGCGGCCCTACCTGGCCGAGTCCTACGACCTGTCGCTGGAATGGTACAACCGCCCCAACGGCCTGATCTCGCTGGCCTATTTCCGCAAGAACATCACCGGCCGCATCGCCACGACGACCGATCCGGCGATCCTGTGCCCGGCTGACGGCTCGACCTGGGGCTTCGGCGCCCTGTCGTGGGACGGCACGTACTGCAACGCCACCAGCCTCTCCAGCGCCACCAAGCAGGTGCACGTCAACGCCAGCGGCGCCTACAACCTGGACAAGCCGACCACGGTCGAGGGCGTCGAGTTCAACATCCAGCAGAACCTCGATTTCCTGCCGGGCTTCTGGAAGAACTTCGGCGGCAGCTTCAACTACGCCTACACGACCTCGAAGAGCCCGGCGATCGCGCCTTTCCCGGGCATTTCCAAGCACAACGTCAACCTTATCGGCTACTACGAGACAACCAAGTTCGGGGTGCGCGCGGTCTACAACTACCGTTCGGACTACCCGCTGAACGCCAACGGCACCTACACCGGCGGCGCCCGCTCGGTGAAGCCGCGCGGTCAGCTGGACATGTCGGCCTCGTACAATGTCACCGACAACTTCAGCCTCTCGCTGGACGCCTACAACCTCACCGACGCGGTCCGTTTCGAATACGAGAACGACCACCAAGTGTCGCGTTGGGTCGATTACGATGGCCGCACCTTCACCCTGACGGCGCGCGCCACCTTCTGATCTTCACTTCCCCTGTGAAGCCACTTGATAGCCGGTCCATTCGTGGACCGGCTATGTTTTCGAGACCTGGAGGATTCCCATGCCGAACCGTCGCGCGCGCCTTTCGCCCTTGTTGGTTTTGGCCGCGGCCTTGATGGCCTCCTCCTCCGCGCTGGCCCAGGAAACGTCCAGGGGGGCCGCGCTCTACGCCCTTCCCGCCCTGAATGTCGGCCTCGGCAACGACAACGAGGGCGACACCATTCCCGGACCGACGCGGCCCAACGGCTCCATTCATCCGTCTCCGGAAACGCCCAACCCCAGCAACGCCGGCTACAACGCCGCCGAGCCGATCAGCGGCTTCGCTCAGTTGCATTCCCAGGGGTCCGGCGGCGTCACCACCTATGGCACGTTCCTGCTGTCGCCCCAGGTGGGCCCGGCCCAGTTCGATGAGGCCGCCCACCTGTCGCCCAAGGCCGACGAGGTCCTGGCCGCCGACCAGTATTCAGTGCTGCTGTCGCGCTACGGCGTGCGCGCGGCGGTCACCCCTGCCCACTATGCGGCGATCTATCGCCTCGATTATCCGACCACCAACGAAGCCCAGCTCGTCTTTGATATCACGCGCAAGGTCGGGGGCCTGGTCGCCTCGGACCAGGCGAACGTGAAGCTGTACCCGGCCGAGGGCAAGATCGTCGGCCACGTAAAGGCCAAGGGCTACTGGAACCCGGCCCTGATCGACATCTGGTTCGTGGCCAGGTTCGACCAGACGCCGACCGCCTGGGGCGTCTTCGACAAGGCCGAGCGCCGAGCCGGGGCGACCGAGGGCAAGTCGGGCTCCGACGATCGTCTGGGCTCGTGGCTGACCTTCAAGACTACCGCCGGCAAGCCTCTGCTGGTCAAGATCGCCGTGTCGTTCACCAGCGCCGAGACGGCCGAGGCCTTGCTGGATCGCGAAATACCCGACTGGAACTACGACCGTATCCGCCAGGAGGCCCAGAAGGCCTGGAACGACCGCCTGGGCGAGATCGAGGTCTCCGGCCTGGACGAGGCTCAGACCCGCCGCTTCTACACAGCCTTCTACCATGCCTCGACCCATCCCCGGGATCGCAGCCTGGATCAGCCGGCCAAGGAACTCGGCCGCCCCAACTGGGACGACCATTACACCCTGTGGGACACCTATCGGACGCTGTTTCCGCTAATGTCGGTGCTGCGCCCCAGTGAATACGCGGCGAACCTGAACTCGCTGATCCACACCTTCGACAAGTTCGGCGCGGCCGACACGGCGATCATCGGCGGCCAGAACTATCACGTCGGCCAAGGCGGCGACGAAGCCGACAACGTGCTGGGCGAGGCGGCCCTGCGCGGGACCCAGGGTGTGAACTGGAACGACGCCTGGCGCGTGACCCACTTCAACGCCTTCGAGCGGCGCCGGCCGCGCTATCTGGAAAGCGGCTATTTCGGCGTCGGCGACCTCAGCCCCGAACCGAACAACCAGCGCGCCAAGTCGGGCTCCTCGACCCTGGGCTTCGCGCTGAACGACTATTTCGCCGCCAAGGTCGCCGCCAAGGCGGGCAAGGCCGACGAAGCCGCCGCCCTGGTCAAGCGCTCGGACAACTGGCGCAAGATCTGGAACCCGGAGACCCAGAGCGACGGCTTCAAGGGCTTCCTGATGCCGCGCTATCCGGACGGCAAGTTCCAGGACATCGACCCCAAGCTGGGCTGGGACGGCAAGGTCCACAACAATGTCGGCTACTACGAGGGCACGGCCTGGATCTATTCGTACGGCGTGCTGCACGACCTGCCGGGCCTGGTCGAGGCCATGGGCGGTCGGGTGCGCTTCAACGAGCGCCTGAACCACGCCCTGGACGCCGGCCTGATCGACATCACCAACGAGCCGTCGTTCGCCACGCCGTGGCTGTTCCACGCCCTGGGACGCGCCGACCTGTCGTCTTACTGGGCGAGCCAGGTGTTCAAGCACTTCACGCCCACCGCCTATCCGGGCGACGAGGACGCCGGGGCGATGAGCTCCAACTACGTCTTCAACCGGCTGGGCCTGTTCCCCAAGCTGGCCAGCGACCTCTTCTACCTGCACGGCCCGCGTCACGCCCGCAGCGTGCTGCACCTGGAAGGCGGCAAGACGCTGCAGATCCTGGCGGCCAACGCCGGCGACGACCATCCCTACATCGCCAGCGCCAGCCTGAACGGCCAGCCGCTGACGGGCCCCTTCATCTCGCAGGCCCAGCTACTGGCCGGCGGCGTTCTGAACTTCACCATGAGCGCCACGCCCGGTCAGTGGGCTTATGACGGCGCGGTGCTGAAGGTCGAGACCGAGGTCCCGGTCCTGACCGACGGCAAGACCTCGACTGTCTGGACCGCCTCGGCCGGCCAGTCGGCGACCTTCACCCGCCCGGCGGCGGCCTGCCTGAAGGCCTACACCATCAGCGTCGGCGCAGCTGAAGCCGACCCGACCGCCTGGCGCTTCAGCGGCTTCGACGGCAAGCGCTGGGTCAAGCTGGACGAACGGAAAGGCGAGCGCTTCGCGCATCGCCATGCCACCAACACCTACGACCTGAAGGCCAAGGCCTATGCCCGCTATCGGTTCGAGGTGACCAAGGGCAAGGCCGTTCAGGTCGGAGAAATCGAGCTGGTCGCGGCCGATGGATCGATGTGCCGTTGATCTGAGCCGAGCATCCATTAGCTTGGCTGCCTAATTATTTGTCGGAGGAATTGTCGATGCAGTGGGCTCGAGCCGCGACCCTGAGCGCCTGTGCGCTCGCCCTGAGCGTCGCGACGACCGGGGCCCACGCGGCCAAGGCGCCCGGCGCCCGGACCGCGGCCGAGGCCGAGCCGATCTTCGCCGACGCCCCGGCGCGCGGCGGCTTCACCCTGGTCGGGCCGGGCAGCGTCCCGACCCTCGTGGTCGATCCCGCCGACGCCGCCGTCGTCCGTCACGCAGCGGACGACCTGGCCGACGACATCAAGACCGTGACCGGACAGTCGGTCAACGTCGGCGCCGCGCCGGCCGGCAAGACCGTGATCCTGGTCGGCACGCTAGGAAACAGCAAGCTGATCGACCAGCTGGTCGCGGCCAGAAAGGTCGACGTCTCGCGCCTGACCGGCGCCTGGGAGAGCTTCGTCATCGCCGCGGTCGACCGCCCCCTGCCCGGCGTCGACAAGGCCCTGGTGGTGATCGGCAGTGACCGACGCGGAACGGCTTTCGGGGTCTATGAGGTGGCGCAGGGCATGGGCGTCTCGCCCTGGGCCTGGTGGGCCGACGTCACGCCCAAGCATCGCGACACGCTGGTCGTTCGCGCCGGCGTCCACCGCTTCGGCCCGCCGTCGGTCAAGTATCGTGGCGTCTTCGTCAACGACGAGGACTGGGGCCTCTATCCGTGGGCGCTGAAGACCTTCGATCCCGAGCGCGGCGACATCGGCCCCAAGACCTATCGCCGGATCTTCACCCTGCTGCTGCGCCTGAAGGCCAACACCCTTTGGCCGGCGATGCACCACACCACCGCGCCGTTCAATTCCGATCCGGCCAACGCCAAGCTGGCCGAAGAGTACGGCATCGTCATGGGCTCGTCCCACGCCGAGGCCATGCTGCGCAACAATGTCGGCGAGTGGAAGGACGACCCGGCCAAGTTCAACTATGCGACCAATCCCGAGGGCGTGAAGGCCTATTGGGAGGAGCGCGCCAAGATCAACGGGCCCTATGAGAGCCTGTGGACCTTGGGCATGCGCGGCATCCACGACACCGGCATGGTTGGTCCGAAGACCTTGCAGGACAAGGTCGCCCTGCTGGACAAGATCATCAGCGACCAGCGCGAGATCCTCAGCAAGAATGTCTCGCCCGACGTGACCAAGGTCCCGCAGATCTTCGTGCCCTACAAGGAGGTGCTGGAGATCTACCGCGCGGGGGTGAAGGTCCCCGACGACGTCACCATCGTCTGGCCCGACGACAATTTCGGCTACATCCGCCAGTTCGCCAGCCGCGAGGAGGCCAGCCGCAAGGGCGGGGCCGGGGTCTATTATCACCTGTCCTATCTGGGCTTCCCGCTGTCGTATCTGTGGCTCAGCACCACCCCGCCGGCCCTGGTGCAGGAGGAGATGACCCACGCCTTCGACACCGGCGCGCGTAACGTCTGGATCGCCAATATCGGCGACATCAAGCCGGCCGAGATCGGGACCAGCCACTTCCTGGAGATGGCCTGGGACATCGATCGCTGGCGCGGCAAGAGCCAGCGCCAGTTCCTGGAGGACTGGAGCCGCCGCAACTTCGGGCCCGCCCTGGCCGGCAAGACCGCCGCGCTGATGGACAGCTATTACCGCCTGAACTTCGAGCGCCGTCCCGAGCACCTGGAATGGCTGCCCAAGGCCGAGAGCCGGCACCTCTCCAGCTTCACGCCAGACGAGGTCAACGACCGTCTGCGCGCCTTCCGCAAGCTGGTGGCCGAGACCAAGGCGACCAGCGCCCAGGTCTCGCCCGAGCTGGCCGACGCCTGGTTCGAGCTGGTCGAATTCCCGATCCGCGTCTCGGCCGCCGCCAACGTCCGATTCTTCGCCGCCGAGCGCTATAACGAGCTGATCGACAACGACCAGGTCATGGCCCGCTCGGCCGGGGCCGCCGCCGTCGACGCCCAGAGCGAGATCGCCGCTCTGACCGACAAGTTCAACAACAGGATCGCCGGCGGCAAGTGGCGCTGGATCATGCCCGAGGAGCCGGCCGACAGTCAGTGGCGCATCTATCGCGCCCGCCCGGTGCCGATGCCCGGCGGCGGCCTGATCACCGATCCGACCAAGTTCCTGGCCGTGGTCGACGGCGCCGCGCCCGCCAACGCGCCGGTCACCGAGGCCGAGAGCTTCACCGCCAACACGGGCTGGCGACTGGTCGAGGGCGTGGGCCGGGGCCAGGGCGTGATGATCGCCGACAAGCCGGGCGCGACCATCAGCTTCACGGTCGACGCAGCCGCCAGCGGCCTGCGGACGCAGGTCGGCGTGCTGCCGATCTTCCCGGACGGCCAAGCCCAGGAGATCGCCCTGGAGGTCAGCATCGACGGCGGCCCGCCCGAGGCGGTGAAGTGGCCGCGCGCCGTCGGTTCGCCCGCCTGGGCCCAGGGCGTGCTGGACAACCTCTTGAAGGCCGTCGCCGGTCCCGAGCTCACGCCCGGCCGCCATACGGTCACCGTGACCTCGCGGACGGGCCGCGTCGCCCTCGACCAGCTGCGCCTGGTCACGCCGGAAATCATTCCGACCCACGAGAACCACTAGGAGCGCCGCCGATGACCTCGCACCTCAGCCGCCGCGGCCTGCTTGGCGCCTCAGCCGCCCTGACGGCCGCTCTCCCCGTCGCCGCCGCGCCCAAGAAGGCCGCGCCGAAGAAGAAGCCCCTGCTGGCCCCGACACCGCCGATGGGCTGGAACAGCTGGAACAGCTTCGCCACCACGATCAACGAAGCCCAGACCCTGGAGCAGGCGGCGATCATGGCCCGCGAGCTGCTGCCGGCCGGCTACGACATCCTGACCGTCGACATCCAGTGGTACGAGCCGGGCGCCAGCAGCTACACCTACGCCGAGAAGCCGGTCCCGACCCTGGACGACCATGGCCGTCTGCTGCCCGCGACCAACCGCTTTCCATCCAGCGTCGGCGGCAAGGGCTTCAAGCCGCTGGCCGATCGCGTCCACGCCCTGGGTCTGCGCTTCGGCGTCCACCTGATGCGCGGCGCCCCGCGCCTGGCCGCCGAGCGCGGCCTGAAGGTCGTGGGGACCAACATCAGCATCGCCGACATCGTCGACAAGCGCAGCGTCTGCACCTGGAACCCCGACATGTACGGGGTCGACATGACCAAGCCCGGCGCCCAGGCCTATTATGACAGCGTCTTCGCTCTGCTGGCCTCGTGGGGTGTGGACTTCGTCAAGGTCGACGACCTTTCGCGCCCCTATGACGCCCACGCGGCCGAGATCGAGGCCATCCATCGCGCGATCGGCCGCACCGGCCGGCCGATGATCCTGTCGATGTCGCCGGGCGAGACCCCGGTCGTGCGCGGCGCCCACGCCAAGGCTCACGCTCAGATGTGGCGCATCTCGGACGATTTCTGGGACGACTGGAAGATGCTGGACGCCCAGTTCACGCGCCTGGAGAACTGGTCGCCCTATATCGGAGACGGCGGCTGGCCCGACGCCGACATGCTGCCGTTGGGCCGCCTGGCCCTGGGCGAGCGCGACACCAAGTTCACGCCCGACGAACAGCGCACCCTGATGACCCTGTGGTCGGTCGCCCGCTCGCCGCTGATCATGGGCGGCGACCTGCGCCACCTGGACGCTCCGACCAAGGCCCTGCTCACCAATCCCGAGGTGCTGGCGGTGAACCAGGCCTCCAGCGACAACCGTCCGCACTTCGTCGAGGACGGGATGCGGGTGTGGACCGCCAAGGCCACGAACGGCGATGCGTACCTGGCGTTGTTCAACACCGGCGAGAAGGCTCGCGAGGTCGGCGTGAACCTGGAGCTGGTGGGTCTGCCGTCTTCGGTCGCCGTGCGGGACCTGTGGAGCCGCGGCGACGCCGGTCGAGCAACGGGGCGCTTCAGTGTGCAACTGCCGTCGCATGGGGCGGGGCTATATCGGTTGGCCTCGCGCTAAACCCTCACCAAACTACCGTCATTCCCGCCCTCGTGGCGGGACCCCCTCGGTCAGCTGACACATCATACGCAAACGACCTGCTTAGTAGGTCGCCCCTCCCGCACCTGCGACGGATAGAGAGGTTCCCGCCACAAGGGTGGGAATGACAGTTGAAGGGTAGCGCTCCAACTCGACTACTGCCCATTGGGCGGCGGCGTGAACGTCGTCGCCCAGCCCGCTGGCTGCGGGCCCATGGTCAGCTCCAGCACCCCGCCCTTGGCCAACTCGTCATGCGTGATCCAGGCGCGGTCGATAGCCTTGCCGTTAAGCTTGGCGGCCGTGACGTAGCGGTTGGCGTCCGAGGCCGCCGGCGCGGCGACCACGAAGGTCTTGCCGCCTTCCAGCGCGATGGCGCTGCGCGTAAACAGCGGCGAGGCGATGTAATAGTAGGGCTGGCCGGCGTTCGGGTAGAGGCCGATCGCGTTCCAAACGTACCAGCTGCTCATCGCCCCGGCGTCGTCATTGCCCGGTAGGCCCGTGCGGCTCAGCTTGTAGTGCTTGGCCATCAGCGTCCGGGCGATTTCCTCCGTGCGGTCCGGGCGGCCGGCGTGGATATAGAGGTACGGCGCCAGAATGTCGGGCTCGTTGCCCTGCGAATAATGGCCGTCGAACAGGTGATCCAGCCAGGCCACGAAGCCTTTGCTCCCGCCGGTCTTGGCCATCAGCCCGGCCACGTCCTGCGGAACATAGGTCGAGTACTGCAGCGAATTGCCCTCGTAGAACACCGCGTCCCACCACGGGCCCGAGCGATCGGGGTACTCGTAGGTGCAGCTATAGTTCTCGACCCACTCGCCGTTCGGATAGCGTGGCCGCACGCAGCCCAAGCTGTCGTCCCAGATGTTCTTCCAGTTGGCGCTGCGGGCGAAGTAGCGCTTGGCGTCGTCGGTCTTGCCCAAAGCCTTGGCCACCACACCGATGGCGTAGTCGTCATAGGCGTATTCCAGGGTCCGCGAGGCCGAGCGGGTCACCGTGAAAGGCACGTAGCCCAGTTTCAGATAGTCCTTCAGCACCCGGCCCTGCAGGAAGGGCTGGTCGCTGTCGACCTCGCCATTCTTGCGCAGCGCTTCGTAGGCGAGCTTGACGTCGAAGCCGCCCAGCTTCTTGACCACCGCGTCGGCCACCAGGATGTCGCCGTTAGAGCCGCCCTGGGTCATGCCGTTGGCGCCGGCGATGCGGGCGTCGGGCATCCAGCCAGTGTGCTTGTAGGTGTCGATCAGCGAACGGAGCATGTCGCGCTGCCGCTGCGGCTGGATCACCGTCAGCAGCGGGTGCAACGTCCGGAACGTGTCCCACAGGGTGTAGAAATCCTCGTAGTGCGGCTCGTCGGATGTCCACCAGACGTTTTCGCCGCTGAGGTCGTGCGGCATGGTGTGGGCGCGGTAGAGGGCCGAATAGAAGATCCGCTGCTGCTCGTCGCTGCCGCCCTCGACCTTGATCTTGGCCAGGGCGTCGCCCCACTGCGCCTCGGCCGCCTTTCGGACCGCGTCGAAGTCCCAGCCGGGCGCTTCCTCGGCCAGGTTGTCGCGAGCCTTGTCGGCGCTGATGAACGACACGGCCAGCTTCATCTGGACCTGGCGGTTCGTGGTCGTGTCGAAGGTCAGATAGGCGCCGAGACGGTTCGAGAACTCCTGCTCGGTGTCGTACTCGATCATCAGGCCCTGGCGATTGGCCGCGCTCTTGACCTGGACGCCGCCTTCGCTGACGCCGGCGCCGGGCTTGGTCTCCATCCAGCCCTGGCCCGCTTTCCAGGCCCCGAAGGCCTTGGCTGGACGGTCGGTCACCGCGTGGAAATAGAGGGTATAGGGCGTGGGGTTCCAGCCGCCCTCGACCGTCACCTCGCCGGCCAGGGTGTGGTCATCGATCAGCTGGACCTTGGCCAGCCGCACCCGCTGGCCGCGCCCGCGCATGGCGACCACAGAGCTGACGTCGAAGATCAGCTGGCTGTCGGCTACGGCCGGATAGGTCAGGCGCTGGAAACCGACCCGGCGCGAGGCGGTCAGCTCGACCTCGACCCGCTCGGCGTCGCTGTTGCCCAGGCCCACGGCGTAGTAGCCGGGCGCGGCGCGCTCGCCCGTCTTGCCGAAGTGCAGGTGATTGACGCGCAACGGACCGACCGAGGGCGTGACCCGGAAGTTGCCGTACTTGCCCGAGCCGCCCGTGCCGCTGACATGGGTATAGCTGAAACCCATGATCGGGCTCTTGGAGTCGTAACCGTGAGTGTCGGCGTTGGTGGTGTCGGGGCTGAGCGACACGAAGCCGAACGGCACGCCCGCGCCCGGCACGGTGTTGCCGCCCGTGACGCCGCCGCCGTCGGTCCCGACAAACGGGTCGACCTTCGCGATCAGATCGGTCTGCGCCCGTGCGGCGAGCGGCAGCGCGAACATGGCCGCGCCAAGGAGAAAGGCTCGAAAGGAACGCATCGGCGCCGTCCTGGTCTAACTGGCCCGCTAGGCCTTGTGGGTGCGGGCGTAATGGTCGAAGGCGACGGCGGCGACAATGATCAGGCCGATCACCACCTGCTGGAAGTACGAGGTGACGTGCAGGATGACCAGGCCGTTCGACAGGACGCCTATCAGAAGGGCGCCCAGGATGGTGCCGCCGACATTGCCGGAGCCGCCGGTCAGGCTGGCGCCGCCGATCACCACCGAGGCGATGACCCGCAGCTCGTAGCCCGTGCCGGCCACGGCCTCGGCCGAGCCCAGGCGCGCCGACAGCAAGAAGCCCGACAGGCCGGCCAGAGCGCCGATCACGGCGTAGACGCTGGTGACGATGAAGTCGACGTTGACGCCCGACAGCCGCGCGGCCTCGGCGTTGCCGCCGACGGCGTAGATCTGACGGCCGTAGCGGGTGTAGCGCAGCACCACGTGACCGATGATGGCGACCAGGGCGAAGACCAAGATCGGCACGGGCACGAACAGGATCTGCCCCGTCCCCCACCAGCGATAGGCCTCGTCGAATCCCGAGATCGGCCCGCCGTCGTTCAGCAGCAGGGTGGCGCCGCGCCAGACGGTCATGCCGCCCAGGGTGACGATGAAGGCCGGCACGTGCAGCCAGGTCACCGCCTTGCCCTGGATCAGCCCGCCGACGAAGCCGACCAGGGTGGAGATGGCCAGGGCGACGAACCAGGTCGCTGGTCCCCCGCCGAGCAGGTTAGTCACCACATAGGCCGCCGCGATCGAGGCGAAGGCCAGCAGCGAGCCAACCGCCACGTCGATGCCGCCGATCAGGATCACATAGGTCATGCCGACGGCGATGATGCCGTAGATCGACACCTCGCTCAGGATGTTCAGCGCATTGCGCAGCGTCAGGAAGCGCTCGTTGACGGCTCCGAACACGGCGATCAGCAGCAGCAGGAACAGGATCGTCCGATGCTTGCGCGCGAAGGCCAAGAGGTCGAAGCGCTTGCTGGGCGGCGGGGCGGCTTGCCGCTGGGCGGCCGGATCAGGCGTCATGGTCGGGGAAGCGGTCATTGGGGACGGTGTTCCATTGTCGGCGCCGGCAGCGCGCCGGTCGCCATGTAGGCCATCAGGCCTTCTTCGGTGGCCGTCTCGGCGTCGAGGTCGGCGACGACCGCGCCCTCGCGGAAGACGACGATGCGATCGGCCACGGCCATGACCTCGGCCAGTTCGGACGAGATGACGATTATGGCCACGCCCTGTGCGGCCAGGTCGGAGAGCACCTGGTGCACCTCGGCCTTGGCGCCGATGTCGATGCCGCGAGTGGGCTCGTCGACGATCAGCACGCGCGGGGCCAGCGCCATGGAGCGCCCCAGCAGGACCTTCTGCTGGTTGCCGCCCGACAACTTGCCGATCGCAGTCTCCTGGTCGGCCATCTTGATGCGCAGCTTCTGACGATAGGTCTCGACCAGGTCGCGCTCGGCGTTCTCGTCGACCCATTGGCCCAGGGCGCTGAGCGGCTTCAGGGCCGGCAGGGTGAGATTGTGACGGATGGAGTGGTCGAGGAAGCAGCCCTGCTGTTTGCGGTCCTCGGGGACCAGCATGACGCCAGCCTTGATGGCGTCGCGCGGCGACCTCAGCCTCAGCGGCCTGTCATCCAGGCGGATCGAACCGCTAGAGATGGCGTCCGCGCCGAAGATCAGCCGGGCCAGGTCCGTGCGGCCAGCGCCCACCAGACCCGCCAGGCCGACGATCTCGCCAGCGCGGACCTCCAGGCAGATGTCCTTCAGATAACCCGGCGCGGCGATGCGCGGCCGGCGCGGGGAGACGTTTTCGACCTTCAGCACCACGCGGCCGGGTTCGCCGGCGCGCTTGCGGCGCACGAACTCGACGTGGCGGCCGACCATCAGCCGGACCATGTCGGCGACCTCGACCTCGGCGACGTCGCCGCTGGCCACCCAGCGGCCGTCGCGCATGACGGTGTAGCGGTCGCACATGGCCTTCACCTCGGCCAGGCGGTGCGAGACGTAGATGACGCTGACGCCGCGCGCCTTGAGACCCCTGATGATGGCGTGCAGGCGATCGACCTCGCGGCTGGACAGGGCCGCGGTCGGCTCGTCCATGATGATCAACCGGGCGTTCAGGGTCATCGCCTTGGCGATCTCGACCATCTGCTGCTCGGCGACCGTCAGGTGGCGCACGATCTCCTCAGGATTCAGCGGTAGGCCCAGTTCGTCGAGCAGCGTCTGGGCGTCGCGGCGCAGCTGGCGCCAGTCGATCAGGCCCAGCCTCTTGGGCTCACGGCCCAGGAACATGTTCTCCGCGACCGTGAGTTCGGGGAACAGGTTGAATTCCTGGTAGATCGTGGCGATGCCCAGCTGCTGGCGGCGCAGGGGCGTATCGCGCGGGTCCAGCGGCTGGCCGTCGAAGACCACCTCGCCGCCGTCGGCCGCGTGGGCCGCCGACAGGATCTTGATCAAGGTCGACTTGCCCGCGCCGTTCTCGCCCAACAGGGCGTGGACCTCGCCCACGCCCGCCTTGGGCCCGACCTGCAGCCGAACCTGGTCGAGGGCCAGCACGCCGGGAAAGCGCTTGCTGACCTGGCTGACGTCCAGAAGGGTCATGGCGATCTACTTGACCTCGGCGATGCGCGAGGCCTGGGCCAGGTTGTCCTTGGTGATCAGCACGGGGGTCAGGCTGACGCTCTTGGGCGCGGCGCCGGCCCTGATCTTGTCCACCGCCTGGCGAAGGGCGGTGCGGATCTGCTGGCCGGGATTTTGCTCGACAGAGGCGACCATCTCGCCGGCCTTGATGCGCGCCAGGGCCTCGGGGATGGCGTCGAAACCCAGCACCTTGACCTTGTCGGACGCGAAGCCCGCCGCGCGCACCGCCTCCAGCGCGCCCATGGCCATGTCGTCGTTCAGGCACAGGATCACGTCGGGCGGATTGTCGTGCATCGAAGTCAGCACGTTCTGGGTGACCGTCAGAGCCTGGTCGCGCTTGGAGTTGGCGGTCTGCTCGGTAACGATCTGGAACTTGGGACCGCCGGCCGCCAGGCCCTCGTGCACGCCCTTCACCCGCTCAATCGAGCTGGAGCTGCCGGGGTCGTTGGTGATCACCACCACCCGCGCCCCGGCCGGATAGGTCTTGACCACCCAGTCGGACAGGGCGCGGCCGCCGGCCACGTTGTCTGCCCCGACGTGCGGGACAGGCGTCTTCGAGCCGGCGATGTTGCGGTCGACCGAGATCACCGCCACGCCCTGCTGGGACAGCTCGTCGGCGGCGGTGGCCAGGGCCCTGGAGTCGGTCGGGGCGACGATCACCACCTTTGCGCCCTGCACGGCGGCCGCCTCGAGGTCGGCGATCTGCTTGGAGGAGTTGTTCTGGGCGTCCAGAACCTGGACCTTCACGCCCAGCTTGGTCGCCTCATCTTCCAGTTCGCGGCGCATGGCCACGAAGAAGGGCTGGGACAGATCGTTGAAGCTGACCACGATTTCGGCGTCATGACCGCCACGCGAACAGGCCGCCAGCAGCGCCGTCGTCACCCCCAGTCCAGACACCATGGCGAAGACGCGCCGGCGCGACGGCAGGGGGCGGGTCATGATATTCCTCTCCTCAAGCGATTATCGGACGCCGAGCGCCGCTGTTTTCTTTGAACGGTGCATGGAAATTTAATTCCATGTCAAGAAAAATAAGAAAAGGATTTTCATTTATTGCGGCCGCCAAGCGCCCGCAAGCGGCGCCCTCCGATGACCAAAGCACGACTTAACGGACTTTTCAGCCGAGCATGAGCCTATGCTTGTCCGGAGGTCGCGGACTTTTCATGTCGCAACCAGAGTTTAGCCCCGAACACGCCGCCGACGCGGCGCAAACCGCGCCCGCGGAGCGGCCCTGCGCCTACGGCTATCTGGACCTCCTCGAGGCCAACCAGGACAGCGCCTGGATCCTGCGCCCCAACGGTGTGGTCGAGCATGCCAACCAGAGGGCCCGGGCCCTGTTCGGGGATCCCAACGGCGAAGTCGACTGGCGTGCGCTGTGGCCCGAAGAGAGCCGCTTCTCGCTGGACCGTTCATTCAGCACGGCGGCCGAGGGTTCGGTCGCCCGCTTCCGCGCGTTCCTCGGCGGCGTCGCCAAGGCCCGGGTTTATTGCGACACGACCATCGCCCCCGTCCGCGACGCGGAGGGCCAGATCGTGCGCCTGCTGGCCACGGCCCGCGACGTCACCGAGGAGGTCGAGACCCAAGGCTTCTTGCGCACGGTGCTGCAGCTGCTGCCGCTGCCCCTGACGGTCAAGAACGTCGAGGACCGCCGCTACGTCCTGATCAACCGCGCCGCCGAGGACGCCCTGGACCTGATCGCCGACGAGGCGATCGGTCGAACCGTCGACCAGGTGCTCCCGCCCGAGCGGGCCGAGCGCGCCCATGCAATCGAGGCCGCCGTCCTGAGCGGCGGCGAGATGCAGGTCGCTGAGGAGGCGATCCAGATCGGCGGCGAGACGCGGCATCTCCTGATCAAGACCCTGGCCACTTACGACGACATCGGCGCTCGTCACATGATCACTCTGGGCGAAGACGTCACCGCCAGCCGGGCGTCGGCTCTGGCCCTCCGCGAGGCCCTGGACCAGGCGGAACAGGCCAGCCGAGCCAAGAGCGCCTTCCTGGCCAATATGAGCCACGAGATCCGCACGCCCTTGAATGGAATCATCGCTGGCGCGGACCTGCTGTCCAAGTCGCTGACCGATCCCCGCGCCCGCGAGCTGGTCGATATCATCGCCGCCTCGGGCCAGAGCCTGGAGGGCCTGCTGTCCGACGTGCTGGACCTGGTTCGCATCGAGGCTGGCCAGATGCTGATCGAGACCGCGCCGTTCGAACTGGGCGACATGGCCCGCTCGGTCGCCGCCCTGTGCAGCCTGCGCGCCGACGAAAAGGGCGTGCGCCTGAACGTCAGCGTCGAGGCCGACGCCGACCATACGGTGATCGGCGACAGCGCCCGCCTGCGCCAGGTCCTGACCAACCTGCTCAGCAATGCGGTGAAGTTCACCGATCGGGGCGAGGTCGCCCTGTGCGTCACGCTGGACGCCGAGGGCCTCGCCCGCTTTACGGTCACCGACACGGGCATCGGCTTCGACGCGGCCACGAAGGCGCGGATCTGTGAGCGCTTCCAGCAGGCCGACGCCTCGTTCACTCGCCGCTTCGGCGGGTCGGGCCTTGGCCTGGCGATCTCGCGCGAGCTGATCCAGCTGATGGGCGGCGAGCTGGACTGCGACAGCACGCCGGGCGAGGGCTCGACCTTCTGGTTCGCCCTGCCCCTGGCCTTCGGCGCCGAGACCGCGGCTCACGACGAGGCCGCGCCCGAGTCCCTGACCGGCGCGCCGCGCGTGCTGGTGGCCGACGACCATCCTACGAACCGCAAGGTCGTCGAGCTGATGCTGGCCGACGTGGCCGATATCGTCTCGGTCGAGAACGGCCTCGAAGCCGTCGAGATGTACGGCCTGGCGCCGCCCGATCTCGTCCTGATGGACATGCAGATGCCGGTGATGGACGGCCTGGAGGCGGTCCGGCGAATCCGGGCGCTGGAGGCTTCGCGAGGCGGGCCGCGCGCCCCGATCATCATGCTGACCGCCAACGCCCGGCCCGAGCATGTGCGGGCCAGTCGCGAGGCGGGCGCCGACGTCCACCTGCAAAAGCCGATCACCACCGCCGCCCTGTTCGCGGCCATCGGGGAGGCCATGGACGCCCGCGCCGACAACGACCCGGACTCCGCGCTCAGCGCCTGACCGGCTAAATTTTCCCGCGATCTTTACCCCGCCTTCGCACATCGCTGCGATACTGCGAGACGAAGAGAACATCCGGCGATTTCATGGGCTTGGCATCAGCAGAGACGATCTCGGAGACGACGGCTTCCACCGGTGAGGGCGCCCGCATCGCCCAACGCCTGGAATCGGCGCGCCAAGTGGTCGAAAGCCGTTTCCTGGAGGCCGGCGACGTATTGTCGCGGGCGGTCGAGGGCGTGGGCGCCCTGATCGCCGGACTGGACAGCATGCGCGGCAATCTAGACGCCGACACGGTGACCAACACCACCGCGGATCTCGCCCGCGCGGCCGAGTCCCTGAAGTCTCTCCCTGACAGCCTGGGCGAGCGCCGCGAGCGCGTGACCGAGCTGGTGAAGTTCGGCGACCGCCTTGGCGCCTGCATCGAGGAGATGCGCCAGCATCTGGCCTACCTCCGCGTCTTCGCCATCAATATCAAGATCACCTCGGGCGGCATCGCCGCCGCCGGGCCGGAGTTCGCGATCTTCGCCCAGGAGATCTACGACTGCATCGAGATGGGCCGCACCCAGCTGGACGCCTTCGCTGGCGAACTGGCCGGGCTGGATCACACGCTTCGCGGCGCCCTGGTTCACGAACAAGCATTGGCGCGCGACTGCGTGGCCCTGCTGCCGGCCGTGCCCGACGCCCTCTCCGCCAGCGCCGGCGCCATCGCCGCCCATCACGCCCGCATCGTGGACGTCGCCATGAGCGTCGCGAGCCTGGCGCGCGACGTCCAGAAGAAGGTCGGCTCTGGCCTGGCGGCCCTGCAGATCGGTGACATCACCCGCCAGCGGATCGAACACGTCCAGGCGGGCCTCCAATACCTTGACCAAGCGGCCGACATCGCCGCCCTGGCTCCCGAACCGCGCGCCCGCGCCCGCGCCTTCATGCACCGCCTGCTGGGCGCCCAACTGACCGCGACGGCTGATGACTTCCACCGCGAGGTCGAGCGCATCGGTCACAACGTGATCGGCATGGCCGCCGACGCCGCCGAACTGCTGCGCCTGCGCGACCTCGCTTCGGGCCAGACGCAGGGACAGACGGGCGGCGGCGGAGCCAATTTCCTGCGTGACCTGGAAGGCAATGTCGGTCAGGCCCTCGAGCTGGTCGGCGACATGACGGCCGGCGAACAGGCCGCCGAGGACGTCAGCCGTTCAGCCGCCGTCTCGGCGCGCGAACTGACCGAACGCATCGCCGGCATCCAGAACATCCGCGCCGACGTGCAGATGATGGCGCTGAACACCACGCTGAAGTGCAGCCGCATCGGCGAGACCGGCAAGCCGCTGGGCGTCATCGCCATCGAGCTTCGCCAGCACGCCATCCACCTCGAAAAATCCGCCGGCCTGACGACCAGCGCGCTGGAGGGACTGTTCGCGGCCGCAGAGGCCCTCGGCCAACGCGAGGCGATGCAGGATGGCGAGGACGGAAAGGCCGCGGCCGCCGCCAATGTGCTCAGCGACGCCGTCACCCGCATCGGCAAGGCCGGCGACGGCGTCGAGCACGCCCTGACCGTGGTGGCCCGCCAGGGCGCCGAGGTGGTGGACATGTTGCGCCGCGCCTCCCAGCGCTTCGACTTCCACAAGCAGATCGGTTCGGTGCTGGACGACGCCGCTGGCCAGCTGCTGCGGATGGCCGGCGACGGCGAGATCGCCACCGACGACATCGCCGCGGCCCTGCGCCCGACCGTCGATCGTCTGGCCAAGCAGTACACCATGGCCCAGGAGCGCGAGGTGCATCGCGCCCTGACCGAAGGCCTGGGTGAAGGTTCGGTCGAGATCGAGGTCGAGGCCGAACAGGTCGACGACGACGATCTGCTGTTCTGAGGAAGCCGTCCTCGCCCTCGAAAGGCTCGGGGCGAGATCTCGGACCTAGCGGTTCGCCGCCCGCAGTACTTCGCTCGCCAGATTCTGCAGCGCCGCCACCCGATCCACGCAGCCCAGCGCGATCGCTTCCTTGGGCATGCCGAACACCACCGAGGTCGCCTCGTCCTGGGCCAGGGTGAAGGCGCCGGCCGCCTTCATCTCGGCCATGCCGCGCGCGCCGTCGTCGCCCATGCCGGTCATGATCACGCCCACGGCGTTGGACCCCGCCGAGCGTGTCGCCGAGCGGAACAGCACGTCGACGGAGGGCCGATGCCGCGAGACCAGCGGACCATCCTTGACCGAAACGTAATAGCGAGCGCCGCTGCGCTCCAGCAGGGTGTGCTTGTTGCCGGGCGCGATCAGCACGCGGCCCCGGCGCACCGTGTCGCCGTCCTCCGCCTCCTTCACCTCGACCGCACACAGGCTGTCGAGGCGCTTGGCGAATGAGGCCGTGAACTTCTCGGGCATGTGCTGGACGATCACGACGCCCGGCGAGTCCGGCGGCAGCCCCTCCAGGAACACCCGCAACGCCTCGGTGCCCCCCGTCGAGGCGCCGACGCAGACGATGGTTTCGGTGGTGCGCGCCATGGCGCGCGTCGCGGGTGGCGGCGGCAACATGGCGTCGGCCGTCAGCTTCTTCTGCGGTTCGTGGACCGGCGCGGCGAACTGCGGAACCGGTCGTTTCGAGCCCGCGATCCGGGCGCCGGCGGCGGCCTTCACGGCGTCGCAGATGCGGATCTTAGATTCCAGCAGGTGGTCGGCGACGCCCATCTTGGGCTTCAGGATGATGTCGACCGCCCCGGCTTCCAGGGCCTGCAGCAGGGTTTCCGACCCCGCCTCGGTCAGGGACGAGCACATCACCACCGGGATCGGCTTCTGAGCCATCAGCTTGCGCAGGAAGGTGATGCCGTCCATGCGCGGCATCTCGACGTCCAGTGTGATGACGTCCGGAATTTCCTCGGCGATGCGCTTGGCGGCCACGAACGGATCAGACGCCACGCCCAGGACCTCGATCTGCGGATCCTCGGACAGGATCCCCGCCAAGGTCTGCCGAACGGTAGCGGAATCGTCGATGATCAGAACACGGATCTTTCTGCCCGCGACCATGGATTGCCCTACCGCTTCTGGAACACGGTGTTGGCGATCTGCGCCACCGGCAGGTCGATTCCCACGATTGATTCCGAGTGTCCCAGGAACAGATACCCGCCAGGCGACAGATGGTTGCACAGGCGCTTGAGCACCTTGGCCTGGGTGGCCTTGTCGAAATAGATCAGGATGTTGCGGCAGAAGACGATGTCGAGATTGGTCTCGATCGGATAGGCGTCGTCCATCAGGTTCAGGCGGGCGAACGACAGCTTGCTCCGCAACTCGGGCCGGATCCGGACCTCGGGACGCGAGGCGTCCCGCGCGCGCATCAGATAACGCTGGCGGCGCGCCAGCGACACCGGCTCGATCATCGCCTCGGCGAAACGGCCGGCGATGGCCTGGTCCAGCACCTCCGTGCAGATGTCGGTGCACAGGATCGAATAGTCGAGACCGCGCTGCTTCTCGCAGAACTCTTCCATGACCATGGCGATCGTATAGGGCTCGGCGCCCGTCGAGCACGCCGAGCTCCAGATCTTGATCTCGCGCTTGCCCTTGGCCGCCAGGGCCGGCAGCCCCTTGGCCACGAGGAAGTCGAAGTGAGCCGGTTCGCGGAAGAACTCGGTCTTGTTGGTCGTGACCGCGTCGATCAGGTGGATCGTCTCGGCGGCCAGGCCATCCTCTTCGAACAGGAAGCGGCAGTATTCGTTGACGTCGGTGATCCGCGTGGCGCGCATGCGGCGACGCAGGCGGCCTTCCAACATGGTGCGCTTGTTGGCCGGCATCTTGATGCCGCTGTAGTCCTGGATGAACGTCGCCAGGCGCTGGAAATTGCGGGCGCTGAGCTGTTCGGTTTCGGGCGCCTGCAACGCGGCGGCGGATGCTCTCGACACGGGCTTCTCCGTTCGCGGCGTCTGTCGCGCCGCTGTCTCTGTTGGTGGCCTGTTCTAGGCCGCCCGGCTCATGCCGCCTGCGACAGGGCGGCGGCGTCCTGGCTGGTCAGCAGGCGGGCGAGGTCGAAGATCACGACGAAGTCCCCGTTCCCAGAAGACGAGTCGCGGCGCACCACGCCCTGGATATATTCGGAGCGCCACGGCACGCCGATATCCGGCGCGGATTCGATCTGGCCTTCGGAGAAGGCCGCGACTTCGATGACCCGATCGGCGATCAGGCCCAGCGACAGCACGCGGTCGTCGAGCGGCACGTCCAGCACCAGGATGCGGGTCGCGCCAGTCGGCGGGACGGGCGGCAGGCCCAGCTTCAGGCGCAGGTCGATCGTCGGGGTGCCGCGACCGCGCACGTCGGTCAGGCCCATCAGATAGCTGGGTCCTTCCGGGATCGCGAACGGCGCCTGGTAGTCCAGGATCTCGCGGACGTGCGCGACCGACACGGCGAAGACCTCGGCGCCGAGGCCCAAGGTGACGAATTGGTGATCAGCGGCGGCCATCAGGCGTACTCACGGAAGTCGGCGTCGTCGGCGTCTGGGCCGCCGTTGGTCAGGTCGAGGGCGAAGCCGTTGGCCCGGGCCTGCTGAGCGGCCACTGTCTGGCGCGGCGCCGACACGGGCGACTTGCGCGCGGCCGGAGCGGCGGGACGGCGGGCGGGCGCGCGGACCGGGCGGCGGGCCGGGGTGGTGTTACCAGTGCGGAAGTAGGCGATCGACGTCTGCAGTTCCTCGGCCTGAGCGGCCAGTTCTTCGGACGTCGCCGACATTTCTTCCGAGGCCGAGGCGTTCTGTTGGGTGACCTTGTCCAGCTGCTGGATGGCCTCGTTGATCTGGCTGGCGCCGATGTCCTGCTCGCGGCAGGCGGCGCTGATCTCCGACACCAGCTCGGCGGTCTTGCGAATGTTGGGCACCAGGGTGGTCAGCATCTCCCCGGCCGACTGTGCGGCCTTCACCGTATCCGAGGACACGGCGCTGATCTCGGCGGCGGCCGATTGGCTGCGTTCGGCCAGCTTGCGCACTTCCGAGGCGACGACGGCGAAGCCGCGGCCATGCTCGCCGGCCCGGGCGGCCTCGACGGCGGCGTTCAGGGCCAGCAGGTCGGTCTGGCGAGCGATCTCCTGCACGATCGAGATCTTCTCGGCGATCGTCTGCATGGCCTCGACGGCGCGGTTGACGGCTTGACCCGAGGTCTCGGCGTCCTGGGCCGACTGGCGGGCGATCTTCTCGGTCTGGGCGGCGTTGTCGGCGTTCTGCTTGATGTTGGCGGCCATCTCTTCCATCGAGGCCGAGGCCTCCTCGGCCGAGGAAGCTTGTTCGGTGGCGCCTTGCGACACCTGCTCGGAGGCGGCCGACAGCTCCTGGCTGCCCGCCGAGACGTTCTCCGAAGCCGAGATGGCGTCCGACACCACGCCGCGCAGGCGCTCGATCATGACGTTCACATGGCCCAGCAGGTCGGCGATCTCGTCCTTGGTCGTGATGTCGACCGTCTTGGTCAAGTCGCCATCGGCCACCGACTGCACAGCGGTGGCGGCGCGGTTCAGGCCCTTGCCGACCATCGTCGAGATGTAGACCGCCGCGGCGACGGCGACCAGCAGCGAGACGATCGCCAGGCCGATCAGGCTGTTGCGGACCTTGGCGAAGTCGGCGTCCGCCTTGTCGGTCGCCGCGTTCAGCTGGGCCTGGGACAGCTCGACCAGTTCCTGCACCTGGGCGGAAGCCTCGGTGACCGCCTTGCGCCCCTCGCCCATGGAGGCGGCGGTGGCCGCGGCGTCATTGTTGTTCACCGCCAGCCCGTACACCGTTTCATGGGCGGCCATCAGGCGCTCCCAGGCGTCGCCCAGGGCTTCCCACTTGGGCCTACCCTCGGCGGTGGCCAGCCCTTCGGTCTTGGCCAACAGCTCTTCGAACGCCCTTTTTTCCTTGGTGACCGAGCCTTCGAGGGTCTTCACCTCGTCGGCGGTGTCGACCAGGATCATGTTTTTCTCGGCGCGCACCGCGTTCAGCAGGTGGATGTTCAGTTGCTGGGCCGCCTGGAGGCGAACAGCCGGCCCGTCGACCATCGCGTTCATTTCGCGATTGGTCGTGGACAGGCTGCTGACGCCGAAGGCTGTCGCGATCAGCAGGAGGATGATCATCAGGCCGAAGGCCAGCCCCAGCTGCAGTTTTATCGTAAGGCGCATGGTTGTGATCCTTCGGCGTGAGCAGGGTCGAGGGTCAGTACTCGGTGAATTCGCGGTCGTCGGCGTCCGGTCCGCCCTGACTCAGGTCCAGCGCGAAGCCTTGAGCCCGAGCCTGCTGGACCGCGACAGCGCGCGGCGCGGACTTGCGGGCCGGCGCCTTGGCCGCCGGCTTGGCGGCGCGAGCCGGCAAGCGCACCACTGGCGCCGCGGCCGGGGCTGGCTTGCGGGTCTGGCCGCTGTTGGCCAAGCGGAAGTAGGCGATCGAGGCCTGCAATTCCTCGGCCTGGGCCGCCAGCTCCTCGGAGGTGGCCGACATCTGCTCGGAGGCCGAGGCGTTCTGTTGGGTGACCTTGTCCAGCTGCTGGATAGCTTCGTTGATCTGCGAGGCGCCGATGTCCTGCTCGCGGCAGGCCGCGCTGATCTCCGACACCAGCTCGGCGGTCTTGCGGATATTGGGCACCAGGGTGGTCAGCATCTCGCCGGCCGACTGGGCGGCCTTCACCGTCTCGGACGAGACGGCGCTGATCTCGGTGGCCGCCGTCTGCGAGCGCTCGGCCAGCTTGCGGACCTCCGAGGCGACGACGGCGAAGCCGCGGCCGTGCTCGCCGGCCCGGGCGGCCTCGACGGCGGCGTTCAGGGCCAGCAGGTCGGTCTGGCGAGCGATCTCCTGCACGATCGAGATCTTCTCGGCGATCGTCTGCATGGCCTCGACCGCCTTGTTCACGGCCCGCCCCGAGCTTTCCGCGTCGATCGCCGACTGGCGAGCGATGGTCTCGGTCTGGGCGGCGTTGTCGGCGTTCTGCTTGATGTTGGCGGCCATCTCTTCCATCGAGGCCGAGGCCTCCTCGGCCGAGGAGGCCTGCTCGGTGGCGCCTTGCGACACCTGCTCGGAGGCGGCCGACAGCTCCTGGCTGCCCGCCGAGACGTTCTCCGAAGCCGAGATGGCGTCCGACACCACGCCGCGCAGGCGATCGACCATCCGCTCCAGGGCCAGACCCAGGGTGTCCTTGTCCGAGAGCGGCTTGGGCTGGACGGTCAGGTCGCCGTCGGCGACCTTGTCGGCCAGGTCCGCGGTGGCGCGCAGGTTGGCGGTCATGCGATTGACCGTGTCCACGAGATCGCGGATTTCGTCGTCCGCCTTCACACGGACATCCTTGTTTAGGTCGCCGATCGCCACTGCGTCCAGCGCGCTGGTGATCTGCTTGAAGCCCTGGCTGATGATCAGCGAAATCCAGAAGGCGCCGGCGACGGCGATCAGCAACGCCAGGACGGCGGTGACGACCAGAGTCGTGCGGGCAGCGGCGTAGAGGGCGTTGGTGTCCTCATCGGCCTTCTTCATGGCGGCCTTGTTCTGGTCGACGATCTTGCTGATCGTCTCCGTCAGGGCGTTGGCGATCACGCGCGACTGGCTGATCGACAGCGCCCCGGCCTCGGCATTGCGATTGGCCATGGCCAATTGCCGAACCTGAGTGTTGACGGACCTATATTCGGTCCACCTCGCCGCGACATCGCTCCAATTGGCCTTCGCATCGCCTTCCGCGCGCGCGCCTTCCTTGCGGATGGCGTCGTCGATCTTGGCGCTGATTTCGCTCGACTGGACGTCGAACTTACGCGTCAGATCCAGGTCCTCGGTCAGGGCCATGTTCTTTTCGAAACGCAGCATGCGTCCGACATCGCCGTCGACGGCCTGCGCGGCGCTCAGATTGGCCGCCGGCCCGGCGATCACGTCGGTGATTGCGGCGTTCAAGGTCGTCATTCGGCTAATCCCGACGAAGACGACGACGCCCATCATCGCGATGAGCACGGCGAAGGTGGCCGCGAGTTTGATTTTGATGGTTAGGCGCATGAAGAGTCCCCCGACTCAGGCTTGCGAAACATGTATGGGCGTGATGCTGGCCGTATGGCCCCGCGCCGCGAAGATCTGGTCGAGATCGGGAATGACGATCACGTCGTCGTTCCGGCGCGCCAGCAGGCGAATGAAGTCCGCGCGCCACTTCAGTCCGACGCGGGGCGCGTCCTCGGTGATGCCGCGCGCGATCGAAGTGACCTCGTGGACCTTGTCGGCGCGCAGGCCGATCAAGGTCGGCTCGCCGTCCAGAGCGTGCTCGATCACGACGATGCGGCTGTCGATGGTCGGCTCGGCGGGGTCCATGTCGAAGGCCACGCGCAGGTCGACGAGCGGAATGACCCGGCCTCGGAAGTTGATCACGGCGCTGACGAACGGCGGGGCGCCCGGCACGTCGGTCTCAGGCAGCAGGTCCAGCACCTCCTGCACCAGCCCGGCCTCCAGGGCGAAGGTCTCGCCGCGCAGATCGAAGGTCAGGGCCTCGATGGGATCGTGGGACGTCTCGGTGCTCATATCCTTGTCCCTCAGCTGGCGGCGCGCATCTGCGCGTCCTGGCGTTGCCCGGCGGCCACCAGGGCGCCGATGTCGAGGATCAGAGCCACGCCCCCGTCGCCCAGGATCGTGGCGCCCGAGAAGGCGCCGACATCGGCGTGGAACGGCGACAGCGGCTTGATGACGGTCTGGTGGTCGCCGAGGATCTGGTCGACGACCAGGCCCACGCGTTCGTGGCCATGGGCCTGCCCCGTGGAGACCACGACGATCTTCTGATGCGGATCGGGCGCCAGGCCGGTCTTGAACATCTGCCGCAGGCGGATGAACGGCACCAGCTGGTCGCGGAGGGTGATCAGGCTGCGCCCCGCCGAGCGGGCGTCCTGCTCGACCGACAGCTCCACGCATTCCTCGACCGAGGCCAGCGGGATGACATAACGGCTGGCGCCGACGCGGACCAACAGGCCGTCGATGATGGCCAGGGTCAGCGGGATGCGCAGCGACACGACCGAGCCATGGCCGGGGGTGCTGGAAATCTCGATCGAGCCCCGCAGGCCCTCGATGGTCTTCTTGACGACGTCCATGCCGACGCCGCGGCCGGACAGGTTGGTGATGGCGGCGGCCGTCGAGAAGCCGGGAGCGAAGATCAGCTGCAGCAACTCGTTGTCACTGAGCACCTGGCCCGGCTGGATCAGGCCGTTCTCCTCGGCCTTGGCGCGGACGCGGGCCCGGTCGACGCCGCGACCATCGTCGGTGATGGTGATCACCACCTCGGCGCCTGACTGGCGGGCGGCCAGCACGATGTGGCCGGACGCGGACTTGCCGGCGGCCAGGCGCTGTTCCGGGGTTTCCAGGCCGTGGTCGGCCGAGTTGCGGATCAGGTGGATCAGCGGATCGGCCAGACGCTCGATGACCGTCTTGTCCAGCTCGGTCGCCTCGCCCTCGGTCGAGAGCTCGATGCTCTTGCCCGTATCGCGGGCCAGGTCATGGATCAGGCGACGGAAACGGCCGAACAGTTGGGCGATCGGCACCATGCGAACGACCATCATGGTGTCGCGCATTTCCGAGGCCAGGCGCTCGATTTCCTCGGCGACGGCGCGCAGGGCGATGTCGCTGCTGCTGGCGGCCAACTGCTTCAGGCGAGACTGGGCGATGACCAGCTCGCCGACGCGATCCATCATCTCGTCCAGGCGCTCGGCCGGAACACGGACCGTGTCCCCCCCCGTCTTGGCCGCGCGGCCTTCGTTGGCGGCCTCGACCGGCGCGGCGGTCTGCGTCGCGGCGGCAGGGGTGGGCGCGGGAGCGACAGCCTCGACCGGCGCCTCGACCTCGGCGACCGGCGTGACGTCCTGGATCTCCAGCGTCATGTCGTCGATGACGAAGATGAAGACATCCTCGATCGCTTCGCGGCCGTGCGGGGTGACCAGAGTCACGTCCCAGGCCAGATGGCATTCGGTGGGGACCAAGGCGTCGAAGTCGGGAATATTGTCGGTGACGGCGACGACCCTGCAGTCGCCCAGCTCGCGCAGTTCATCCAGCAGCGGCAGCGGGCGAGTGCCGTTGACCAAGGCGTCGGCCGGCAGGCTGAACGTCACGCGCCAGGTCCTGAGGCCGGCGTCGACGGGCTTGGCGGCCTGGACGGCGGGCGCCGCCGACGCGTCGACGGGCGCGCCGCCGGCTTGAGCGACCACGCGGTGCAGCTCGGCCAGCAGAGCCTCGCCGGCCGCTTCGGACGCGGGGCGGCCCTCGGCCAGAGCCCGCATGTGGTCCTGGCAGGCCAGCACCGCGCCGACCAGCTCGGACGTGGCGGCGACCTCTCCCTTGCGGACGCGGTCGAAAGCGGTCTCGCAGTGGTGGGTGAAGGCGGCCAGGGCGTCGAAGCCGAACATGGCCCCCGAGCCCTTCAGGGTGTGGAGGCCGCGGAACACGGCGTCCACCAGGTCTCGATCCCCCGGACGGTGAGCCATATCGAGCAGACCCTGCTCGATATCCTCGAACAGCTCCTGCGCCTCCTGGCGAAAAATCTCGATGGGATCTTGGCCGCTCACTTGGCGAGAACCTTCTTCACGACGCGGACCAGTTGTTCCGGATCGAAGGGCTTGGTCAGCCAGCCGGTCGCGCCGGCGGCCTTGGCTTGCGCCTTGATCTCGGCGTCGGACTCGGTGGTCAGGAACAGGATCGGCACGCCGGCCCCGGCCGGGCGCTTGCGCAGCTCGCGGATCATCGCCAGGCCATCCATGACCGGCATGTTCAGGTCGGTGACGATGAGGTCGAAGCCGCCCGCGCTCCCCTTCTCCAGGCCGTCCTGGCCGTTCACGGCCTCGGTCACGGCATAGCCTTCGCCGCTGAGGGCGATCTTGATCGCCTGCCGGATGCTGGCGGAGTCGTCGACGGTAAGGATCGCGGTCATCTTAAGCTGCCCCTTGAAGCCAGAACTTGGCGCGGTCCGAGGTTGTGTCGTCGAGGAACCCGCCGCGCCGGAGGACTTCCAGTAGAGGGCCGGTCGCCGGTCTGCTGAGAGACAGGCCAACACCGCTTTCACCAGCCTTGCGGCGCGCGGCTTCCAGCAGTTGGACGAATGTCAGGTCAGTTTCGGCGAGGTCTTCGACATCAATGACGATGGGCTGCTGCTCTCGCAGCAGGGCGATAAGCTGGTCGTGAGCCTCAGCTATATTCGAAATCGTCACCTCACCGGTGAACGAAATCGCTCTCTCTCCGAGATCAGACAATAAAGTTGCCCCCATAAGCAAATATATACCGCCGATATGCGGAATATTCGCTTGCGGAAACTTTGTGGGGTCCAGCCTTAATTTAGGGTAAATAGGACAACCTGGAGCGGAGCGGCAATTTGTCTCCGTCTCTGCGTTTTTGGGTTCTCCACGAGCGTATGGCCCTGTACCCGCCCGACTTACCCTCATCGGTTGCTTTTGCGAGACCTCGCCGCGACGGAATGACGCATCGAAGTTCGGCGACAAAAACGGGCCGCGCGCAGCGCGTCGCCCGTTAGCGCCGGGCCTCAGCCCAAGCGCGGGAGGCGCAGGTTCGCCATCACGCGTCGACAGTGTAGAGCCGGACGATCCGTTCGGGCGGAACGCCGCCGGCCAGCAGGGCCCGGGCGATCGCGGCCTCGGAGACGTAGCTGGATATGACCACCTTGACGCCTAGCGCCAAGGCGTCCTCGGGCGGCGCGATGCGATAGGGTCCAAGGTGGTGGCCATGCTTTTGCTGGTCGCGGTCGGTGATGGCGACCAGACGGGCGTAGGTCGCCAGCGAGGTTCGCTCGAGCAGGGTCGAGGTATGGACGCCCGCGCCCCATACGCAGACCGCCTCACCGGGCGTGATGGCGGCGCGTAGACGCGCGTCGCTGCGGGCCCAGGCGGCGTCGTCGACGGCGGCGTAGCGGTCGCAGAAATCGCGCGCGGCGATGAAGCCCGAGACCAGCGGCGCGGCGGGGGCCTCGTCGGGCGTCCGGCGAGCCAGGACGGTGATGACCGGAAAGGGCCAGTTGTCGACGGTTATCTCGCTGTCGAGCGCCTCGAACCCGGTCGCGGCCAGCAGGTTTCGCACAGAGATCGCATCGAAATAATTGAGGTGCTCGAGCATGAAGAGGCCGGGCGGATTGATCTCGGGCGCAGCCAGGCACGGCACCTCGAACAGCAGCAGCCCGTCCGGCGCGAGGACCCGGCGGGCTCGCGCCAGGGTCTGCCGGGGATGGAACAGGTGCTCGACCACATGGGAAAAGGTGATCAGGTCGATGTCCACGAGCGGCGGCAGGGCCTCGTGTTCGTCGCCGAGATCCAGGGTGATCCCGTTGCTGAGCCGGGCTTGTTCGACGGCCTTGGGCGAGGGATCGCAGCCCGACACTGTCCAGCCGCGGCGGCGAAAATGCCAGAGGGCCGCGCCGGTCGCCGCGCCCACGTCATAGACCCGCCCCGGCGTGACCTCGCGCCGCTCCAGCAAGGCCAGCATACGCGCGGCCGGCGCGCTGAGCGGCGGGTCGCCCCGGTCGAACTGGGTATAGTTGGAAAACAGGCGATACTGCTGGGCCAACACCTCGGCGCCGACGGCGGGGCTCTGCTGGACCATGCCACAGACCGCACAGCAGCGAATGCCGAAGGACACAGGGCCAAGACCGCAGATGTCCAGCTGCGAGCCGAAGACCTGCGGCCCTTCATCGGCCGCGCAGATCACGCAGGGACGGCTGACCCCGGCCACGTCGCAGCGCGCGCTGTCCTGGATCATCATCGTCTCCGTCACGACTCGCGGTAAATCGCATCGGCGTCGAAATGCGACCGATTCCCGTTCCTGCGCCTGACTAAACTGGCCAGGCCGACTGACGATCGGCAAGGCGCAATATGACGTTCCGCCTTCGATACCGTGGACGCGCGGCAGACGCCGAAGCCAACGACGCTCTAGTTGCAGCCGAAGCCTCGCCAGCCCCTGAAGCCGCGCCGTTGGTGCTTCGAGATGATGTAAGAGAAAATGGCGCGCCCGGAACGATTCGAACGTCCGACCCTCAGATTCGTAGTCTGATGCTCTATCCAGCTGAGCTACGGGCGCGCACTGCCTTGCGGCGAGGCGGGGGAGATAGCCCAGCCATTCCGGGGACGCAAGCCCGGTTCGCAGGATAATTTCGAAAAGTTTGGCGCATCGGTGTTCGAGCGGCGCCGCGCCCTTGCGCGACGGGCGTTCAGGAGGATCGTTCAAGGCCGATATCAGACGATCTGGAGGTGACAGCGTCGCCCTATTGGTGTCCATGGAGACACCCTGGGGATGGCGGGCAGGCCCTCCCCCCTTGATGTCTGCCGAGGATCCGTATGCGTCGTCTCGCCTCCCTGCTCGCCCTCTCCGTCGCCCTGCAACTGACGATCGCGCCCGCGGCGGCCCTGGCCGAGTCCATTCCACTGGGCATGCCGACGCCGAGACCCGCATCCACCTCGCCGGCGAGCAAGGGCATGGTGGCCGCCGCCAATCCGCTGGCGGTCGAGGCGGGGCTGAGGGTGCTGCGCGACGGGGGCGGCGCGGTGGACGCCGCTGTCGCCATCCAGGCGGTGCTGGGCCTGGTCGAGCCGCAGAGCTCGGGCCTGGGCGGCGGCGCTTTCCTGGTCTTCTACGACGCCAAGACGGGCAAGGTGACGGCCTATGACGGCCGCGAGACAGCGCCCAGCGGCGCTGGCCCCGACATGTTCCTGGGCGCCGACGGCAAGCCCCTGCCCTTCGTGACGGCGCTGCTTTCGGGCCGCTCGACGGGCGTGCCGGGCGCGGTAGCCATGCTCTCCGCGGCCCAGAAGGCGCATGGCAAGGTCGCCTGGAACACGCTGTTCAAGGACGCCGAGACGCTGGCCGACAATGGCTTCGTGGTCAGTCCGCGCCTGGCCGGCATGATCAACACCACCCGCGCCCCGCAGGCGTCGCAGCCCGACGCAGTGAAGTACTTCACCAAGCCGGACGGAACCCGCTACCAGGCCGGCGACGTGCTGAAGAACCCGGCCTATGCCGAGACGGTGCGCAAGATCGCCGCCGAGGGACCGGCGGCGCTGCTGGAGGGCCCGATCGCCCAGGCCATCGTCGACCGCCTGCGCCAGGGCGACCTGCCCAGCAGCATCACCCTGGAAGACCTCAAGAACTACAAGCCGCGCTCGGCGCCGGCCCTGTGCCGGCCCTGGAAGGTCTATACGGTCTGCACGGCCAATCCGCAGTCCTCGGGCTTGGCGGTGATCCAAGCGCTGCGGATGCTGGAGCACACCGACATCGGCAAGCGCGGTCCGACCGATCCGGTGGCCTGGACCCAGCTGGCCCAGGCCGAACGCGTCATGTACGCCGACCGCGACCGCTATGTCGGCGACCCGGCGTTCGTAACCGTGCCCGTCGACGGCCTGCTGGACCCCAAGTACGTCGCCCAGCGCGCCAAGCTGATCACCGACAAGGCCGGGGCCGCGCCGCCGTTCGGCCATCCCAAGGGCGCGCCCAAGGTCGGCGTCGACATGACGCGGGAGCCGGGCGGCACCACCCACCTGGTGGTCGTGGACCCGCAGGGCAACGTCGCCTCGATGACCACCACGGTTGAAAGCATCTTCGGCAATGGTCGGATGGTCGGCGGCTTCTTCCTGAACAACCAGCTGACCGACTTCTCGTTCTCGCCGAAGGAGAAGGACGGCGCGCCGGCGGCCAACGCCATCGCGCCGGGCAAGCGGCCGCGTTCGTCGATGGCGCCGCTGATCGTGCTGGACAAGAAGGGCAAGCTGGTCGCCGCCCTGGGCTCGCCCGGCGGCAACGCGATCCTGTCCTATAATCTGAAGGCCATGGTCGGACTGTTCTACTGGAATCTGAACATGCAGCAGGCGGTGTCGCTGCCCAACGTCGTGGCTCGCGGCGACACGTTCTCGGGCGACGCTGACGGGTTCGGGCCGGAGATGCTGGCGGCGCTGAACGCGCGCGGCGTCAACATCAAGGTCGGCCAGATCGAGGGCTCGGGCCTGCACGGCGTGATCGCGCGTCCGGGCGGCTTGCTGGAAGGCGGTGCCGATCCGCGCCGCGAGGGCGTGGCCAAGGGCCTTTAAGGGCCTCTCCGATCCTCAGGTGCGGGCCTGATGCTCTTCCAGGCCCGCCTCGACCTCGGCGCGGGAGAAGACTTCTTCCTGTCCGTCGATCAGGAGCTCCGCGTCAGCCGCCTCCTGCACCGCGACCTGGGCCGCGACGCGACGCAGGGCGGTCGGGGCGTCGGGCGCTTCGACGGTGATCTCGTGGATCGGCGCGGCCCCCGGCGAGGCGCCGAGCTTCACGGCGATGGTCCAGGTGGTCGTCATGGATCCTCCTAGGAAGCTGACGCGTCGGCCGCCCGATCATCGGGCTCCGGCAGCGGATCGGGCGCGCCGGCCAGCGTCAGATCGAACACCGAACCGCCCGGACCGGTTTCCACCAGCGCCAAATCGCCGCCGTGGCCCTGCGCCAACTCGCGGGCGATGGCCAGGCCCAGGCCCGTGCCGCCGCGCCGCACCGAGCCGACGAACGGTTGAAAGAGGTTGGCGCGCGCCCGCTCGGGCACGCCGGGACCGTCGTCCGACAGGCGCAGCACGCTCATGCCCTCGGCGCGGCGCAGCTCGACGAAGACCTTGCCCTTGCCGCCGCGGTCCGGCGCGCCCTCGATGGCCTCGCGGGCGTTGCGCAACAGGTTCGTCAAGATGCGGTGCAGCTGGTCCGGATCGGCGAGGACCTGCTCGCGCGCGCTGATCACGGTCTCCAGGCCCACGCCCTGCGGCGTCAGGCCGGCGTCCTCGGCCGCCATCTCCAGGGCCGGGCGCAGCGGGATGACGCGCGTGACAGGCTCTGGCTCCTTGGACTTGCCATAGGCCATGACATCCGAGGCCAAGGTGATGGCGCGGTCCAGGGCCCGCTCCAGGCGCGGCAAGGCCTGGGCCACCTTGGGATCTCCCAGGGCGGCCAGCCGGTCGGAGGCCATCTGGGCGCTGGTCAGCATGTTGCGCAGGTCGTGATTGATCTTGGCCACGGCCTCGCCCAGCGCCGCCAGACGGGCCTTGGACGCCAGGGCCGCCAGGAGGTCGGCCTGCATGCGGTCCAGCTCGGCCTCGGCGCGGCCGATCTCGTCCCGGCGGCTCGAAACCACGATGCGGGCCGCCGGATCGTCGGGATCGCCGCGGAAGGCTTCCATGGCCCGCGTGATCCGCTGCATCGGTCGCACCAGGAAGATGTTCAGGAAGGCGTAGACCAGCAGACCCGCCAGACTGGCGAGGAAAATCGTGACGCCGGCCAACTGCCAGAAATAGCCGACCAGCTTGGCCTTCAGCGGGGCGTCGGGCAGCACGACCTCGACGAACTCGGCCTTGCGGAAGCGCGGCTCGGCCATCACGCGGACCATGGCGCCCTTGGGACTGGTCAGGGTAAAGAACGGGGCGGCCAGCCACGAGCCGGGGTTCTGCCGACGCAGATCGACCAGATAGGGCGTCTCGAAAGGCTGCTTGGGCGGCAGGACCAGGCGGCGGGCGCCGTCGACCTGGACGGCGACGGTGACCGCTCCGGCCTGGTCAAACATCTGGTTGGCGACCGCATCGCTGACCCGCAGTTCGGGATCCGACTCGGCGATGGTCGAGGCCAGTTCGCCGGCCCGCACGCGGTCTAGCAGCCATTGCTCCTCATAGGCCGCCAGAGCCGGCGGCAGGATCAGCAGGCCGCCGAACGCGACGACGACGGCGGTGAACAGCAGCAGGCGCGCCGACAGACCGCCAGGCCACGGAAACCGTTTCCGGGGCGGGGCGGGTTCAGTCTCCGACGGCGAAACCGTTTCGACCATCCGGGGCGGCTACTTCTCGTCCAAAGGCTTCGGCAGCGGCGCGGCTCCGCGCCCCTTCCGCCAATGGCGCCACAACGGCGGCAGAAAGGCCAGAACGCCCATGCCGATGATTGGAAGATAGATCCGTGGCGACAAGAGGGTTTCGATCGTCACGGGACCGCCACGCGCGAAGATATGGCCAAGACCCGCGCCGATGCCGGCATAGACGAAAGAGCTCGGGATCATGCCCAGCAACGAGGCCAGGACGAAGGCGCGGGCAGGAACGTTGGCGACCCCCGCCGCGATATTGACGGCCAACAATGGGAAGGCCGGGATCAGCCGCAGGGTCAGCAGATAGTTGAAGGCGTCCCGGCGCAGCCCGTCGGCCATGCGCGCCAGGAAGGCGTCGGGCTTGCGGCGCAGCACGTCGCCGAAGGCCGTGCGGAAGACGAGATAGGTCACGGTCGAGCCCCCCGTGGCGCCGGTGACCGCTAGGGCGCCGCCCAGGGGGCCAAACAGGAAGCCGGAGGTCAGGGACAGGATCAGCGCTCCGGGCAGGGAGACCGCGACCGAGCCGACATAGATGACCAGATAGATCACCGCGCACAGCATGGGCCGCTCGCGCGCGAACGCCTGCAGCTCGGTTCCGCTCGCGCGCAGGGCTTCCAGCGACAGACGCTCCGGCAGGCCCGTGGCGAAGGCGACGACGAACAGGACGACGATGACCGCGAGCGGCCCGAAACGGCGCAGCAGCATCAGGGCCCGCTCGCGTGCCATTGGGCGAGTCATGCGGCGCCGACCGCGTCCTCGACCGCCGCGAAGCCGTCGGCCCTCAGGCGGGCGGCCAGGTCGCGCTTGATGCGGGTGACCAGGCCCGGCCCGCCATAGACCAGGGCCGAATAGAGCTGCACGGCCCGCGCGCCGGCGCGGATCTTGGCGTAGGCGCCTGCTCCGTCGGCGATCCCGCCCGCCCCGATCAGGGCGACGCGGCCGGCGGCGGCGGCGTGGAAACGCTTCAGCATCGCCGTCGATGGGGCCAACAGCGGCGCGCCGGACAGGCCGCCGCTCTCGCCGGCCCGCGACGATCTCAGAGTGTCGGGGCGAGCGATCGTGGTGTTGCTGACGATGATGGCGTCCAGGCCGGCGCCCACCACGGTCTCGACAATGGCCTCGACCTCGCCGTCCTCCAGATCGGGCGCGACCTTCAGGAAGATCGGATAGTCGCGCCCCGAAGCGACCTTCAGAGCCTCGCGAGTCTCGGACAGTCGGCCCAGCAGGTCCTCCAGCGCCGCCTTGGTCTGCAGCGCCCGCAGGCCCGGCGTGTTGGGCGAGGAGATGTTGGCGGTGAAATAGTCCGACAGGCCCCACAGGCGGGTCAGTCCCGTGACGTAGTCCTGGATGCGGTCGGTCGCGTCCTTGTTGGCCCCGATATTGGCGCCCACAACTCCGTCCTTGCCCTTCCGTGCGGCCAGCCGCTGGGCGAAGGGCTCGAGGCCGCCGTTGTTGAAGCCCATGCGGTTGATCACCGCCTGGTCCTCGGTCAGGCGGAACAGACGCGGGCGTGGATTGCCGGCCTGGGCCAGCGGCGTGACGGTTCCGGCCTCCACGAAGCCGAAGCCGGCGGCCAGCATGGCGTCGGGAACCTCGGCGTTCTTGTCGAAGCCGGCGGCCAGGCCCACGCAGTTGGGAAGCTCGAGCCCAGCGATCTTGACCGCCAAGATAGGATCTTCGGGCCCGCTCTCGCGCGGGCCCAGACCCCACTTCAGGCCGCGGATGGCCCAGCCGTGCGCGTCCTCGGGATCGAAGACGTGAAGGGCCCGAGCGGCGATGTCGTGAAGGCTCATGCGAGATGATCGCCCAACTGCGGCGCGCCGTCGGCGTCCAGATGGAGGTCGGCCTCGCTGAGCACTTCGCTCACCAGCAGCGGACGATAGAGGTGCGGGAACAGCGCCCCGCCGCGCGAGGCCTCCCACTTCAGGTCCGCGCCCAGCCCCTCGGCCTCGACGCCCAGCAGCACGAGACCCTGCTGGTTGCGGAAGTATCTGGTCGCGGTCTCCTGCGCCTGATCGGCGGCGGACAGGTGGATATAGCCGTCCTGGCGGTCGACGGCCGAGCCCTCGAAGCGGCCGGCGGCCTTGGCGGCGTCCCACTCGGCGCGGGACAGGATCTTGTAGATCAGGGTCATTCGCCGCCGGCTCCGCCGTTCTCGCTCGCGAAGAGCAGATGTTCCAGGATCGGCGCGCCGCGGTTCCATCCGAAGACCACGACCGTCGAGGTCGGGAAGCGGCCGCGCAGCTTGTTCGTCAGGATCGGCGAGGCCTGCCCTTGCAGGGCCAGCTGCAGAGCCAGCTCATGCATGCCCGGATTGTGGCCGATGACCATCACCGTCCCCGCCGCGCCGCCCTCGTCCTCCACCGCCTGGACGATGTCCTCGGGATCGGCGTGATAGAGGTCGCGCATGTGCTCGACGCGGGCCTTGGCGAAACAGGTAGCCACCCGCTCGGCGGTCTCGCGCGTGCGGCGGGCCGAGGAGACCAGCATGAGGTCCGGCGTCAGGCCAAGGCGCGCCAGCGCCTGCCCCATGACCGCGGCGTCGGCCTGGCCGCTCTCAGCCAGGGCGCGCTCGAAGTCGCCGCCGGTCTGGGCGTGCCGTTCGGCCTTGCCGTGGCGCATCAGGATCAGTCGCTCCATGCGCCCTCCATAGCCGTCCGCCGCCTTCGCAGGAAGCCGGCGGTTGACACCTTCTTCGTCTAGCGCTCCAAGGCGACATGGCTGCGCTCGATCTGGTCACGCCCGCCGGCGGAGGAACCTGGCGGTTTCCCGCGAATGAACCGCTGCGACTCGACTCGGGCGCGGCGCTGGAGGGCCTGGAGATCGGCTACCAGACCCACGGCCAACTCAACGCCGAAAAGTCCAACGCCGTCCTGATCTGCCACGCCCTGACGGGCGACCAGTACGTGGCCTCGCCGCATCCGGTGACAGGCAAGCCCGGCTGGTGGGCCCGGCTGATCGGCCCGGGCAAGCCGCTGGATCCGGCGCGGCACTTCATCATCTGTTCGAACGTGATCGGCGGCTGCATGGGCTCGACCGGGCCGGCCTCAACCAATCCGGCCACGGGCCGGCCCTACGGCCTGTCGTTCCCCGTCATCACCATCGCCGACATGGTCCGCGCCCAGGCCATGCTGGTGAAGGCTCTGGGGATCGAGACCCTGTTCGCGGTGATCGGCGGCTCGATGGGCGGCATGCAGGCCCAGCAGTGGGCGGTCGACTATCCCGAGCGCGTCTTCAGCGCCGTGGTCCTGGCCTCGGCCTCGCGACACTCGGCCCAGAACATCGCCTTCCACGAGGTGGGTCGCCAGGCGATCATGGCCGACCCCGACTGGCGCGGCGGCGCCTATGCCGACCACGGCGTGCGGCCCGAGAAGGGTCTGGCCGTCGCGCGCATGGCCGCCCACATCACCTATCTCTCCGAACCCGCCCTGCAGCGGAAGTTCGGGCGCGAGCTGAAGCGCGATGGCCTGTCCTGGGGCTTCGACGCCGACTTCCAGGTCGAGAGCTATCTGCGCCACCAGGGGGCCAGCTTCGTCGACCGTTTCGACGCCAACAGCTATCTCTACATCACCCGGGCCACCGACTATTTCGACATCGCCGCCAACCATGGCGGGGTGCTGGCCAAGGCCTTCACCGGCGCGCGGGACGTGCGCTTCTGCGTGCTCAGCTTCACCAGCGACTGGCTGTATCCCACCGCCGAGAGCCGCCATCTGGTAAGGGCCCTCACCGCCGCCGGAGCGCGGGCCGCCTTCGCCGAGATCGAGAGCGACAAGGGCCACGACGCCTTCCTGCTGGATGAGCCGGTGATGGACGCGGCTCTGGAAGGTTTCCTGGCTTCGGCCGAGCGGGATCGGGGGCTCGTTTGACCAACACTGTCATCCGCGAGGATTTCCGCGAGATCCTGCGCCTGGTGCGGCCGGGCTCGCGCGTGCTGGACGTCGGCTGCGGCGAGGGCGCGCTGCTGGACCTGCTGGCGCGTGAGAAGCAGGTCGACGGGCGGGGGCTGGAGCTCAGCGCCAGCGGCGTCGCCGCCTGCATGGCGCGGGGACTTTCGGTCGTGCAGGGCGACGCCGACCAGGACCTGGACCACTTCCCCGATCGCTCGTTCGACTATGCCGTGCTGTCCCAGACCCTGCAGGCGACGCGCAATCCGCGTCATGTCCTGGACGAGCTCTTGCGCATCGCCGACCGGGCCATTGTCTCGTTTCCGAACTTCGGCCACTGGCGGGTGCGCTGGTCGCTGCTCAGCCGAGGCCGCATGCCCGAAACCAAGGCCCTGCCGCTGCCCTGGTGGTCGACGCCGAACATCCACCTGTGCACCCTGGCCGACTTCATGGCTCTGACGGCAGATCTCAATCTGCGCGTCGACGCCAGCGCCGCCTTCGCCGGCAATGGTCCCGCCCGACCGATGAACCCGGCCAGCGCCATCGAAAACTGGCGAACCGAGACCTGCCTGTTCATGCTGAGCCGCAACGCTGCGCCGCCCACCCGGGAACTTCCACTGGCTTCGGGCGATCTCTTCGACGGATGAAGACGCTTCGTCTCATGACCTACAACGTCCACCGGTGCGTGGGCACGGACCGCCGGCTCGACGTCGAACGTGTGGCCGAGGTCATCGCGGCCGAACGGCCGGACGTCGTGGCCCTGCAGGAGCTGGACGTCGGCCGGATGCGGACCAAGGGCGTCGACCAGGCACATCGCCTGGCCGAACTTCTGAAGATGAGCTTCCACTTCCACCCGGCCATGACGGTCGAGGAGGAACTCTATGGCGACGCCATCCTGACCGCCCTACCCGAGCGCCGGATCAAGGCCAAGGGCCTGCCGCTGTACAAGCGCGTGCCGGGCCTCGAGCCGCGCGGCGCCCTGTGGGTCGAGGTCGAGGTCGGCGGGACCAAGGTGCAGATCATCAACACCCATCTGGGGCTGGTGCCCCAGGAACAGAAGCGTCAGGCCGCCGCCTTGCTGGGCCCCGACTGGATGGGCGACGACAATTGGGTTGCGCCGGGAGTGGTGCTGGGCGATTTCAACGCCACGCCCTATTCGGCGACCTACCGGATGCTGCGGACCGCCTTGCGCGACGCCCAGGCGCCGACGCCGACCTGGCCACGTCCCGCGACAGCGACCTTCCCATCCAGCTTCCCGTTCATGCGCATCGACCACGTCTTCCTGACCAAGGGCCTGGAGACACGCGGCGTCAGCTCGCCCTACGACATGCGCGCCCGCGTCGCCTCGGACCACCTGCCCCTGGTGGTCGAGCTGGAAATCACGGCTGAAGCCGCTCCGGAGGCATCGGCGGCGGAGCCGTGAGCCGGGCGATGTCGCGCTTCAGGCGCTTGCGCCGGCCCCAGGGGCGCCAGGCGTCGTCCGGCGCGATGGCGTCGCCCAGGCTCCAGTCGGCGATGAACTGCTGGATACCCGAGAGATAGCGGATCGGCACGGGCTGCAGCCGACGAGGCGGGCCGCCCCGGACGTCCAGGGCGTTGATCGCCGCGCCCAGGCCGCCTTCCCGCTCCATGGCCTCCAGCACGTCGACGGTCGGGCGGTCGATGAAGTGGCCGACCAGCCTGCCCAGGAAGGCGCGGACCGTCTCGCGCTCCAGGTCCGAGCTCGCCTCTATCGCCAGGTCGCACTCGCTGTCCAGGCCGATCGAGCGGTTGTTGAGATTGGCCGAACCGATCCGCAACAGCCAGTCATCCATGATCGCCACCTTGGAGTGGACGATGATCGGCGCGCCCTTGGGCGTATGGGCCGAAAAGGCCGAGAACCGCTTGTGGACATCGACTTCGCGCAGGCGGTTGATCGCCGCCGTGCGGGCGCTGTCCATGGTCATCTGGTCGAAATAGCTGGGGCTGCGGGCGGGGCCGATCGTCACCACCTCGGGACCGTCCGGCTCGGCCAGGCGCTCGGCCAGGGCTTCGACGATGACCGGCGAGGTCAGGTACTGGTTCTCCAGATAGATCAGCCGCTTGGCCTGGCGGATGGCGGCCAGATGCAGCAGCATGCACTCGGTGACCTCCGACCGGCCCTGCCAGGCGGCCGAGGTGCGAGCGATGGCGACGGGCATGCGGCGCAGGTCGGGCAGCAGGTCCTCGGGCCAGGGCGTCTCGTCCGGGCGCTCGGGACGCTCGACAGGGTCGCCGCCCGACGACTTCCAGCGGTCCATGAAGAGGTCGGCCATCGCCTCGCCGGCGCGGCCGTCGACCAGCATCGCGACCTCGTGCCGGGCCGGATAGTGGCGGCCCGTGGGCAGGCGTCGCAGCGGGTTGTTGTCCAGGTGCCGGGTGTCGTCCCAGCGGTCGACCCCGATGTCGCCGCCGCTGATGAGGGCGGTGACGCCGTCGATGATCACCGCCTTCTGGTGATGGCAGGCGCTAGCCGGCAGGGTGGCGTCCAGGCGGTACTTCACCCGCGAGCCGGCGAAGAAGGCCGCGCCGCGCTGCGGACCAAACAGCTGGGCCGCGGCGATCGGAAACGGCATGTCCCAGGTCAGGACCCGAACGTCGAGGGCCGGGTTCAGCGCCGCCTGCCGCCGCAGGATCAGGCCGATGCGGTCGGCATGGGTCGGATCACGGCTCTTGCGCACCCGGTCGGGATCCAGACGCGTCAGCGGATCGAACACCCAGGCCAGGATCCAGATCGACTTTCGCGCGGACAGGATCAGCGGCTTCAGCGCGTCGAACGCCTCATCGTTGTCGATGAACAGGGCCACGCGATCGGCGGGTTCGACCCGCCAGCAGTTGTATCCCGGTTGGAAGACGGAAGAGCCTGGATCCATGTCACCGATACGCCGTGAGATGCGACAACGCGCGGACCCGTGTTATGGCTCCGCTTCGGGAGCCCGTCCTCATAAATAGAGCTGAACAGCCATGACCACGCTCGATCCCTCCAAGGCGCCGCACGTCCTGTCCGATCGACAGCGGCTATGGGCTTTCTGGCTGGGCTGCGCCGTGGTGACCGCGGGCGTTCTGCTGCACGTGCCGATGTACCTGATGGGCGCGAACACCGGCTACCAACTCGCGGGCATGCCGATGGACCTGGGCATGACGATCGGCATGCTGATCATCCCGCTCGGCTGCGCCCTGGCCGGCTGGGGGCTGCTGCCTCGACGCGGGCGCGATCACAGCCATGACCACCACATCGTCGAGGTCACCCCGCCCGAGGACGCGCCGCTGTCCCTGGCGCACTGGGGACTGATGGTCACCCTGGTCGTGGCCCTGATCATCGACATCATGAAGCCGGCCAGTCTCGGCTTCGTCGTTCCGGGCATGATCAAGGAATACGCGGTCGGCAAGGCCACCGTCGCCTGGCTGCCGTTCGCAGCCCTGACCGGCACCGTGGCCGGCTCGATCATCTGGGGGATCCTGGCCGACATCTTCGGACGCCGCGCCTCGATCCTGTTGTCGGCGGTGATGTTCGTCGGCACCTCAATCTGCGGCGCCATGCCCGATTTCTGGTGGAACGTCGGCATGTGCTTCATGATGGGCGCCGCCGCCGGCGGCCTGCTGCCCGTGGTTTACGCCCTGCTGGCCGAGACCATGCCGTCCCGGCATCGCGGCTGGAGCCTGGTGCTGGTCGGCGGCCTGGGCGCGGTGGGCGGCTATCTCGCGTCCTCGGGCCTGTCAGCGCTGCTGCAGCCGCAGTTCGGCTGGCGGATCATGTGGTTCCTGAACCTGCCCACCGGGCTGATCCTCATCGCCCTGTCCGGCGCCATCCCCGAGTCGGCCAAGTTCCTGATGACCATCGGCCGGATCGATGCGGCCCAGGCGATCATGAAGCGCTTCGGCTCGGTGGTGCGCGAGCGTGACGAGACCCCTGCCGAGGCCGCCGATCATCACCACGTCCTGACCACCCCGCCGATCGAGCGCCGCTACGCCGGCATGACCGCCGCGCTCAGCATCGGCGCCATCGCCTGGGGCCTGATCAATTTCGGCCTGCTGCTGTGGCTGCCGGCCGAGCTGGTCGCCAAGGGCTACAGCATGGGCGTGTCCAGCCAGCTGCTGGCCAAGTCGGCCCTGATCGCCTTCCCGACGGTGTTTGTCTGCGCGTTCCTGTACAGCCGCTGGAGCACCAAGTGGTCGCTGGTCGGCACGATCTTGGTCAGCGCCATCGGCGTAGCCGGCGTCCTGCTGATCGAGAATGGCGCTAGTCCGATCCTGCCGGTGGCCCTGATGATCATCGGCGCCAACGGCCTGCTGGCCATCCTGCTGCCCTATGCGGCCGAGAGCTATCCGTTGCGCATCCGCGGTCGCGCCACCGGCTGGATCGCCGCCTGCAGCAAGTCGGGCGGCCTGATCGCTCAAGGTCTGGGCATTCTCGGCGCCGTGCCGGCCCTGAAGATCGCCGCGCTGATCATCATCATCCCGCTGGCCCTGGCGGCGCTGCTGACCGCGCGGTTCGGCACCGAGACACGCGGCCGCGACCTGCGGGAGCTGGAGCGCTGATCAGCCGGCGATGGCGGCCGCGTCGCGCTCGCCGGTGCGGATACGCAGGGCCTGTTCCAGATCGAGGACGAAGACCTTGCCGTCGCCGATCTTGCCGGTGTTGGCCGTACGCTGCAGCGCCTCGATGACGGGCTCCAGCACGTCGGTCGGCACGGCGATCTCCAGCTTGACCTTCGGCAGCAGCTTCACCTCGTACTCGGCGCCGCGATAGACCTCGGTCTTGCCCTTCTGGCGGCCGTAGCCCCGGACCTCGGTCACGGTCAGGCCCGACGCGCCCGCCTCGGTGACCGCTTCGAGCACCGCGTCCAGGCGGCTCGGCTTAATCACGGCGACGATCATCTTCATGGCGCGGCTCCCGGGAGCGAACGGTTGTTGCGACTCAAGCTAGGCGTCCAAGCGCTTCGCTCCAAGTAAGATCAGACATTCAGGCCGTTCGGCGCCTTACGAACAGGCGCCTTCGCCACGGGAACCGGACGGCCTCCGGCATGACGCGCAGGCGTCGGTCCCGCCGGACTGGGCAGCAGGACGCCCGGCGCGAACACGCGGGCGCGAGCCCGGTGGCCGCGCGGCTTGACCGCAAAGGTCTGTTTGACGGCCTCCATCAGGATCACCCCGGCGAAGCGCGGCCACAGGCGGGCCCCGACCTGCTCGAAGCCTTCGGCCCAGCCCGCCATGGCCGCGAACGGCGGCACGTAGAGGGCGCGGGTCCAACCGGCCGGCTCCAGCCCGGCCTCGCGGATCAGGCTCTCCATCTGGCTGCGGCTGTAGGGGCGGCCATGGCCGAACGGCGTCGTCTCGGCCCCGGTCCACGCGCCGTCGCGCGACGAGGCGGCGACGATCAGCCGGCCGGTGGGAGCCATGACCCGACCGATTTCGGCCAGCAGGGCGGCCGGGTCGTCGGCCTCTTCAAGGGCATGGACCGCCAGCACCCGATCGAACAAGGCGTTGGGCAGCGGCAGGGCGGTCTCCTCGACCAGGCAAGCCTGGTTGCGGCCGCCGTGCGGCCAGACCTCGACACCTTGCTGGGCGGGCATGGCGGCGACCACGCGCCGGGCCCTGGCGCGGGCCGCGTCCAGGAACGGGGTGGCGTAGCCCACGCCCAGAACGTCCAGGTCCCGCGTGTCGCCCCAGGCCTCCTCGACCTTCCGCGTGAGCATCGTTCGCGCCGCGCGCCCCAGCGGGGCGGCGTAGAAGGCTCTCAAGTCCAGCACGTCGCGGCGCATTGAGTCTCCCGAGCGTCGAGGCCATCCTTGTAGGCGCGCCGGCTCCGGCGCGATAGAGCAAGCGAGCCATGGCCCTGACCGTTCATCAGTTCCCCTGCCTGTCCGACAACTACGGCTTCCTGATCCGCGACGAGGCGAGCGGCAAGGTCGCGACCATCGACACGCCGGACGCCGCGGCGATCCAGGCCGAGCTGACCAAGCTGGGCTGGAACCTGGATCTGATCCTCAACACCCACTGGCATCCGGACCACGCCGGCGGCAACGAAGCCCTCAAGACCGCGACGGGCGCGACCATCACGGGCCCGGCCGAGGTGACCCGCATCGCGCCGCTGGACCGCGTGGTCCGGGGAGGCGACGTCGCCATGCTGGGCGAGACGCGCTTCACGGTGATCGACAGCGGCGGCCATACACTGGGCCACGTCGCCTATCACGACGCCGCCGACGCCATCGCCTTTGTCGGCGACACCCTGTTCGCCCTGGGCTGCGGCCGCCTGTTCGAAGGCACGGCCGAACAGATGTGGGAGTCGCTGACCCGCCTCGCCGGCCTTCCCGACGAGACCACCGTCTACTGCGCGCACGAATATACCGCCTCGAACGCCCGCTTCGCCCTGTCGGTCGACGACGATCCGGCCCTCAAGACCCGGGCCGACGCGGTGTTCGCCGCTCGCGAGCGCGGCGAGGCGACGGTGCCGACCACCATCGCGGCCGAGAAGGCCACCAATCCGTTCCTGCGCGCGCCGCGGCTGCGGCCGAACGCGGCCTCGCCCGCCGAGGCCTTCGCCGAGATCCGGGCCGCCAAGGACAGCTTCAAGGGATGAGCAGCAACGTGACGGATAGAGGCATCGCCGGCGACCTGGGCGCCAAGGAGATCATCCGGATGCTGGACCTGCAGCCGCACCCCGAGGGCGGCTGGTACAGGCAGACCTTCCAGGACGAACCGGGTCCCGACGGCCGTGCAAGGTCGACCTGCATCTACTTCCTGCTTGAGGCCGAGCAGGTCTCGGTCTGGCACCGCGTCGACGCGGTCGAGACCTGGCACTGGTACGCCGGCGCGCCGATCTCGATCAGCCTGTCGCCGCCCGATGGCCGGGGGATTGCGTCCCATGTCCTGGGCCCGGACCTGCGCGCCGGTTGCCGGCCGCAGGTCATCGTGCCGACCTCCTGGTGGCAGACCGCCGTCAGCCTGGGCGCCTGGACCCTGGTCGGCTGCACGGTGGCGCCGGGTTTCCGCTTCGAGGGTTTCGAGATGGCGCCAGCGGACTGGAGTCCGTCCAAGACCTGAGCATCCGCCGCCGAATCAGCTCGCCCTCCGCGCCCGCGTCAACCTGCCGCAGGCGCCCAAAGCGGGTCCCCATAGTGGGTAACTTGGTCGCATGGCGTCGTTATCTGAGCCATGCAATCCTTTTCTGGTCGCGTTAAGAGCGTCGGCCCAGGGGAACCAAGTCCGCTATGTCCGAAGAGTACGTCAACGCGCGCGCGGCGACCCGCGTCGCGACCGATTACATTTTGCGCTGGGTCGAAATCGCCAACGAAGTCCACGGCTCGGACCTCCTGTACGCCCTCGTTTTCACCACCCTCTGGGCCGGCAATATCTCGCACCTGCGCGGCAACCTCTATACCGAGGTCGACGACATTCCCCCGGACCACGAGCGTCGTCCTCTGACCGTGCGCCAAGTGGCGGATTCCCTGGCGCTGCCCTACGAGACCGTACGTCGCCGCTTCGTCGAAATGCTTGAGAAGGGCATGGCCCAGCGGGTCGGCCGCGAAGGCTTCATCGTCCCGGCGTCTGCGCTGTCCCGTCCGGAGGTCGTTCAGGGCCTGCGGCGCTCGCACATCAGCCTGACCCGCTTCCTCAAGGAACTGAAGACGATCGGCGTCGAGGCGGCCTAGAGCATTTTCCGATAAGTGTGAAACGGTTATCGGATCGAAAAATGCTCTAAACTTTTGGATTAGAGCCCCTTTTATCCGATCCGATTGATGCAATCAGATCGGAACGGGTCTAGCCGCTAGAGCCGCGCACCACCAGCTCGACCGGCGCCAGGGTCGACGCCGCATCCTCGCCCGCCATGCGACGGAACAGCAGGTCGACCATGGCGCGGGCGGCGAACGCCAGGTCCTGGCGCACGGTGGTCAGCGGCGGCGCGCTGTGGCGCGCCAGCACGATGTCGTCGAAACCCACCACCGCGACATCATCCGGGACCGACTGACCAGCCTCCGTCAGGGCGGCGATCGCCGCCAGCGCGATGACGTCCGAGAAAGCGAAGAGGGCGTCGAAGGTGACGCCTCGCGCCAGAAAATCGGCGATCGCGAGCTGAGCCTCCTCCAGGGTGTAGGGCGTCGGCAGGACGAGAGCCGGATCGAAGGCGAGCCCCGCCTCGGCCAGACCGTTCCTGTAGCCGTCGAGCCGCTGGGCCGCCTCGGGCGCGTCGACCGGCCCGAAGAAGGCGATGCGCTTGCGTCCGCCGCGCGCCAGGTGTTCGACGGCCAGGCGGCCGCCACCGACATTGTCGCTGCCCACGACGCAATAGCGCTGCCCCGGCAGCTGGGCGCCCCAGACCACCATCGGCTTGTAGGTCTCTGAGACGGCGTTCAGGGCGTCGTGCTGGTTGCTCTGGCCGATCAGCAGCAGGCCATCGGCCCGATGCGACTGGATGATCCGCTCCAGCCAGCCGGCTTCAGTGACGATCACTTTGTTCAGCAGCACCGAATAGTTCCGCCGCGTGATCTCGTCGGCCAGTCGCCCGACCATCTCCAAAAAGAACGGATCCGAGATCAGCTGCCCCGCCTCGTGGGCCAGGGGGATGATGACGCCGATCGTGTCGGTCTTGCGCAGGCGCAGGGAACGCGCCGACTGATTGACGACGTAGCCGTGGGTTTGGGCGATGCCGACGATCTGGTCGCGCAGGGGCTTGGGAATCAGGGGGTTGCCCGCCAGGGCGCGCGACACCGTCGAGATCGACACCCCGGCCATCCGGGCAATGTCGGCCATCTTCAGGCGCCCACGTTCGGGGGCCTCGGCGATGTCGGTTTTATCCATGGGAGGACATAGAACCTTGCGAACGCACGACAGGCTCGCTGGGGTCGCATGACGCCCGGTGGCGCCGGGCCGCGACGCCACGAGACCGTGACTGGCGAACAGCGATATGCGGGGCGGGTAAACGGCTGCTGAGCGCTTATAGTTACGCTTCCAGCAGCCATGAGACGATCATCAGCGGTTGATGACCTTGATGATCCGCTTTGACGAGGGCCGTCCGGCCAGGCCTTGGCCGGGCGCGTAGGTGATGGTCAGGGCGCCGTCTTTCAGGTTCGCCGCGGGCTTGCGGCCCTCGGCCAGCAACACCCTCATGATCCGCGAGATCACCGAACGATCGCCCTTGCGCGCCATGCGCTCGAAGGCCTCGGCCACAACCGTCGCCGAGTCCGCCGCCAGAACCGAGGTCTCAGGCCGCACGTCCTCGACGGTGGAGAACTCCACCAGATGCTGGGCGGCGCGGGTGGCGCGGGCCGAGGCGATGCTGACCCGCTGCACGAAGACGTTGAACGAAATGATCGCCGGAGGCTGGATCGACGACGCCCGGCCGGAGAGGGCCGCGGCGGCGCCCATCGGGGCGTTGTCTGTAAACAGGATCACGCCGCCCAGCTTCGTAACCCGCAGCACGGGCTCGCCCAGGTCGTTGCGATAGATGACGTCGCCGCGCGACGCCGGCTGGGGCGACAGCACCCAGACCTCGGCGCTGTTGTCGAACTTCATCAGCGGCTGGGACGCGGCCTGGTCAAGGACGAAACCGCCGCCGGCTTCGGACACGTAGCGAGCCACGGGGGGCGCTGCGACTCGGCGGGCCTCGCCCGGTCCCTTGTGACCAAGCAGGGCGTCCCGCAGCGAATGCGGCAGCTGCTGGGCGTTCGCCGACGCCGCCATGACCATCAGAGCCGCGATGCCCAGGGACGCCTTCGCCCCCCAATCGCCAAGCTCCGCCTTGCTGAATTTCATACGATCCGTACTGCCCGCCGACTGGGGCGAATCTTGGACGTGTTAAGGTCCAAACCCCGAAGCCGCACACATGAGGCCAAAGCGCAACAGTGGCCGTCAAGTCCGCGCTTCGGGGAGAAATATAGGGCCGTCAGGCCATGTACTGGCCGCCGTTCAGGCTGAGCGTCGCGCCGGTCACGAAGCCGGCCCGCTCGCCCGCCAGGAACGAGACCATGTCGGCGATCTCCTCGCCCTTGCCCAATCGGCCGACCGGAATCCCGGCGATAATCTGGGCCAGGACGTTCTCCGGCACCGCGGCCACCATCTCGGTATCGATATAGCCGGGGCAGATCACATTGACGGTGACGCCCTTTTTGGCGTTCTCGAGCGCGAGGGCCTTGGTGAAGCCGATCAGGCCGGCCTTGGCCGCCGAATAGTTGGTCTGGCCCATCTGGCCCTTCTGGCCGTTGATCGAGCTGATGTTGACGATCCGGCCCCAGCCGCGCTCGCGCATGCCCTCGATCACCGGACGGGTCATGTTGAAGGCCGAGTCCATGTTGACCCGGATCACTTCCGACCACTGCTCATAGGTCATCTTGTGCAGCATGCCGTCGCGGGTGATGCCGGCGTTGTTGACCAGGATATCGATAGGGCCGAGCTCGGCCTCGACCTTCTTCACGGCCGCCTGGCAGTCCTCGAACACGCCGACATTGCCCTTCACGACCATCACGCCCAGTTCCCTGGCGCAGGCCGCGGCCGCTTCCTCGTTGCCGGAATAGCCCGCCGCCACCTTGTGACCGTCGGCGATCAGCCGCTCGCAGATGGCCCGACCGATGCCGCGGGTGCCGCCGGTCACGAACGCAACTCTCGTCATTTCAATCTCCCGGTTGTTCTTATTGGCCGCGCCAGTCCGCGCGCCCCCAAGCTGCTGGGCCTAGAAGCGCGCGGTCACGGCTAAGGTTGCTTGTCGGAAACCATCAGACCGCTTCGACGCACATGGCCACGCCCATGCCGCCGCCGACGCAGAGGGTCGCCAGACCCTTCTTGCCGCCCGAGCGCTTCAGCTCGTGCAGCAGGGTGGTCAGGATCCGTGCGCCTGAGGCGCCGATCGGGTGGCCGATGGCGATGGCGCCGCCGTTGACATTGACCTTGGCCGGATCGAGGCCCAGCTCGCGAACCACACACAGAGACTGGGCGGCGAAGGCCTCGTTGCTCTCGACTAGGTCGAGGTCCGAGACCGCCCAGCCGGCCTTCTCCAGCGCCTTCTTCGAGGCAGGTATGGGGCCGGTGCCCATGATCTCAGGCTCGACGCCGGCATTGGCCCACGAAGCGATCTTGGCCAGCGGCTTGAGACCGCGCTTAGCGGCCTCCTCGGCGCTCATCAGCACCAGGGCGGCGGCGCCGTCGTTCAGGCCCGAGGCGTTGGCGGCGGTGACCGAGCCTTCCTTGTTGAACACGGGCTTGAGGCCCTGGACGCTTTCCAGCGTCGCGCCATGGCGGATGAACTCGTCCTTGTCGACGACCGTGTCGCCCTTACGGCCCTTGATCGTGACCGGGACGATCTCCTCGTCGAACTTGCCGCCCTTCTGAGCCGCCTCGGCCTTGTTCTGCGAGGCGACGGCGAACTTGTCCTGGTCCTCCCGGGTGATCTGCCAGCGCGAGGCGATGTTCTCGGCCGTCTGGCCCATGTGGTAACCGTGGAAAGCGTCCCACAGGCCGTCCTTGATCATGGTGTCGACGAACGCCAAGTCGCCCATCTTCTGACCGCCGCGCAGGTTCTGCGCGTGCGGCGCCTGGCTCATGCTCTCCTGGCCGCCGGCGACGACGATCTTGGCGGAACCGTCGGCGATCTGCTGAGCCGCCAGAGCCACCGCGCGCAGACCCGAGCCGCACAGCTGATTCAGGCTCCAGGCCGGGCTCTCGACCGGGATGCCGGCCTTGACCGAGGCCTGGCGGGCGGGGCCCTGGCCGGCGGCGGCCTGCAGCACCTGACCCAGGATCACTTCGTCGACGTCAGATGGCTGAAGGCCGGCGCGGGACACCGCCGCCTCGATGGCGATCTTGCCCAGTTCCGCCGCGGGCAGGCTGGACAGCGCCCCGTTGAACGAGCCGACCGGCGTGCGGGCGGCGGAGACGATGACGATGTCGCTCATGCGATAGCTCCCGTGACGTTCTGACGTGACGCCTTCGCGATCGCGGCGTCACAGCTTTTGCAGCGCAGCACCAAAATGCACATCCGGCCGCGTGCGTCACGGCCACATTTTCACGCCTTCGCGACACCTCCAAGTCATCAGACCACTGGCGCCATGCCTTTGCATTAGCGATAGTGCGATGCGAAGAGCGGACGTAACCGCTGTCCTAGGGAACGAAATGTCCGAGAACCCTGAAAAAGGCGAAACGGCGGCCGGGGCTGAGAAAGCCGCCGGTCAACGCGTGATCATCAAGAAATACGCCAACCGTCGCCTCTACAACACGGCGTCGTCGTCCTACGTCACTCTCGAACACCTGGCGGACATGGTGAAGGAGGGTGTCGACTTCGTGGTCTATGACGCCAAGTCCAACGACGACATCACCCGTTCGGTCCTGACCCAGATCATCTTCGAGGAGGAAAACCGCGGCGGCGGCCAGAATCTCTTGCCGATCCAGTTCCTCCGCCAGTTGATCGGCTTCTACGGCAATTCGATGCAGGCCTTCCTGCCGTCGTACCTGGAGATGTCGCTGGAAAGCTTCGCCAAGCAGCAGGAGCGCCTGCGCGGCCAGCTGTCGAACCTGGCTCCGGGCAAGATGCCGGGCATGGGCGTCTACGAGGACCAGATCCGTCAGAACATGGCGCTGTTCGACCGGGCCATGAAGATGTTCTCGCCGTTCGCCTATGTGCGCCCCGAAGACGCCGCCGCCCAGGCCGAACAGGCGCCGGCCGCCGCGCCGGCCGCCCCGGCCAGCGACGATTCCCTGGCCGAGCTGAAGCGCCAAATGGAAGCGATGCAGGAGCAGTTGGCCAAGCTGGCGAACAAGTCTTAACCAAAACGCTCCAGGCGTTCTTAACCGTCTTGGCGCTAGCGTTCGCGCCATGAACGGCCCGATCGATCCCATTCGGCGCTCTGGTCCCGCGCGCCGCGCCCTGCCGGCGCCGCGCGAGGGCGATCGTCGTGAGAGCGAACAAGAGACCGTCTTCGTCGTGGAGGAAGACGCCCCCCCACCGCGTCAGGAACCCCCGCCTCGCCGCGAAGGCTTCGCCGCCTTCGCCGCGCACGTGATGGGACAGTCCGGACAGAAACGCGGCCTGCGCGGTGGGCAGGAAGTGCTCGACACGGCCAGATCGACCTATCTCGGCACGGAATATTCCGGCCCCGCCGACCGCCGTCCCAAGGCGGGCCTGATCAAGAAGACCAATATCTAGCGCTTCAGGCGGGCGAGCTCGGCCTCGAGCGCGGCGACCCGCGCCTCAAGCGCCGCGAGACGCTGGGCTTGGCCGACCGGCGGCGGCCGCACCCCCGCGCGTGACGCGGCCTCGGTGAGGCTCACGCCCAGAAGCTCGGCGAAAACAGAGACTTCCCGCATCGACAGCTCGCGCTGATCCTTGAAGGCCAGGACCAGCTCGGCCTCGCTCATGCCCGCGGCGGCGGCCAGGACTAGGCGAGTCAGGCCGCGCTGGGCGAGCCGCTCATCGTACCAGGCAGCGTCAAAGAACAGGGCCATCAGACGGAACCCACGGGTTGGCGCCGGTCTTGCTTAATCGTTGATGAACTCAACGCCGCGAGCCCTTCATGTCCATCGCCGTCCGTTTCTTCGACATCGCCATCGTGGCCCTGATCTTCACGGCCCTCACCTGATTTTGCCGGACGCGCGACGGACGCCAAAACCGGCGTCCGCCTTTGGCTGTCGCGCTTACGCCGACTCCATCAGCATCATCGTCCCCTGCCCGCCGTCGGCGCAGATGCTGACGATGGCCCGCTCGCCCTGGGGACGGGCCGCCAGCTCCTTCACCGCCTGGCTCAGGATCCGCGCCCCGGTCGCCCCGAACGGGTGACCCAGCGCCAGCGAGCCGCCGTAGGGGTTCATGCGATCACGCGGGAACGCCCCCATCGGCGCGGCTACGCCCGCCTTCTCCGCCAGGAACCTCGCGCTTTCCCAGGCCGCGATGTGCGACAGCACCTGGGCGGCGAAGGCCTCGTGGATCTCCCAGAGGCCGACGTCGGCATAGGTCATGCCGTTGCGGGCCAGGAGGCGCGGCACGCCATAGGCCGGCGCCATCAGCAGCCCCTCGTGGCGCAGGTCGATCGAGGTGACCTCGTAATCGACGATCCGCACCCTCGGCGTCTCCCCCGGCAAGCGGGCCATGCCAGCCTCGGATCCCACCCAGATCGCCGCCGCCCCGTCGGTCAGCGGCGAGGAATTGCCCGCCGTCAGCGTGCCCTTGCCGCTGGTCTTGTCAAAGGCCGGGCCCAGTTTCGCCAGCTTTTCCAGGGTCGAGTCCTTGCGCGGGATGGTGTCGCGCTTGGCGCCGCCGATCGGAATGACCAGATCATCGAAGAAGCCCTCCTCCCAGCCCCTCACCGCGCCCTGATGGCTGGCGAAGGCGATGGCGTCCTGATCGGCGCGCGAGAGATTCCATTCCTTGGCGGTGATCTCGGTGTGCTCGCCCATCGACAGGCCGGTGACCCGATTGGCGACCTTGGGGATGAAGAGCTTCACATCCCTCAGGTTCAGCGCGCCCAGGGCCTGCAGGCGCTGACCGCCGGTCTTGGCGCCCTGGAACCTGCGGATCCAGTCCGAGAGCGCAACCGACAGACCGATCTGCACCCGGCTCATGCTCTCGACGCCGCCGACCAAAGCCAGATCACGACCACGCCCGTCGACCATGCCCGCCGCCTCGATCGCGCCCATCATGCTGGTCGAGCAGGCCATGATCGTCGAGAAGGCCGGGATGGTCGGATCGCCGCCGGCGTCCAGCAGCACCTCGCGCGCCAGGTTGCTCCAGGTCAGGTTCGGAATGACCGTGCCCCACACGGCGAAGTCAGGCTTCACCCCTTGCGCCAGCATCGCCTTCACCACCGGTACGGATAGCTCGATCGCGTCGTACGAGGCCAGCGGCCCATCGACCTTGGCGAACGGCGTGCGCACCCCCGCGGCGATCCAGACGTTCGAGGCGAGAGACGAGGCGGGCATGGTGGGAACTCCGAAAGGGCGGAAACCTTGCCCTATATGGGATCGCCTCTCGCCACTTGTCGAATATCGGCTTAATCGGCTGGCATGAGCAGCGAACTCTCCCTCGACGACAAGAAGGCCCGCGCCAAGGCGTGGTTCGAAAGCCTGCGCGACCAGATCTGCGCGGCGTTCGAGCGCCTGGAGGATGAGGCCCCGGCCGATCTCTATTCCGGCGCGCCCGGCCGCTTCGAGAAGAAGCCCTGGGATCGTCCGGCGGGCGGCGGCGGGGTCATGAGCATGATGCACGGCCGCCTGTTCGAGAAGGTCGGCGTCCACGTCTCGACGGTGTTCGGCAGCTTCACGCCCGAGATGGCCAAAAACATGCCCGGGGCGGCGGAGGATCCCCGGTTCTTCGCCACGGGCATCAGCCTGATCGCGCACATGACCAATCCGCGCGTGCCGGCCGTGCATATGAACACCCGCTTCATCGCCACGACGAAGAGCTGGTTCGGCGGCGGCGGCGATCTGACGCCGCTACTCGGCTACCAGCGCCAGCAGGATTTCCCGGACGCCATCGATTTCCACGCCGCCTATCAGCGGGCCTGCGACAAGCATGATCCGGCCTGGTACCCAAAGTACAAGGCCTGGTGCGACGAGTACTTCTTCCTGCCGCATCGCAATGAGCCTCGGGGGATCGGCGGCATCTTCTACGATCACCACGACAGCGGCAGTTGGTCCAAGGATTTTGAATTCACCCAGGATGTCGGGCGGGCGTTCCTGGAGATCTACCCCGATCTGGTCCGACGTCGCATGGGCGAGGCGTGGACGGCGGACGAGCGCGAGCAGCAGTTGATCCAGCGCGGCCGCTATGTCGAATTCAACCTGCTCTACGACCGGGGCACGATGTTCGGGCTCAAGACCGGCGGCAATGTCGAATCGATCCTGAGCTCGATGCCGCCCGCGGTGAAGTGGCCCTGATTCAGGCCCTCGGACACTTCGCGCCGGTGTCGATCCACGCCTTGATCAGTTCGCCGAACTGAGCCTGCGTACCCGGCGCCGGCGTTCGGCCCGCGCCAGGGTTCCAGCCCCAGCCGACCAGGTGATCCTGGGCCATGTGGTGGTGCAGCTCGGCCAGTGACTTGCCGCCATTGGTCGCCGGGTTCTTGATCTGGGCGCAGATTTGACCCAGCGACTTGCCCTGCCAGGCCATCTCCGCCGGGGCCAGGGCCCATTTCGGATCGCCGGGGATGCTCTTGATGTCCTGGCCCCAGGTCGGGACGTTGGCTCCGGTATGGCACGAGAAGCACGGCATGCCCGCCGGTCCGTGGCCGCTATCGCCGGCAACCATCGGCGGATTGTGCGGATGCAGATCATCGCCCTGCGTCGGCGCGCGCTCGACCGGGTGGCAGTTCAGGCAGCGCGGGCTTTGGATCACCTTGCCCGCCTCGGTGAACAGGGCGATCGAGCGCGCGGCAGGGTCCCTGATCGATTGGAAGTCGGCGGCCGTCTTCAGGGCGACGGGCGCAGTCGCCTGGCCCCGCGGCGCCGGATCGGCGCTGGCCATCACGGCGCCGGCGACCGCCAGGGCGCCGGTCAGAATGACGACAGTAGCCAGGCGCATGGAGACGTCCTCCGGTGAAGGTCCGGAGTCGAACGCTCCCGCTCAGGCTTGGGTTTCCTGGGCGGTTACCTGCTCCAGAAACCGACCGATCCATCGGGCCATGCGATCGCGATCGTTATCGGCGCCCAAGCTGGCGATGGCGGCGTCAGCCTGCTCGTCGGTGAAGCGCGTTCCGCGTCGGGCCTCGATCAGCGCCGTGGCGTAGGCTGGCGTGAATTCCGGGTGGAACTGCATGGAGATCGCCCGGGCGTCGTCATAGGCCAGCACGCCGTAGGGGGTGAAGGCGCTGCCGGCCAGCACCCGCGCACCGGCGGGCAGCTGGATCACCTGGTCCTGGTGCGATCCCGGCACGGCGACGTGACGCGCGTCGTCCATCCACGGCGCGCGCTCGGACACCTCATACGCCTGCAGGCCCACGCCCCAGCCCTTGTCGGACTTCTCGACCTTGCCGCCGAACGCTTCGGCCATGATCTGGTGGCCGAAGCACACCCCGACCATCGGCGTCTCGCCCTTGGCCTCGCGCAAAAAGGCCTTCAGCGGCTCGATCCACGGCAGCGGGTCATAGACCCCGGCCGCCGAGCCGGTGATGACATAGGCGTCGTTCTCGGCCGGATCTTCGGGCAGCTGGCCTTTCTGGACGTCGTAGGCCCGGTAGGTGTGTTCAGGGCCCAGCAGCGCCTCGAACATCGAGGCGTAGCTGCCGTACGTCTCCGCGAGGTCGCCTGGCGGATTGCCGGTCTCCAGTAGGCCGATCTTCAAGACACCCTCCCGGTTCAAACTCAGGCGCTTAATAGACCATCCCTTGCGCGACGGCCTTCAGACGCTCGATAGCGCTGAACTTGTCCTCGATGAAGTCCTGGTCGATCCACCAGATCTCGATCTCGCGCATCACGTCCCCGACAAGCGGTCCCTTGGGCACGCCCGCCTTCATGATCTCCTCGCCCGACAGCGGGAAAGCCGGCGGAGTCCAGGTCTCGGCCAGGGCCAGCAGGGCGCGCCATTGCGGCGCGGTGGAGTCGCGGCCCGAGCCCGCCCAGGCCAGCTTGACCCGGTCGCAGAAGGCGCGCTGCCCCAGGCCGTAGACCGCGCGGCGGGCTTCGCGCGGGCTCATCCACGAGACCACGCGGGGGTTCTTGCCTACGGCGTCGATGATGCGGTCCCGGACGTTGTTGGCCAGGCGCAGGCGCTCAGCCAGCTGCTCGGCGACCTTGGCGTCGTCGGGGATCAGGGCGGCCAGGCGCAGGACGGGGTCGTTTTCGAACAGTTGCTCGGTCTCGATGCCGATCAGCGCCTCGAAGCGGGCCAGGGATTTCACCGACGGCAGGATCGAGGACAGCACGCTGGTCGCGGCCATCAGCCGGAAGGCCGGGCGCGGATCTTCCGCAGCCAGCATCTTCATCAGTTCCTTCTGGGTGCGCTCGGCGGCGCGGCCCGAGACCATGCCCTTCAGCGCCTTGCAGGCGGCGAGAGCCTTCTGGTCGGCCTCGCCCTTGCCGTACCAGGCCTGGAATCGGAAGAAGCGCAGGATCCGCAGATAATCCTCGCGGATGCGGGTCATCGGATCGCCGACGAACACCACCCGGCCTTCCCGGGCGTCGGCGATCCCGTGACCGGTCGGGTCGTACAGGTGACCTTCGACATCGGCATAGATGGCGTTGAAGCGGAAGTCGCGACGCTCGGCGTCCTGGCCCCAGTCCTGGGTGAAGGCCACCACCGCCCGGCGGCCGTCGGTCGAGACATCCTTGCGCAGGGTGGTGATCTCGTAGGGCTGGCCGCCCGACAGCGCCGTGATGGTGCCATGGTCGACCCCCGTCGGAATGGCCCGCAGGCCCGCCTGGGCCAGGGCGTCTATGACCAGGTCGGGCGTCAGGGTGGTGGCGATGTCGATGTCGTCGATCGGCTTGCCCATGATGGTGTTGCGCACGCAACCGCCGACGAAGCGCGCGCAGCCCGGATAGCCGCGCGCCTCCAGCGCGGCGATCACAGCCTTCGTCTCCGCGAGCGTCATCCACGGCGCCGGGCCGATGGTCTCAGTGTTCACGCCTGACTCCCCACTCACGCGTAGCTTCCCCAGGAGGGGCGACATTGTTAGGTCAGCCACCCCCAACTCCGCCAGACGGGAAATGCGCTATTCGGCGGGATGACGACCGCTTTCGTCGTAAAGCGCCTCGTACAGCGACCGAAGCATGCCCGCCGTCGCCCCCCAGATGAAGCGGTCGTTCCACGGCATGGCGTAGAAATGCCGCCGCGCGCCGTCGGGGGCCTCGCGGTGCTGGCGCTGGTGGTTGGTCGGATCCATCAGGAACGCGAACGGCGTCTCGAAGACGTCGGCGACCTCCTCCGGACTGGGTTTGAAGGTCGCCTTCGGATCGATGAAACCGACCACCGGGGTGACGTAGAATCCGGTCACTGTCTGGTAGCCATGCAACAGACCGGCCACCGTCACGAAGGACGGGTCCAGAGCCACCTCTTCCTGGGCCTCGCGCAGGGCGGTCTCCCAGGGCAGCTCGCCCGGATCACAGCGGCCGCCGGGGAAGGCGATCTGACCCGTGTGGCTGCGCAGGGTGTCGGCGCGGCGGGTCAGCAGGACCGTCAGGCCGTCGTCATGCTCGACCAGACCCACCAGCACGGCGGCCGGACGCAGGGCGTGCGGATTGTCGACCTTCAGGCCCGGATTGAGGTCGTAGTCCGAGCGCTTGGGGTTGGCCAGGCTGGGATCATAGTCTGCGATGGGATGCAGTCGGCTCTCGATCCAGGCGCGACGCTCTTCGCCCTTCAAGTCCTTCGACGTCATGCCGGCGCCGCTCCAGGCGGGGCGATCGGGAAGAAGGCGCCGTTCGAGGTCACGCCCCAGGTGTCGCCCTCCAGCGTCGCCATCTCGGCCAGCTCGTAGAACACCGGTCGGGCGATCAGGGCCTCCAGGCCGCGACGCACATGGACATAGGGGCGCGGCTCGCCGGTCTCGGAGTCGATCTCCACGCGGATAGCGTGGCCGGGCCCGGCCTCGACGGTGTCGCCGACATTGGTCTGGAAGACCAGGGCCTCGCCTCCGTCGCTTTTGGCGCGGTCCACGCGCGTGGCGATGAACGGCGCGTCCTCGACCGTTATCTTCATCTTCTCGACCGGCGTGACCAGGTGATAGCCGTCCGGGTCCCGGCGCAGCACGGTCGAGAACAGGCGCACCAGGGCTTCGCGTCCGATCGGCGTCCCCTCGTGGAACCAGACCCCGTCCTTGCGGATGCGGATGTCGATCTCGCCGCAGTGGGGCGGGTTCCACAGGTGCACCGGCGGCAGCCCGCGTGCGCCGGCGGCTTTCGCGGCCTGGGCGACGCCTTCAAGTCCAGCTTTGGGTGCGTCGGTCATCAACGATCAGTTAGGCCGTTAAGCCGCCCTGCTCAAGCGCGCGGATCGATGGCGACGAGGCCAGAAAGACCCTCGTCCCCGCCTTCCCGCAGCGGCAACAACAGCACGCGGCGCTGATCCACGGGACCCGGCATGACGACGGCGGCGGTGTGGGCGTTGGTAAAGCCGACCCGGCCGAAATAGGGACCATCGCCGACCAGCAGCACCGCCCTCCAGCCGGCGGCGCGCGCGGCCTCGACGGCCCTCTCGACCAGGGCCTGGCCCAAGCCCGCGCTGCGCTCGTCGGGATCGACGGCCAGTGGGCCGAGGAAGGCGACCGGCTCGCCGCCGATCGTCACCGGCCACATGCGGCAGCAGCCGACGGGCCGGCCGTCGCGCAGGGCGACGAACGAGCAGTCCGACAACAGACTATTGCCCTCGCGCAGGCGCTCGGACGACTTGGCGAAGCGGCCAGGACCGAAGACGCGGTCGATCAGGTGGGTGACGGCAGCCTCCATCGCCGGGGTCTCATGGACCAGCGACGGGTACGGAGGCGCGGAGAAAGCGGACTTTTGGACGGAGGTCATCGGCCTTCGGAAAATGCGAAAGGGCGTCGGGGGCTCCCGACGCGAAGGCGCGACCGGGAGGGCGTCAGATCGTGGCGCGTTCGCGCGGAATTCGTCGCAGGCGTCGCATCGCCTAAAACCTCCAAGGGACGAGCGCGCTGTAGGGCCAAGCCATTCCCAGGTCAATAACGTTGCAGTGCGGCGCGAGCGCCCTATGTTGCGACCCGATGTCCGAGCCCGCCGAAGACCCCGCCCCCGACACCTCTACCCGCGCCTTGTTGCGGGAACGTGACTTCCTCCTCTTCTGGGTGGCGCGGTTCGTCTCGACCCTGGGCGTGCAGGTGCAGTCGGTGGCCCTGGGCTGGCAGGTCTACGCCATCGCCCGCCTGACCCATTCGGTCGGCGAGTCGGCCTTCATGGTCAGCATGATCGGCCTGGCGCAGTTCCTACCGCTGTTCCTGCTGACCCTGGTCGCCGGCGAGACGGCGGACCGCCGGACCCGCAAGCTGATCGTCGCCACGACCCTGGCTCTGGACGCCGTCAGCGCCGGCGTGCTGCTGATCCTCGCCCTGCTGGGCTCGCACCAGCTGTGGCCGATCTTCACCATCTCCGTGCTGTTTGGCGCCAGCCGCGCCTTCCTCTCGCCGGCGAGCAGCGCCATGGGCCCGATGCTGGTGCCGCGTCCGCTGCTGCCGCGCGCCATCGCCTGGCAGTCGCTGTCGTGGCAGGCCGGCTCGATCGTCGGTCCGGCCCTGGGCGGCCTGCTGCTGATCCACTCGCCCGCCCTGGCCTTCGGCGCCGCGTTCGGCCTCTATCTGACGGCAGCGGTCCTGGCCCTGCTGATCCGCAAGAACACCAAGCCCGAGCTGCAGCCCGGCTCGCGCGTCGAGCTGATCAAGGAGGGCCTGGCCTATGTCTGGAACAACAAGATCGTGTTCGGCTCGATCTCGCTCGATTTGTTCGCGGTGATCCTGGGCGGGGCCACGGCCCTCTTGCCGGTGTTCGCCAAGGACGTGCTGCACATCGGGCCCGGCGGCTTTGGCCTATTGCGCGCCGCGCCTGCGATCGGGGCCAGCGTGGTCGGCGTCTACCTGGCCAGCCAGCCGATCCGCCGCCATGCCGGTCGGATCATGTTCGCGGGCGTGGCGGTCTTCGGTCTGGCGACCGTGGTGTTCGGCCTCTCCAAGCTGGAGTGGCTGTCGGTGGCCGCCCTGGCGGTCCTCGGCGGCGCCGACATGCTGTCGGTTTACGTCCGCCAGACCCTGGTCCAGATCGTCACGCCGGACGCCATGCGCGGCCGCGTCGCCGCCGTCTCCGGCGTGTTCATCAGCGCCTCCAACGAGCTGGGCGAGGTCGAGAGCGGCGCGGCGGCCTGGCTGCTCGGTCCGGTCGGCGCGGCGGTGTTCGGCGGCGTCGGGGCCATGGCGGTCACGGCCCTTTGGGCCTTCCTGTTCCCCGACCTTCGCAAGGCCGACCGGCTGGCGTAGAGGCTAGAGCCCCGCCAGCTTGCGGATGCCGTCGCCGGTTAGGCGGCGGATGATCCACGCGTCCATCGAGGCCGCGCCCAGGCTGTCATAGAAGGCGATCGACGGCGCGTTCCAGTCCAGCACCGACCACTCCAGCCGGCCCAGCCCCTCGTCGACGCAGCGCTTTGCCAGGTTGGCCAGCAACGCCTTGCCCGCGCCGGAGCCCCGCGCGGAAGGCCGCACAAACAGGTCTTCCAGATAGATTCCGTGCCGCCCGACAAAGGTCGAATAGTTGTAGAACCACAGCGCGAAGCCCACCGGCTGGCCGTCGATCTCGGCAATGTCGGCGAAGGCGCGCGGATTTTCGCCGAAAAGAGCGTCCGCCGTGTCGGATTCGGTGGCCGTGACGTCGTTCAGCAGCTTCTCATATTCCGCCAGATCGAGGATGAACTGGTGGATCAGACCTGCGTCGGCGGGGGTGGCGGGGCGGACGGTGACGGACATGGCGGTCTCTTCGGACTATCGGGATTTCGTTCTGGAGCAGTTGGCCCCGCTGGGTCAGGTCACGTCGCGCCGCATGTTCGGCGGAGTGGGCATTTATGCGAACGGTCTGTTCTTCGCCCTGATCGACGATGACGTCCTGTACCTCAAGGGCGACGAGACGCTGAAGCCCGAATTCGAGGCCGCCGGCTCGCACGCCTTCGCCCCGTTCGGCGACGACAAACCCATGGCCTACTGGACCGCGCCGGCCGAGGCCCTGGACGATCAGGACTTCCTGTTGGCGTGGTCACGGAAGTCGCTGGAGGTCGCGGCGCGCAAGTCGGCGGGCAAGAAGAAACGCTAGCCGATCTTCACCCCCGGCGGCGGCTGGCTGCTCTCGGGCACGAAGAAATCCGGCATCAGGGTCGCGGCCGGATCGACCTTGTACTTGTCGAAATCGCGCACGCCCTCGCCATAGAGGAAGGTGTCGTCGATCAGGAACTGGCCGGTCAGCTCGCGCGACGGCTTGTTGAAGATCGCATGGGCCGCGTCGGCCATGATCTCCGGCGTGCGGCAGTGCCTGAGGCCCTCCTCGCCGGCGAGGGCGAACTGGATGGCGGCGGTGGCGATGCCGGTGCGGGGCCACAGGGCGTTGAAGGCGATACCGTCGGCCCTGAACTCCTCGGCCATCCCCAGCACGCACATCGACATGCCGAACTTGGCCATGGTGTAGGCCACGTGCGGGCCGAACCAGCGCGGCGACATGTCCAGCGGCGGCGACAGCATCAGGACGTGCGGATTCTCGGCCTTCTTCAGGTGCGGGATGCAGGTCTTGGTCGTCAGGAACGTGCCGCGCGTATTGATCTGATGCATCAGGTCGTAGCGCTTCATGTCGGTCGACAGCGTGCCCGTCAGCGAGATGGCCGAGGCGTTGTTGACGCAGATGTCGATGCCGCCGAAGCGGGCGACCGCCTTCTCGACCGCTTCCTGGACATTGGCTTCCTCCCGGACGTCGACGACCAGCGGCAGGGCCTGGCCGCCGGCGTCCTCGATCGCCTTGGCGGCGGTGTAGATGGTGCCCGGCAGCTTGGGATGCGGGTCGGCGGTCTTGGCGGCGATCACCACATTGGCCCCGTCGCGCGCGGCGCGCAGGGCGATGGCCAGGCCGATGCCCCGCGAGGCGCCGGTGACGAAGAGGGTCTTACCCTTCAGGCTCATGACTTGTCTCCGCTTCAGGCGCCAGCGCCGGTGGTCTCGACCGAGATCGCCCACAGCCGCTCGGCCGCCTCGGGATCGAGGGCGTGGGGCATGACGCCGACCCACGGCTGTTCCTTGCTCCACGGGACGGCCTGATTGCAATCCTCGAGATAAAGGCCGCCGATGCCCTCCAGTTCGTCGCCCACGGCCGCCCAGACGCTGGTCGCCGCCCCCTGTTCGGTCGACTTGAAGCCCTCACGCGGCTTGTCGTTCTCGTCCAGCCAGCCCATGGCCCGTTGCTCGCCCAGGCTCATGTGCCGCTGCAACGGGGTCATGATGCCACCGGGCATCACGGCGTTGGCGTTGACGCCCCGGCCCCTGAACCGCTTGTCGAAGCCGACCGCGAACAGGCTGTTGGCGGTCTTGGCCTGGCCGTAGGCCTCCCATTTGTCGTAGGGCCGATCGTGGTAGTTCGGATCCTCGAAGTTCACCCCCGACCGCCGGTGGCCGATCGAGGACAGCGACACCAGTCGGGAGCAGTGGCCCGAATGCTCGGCCCCGTCGACCAGGTTCGGCGCCAGCAGCACCGACAGCAGGAAGTGGCCGAAGTGATTGGTCCCGATCTGCATCTCCAGCCCGTCGGCGGTGCGCGACAGCGGGCAGGCCATGACGCCGGCGTTGTTGATCAGGATGTTCAGGCGCCGGTCGCCCCAGCGATGGGCGAAGTGGCGGACGGCCTCCAGGCTGGCCAGGTCCAGCATGCCGAAGCTGGCGCGCTTCATCCCCGCTTCTTCGTTGATCTGGTTGGCGACCTCTTCGCCCAGCTCGGGCTTGCGGGCGGCGATGATCACCTCCGCGCCGGCCAGGGCCAGGGCTCGCGCCGTCTCGACGCCGATGCCGGTGGCCGCGCCGGTGACGATGGCGACCTTGCCCGACAGGTCGTGACCCGCCACCACCTCGCGCGCTGTCGATTTCGCCCCGAAGGGCGAGGTGATCCGCTCGGCCATGTCGATCCTCCCAGATCGTTGCTGTGCGGTGAGCTTAGCCCACCTTTGTGAAGTCCGGAGGCCTCCGCTCCATGAAAGCCATGAAGGCTTCGCGGGCTTCGGCGGTCTTGAGGCGCTCGCCGAACAGCGCACCCTCGGTGTCCATCAGTTCGGCGATCTTCTCGGCGTCGCGCATCAGGCGCTTGGTCGTGGTCAGGGCGCCCAGCGGACGGGTGGCCAACTGGTCGGCGGCGGCGCGAGCGCGGGCCCGCAGATCGCCGGCTTCGGCCGCGCCGTTGGCGATGCCCCAAGCCACCGCCGTGCCGCCGTCGATCGCCTCGCCCAGGGCGAACATGGCGTAGGCGCGCGCATGGCCGATGCGGGCCGGCAGCAGCCAGCTCGACGCGGCTTCCGGCACCAGGGCCAGGTTGACGAACGGCACGGTCAGACGCGCGTCGGGCGTGACATAGACCAGGTCGCAGTGCAGCAGCATGGTCGTGCCCACGCCCACCGCCTGGCCATGGACGGCGGCGACCAGCGGCCGGGTGGCGTTCGCCAGGGCCTTGAGGAAACGGATCACGTGCCGCTCGCCGGTGAAGGCGCCCGTGGCCTGGGCGGCGAAGTCCTGCAGGTCGTTGCCGGCCGTGAAGCTGTCGCCGTCGGCCTGGAAGATCACCACCCGCACGGCCGGGTCCTGCTCGGCGGCTTCCAGGCTGTCTGCCAGAACGCCGTACATCGCGTTGGACAGGGCGTTCTTCTTTTCCGGCCGCGCCAGGGTGAGGGTCATCACGCCGGCGTCGATCTCGACCCTCACGTGGTCGGTCATGTCATTCTCCCTTGGGGAACTTGGTCTGCAGGCTGGAGAGCCAGCGCGCGACGACGCCGATCTCCTCGTCGGTGAAGCCGGCGGTCAGGTGGGCGTTGACGCCGTCCAGGCCCGCCTTGGCCGCCTCGCGGGCGGCGCGGCCCTTGTCGGTCAGATAGAGGCGCATGGCCCGGCCGTCCCTGGGGTCGGCGCGGCGCTCGACCAGTTCGGCCTTGGTCATGCGGTCGATCAGGCCGGTCATGGCCGAGGGCGCCAGGTCCAGGGTGTCGGCGGCCTCGCCGATCAGCGCCCCATCCTGCTCGCCCAGATAGAAGAGCACCCCCGACTGCGCGGCGGTCAGCCCGCCCTTGGCCGCCATCTTGGCCTCGATCCAGCGCTGCACGCGCCGATGTCCGGCGTTGAGCAGGAAGATGAGGCGTCGATCGGCGGGCGCGGACATGCGAGCCAGCCTAAATTTCGTATGCGAAATGTCAAACGCGCGTTTTCAGGTGACGCTCGAATACCAGGCCACGCCCTCGCCATCGACCTCACGGCGGATGCGGTCCCGGCCGATCAGGCAGTTGAGGTGGGCCAGCGCCTCGCCCGTGGCCATCCCCAACAGGTCAGGCCCGATCGGTCGGGCGAACAGGGCCCCGAACGTGTCGACCGCGCGTCTGGGTTCGGCCAGCTTCTTTTCCAGGCGAGCCAAGCCGCGCTCGTGCCCGGAGATCAGGCCGTCGATGCGGGTGTGCAGCCCCTCGAACGGATCGTTGTGGGCCGGCAGCACGATGACGTCGTCGGGCACGATCTCCTTGACCTTAGCCAGCGATCGCAGCCAGTCGCTCAACGGATCGGCGTCCGGCTCGGTCGGGAACACCGAAACGTTTGACGAAATGCGCGGCAGGACCTGATCTCCGGAGATCAGCAGGCTTAGCTCGGGGCACCACAGGCAGGCATGGTCGGGCGAATGCCCTTGCCCCGTCACCACCCGCCAGGTGCGGCCGCCAATGTCGAAATCTTCACCGTCGGACAGGCGTCGATAGCTGTCGGGCAAGGCGTAGATCGCCTTGCCGAAGCCGCCGAAGCGGGCCTTGTAGTTCTCGATGGCGTCCTCGTCCCAGCCGGCGGCGTGGAAAAACTTGACCCCGTCCTCGGGCGCCTCGCGGCCGGTGTCGGCCACCAGCATGCGGCACTGGAAGTACTCCAGCCGGGTCATCCAGAGCCGGCAGTCGAACTTGCGGGTCAGCCAGCCGGCCAGACCGACATGGTCGGGATGCAGGTGGGTGACGATGACGCGCGTGACCGGCTTGCCGTCCAGGACCCCGGTGAAGGCCGCGCGCCAAGCCTGGCTGGTTTCGCGGGTCTGGACGCCCGTATCGACGATCGCCCAGCCCTCGCCGTCCTGAATGGCCCAGACGTTGATGAACTGCAGCGAGCCGCCCAACGGCATGCGTAGCCACAAGACGCCGGGCGCGACCTCCACCGCCTGGCCCGAACCCTGTTCGGGCGTCGTCTCGAAGGGATAGACGAGACGGCCGGATTTCCTCGGCGCCTGGGTCTCGTCCTCCTGCTGATCCTCAAGTCCGTCGCGCATGGCGCTTCCTCCCCGCGCCGCTCAACCGGCGATTGCTCTCGTTCCAACCCATTTTTTACGCTCGGACCCCGTCACGATCGCGCCTAGGTCGGACGGTATCTTGACCCCCGATGCAAGCGCGCGCTTATGTCCGCGCGAGGAATCCACCCAGGAGATGTTTCCCATGAGGCCTTTCGCGATCGGCCTGACGGCCGCCCTCGCGGTCGCCATTCTCGTGCCGGCCGCCGTCATTTCGGCGCCGAAAGAGGAGAAGGGCAAGCCCGCTGCTGTCGACGCCAAGGCGCGCGAAGCGGGCATGAAGGACGCCCCGGCCCTGATCCAGGCCAGCGGCGCCGGTTGCACGGTTTCGGACGCCCGCTTCATCGGCGAGGACAAGAAGGCCGGCTCCAAGTATTACGAAGTGGCCTGTAACGAAGGCATGGGCTTCGCCCTGATCTCCAAGAAGGACGCGGCTCCCCAGGTCTATACCTGCCTGGAATCCAGCCAGCCCGGCCCGGACGGCAAGGTCGGCGGCCTGGCCTGCATCCTGCCCGGCAACGCCACGCCGGGCGCTGGCCTGGCCCCCTTCGTCAAGAAGGGCGGCGTGACCTGCGACATCGAGAACACCCGCGCCATCGGCTCGGGCGCCAAGAACTCGTACTTCGAAGTCGCCTGTAAGGGCGGCAGCGGCTACATCGTCCAGACGACCTCGCCGCTGAACATCAATGGCGACGTCGCGGTCAACAGCTGCCTGCTGTACGAGGAAGGCGGCAACGTCAGCTGCAAGCTGACCAATCGCCAGACCCAGCTGGCCGTCGTCGATACGCTGAACACCGCCGCCGCCTCGGCCGGCACGACCTGCGCCATCAAGGACAAGCGCTACATCCTCAGCACCAAGACCGACAACTACTTCGAGGTCTCGTGCCAGGACGGCAAGGGCTATGTCTATCAGCAGACCGCCACGACCGGCGCCTTCGCCCGCGCCATCCCCTGCGCCCAGGCCGGCTTCGTCGGCGGCGGCTGCACCATGACCGACGCCGTCGCCGCTCAGACCGAGCAGGCCGGCTTCTACAGCAAGCTGGCGACCAAGGCCGG
>Ga0209257_1000514_pt1 | contig 67345 bp, 71 predicted proteins | sample AraplaCvi_mCL_r2_FD_184277 | JGI IMG/M metagenome (GOLD analysis project Ga0209257, IMG submission 184277) | Arabidopsis root microbial communities from North Carolina, USA - plate scrape MF_Cvi_mCL_r2 (SPAdes) (version 2) | ecosystem: Host-associated > Plants > Roots > Endosphere | place: USA...
CCGGGCGACAAGGTGGCCGACTTCATCCCGGGGGGTGGCTACTTCACCCGCCTCTTCGCCAAGACCGTCGGTCCCAAGGGCAAGGTGTTCGCGGTGACCAACCCGCCGCCGCCGAACGCGACGGCGCCCGCGCCGATCCTCGCCGTGGCGGCGGACCCGCAGTACGGCAACATCACGGTCGTCTCGACGGGCATCGGCAGCTTCAAGCTGCCCGAGCCGGTGGACGTGTTCTGGACCTCCCAGAACTACCACGACCTCTACCTGACCCGATTCAACCTCGACGTGCCGGCGGTGGTGAAGACCATCTACGACAGCATCAAGCCGGGCGGCGTCTTCATCGTGCTGGACCACGTGGCGGCTCCGGGCGCCGAGGTCGGGCCGACCGCCAACACCCTGCACCGGATCGATCCCGCCGCGGTGAAGAAGACGGTCGAGGCCGCCGGCTTCAAGTACGAGGGCGAGACCAAGGTCCTGGCCAATCCGGCCGACGACCACACCAAGGGCGTGTTCGACCCCGCCCTGCGCGGCCACACCGACCAGTTCGTCTACAAATTCCGCAAGCCAAAATAACCGAAGAGGTATCCATGACCCGCGTTGCGTTCATCGGCCTGGGCAATATGGGCGGCGGAATGGCCGCCAATCAGGCGAAGGCGGGGCGCGAGGTCATGGCCTTCGACCTCTCGGCGATGGCCCTCGACAAGGCGGCCGCCGCCGGCTGTTCCAAGGCGGGTTCGGTGGCGGAGGCGGTGAAGACCGCCGACGTCGTGATCACCATGCTGCCGGCCGGCCCGCACGTCCGCAGCGTCTATGCCGAGCAGATCCTGCCGAACGCGCCGAAGACGGCGCTGCTGATCGATTCCTCGACGATCGACGTGGAGAGCGCCCGCGCGGTGGCGGCCCAGGCCAAGGCCGCGGGCTTCCGTTTCGCCGACGCGCCGGTCTCTGGCGGCACCGCGGCGGCGGACGCGGGCTCGCTCGCCTTCATGGTGGGCTGCGACGAGGGCGATTTCGCCGCGGTCGAGGCGATGATCGCACCCATGTCGCGGGCCACCATCCGGGCCGGCGACCACGGGGCGGGGCAGGCGGCCAAGATCTGCAACAACATGGTGCTCGGCATCTCGATGATCGGGGTCTGCGAGGCCTTCGCGCTGGCCGAGAAGCTGGGCCTGGACGGCGAGCGGTTCTTCGAGATCGCGTCCAAGTCGTCCGGCCAGTGCTGGAGCCTGACCAGCTACTGCCCGTGGCCCGGCCCGGTGCCGACCGCGCCGTCGAATCGCGGCTACGAGGGCGGCTTCGCCACGGCCATGATGCTGAAGGATCTCAAGCTGGCGCAGGAAGCCGCGGCGAAGTCCGGCGCGGCTACGCCGTTGGGCTCCACGGCCGAGGGCCTCTACGCGCTGTTCGACCGTCTGGGCGGCGGCGGCAAGGACTTCTCGGCGATTCTCGAGATGCTGCGAGGCAACGCGCCGCAGGCGACCTGATCGACGCAAGGGAAGACGGCGCGAGAATGAGGCGTTCTCTCGCCGCCCTCGGCGCAACGTTCGCGATGCGTGCGCCCCGGTCACGAATTCTGCAGACCGGTTCACGAAAGTTGCAGCACCTGCGACCCGTGAATTTATGGACAATGCGAAATCCCGGCGCCAAAAGGCGAGCGTATAAAAGGGGCCGGGCAGAGCGCGCGCTTGCATCCGCGCGACCGGGAACAAGTCGATGGATTACAGGGAAGCCTTCCGCACTGCTCTGGACCGCGTCCGGTCCGAGGGTCGCTATCGGGTCTTTGCGGACCTGAAGCGGCATCGCGGCGAGTTCCCGCGCGCCACCTGGACCCGCGGCGACGGCTCCACGGCGGACGTGACGGTGTGGTGCTCCAACGACTACCTGGGCCAGGGTCAGAACCCGGTGGTGCTCGACGCCATGCACCAGGCCATCGAGGAGGCCGGGGCCGGCTCGGGCGGCACCCGCAACATCTCGGGCACCACCCACTATCATGTGGAGTTGGAGCAGGAGCTGGCCGACCTTCACGGCAAGGAATCGGCGCTGCTGTTCACGTCCGGCTACGTCTCGAACGAGGCGTCGCTGTCGACGCTCTACAAGATCCTGCCCGGCCTGATCGTGTTCAGCGACGAGCTGAACCACAACTCGATGATCAGCGGCATCCGCGCCGGCAAGCGCGAGCAGCGCCGGGTGTTCCGTCACAACGACCTGGAGCACCTGGAACAGCTGCTGATCGAGGCCGACCCGGCGGCGCCGAAGGTGATCGCCTTCGAGAGCGTCTATTCCATGGACGGCGACATCGCCGACCTGCGCGGCACGGTGGCGCTGGCCAAGAAGTACGGCGCCATGACCTACCTCGACGAGGTGCACGCGGTGGGCATGTACGGCCCCCGCGGCGCGGGCGTCGCCGAGCGCGACGGGGTGATGGACCAGATCGACATCGTCGAGGGCACGCTCGGCAAGGCGTTCGGGGTCATGGGCGGCTACATCGCCGCCGACGCGGTGATCGTCGACGCCATCCGCAGCTGGGCCGACGGCTTCATCTTCACCACCTCGCTGCCGCCGGCCCTGGCCGCCGGCGCGGTGGCCTCGATCCGCTACCTGAAGGCCCACAACGAGGTGCGCCTGGCCCACCAGGAGCGCGCCGCGGCCCTGAAGCTGCGCATGCAGAAGGCCGGCCTGCCGGTGATGCCGTCGGTCAGCCACATCGTGCCGGTGCTGGTGGGCGACCCGGTCCACTGCAAGATGATCTCGGACATCCTGCTCGAGGACCACGGCATCTACGTGCAGCCGATCAACTACCCCACCGTGCCCCGCGGCACCGAACGCCTGCGGTTCACGCCCTCGCCGGGCCACACCGACAAGATGATGGACGAACTGGTCGAGGTGCTGGACGCGCTCTGGTCCCGCTGCAACGTCAAGCGCATCGGCGGCTACGCCGCCTGAGCCGCGCGCTTCGCGACGAAGACGTCGAGCCTCCCGGGTCCGTCCGGGAGGTTTTTTCTTGGCCGGTCAGAGGCTTGCCGGAAGTTACGCCGCGTTACGTGCGACAAACTGTGCTGCGGCGCCTTGGCACAACGTCAGCTTGCGCAAATCGTGGCCTACTCTCTGCAAGATCAGTCATTCCAAACAGCCCGACACTGGACTGGTCCCGAGCGCCCCTGCCCCAACGGGGGCGTTCTGATTCCAGGGGTTGGTCTTGACCCCTACTTGCGGCGCCGCACGCCGCGGCCCAGGCCGATCTTCTTGGCGAAGTCCGAGCGGCGGGCCGCATAGGCCGGCGCCACCATCGGATAGTCGGGGGCCAGGCCCCATCGGCGGCGATAGTCGTCCGGGCTCATGTTGTAGCGGGACCTCAGGTACCGCTTGAGCATCTTCAGCTTTTTCCCGTCCTCGAGGCAGACGATGTAGTCGTGCTGCACCGACCGGCCGATCGGCACGGCGGGCTTGGGACGTTCCTCGGACTGGGGCGCCGGCGCCGCGCCCGTCAGCTGGGTGAGCGCCTGGTGGACCGTACGGATAATGTCGGGGACGGCCTCGGCGGTGACGGCGTTGCGACTGACGTAGGCGGAGACGATACCCGCGCCCAGGCGCATCAAATCCTCGCCCGAGGGCCCTTCGGAATCGGGTCCAACGCTCATGAGCACCTCTTCTCGATACACGGAGACGACCTTGGACGCGGCAAAGCACGTTCCGGCCTTTGCCGGTGAACGCCCGAGAATTGCGAAGGGTTCCCAGAATTACTGCACGTCGCCGCGGTTGGAGGGGCGGGCGTTCGGGAGTAAAGGAGGCCCGCCGCCGCCAGACTCATCGCCCCGACGAAAGGCCTTGCCCTTGAACCTGCATGTGCAAACCCAGCCCTCGACCGAAGACTTCTTCAAGGCCGGCGTCGGCCAGGGCGATCCCGCGATCGCGAAGATCCTCGGCGCCGAGCTGACGCGCCAGCAGGAACAGATCGAGCTGATCGCGTCCGAGAACATCGTCTCCCGGGCGGTGCTGGAGGCCCAGGGCTCGGTCCTGACCAACAAGTACGCCGAGGGCTATCCGGGCAAGCGCTACTACGGCGGCTGCGAGGTCGTCGACGAGGCCGAGACCCTGGCCATCGAGCGGGCCAAGCAGCTGTTCGGCTGCGAATACGCCAACGTCCAGCCGCACTCCGGCAGCCAGGCGAACCAGGCGGTGTTCATGGTCACCATGAAGCCCGGCGACACCTTCATGGGCATGAACCTGGACCACGGCGGCCACCTGACCCACGGCAAGAGCGTCAACCAGTCGGGCAAGTGGTTCAACCCGGTGGCCTACGGCCTGCGCGCCCAGGACCACCTGATCGACTACGACGAGGCCGCCGAGGTGGCGCGCGCCAACCAGCCCAAGGTGATCATCGCCGGCGCCTCGGCCTATTCGCGGCACATCGACTTTGCGAAGTTCCGCGAGATCGCCGACGAGGTGGGCGCGGTCCTGATGGCCGACGTGGCGCACTACGCAGGCCTGATCGTGGCGGGCGAATACCCCAACCCGTTCCCGCACGCCCACATCGTCACCACCACCACGCACAAGACGCTGCGTGGGCCCCGCGGCGGCCTGATCCTGACCAACGACAAGAAGCTGGCCGGCAAGATCAACAGCGCCGTCTTCCCCGGCCTGCAGGGCGGGCCGCTGATGCACGTGATCGCCGCCAAGGCCGTGGCCTTCGGCGAGGCGCTGCGCCCCGAGTTCAAGACCTACGCCAAGCAGGTGATCGAGAACGCCCGCGCGCTGGCCGACAGCCTGCAGAGCGTCGGCTTCAAGATCGTCTCCAACGGCACCGACAGCCACCTGATGCTGGTCGACCTGACGCCCAAGAACGTCAGCGGCGCCCAGGCCGAGATTGCGCTGGAGCGCGCCGGGATCACCACCAACAAGAACTCGATCCCCGGCGACCCGCTGCCGCCCATGCAGACCTCCGGCCTGCGGGTGGGAACCCCGGCCGGCACCACGCGCGGCTTCGGCCCGGCCGAGTTCCGCCAGGTCGGCAAATGGATCGGCGAGGTGCTGGACGCGGTCTCGACGGGCGAGGACTCAACCGCCGTCGAACAGAAGGTCCGCGCCGAGGTCGTGGCGTTGACGAGCCGCTTCCCCATATACGCCTAATAGCGTTAAGTGGCCGGGAAGGGGGCTAGATATGCGCTGCCCGTTCTGCGGCCACGACGAGACCCAGGTGAAGGACAGCCGACCGTCCGAGGACGGCGCGGCGATCCGGCGCCGCCGGCTGTGCCCGGCGTGCGAGGGCCGTTTCACGACCTTCGAGCGCGTGCAACTGCGTGAGCTGACCATCCTGAAGCGCTCAGGCCGGCGCGCGCCGTTCGACCGCGACAAGCTGGCCCGCTCGCTCTCCGTGGCCCTGCGCAAGCGCCCGGTGGAGCCGGAACGCGTCGAGCGCATGATCTCGGCCATCGTCCGGCAGCTCGAAAGCATGGGCGAGACCGAGCTGCCGTCGTCGACGATCGGCGAGCTGATCATGAAGCACCTGAAGCAGCTCGATGACGTGGCCTACGTCCGCTACGCCTCGGTCTACCGAGACTTCAAGGAAACCGACGACTTCGCGAGGTTCCTCGGCGAAGAGGGCCTGAGCGAGGCGACCGAGGAGCGGTAGGGGCAATCCCGCCACGATGTCATCCCGGTTTTCGCCGCAGGCGAAAGACCGGGACCCACGAGCGCCGCGGCCCGGGCACGATCACGGCGTCGCCGCTGCCCCCTAATCACCTCGGAGCCGGTGGCTCCCGGTCTTCGCGTTCCGCGAAACCGGGATGACAACCGTTGCTTTAGATGGGGGCTCGCACAGGCCCGGCCATGACGAGCAACAATAGGTCCAGGCCGGGAGCCGCCCGCGCCTCGATCACTGGCGTCCGCGGGTCGCGCCCCATAAAGGGAAAGGGATGAGTGTCACCCTCAAGCTCGCGACGTCGTTGGACGGCCGGATCGCCACCGCCTCCGGCGAAAGCCGCTGGATCACGGGCGCGGCGTCCCGCGAGCAGGTCCACCGGCTGCGGGCCGCCCATGACGCCGTCCTGATCGGCATCGAGACGGCGCTGGCCGATGACCCTGAGCTCACCGTCCGCCTGCCTGGCTACAACGGCCGCCAGCCCGCGCGCGTGGTGCTGGACAGCCGCCAGCGCCTCACGCCCGAGTGCAAGCTGGTGCAGACGGCGCGGGACGTCCCGACCTATGTCATCGCGACCGAGGATCCTCTTCCCGTGCTGGTCGACGCCGGCGTGAAGGTGCTGACCGTTCGCGCCTTGGGCGAGGACCGGCCGGAGTTGAAGACCGTCGTGCAAACCCTTGCCGCGGAAGGCCTTTCCGACCTGTTCGTCGAGGGTGGCGGGCAGGTCGCGGGCAGCTTCCTGCGCTGCGGCCTGGTCGATGCGCTGGAGTGGTTCCGCAGCCCGATCCTGATTGGCGGGGAGGGGCGGCCCGGCGTCGGCGCCCTGGCTGTTGCGGCGCTCGCCGAGGCGCCCCATTTCCGGCGGGTGGAGGTCACCGCCCTGGGCGACGATCTCTGGGAACGCTACGCGAGGGGTTGAATGTTCACCGGCATCGTCACCGACGTGGGGCGCGTACGCGCCGTCCGCGACACCAACCGCGACCGCCGGTTCGAGGTGGAGACCCGTTTCGACCTGTCGACGGTGGATATCGGCGCCTCGATCAGCCACGCCGGCTGCTGCCTGACCGTGGTGGAGAAGGGCGACGGCTGGTTCGCGGTGGAGGTGTCCGCCGAGACCTTGTCCCTGACCACCCTCTCCGATTGGCACGAGGGTCGGCCGGTGAACCTGGAGCGCGCGGCCAAGGTCGGCGACGAGCTGGGCGGCCACATCGTCTCGGGCCACGTGGACGGCGTCGGCGAGGTGATCTCCATAGAGAGCGAGGGCGGCTCTCACCGGGTGCGGATCCGCGTTCCGAAGCCGCTGCATCGGTTCATCGCCCCCAAGGGCTCGATCACCGTCGAGGGCGTGTCGCTGACCGTGAACGAGGTCAACGACGACGTCTTCGGCGTGAACCTGATCCCGCACACCTGGGACGTCACCACGCTCGGGACGCTGAAGGTCGGCTCGCGGGTCAACCTCGAGATCGACATGCTGGCGCGGTATCTCGCCCGCTGGCGCGAAACGGCCTAAAGGCTTCCGCTCAAGACTGAAGGACCATTCATGAGCGACGAGCCGATCCGCATCCTCATCGTGGAGGCGCGCTTCTACGACGACCTGGCCGACGCCCTGCTGGAGGGCGCGACCCAGGCGCTGAGCGCATATGGCGCGGAGTACGACGTCGTGACCGTTCCGGGCGCACTGGAGATCCCGGGCGCCATCGCCTTCGCCGAGGAGGGCGGCCACCGTCCGGCCGGCAAGCGCTACGACGGCTATGTGGCCCTGGGCTGCGTGATCCGTGGCGAGACCTATCACTTCGAGATCGTCTCGAACGAGAGCGCGCGCGGGATCATGGACCTGACCGTCGGGCGGAAGCTCTGCATCGGCAACGGCGTCCTGACCACCGAGGACGACGACCAGGCCTGGGCGCGGGCCCGGGTCAGCGAGGGCGACAAGGGCGGCGGCGCGGCCCGTGCGGCCCTGACCATGATCGAGCTGAAGCACCAGCTGTCGGGCGCGGCGCGATGAGCGCGCACGCCTCCCGCTCGGTCGCCCGCCTGGCCGCCGTCCAGGCCCTCTATCAGATGGAGGTCTCGTCCATCGGGGTGGAGAGCGTCATCCGCGAGTTCACCGAGCACCGCTTCGACCGCGCCTTGGAAGGCGGGGATGGGGAGGACGACACCCTGGCCTCGGCCGACGAGACGTTCTTCGCCGAGTTGGTGCGGGGCGTCGTCTCCGAGCAGAAGCGGGTGGACGCCGCCATCGCCAAGCGCCTGGCCGAAAACTGGCGCCTGGAACGCCTGGACGCCACCGTGCGCGCGATCCTGCGGGCTGGCGCCTACGAGCTGGCCAACCGCCCCGACGTGCCCACCGAAGTCGCCATCGACGAATATGTCGAGGTGGCCAAGAGCTTCTTCGAAGGCACCGAGCCGGGCTTCGTGAACGGCGCCCTGGACGCGGTGGCGCGGGATGTCCGGCCTGCCACCTGAGAAACTGGACGAGTTCGGCGAGATCGCTCGCCTCTTTCGCCCGCTGACGCGTGGCGCGCCGGGCGCGTTCGAGCTCAAGGACGACGCCGCGGTGATCCCGCAGCGGCCGGGCTTCGACTTGGTCGTGACCAAGGACGCCATCGTCGAGGGCGTGCATTTCCCGCAGGGCGAAGCGCCCGAGCTGGTGGCCCGCAAGCTGGTGCGGGTGAACGTCTCTGACCTGGCGGCCAAGGCGGCCGAGCCCTTCGCCGCCTTCCTGGCCGTGGCCTGGCCCAGGACCTTCACCGACCGCGACCGCGAGCTCTTCGCCATGGGCCTCGCCGCCGACCTGGAGGCCTTCGGCGTCGACCTGCTGGGCGGCGACACGGTGACCACGCCCGGCCCCTTCACCTGCACCCTGACAGCCATGGGCTGGGTCCCGGCCGGCCGCATGGTGCGCCGGGCCGGCGCGCGGCCCGGCGACAAGCTGCTGGTCAGCGGGACCATCGGCGACGGGACCCTGGGGCTCGCGGCCGTCAAGGGCGAGGTCGAGGATCCCGACGGCCGGCTGGCCTACCGCTACCGGATGCCCGAGCCGCGGGTGGACCTCCGCGAGACCCTGCGCCGCCACGCCACGGCCGCCGCCGACGTCTCGGACGGCCTGGTCGCCGACGCCCGCCACATCGCAGAGGCCAGCGGCGTGGGCCTCTCCATCGACCTGGACCGGATTCCGCTCTCCGGCGCGGCCGCCACCTGGCTTGAGGGGCAGGCCGACGTCGCCGCCGGCCTGCTGCGCCTGGGGACCGGCGGCGACGACTACGAGGTGGTCTGCACCATGGCCTCGGGCGTGCGCAAACCCCCGGGCTTCACCGTCATCGGCGAAGTCCGCGAGGGCGAGGGCGTCGAGGTGCGCGCGGCCGGCCGTCCGATCGATCCGGGCGAGGGCGGCTGGCGGCACGGTTGATCCGGGCTAACCTCGCCGGAAACGGGGAGGGCGCATGCGGCAGCCGAACGTCATCATCATCCTGGCCGACGACCTGGGCTACGGCGACATCGGCTGCGACGGCGGCAAGCACATCCGCACGCCCAACCTGGACCGGATGGCCGCCGAGGGCGTGCGGTTCACCGACTTCTACGCCTCGGCCAACGTTTGCACGCCGTCGCGGGCGGGCCTGTTGACCGGCCGCTACGCCATCCGTTCCGGCCTCGCGCACGAGGTGATCCAGCCCGCGGACACCAAGGGTCTGCCGCTCTCCGAGGTCACCATTCCGCAGGCGCTCAAGCCGGACTACGCCACGGCCCTGATCGGCAAGTGGCACCTGGGCCACGTCGCGCCGCACTGGCCGCCCACCGCCTACGGGTTCGACGCCTTCTACGGCCTGCCCTACAGCCATGACATGCGGCCGCTGTCGCTCTACGAAGGGCAGGGCAGGGACATCACGCAGCACGAGGGCAAGGTCGACTTCGCCCGGCTGACGCAGCGGTTCTTCGAACAGACCGCCGCCTTCGCCGAAGCCAACCGTGACAAGCCCTTCTTCGTCCTGCTGGCCCTGACCGCGCCGCACATCCCGCTGGTTCCGAACCCCGACGACGTCACCGGCTCGCCGGCGGGCGCCTATGGCGAGGTGGTCGAGGAGATCGACCTCAACGTCGGCCGCCTGATCGCACGGCTGAAGGCGCTGGGGCTCGACGACGACACCCTCGTGATCTTCACGTCCGACAACGGGCCCTGGTTCGAGGGTTCGTCCGGCCCCTTCCGCGACCGCAAGGGCGGCTCGGCCTGGGACGGCGGCTTCCGCGTGCCGTTCATCGCCCGCCAGCCCGGACGCATCCCCGCCGGCCTCGTGGCGGGCGGCCTGTCGTCGAACCTGGACCTGCTGCCGACGGTGCTGAGCCTGGCCGGCCTGCCCCTGCCGGACGTCGAGCTGGACGGCCGCGACGTGTCGGGCATGCTCACGACCGGCCACGGCTCGCCGCACGAGGAGATCCTGCTTTTCGACAACACCCACGTGGCCGCGGTCCGGACCGAGCGGTGGAAGCTGGTGGCGCGGTCCTACTATCGCACCTACGACATCCCGCTGGACCGTCTGCCGCTGCTGTTCGACATGACGGATGACCCGGGCGAGACCTACAGCGTCGCCAGCCTGCACCCGGATGCGCTGGCCGACATGCGCGCCCGCCTAGAGCGCGCCCGCGCCAGGTTCGACCCCATCGGCAAGCAGTTCCCACCCCACATGGCGCCGGCCAGCGCCAAGGACCATCCGGACTAGATGAAGTCGAACCGCACCTGCGAGCGGCCGAAGTCGAGCGCGACCTGTTCGAACTGGCTGAGCAGGTCCATCCCGATCACCAGGGCGGGACTGTCCTTCAGGCCCCAGATGTCGAAGACGTGCATCTCGGCGTAGGTCACCTGGACGTTGCCAAGGTGCAGGCCGCCCAGCCGCAGGAACGGCAGGAAGATCGCCTCGCCGGTGAAGGATTCACCCGCCAGCGTCTCCATCCGCACATACCGCGGCGTGTCGGGCCGGCCCTTGCGAGCCTCCTGGGCGCGGGCCAGGTCGCGGAGCTTCTGGTTGCACAGCGTGCCCTGGGCGCCGGAGTCGATGATGGCGCTGATCCGTTTCCCGCCGAGGTCCGCGTCGACGATGGTGAGCTGGCCGTGCCGGCGGCGGGCCGGGACCACCACCACCTTGCCGGGGTGGCTCTCGTCCTGCTGCGAGCGGGTGATCTCGAGCTTGCTGTTCTTGAAGTCCAGCACCAAGCGCTGGCCCTTGAGCCAGTCGACGCCCAGCACGCCGTCCACCTCGGGGCCCTTGATGGGCAGGGCCGGCGTGCGGACGTTGCGCCGGTTGCGTGGCCCCACCTGTAGCCGGTCCAGCGTCACGATGGGCCGCTGGCGGACGCCGACGACGGTGTGGACCGGCGCCGTTTCGCTGGACTTCAGCTCCAGCCGCTCCATCAGCCGGTGCGAGACGCAGCTGACGTTGGCGCCGGTGTCGAGCAGGAAGTTGAACGGCCCCTGGTTGTTGATCGTGACCGGGGCGAGCATGTGCTCGTACTTGTCCTGGCTGGTCCCCAGTTCGGTCGGCGGGTGGTCCTCGTCCGGCAGTTCGAGGGCGGCGAGGGCGACGTTGTCCTGCGCGAGGGCTCGCGCCGCAGGCAGGGCGACCCCGCCTGCGGCCATCAGGCCGAGGGCGGCGTGGCGACGGGTCGGAGACATGCTCCGTACTCCTCCCTTTGTCATTATTGTGAAGGTAGCACCGTTCGTCGAATCTAGCCACGCAACGTGCGGTGAACGGTCTAAACCTTGCGGCAATCGATTCCGGTGATCTTGGGCCTATGATTCGCCGGATCCTCATCGCCGCCGCCCTCGCGCTCGCCGCTACGGGCGCGCAGGCGTCCGAGGCCAAGAAGGAAGGCAAGGGCGACGTCGGCCAGTACGTCGACCTGCAGCCGGTGGGCCTGCCGATCGTCAGCAAGGGCCAGTTGGTCAACTACGTCTTCGTCTACGTGCGCATCAACCTGACCAACGCGGCCAACACCCCGCGGCTTCGCGAGAAGGAGCCGTTCTTCCGCGACGCGCTGGTGCGCGCCGGCCACCGCACGCCGTTCACCGATCCCAAGGACCTCGCCCAGGTCGACGCTCCCCGGCTCACCGCCGCTCTGATGCGCGAGGCCACCGCCATCGCCGGACCCGGTCAGATCCGTTCGGTCGTCGTGACCGCACAGGCCCCGCGCCGCCGGGCCAGCGTACCCCGTGGCTGAGCTTGCCACTCTGGGTGAGGCTTCCCCGGCGTCGCCGGTTGCACCGTTCCTGAAAACCTGAGTACGTTCCCCGGTCTTTCCGCGGGCGCATCCATTGCGCCCCGGGAACTTAGTTGGGGAAACGCGACGGGGATGGGAGCCGACCGGACGCACGCCCACTAGAGGCGGCCGCCGGTCACCCCCGCGAAAACTCGCAAAGGGGCGATGAAATATGAGTTCCGTTATCTTGTTGGTGATCGGCGCAGGAGCGCTGGCGGTGCTGTACTGCATCGTCCAGACGCTTTCGCTCCTGCGGACCTCGCCGGGCAACGCCCGCATGCAGGAGATCGCCGCGGCTATTCAGGAAGGGGCGCAGGCCTACCTTCAGAAGCAGTACACCGCGATCGCCATCGTGGGCGTCGTCATCCTGATCGTCGGCTTCTTCCTGCTGGGCGCCTTGCCCGCCGTGGGTTTCGCGATCGGTGCGATGTTGTCGGGTCTCGCCGGCTTCGCGGGCATGCTGATCTCGGTCCGCGCCAATGTGCGCACGGCCCAGGCGGCGTCGGAGAGCCTCGCCAAGGGCCTGTCGCTGGCGTTCCGCGCGGGCGCCATCACCGGCATGCTGGTGGCGGGCTTCGCCCTGATTGGCGTGGCGGGCTACTACTATGTCCTGACCAACGTCATGGGGCTGGAGAACACCAGCCGTGAGGTGGTGGACAGCCTGGTCGCCCTCGGCTTCGGCGCCTCGCTGATCTCCATCTTCGCCCGCCTGGGCGGCGGCATCTTCACCAAGGGCGCCGACGTCGGCGGCGACATGGTGGGCAAGGTCGAGGCGGGCATCCCCGAGGATGACCCGCGCAACGCCGCCACCATCGCCGACAACGTGGGCGACAACGTGGGCGATTGCGCTGGCATGGCCGCCGACCTGTTCGAGACCTATGCGGTGACCACGGTCGCCACCATGGTGCTGGCCGCGATCTTCTTCCGGGGCATTCCGGACGTCGTGACCAACATGATGACCCTGCCGCTCGCCATCGGCGGGGTCTGCATCGTCACCTCGATCATCGGCACCTTCGGCGTCCGCCTGGGCAGGTCCCAGAACATCATGGGCGCCCTCTATCAGGGCCTGATCGTCACCGGCGTCCTGTCGGTGGCCGCGCTCTGGTGGGTGATCAACAGCCTGGTCACCTCCGACGTGACCGTCGGCGACAAGACCTTCGGCGCCAATGAGCTGTTCTTCTGCGGCATTGCCGGCCTCGTCGTCACCGCCCTGATCGTGGTGATCACCGAGTACTACACCGGTACGGGCTTCCGCCCCGTGAAGTCGGTGGCCAAGGCCTCGGTCTCCGGCCACGGCACCAACGTGATCCAGGGCCTCGCCATGAGCCTGGAATCCACGGCGGCGCCGGCGCTGGTGATCATCGCCGGGATCATCGTCACCTATAACCTCGCGGGCCTGTTCGGCATCGCCATCGCCACCACCTCGATGCTGTCGCTCGCCGGCTTCATCGTGGCTCTCGACGCCTTCGGCCCGGTGACAGACAACGCCGGCGGCATCGCGGAAATGGCCGGCCTGCCGCCGGAAGTCCGCGTCACCACCGACGCCCTGGACGCCGTGGGCAACACCACCAAGGCCGTCACCAAGGGCTACGCCATCGGTTCGGCCGGCCTGGGCGCCCTGGTGCTCTTCGCCGCCTACACCGAGGACCTGAAGTACTTCGCGGCCAACGCCGAGGCAGGCTCCTACTTCGAAGGGCTGGGGGCGGTCGCCTTCGACCTCTCCAATCCCTACGTGGTCGTGGGTCTGCTGTTCGGCGGCCTGCTGCCGTTCTTGTTCGGCGGCATGTCCATGACCGCCGTGGGCCGGGCCGCTGAATCCGTCGTCGCCGAAGTGCGCCGGCAGTTCCGCGAGAATCCGGGGATCATGACCGGCGAGGTGAAGCCCGAATACGGCCGCGCCGTCGGCATCCTGACCACGGCGGCGATCCGGGAGATGATCGTCCCGTCGCTGCTGCCGGTCGTGTCACCGGTCGTGCTGTTCTTCGCGATCACCAGCATCGCCGGCAAGGTGAACGGCTTCGCCGCGCTGGGCGCCATGCTGATGGGCGTGATCGTCACGGGCCTGTTCGTCGCCATCTCGATGACGTCGGGCGGCGGCGCGTGGGACAACGCCAAGAAGCTGATCGAGGAAGGCCACCACGGCGGCAAGGGTTCGGAGGCTCACAAGGCCGCCGTGACCGGCGACACCGTCGGCGACCCCTACAAGGACACGGCGGGTCCCGCCGTGAACCCGATGATCAAGATCACCAACATCGTGGCTCTGCTGCTGCTGGCGGTCCTGGCCCACGGCGTCGTCGGCTAGCCCGACCCGCCTCAGGCGCAAAGAAAGAGGCCCCGGAGAGCGATCTCCGGGGCCTTCTTGTTCTTCGAAGAGGTTACCGCCGGTCGCCCGGGCGGTTGCCGGGGACGCCCTCGTCGTCCTGCGGGAGCATGGTGCCGCGGCCGACGCTGCCCAGCAGCTGTTCGAGCACGGTGATCTCGCGGCCGCGAGTCGGGGTCTCGCGGTTGTTGTAGGCGATCACCTTGCCGTCCTTGAGGGTGTAGACGTTCACCGTCTCCACCATCTCGGTTTCCTTGTTGAACGCGATGGCGGTGACGTTGCGTGCGGTCACCCGCGGCCGGCGGAACGCAATGCGCTCCTTGACCTGGTTCACGTAGAACCAGACGTTCGGATCGAAGGTGGACTGCACTGAGGGCGAGCCCAGCTTGGCGCGGACCGTCGACTTGGTGTCCGTGCCGACCTTCACGTCCTTGGGATCGCTGTCGATCGCCTGGAAGCCGGAGTAGCTGGTGATCGGCGAGCAGGCCGAGAGCCCGGCGGCCGCCAGGGTGACGGCGGCGAGTGCGGCGAGGGCGGCGTGGCGGGACATCAGGACTCGTTTCTGGCTGCCGAGCGGCAAGAGGCTTTGACCTATCGCTGGCCGCCCCTTAGTTCAATGCCGCCTTTAGCCACGTCTTCTGGCGAAATCGAGGCCAGCCCATGCTCAAGCGCCTGTTCAAGCCCAGGCCCGCCCAGCTCGCAGGGCGCGAGCTCTATGCGCGCGTCGTGGCCCAGGCCCGCGAGCCGGGGCTCTACCTCGACCTCGGCGCGCCCGACACTGTCGAAGGGCGGTTCGAGCTCTACAGCCTCCACGTCTACCTGCTGCTGGAGCGGCTGAAGGGGCAGGGACCTCAGGCGGCCGAGACCGCGCAGGCGCTGTTCGACACCTATCTGAGCGGCCTGGACAACGCGCTGCGCGAGCTCGGCGTGGGCGACACGGTCGTCGGCAAGCGGATGCGCAAGCTGGGCGAGGCGTTCTACGGCCGGATCCAGTCGGCCGAAGCGGCGCTGGCCGCCCTGCCGGACCGCACGGCCCTGGAGGCGCTGCTCGCCCGCACGGTGTACGCCGCGGCGGACCAGGCGAAGGCGCCGGCGCTCGCGGCCTATATGATCGACCAGCGTGAGACGCTGGCTGGCCAGCCGCTGGAGGCGATCGTCGCCGGCGACGTGGCGTGGAGGCCGCTGTGAGCTGGGACAAGCCCATCAAGCTGCACGAGCTGGGACGCGGACCCATCCGTCTGACGCTGGAGCCCGACGAGGCGGCGCGAGCGGCGATCGCCAGGCAGCTCCGCCTCAAGAGCCTGCCGTCCTTCACCGCGCAGGTGACGGTGAAGCCCTGGCTGGACGGCGCCGAGATCACCGGGCGCTTCAAGGCCGTGGTGGAGCAGGTGTGCGGCGTGTCGCTGGATCCGTTCGAGCAGGCGGTGGAGGGCGACATCGAGGTCCGCGCGGTGCCGGCGGGCAGCGAGCATGCGGCCGAGCCGGAGGGCGGGGAGCTGGCCCTGGACCTGGACGCGCCCGATCCGCCCGACGTGCTGGAGAGCGACGTGATTGACGTGGCCGGCTATGCCGTGGAGCACCTGGCCCTGGAGCTGGACCCCTTCCCGCGCAAGCCCGGGGTGACGTTCGACTACCAGCCGCCGGAGGAGGAGACCTCGCCCTTCGCCGCGCTGAAGAAGCTCACGGAACCAAAGCCCTAGTTTCCAGCCGGCGACGGGCGGGAGTAAGGTCGCCGCCGCGAATCCGGCTCATGGACGTTCCCGGTCGAAGTGGGGAACAGTTCGGCGTAGAGAACGGTCAACGTTGCACACCGCAATCGGCGCCGCCGGTCGCTAGGGGACGAAAGCACTCAATTTGACCCAAACCCTGGTGATTTCCGTCGACGCCATGGGCGGCGACCACGGCCCGACTGTCGTCGTCCCGGCCTGCGCCGCGGCCCTGGCCGAACTGCCGTCGCATGCCCGGCTCCTCATCCACGGCGACGAGACCGCGATCCGCGCCGAAATGACCCGCCACAAGGTCCCCGAGGGCCGGGTCGAGGTGCGTCACGCCGATCGAGTCATCGCCATGGATGAGAAGCCGGCCCAGGCGCTGCGCCGCGGCAAGGGCACGTCCATGTGGGCCGCCGTCGAGGCGATCCGCGACGGCAATGCGAGCGTCGCGGTCTCGGCCGGCAACACCGGCGCCCTGATGGCCATCTCCAAGCTCATCCTGCGGATGAGCGCGGACCTGGACCGCCCGGCGCTGACGGCCAGCATCCCGCACGCCAAGGGCGTCACCACCTTCCTGGACGTGGGCGCCAACGTCGATTGCGACGCCGAGCGGCTGGTGGAGTTCGCCATCATGGGCGAGGCCTATCACCGCGCCGCCCATGGCGTCGCGCGGCCTACGGTCGGCCTCCTGAACGTCGGCTCCGAAGAGATGAAGGGCCACGAGGAGGTCCGCGAGGCCCACCGCATCCTGCGCGAGGGCAAGCTGGACCTGGACTACAAGGGCTTCGTCGAGGGCGACGACATCACCGCCGGCACGGTCCAGGTGGTGGTCACCGACGGCTTCACTGGCAACGTCGCCCTGAAGGCCATGGAGGGCGCGGCGCGCTTCATGTACGGCGAGCTGCGCGCGGCCCTGACCTCCGGCCCGGCGACCAGCCTGGGGGCGCTGCTGGCGCGGCCGTCGCTGCGCCGGTTCCGCGACAAGATGAGCCCGCCGCCCGCTGCGCCGCTGCTCGGCCTCAACGGCCTGGTGCTGAAGTGCCACGGCGGAGCCGACGCCCGCGATTTCGCGAAAGCCATCAAAGCGGCGGCCGATGTGGCGCAAAGCGGGTTTGCCTCCGAGATCGAACGGAATATGAGGCGGCTTCCCGCCGCTCTCGCGCCGGCGAACCCCGCATCCGCGGATGGAGCCGCCTGAATTGTCCAAAGTCCTGCGTAGCGTCGTCACCGGGGTCGGTGGCTATCTGCCCGACCGGATCGTGACCAACGAGGAGTTGGCCAAGTTTGTCGACACCTCCGACGAATGGATCCGCGAGCGCACCGGCATCCGCCAGCGTCACCAGGCGGCCGACGATCAGGCCGTCTCCGACCTGGCCGTGGAGGCCGCGCGCCGCGCGCTGGCCGCCGCAGGCCGCACGCCCGAGGATGTGGACATGATCGTGGTGGCCACCACCACGCCCGATCTCACGTTCCCGGCGGTCGCCACCATCGTGCAGCGCAAGCTGGGCTGCCCGGTCGGGGTGGCGTTCGACGTGCAGGCCGTCTGCTCAGGCTTCGTCTATGCCCTGTCGGTCGCCGACGGCTTCGTGGCCCGCAACCGCTCGAAGTGCGCCCTGGTGATCGGGGCCGAGACGATGACGCGCCTGATGGACTGGACCGACCGCGGCACCTGCGTGCTGTTCGGCGACGGCGCCGGCGCGGTCGTGCTGGAGCCGGGCGAGGGCGAGGGCGCCACGGACGACCGCGGCCTCTTGGGCTTCGCCCTGCGCGCCGACGGCACCAAGCAGGAGCTGCTCTACGTCGACGGCGGGGTCTCGACCAACCGCCAGACCGGCTACCTGCGCATGCAGGGTAACCAGGTGTTTCGCCATGCTGTGGTGAACATCTCCGAGGCCGTCCGGGCGGCGGCCGCCGACGCGGGCGTCGAAGTGGCCAGCGCCGACTGGTTCATCCCGCACCAGGCCAACCAGCGGATCCTCGAAGGCGTGGCCAAGCGGCTGGGCATCGACGAGGCCAAGGTCATCTCGACCGTCGCCGAACACGCCAACACCTCGGCCGCCTCGATTCCCCTTGCGCTCGACCAGGGCGTGAAGGACGGTCGGATCCAACCGGGCCAGCTGCTCCTGCTCGAAGCCATGGGCGGCGGCCTGACGTGGGGCGCCTGCGTCCTGCGCCTTTGACGGACGGTTAGGCTTAAGCTGTAAAGCGTGACTTGAAGTCTTTGTGGCAATGGGACAATCAAGACGCATGAACGACATGTCGGCGGGGACCAGGGGGATCATGAAGGGCGCGACGGTGACGCGGGCCGACCTGTGCGAGTCGGTCCACGAGCAGGTTGGTCTCACCCGTCAGGATTGCTCCGAACTGGTCGAACGCGTCCTCGAGCTCATGTGCCAGGCCCTGGAGCGGGGCGAGCAGGTGAAGCTTTCGGGATTCGGCGTGTTCCAGGTGCGGGCCAAGCGCGCCCGCATGGGCCGCAATCCCAAGACGGGAGAACCGGCCGCCATCGACCCGCGCCGGGTCATCGGCTTCCGCGCGTCGCAAGTGATGAAGGCGCGCGTCGACCGAGCCCTCTCGCGGTGACGGCCTCGTAATCCCGTGGCCAAGGGGCCCGAAGCCTTCCGCACGATCTCCGAAGCGGCGGACGAGCTTCATGTGCCCCAACACGTCCTGCGGTTCTGGGAAACCAAGTTCAGCTTCATCAAGCCCATGAAGCGGGCCGGCGGCCGGCGATTCTACCGGCCGGCCGATATCGCCGTGCTGCGCGGCGTCCGCCGCCTGCTCCACGACGAGGGCTACACCATCAAGGGCGTCCAGAAGCTCCACCGCGAGCAGGGGCTGAAGCGGCTCGTGGCGGCCGGGGAGGGCGCGTCGCAGGTCCCGGTCACGCCCGCGGTCGAGAAACCGGCGCCGCAGAGCCCGCCGCCGGGCGACAACTCCGCCCTGCTGGACGCGCTGCGCGACCTGGAAACCGCCAAGGCGCGGCTGGACGGCCTGCTCAAGGACTGACGCGGGCGCCTCCAGTCGTCAGGACTTGGCCCGGCCATCCATTCCAGAGCGCACGGAGCTGCCTGCGCGCGCGAAGCCGACGTGTGGATGGCCGGGTCGAGCCCGGCCATGACGAGCATATTTTTGGTAAGGGGAAAATCTCGCCGCCGGCCGCTGGTCGGAGCGACAGGATTTGAACCTGCGACCCCTTGACCCCCAGTCAAGTGCGCTACCAAGCTGCGCCACGCTCCGCGAGCCCGGCGGCGAGGCGGGTCTTCTAGCGGATAGGTCGCCGACCGCAAGGGCCAATGTCAGCCGGCGATGCGTCCCGGGTTGATCCCCTTGCCCAGGATGAAGGTGGAGCCGTTGGCGCCGTAGGCCGCGGTCTTCCGGGTCAGCCCGGTGGCCTGCCGCAGGCGCCAGGTGGCCTCGAGGCCGGTGCAATGCCCCATCAGCAGGTACTTCACGCCCGACGCCTTCAGCTCGGCGCCTGTCCAGTCCAGGCGCGTGTCGCTCGCGTCGAAGATGTGCAGCCCGCCGATCACCGCAAGGACCGTCTTCGCCTTCGTGATGGCGCGGGCATCCTGAACCAGGTTAATCGCGCCGGAGTGGCCGCAGCCGGTCAGCACCACGACGCCTTCCGCCGTGTCGAAGACCAAGGCCTGGTCTTCAGGAATGGTGTCCTGGGCGGGGCCGGCGGCCGTCTGCACCTTCAGGCCGTCGGGATAGTTCTTCTCGTCGGTGTGGCGCGGCACAGGTCCGGTCACCCAGACGCCCGGCGCCAGTTCTTCCGGTCCCTTGTGAGTCACGAAGGTCACGCCCGCGGCCTCCAACGCCGCGCGCTGGCGTAGCATCGGGATCCGCGGACCGCTCTCGGCAGGGAGGAAGAAGCCTTCGGCCACGTGAACGCGGGACAGCGCCTTGGGGTTCTTGGTCATCATCGCCTTGCGCAGCGTCAGGAGGCCCCCGGTGTGGTCGCCGTGGTTGTGGCTGAGCACCACGTCCTCGACGTTCGAGAGATCGACCCCCCAATTCGCGAGCGTTGCTCAGCACCGTTTCCGGGCGCGCGCCGGTGTCGAACAGGATCCTGCGGCCATCGACCTCGACCAGGGCCGCATAACCCCATTCGCCGACGCCGGCTTCCGCCAGCATCGTCGACAGCACGGTCACTTTCAGGGTCGCCACCTGGGCCGCCAGAGCGACCTGGGGGATCAGGAGGAGGGCGGCGAGGGCGATCAGCAGTCGTTTCATGAGCCGGCTCCGGAAGGAGCCTGCAGCCTAGGTCATCGCTCCCGGTTCATCCACCGGATCAACGGAAACAGCGGCACGCCCCAGGCGGTGCCAGCAACGGCGTAGTAGATCAGCCGCACGGCCCAGTGGTCGGGCAGGTAGTCGCCCAGCGTCGCGACGACCACGATGTAGAAGGCGCAGAACGCCAGGATGCAGATCAGGCCGATGAACTTGCGAAGGCGCGGGGACATGCCGCGTCATAGAGCGCTGGAGGCTTTGGCGGAAGACGGCTAGAGAGCCCGCCAAAGTTCAGCCCTGAAGCTGCGCCACCCGCCGTCGATGACATCGTTCCTGCGTTCCGACCGTTCCAAGCCCGTGGCGATCTGGCTGCTCGTCGTGGCCGCCCTCGTGCTGGGCATGGTCATCGTGGGCGGCGCGACGCGGCTGACCGACAGCGGCCTCTCGATCACCCAGTGGAAGCCGGTCACCGGCGCGATCCCGCCGATGAGCGCCGCCGATTGGCAGGCCGAGTTCGCCCGCTACCGGCAGATCCCGCAGTACAGCCAGCTGAACGCCGGCATGAGCCTCTCCGACTTCAAGGCGATCTACTGGTGGGAGTGGTCGCACCGGTTGCTGGGCCGGGTGCTGGGCATGGTGTTCTTCGTGCCCTTCGTGGTGTTCGCGATCCGCCGCGACCTGCCGCGGCGGCTGTTCGTGCGCCTCGCGGGGATCTTCGTCCTGGGCGGGCTGCAGGGCGCGGTGGGCTGGTGGATGGTGTCCAGCGGCCTGGCCCATAGGGTCTCGGTGGCGCCGGAGCGGCTGATGGTTCACCTGGGCTTGGCGTTCGCGCTGCTGGGGCTCCTGCTGTGGACCGCCTTCGACGCCTGGTCCGGGGCGGCGCGCCAGACCCTGCCCAGTCCCTGGGGGCGGCGGGCGTCCTGGCTGATCGGCCTGATCTATCTGCAGATCCTGCTGGGCGCCCTGGTGGCCGGCAACGACGCGGGGCTGGTTTACAACGACTGGCCGTTGATGAACGGGGCGCTGGTTCCCGACGACTACGCCGGCGCCGGCCTCTGGGCGACGCTGGCGCACAGCCAAGGGGCGGTGCAGCTGCATCACCGGCTGGTGGCCTACCTGCTGACGATCGTGGCGGTGACCCTCGGTGTGGCGGCCTGGCGGTCGAAATACCTGGGGCGGGAGGCGAAGCTGCTGGGGATCGGCGTGGCCGGCGCCGTGGTGCTGCAGACGCTGCTGGGGATCGCGACCCTGATGATGCGCGCGCCCGTGGGAATGAGCATCGTCCACCAGCTGGTCGCGGCCCTGGTGCTCAGCCTGGCGGTGGCGTTCGGCTGGCGCGTGCGGCGGGTCTAGCCGAAGAAAATCGCGGTATTATAATACCTCATCGATTAGCGGATTGATTTTGCGGGATTTTCTGAGAATTCCGCGGCATTCCCGCTGTTGACTTTCGGCGTCTCGCCCGGCATATGCCGCGCCTCACGTCGGGGACGCATCTGCGAACCCGTTAGGTTCTATTGGATCGTCCCTCATGCTGAAGAGCACCACGGCTTCGCTGAAGCCCGCCGAGGTCGAGAAGAAGTGGATCGTGATCGACGCCCAGGACGCCGTGGTCGGCCGCCTGGCTTCGTTCATCGCCATGCGTCTTCGCGGCAAGCATCGCGCTGATTACACCCCGCACGTCGACTGCGGCGACTTCGTCGTCGTCGTGAACGCCCACAAGGTGAAGTTCACGGGCAAGAAGGCCACCGACGAGGTCTACTACTGGCACACCGGCCACCCGGGCGGCGTGAAGCAGCGGACCCCGGCCCAGATCCTGGCCGGCAAGTATCCCGAGCGCGTCCTGGAAAAGGCCGTCGAGCGCATGCTGCCCAAGGAAAGCCCCCTGGCCCGCAAGCAGATGACGCACCTGCGCATCTACAACAGCGCCGAGCACCCGCACGCCGCTCAGAACCCCGAGACCATCGCGTTCGCCGATCTGAACGCCAAGAACGTGCGGAGCGCCTGATGTCGGAAGCCACCACGACCGAAGCCACCGGCTTCGACGCCCTGAAGGGCATGGGCACCCAGGCGGAAGAGCAGATCGTCCGCGAGCCCAAGATCGACGCCCAGGGCCGCGCCTACGCGACCGGCAAGCGTAAGAACGCGGTCGCCCGCGTCTGGATCAAGCCTGGCAGCGGCAAGATCACCATCAACGGCCGCGACCAGGAGATCTACTTCGCGCGTCCGGTGCTGCGGATGATGATCGCCCAACCGATGCAACTGACGGACCGCGCCGGCCAGTTCGACGTCGTCGCCACCGTGGAAGGCTCGGGCCTTTCGGGTCAGGCGGGCGCCGTTCGCCACGCGATCTCCAAGGCCCTGACCTACTACGAGCCCGGCCTGCGCGCCGTGCTGAAGCCGCACGGCCTCCTGACCCGCGACCCCCGCGTCGTGGAGCGGAAGAAGTACGGCAAGGCCAAGGCCCGACGCAGCTTCCAGTTCTCGAAGCGCTAGCCGCGCGCGAAAACTCGCGTTTACGGATTGGGGCGCTTCGGGAAACCGGAGCGCCCTTTTTCTTTTTCGGACCTGCTCATGACCCACACCATCTTCATCGACGGCGAAGCCGGAACCACGGGGCTCCAGATCCGCGAGCGGCTGGCCGCGCGCCCGGACCTCGAGATCCTTTCGATCGACCCGGCGCGGCGCAAGGACGCCGACGCGCGCGCCGAGCTGCTGAATGCGGCCGACGCCGTCGTGCTGTGCCTGCCGGACGAGGCCTCGCGGGAGGCCGTGAGCATGATCACCTCCAACAGCGTCAAGGTGGTCGACGCTTCGACGGCGTTCCGGGTCGCCCCGGGCTGGACCTACGGCTTCGCCGAGATGTCGACCACCCAGCGCGACGCGATCCGCAACGCCACGCGGGTGTCGAACCCCGGCTGCTATCCGACCGGCTTCATCAGCCTGGTGCGGCCGCTGGTCGACGCCGGCCTAATCCCGGCCGACTTCCCCCTGACCGTGAACGCCATCTCCGGCTACTCTGGAGGCGGGAAGGGGCTGATCGCCGAGTTCGAGGACCAGGCGCCGCCCGCCGGCAGCAACGACGCCTTCCGCGCCTATGGCCTGACCCTGGCGCACAAGCACCTGCCGGAGATGCAGATCCACACGGGCATCGCCCACCCGCCGGTGTTCGCGCCGTCGGTCGGTCGCTACGCCCAGGGCATGCTGGTCGAGGTTCCGCTGCAACTCTGGGCGCTGCCGGGCAAGCCGTCGCCGGCCGACCTGCATATCGCGCTGGAGGCCGCCTATGCGGGCGAGACCTTCGTCGAGGTGGCCAGCGGGGCGGAATGCGCCGAACTGCAGAAGGTCCGCGCCGGGGCCGGCGGTTATGTGCAGACCCTGGACCCCGAGGCGCTGAACGGCACCAACAGGATGCGGCTGTTCGCGTTCGGCAACGCCGACGGCAGCCAGGCGCGGCTGGTCGCCCTGCTGGACAACCTGGGCAAGGGCGCGTCCGGCGCGGCGGTGCAGAACCTCAACCTGATGCTGGGCCTGCCGGAAGGCGCCGGTCTCTAGCCGGGTGGGCCTTGCATCTCGGCCGAGAGCGCTCACGTAATCGAGGTCATGAGCACCCCCCGCACCCTCGACCGCCGCGGCTTCCTGGCCGCGGCCTCCATCGCCGCCCTTGCGATCCCGGCCACGTCCCTGGCGGCCGCGAAGGACGCCTACGCGTCTTCGCCCTACCGGAAGCTGACCGATGCGGACTGGCGCAAGCGTCTGCCGGTGGCCGCCTACCAGGTGCTGCGTCACGAGGACACCGAGCGGCCGGGCACCAGCCCGCTGCTGAAGGAGAAGCGCAAGGGCACGTACGCCTGCCTGGGCTGCGACCTGCCGCTGTTCAGCTCAGACACCAAATATGAGAGCGGGACGGGCTGGCCCAGCTTCTACCGGGCGCTGCCGGGCGCGCTGGTCACCAAGACCGACTACAAGATCGGCGTGGCGCGCACCGCCTACGAATGCGCCCAGTGCCTCGGCCACCAGGGCCACGTCTTCGAGGACGGCCCGCGTCCCACGGGCCTGCGCTACTGCAACAACGGCGTCGCGCTGAAGTTCGTCCCCGCCTGAAAAGGACGGCCCGGGACGGCGCAAGGTCCCGGGCCGACAGTGTCAGCCTTAGAGCTTGTCGCTCTTCTGGCTGGGAGAGGGTGACGGGGACGGCGAGGGCGAGGGGCTTGCCGCCGGCTCTTCGCGCCGGACCTTCCCCGCGCCGCTGACGTCGGTCTCCAGGCGGGTCGGGCTGGTCAGGAGCCGCACGTCGCCGGCGCCCGAGATGTCCAGCTTGGCCCAGTCGGTGGGGGCGATGACGGCCTCGGCGGCGCCCGAGATGTCGACGTTCGCGCCCTTGGTCTTGAGGGCGGCCAGATCGACCTCCCCCTTGCCCGACATGTCGATGTCCACGTCGTCGACCTCGCCGGCTGCGGTGACCTCGGCGATGCCGGAGACGTCGAGCCGCAGGGTCTTTTGCCGATAGTTCTCGATCGCCAGGGTGTTGGCGCCGGACAGGTCGAAGCGGTTGATGTTGGGCGCACGGACCACGATGGTCAGCTTGGGACGCCAGTGCGCGCGCCGGTGCTCATAGCGGATGCTGTCGCCGTGGACGACCACCTCGTCGACCGCCCGCCGGGGCCCGGTGACGACGACGCTGGCCGGCCCCGCCGCCTGGATGTAGCGGACGTCGGCGGGCAGATCGACGTCGAGCCGGTCGGCGCCGCTCCACTCGAGCGTGCGGGTGGCCTGCGGACCGAGGTCGGCGCGACCGCGGCTATCGCCGTGATGGTCATCCCAATCCCAGTCCCAGTCACCGCCCCAGTGATTGCCGGCGACGATCCAGCCGCCGCGGGCGATGGCCTCGGGGCCGCCGATGGCGACGGCCGCCGAGAGGGTCGCCACCGAGAGCACGAAGCCCGCGACGGCGATCATGAAGAGAACGCGGATCATGGCTTGCCCCTAGGCTTGCGGTTCGAGGGCCGGCTTCAGCAGCCGGTAGTGGAGGCGGCCGTACCAGACGAGCGCGTTCATCAGGCCGATGGAGACGATCGTCAGGAGCGCGCCGCCCGAGGCCGAGCCGGCCATGATGCCGATGCCGCTGAGGATCGCCGTGACCGGGCCGCCGGGCGGGTCGGTGAAGGGGCCCGCGGCGAAGACGACGGCGCCGGCGAAGAAGCAGACGATGACCGCCACGGCCAGGCCGATGATCGCCCCGGCGATGCCCATCAGGATCGGCAGCAGGACCAGGATGTCGATGGCGCCCAGGCCCAGCACCGCGAACACGGCGGCGGCGGCCGACGAGGGGCTGCGCTCCTCGCGCCAGCGGGTCATGGTGCTCTCGGCGCGGATCTCGCGGGCGAGGCGGTCGGGATCGCCCAGCGCGGCGGCCACCTCGGCCTCGGTGCGCCCGGCGGCCTCGCCGTCGGTGAAGTGCGCCTCATAGTCGTCGACGATATCGGCCACGGATTGCGGGGGCAGGCCGCGCAGGCCTTCCCGCAGCCGGGCCATGAAAGCCTGGCGTGTCATTGCGCCCCTCCAAGGATGCTGTCGACGGCGCCGGAAAACGACTTCCAGGCCGCCTGCTGCGAGGTGAAGTTCTTCTTTCCGGCCTCGCTGAGCCGGTAATATTTGCGCGGCGGGCCGGCAGAGCTCTCGACCAGATAGGTCTCGACCAGGCCGTCGGACTGGAGCCGGCGCATCAGCGGATAGATCGTGCCTTCACCCATGCCGATGGCGTCGGCGAGGCGGCTGGCGATCTCGTAGGCGTAACTGTCGTGCTTCGAGAGAAGGGCCAGAACGCAGAGTTCGAGCGCCCCCTTCTTGAGCTGGATTTCGATGGCTTCGGGCACTGGTTCGCCCCTCCTTGTTGAGCCATGGGGTACCGCAAGGTATTGGGCGGTGCAAGGTAGCTTGCATTAAACCTTAGTAACGCAGAGCTGATGTGTCGGTGCAGGGCGCGCGGTCATGACGGAGACTTAACTCGGCGGGCCAGCGTGGCTGTGGCACCGACGCGTTCCCATGCCCTGGAGCGCTCGATGTTCCGCAGACTGATCCTCGCCGCCGCCATCACCACCGCGCCCCTGACCGCGTTGGCGGGAGATCTTGCGCCGGACGCCGCCGGCGAGGTCGTCGACCAGCTGGTGCGGAACCTGGACGGCTACATGGACCCGAAGGTCGGCGCCGCCGTGCAGGCGAGCCTCCGGAGCCACCGGGCGGACTACGTGAAGCTGGATAGCCGCGCCGCCTTTGCCGAGGCCGTGACCCGGGACATGTACGCCGCCTCGCACGACCGCCACCTGAAGGTCTCGCTGGAAACGCGCGACGCCAGCCGCGGCGCCCGCCTGACCGAGGCGCAGCAGGAGCTGGTCGACCGGCGCCTCGCCTACGGGATGATGGCCATCCGCCGGCTGCCGGCCAACATCGGCCTGCTGAAGACCAGCTACTTCGAACAGACCGAGCCGGGCGCCCGCCTGGCCAATGCGGCGATGGAGCTACTGCAGGACACCGACGCCCTGATCATCGACCTGCGCGCCAACCACGGCGGCGGCGGGGCCAGCGACGAGGCCCTGCTGGGCCAGCTGTCGCGCACGCCGATCCCGATGGCCAAGATCTACTGGCGCACGGCCGATGGCGGGACGGAAGTCATGCAGCGCGAGGCGGCCAAGCCCAAGGACGGCCCGCTCTACGCCGACAAGCCGGTGTTCGTGCTGATCTCGCGCGAGACGGGCTCGGCGGCGGAGGCCTTCGCCTATGACCTGCAGGCGTCGAAGCGCGCGCTGCTGATCGGCGAGACGACCGCCGGCGCGGCCAACCCCAGCAACCGGCCGTTCCACCTGGACTACGGCTTCCGGGTGTTCATCCCGACCGGCAAGGTCGTGCATCCCATCACGGGCGGGAACTGGGAGGGCGTGGGCGTGCGGCCGGACGTCGCGGTCCCGGTCGACCAGGCGCTGACCGAGGCCTACACCCGGGCCCTGGCCGCGGCGAAGCCGCTGATCTCGACCCCGCGCAGCGAGGCGGAGCGGACCCAGGCGATCGCCGACCCGAAGGCGGCGCTCACCGCCGACCAGGCGCTCTAGCTCTTCACCTTCACATATTCGCCCGGCGCGTCGCCCAGCGGCGCCAGCGGCCCCTTGGCGGGGTCGCGAGCCGGGACCTTCTTGCCGGACTTGGCCTGCAGCCAGGACACCCAGTGCGGCCACCAGGAGCCGGGCGCCTCGACCGCGCCGGCCTGCCATTCCTCGAGGGTGGCCGGCAGCTTGTCGTTGGTCCAGTGCTGGTACTTGTTGGCCACGGGGGCGTTGATCACGCCGGCGATGTGGCCCGAGCCGGCCATGGTGAAGGTGGTCGGCCCGCCGAACAGCCGGGCGCCTCGGAAGACCGAGCGGGCAGGGGCGATGTGATCTTCCTTCGAGGACTGGACGTACACCGGGACCTTCACCTTGCTGAGGTCGATGGTCAGGCCGTCCAAGGTCAGCTCACCCTTGGCCATGGCGTTCTCGCCGTAGAAGCGGCGCAGGTAGAAGGTGTGCAGCGTCTTCGGCATGCGCGTCTGGTCGGAGTTCCAGAACAGCAGGTCGAAGGGCTTGGGCTCCTTGCCCATCAGGTAGTTGTTCACGAAGAACGACCAGATCAGGTCGTTGCCGCGGAGCGCGTTGAAGGTGTCGGCCATGGTCTGGCCAGACAGCACGCCGCCGCCCTGGTCCATCTTGGCCTCAAGGTCCTTCAGCCAGTCCTCGTTGGTGAACAGCAGCAGGTCGCCGGCCTCGGAGAAGTCCTGCTGGGCGGCGAAGAAGGTGGCCGAGCCGATCGACGTGTCGCCCTTGGCGGCCATGTGGGCCAGGGTGGCCGACAGCAGGGTGCCGCCGATGCAGTAGCCGACGGTGTTGACCTGCTCGACGCCGGCCTGCTTCCGAGCCGCGGCGACGCCCTCGTAGATCCCCTGGCGCATGTAGTCTTCAAAGGTCTTGGTCGCGAGCGTGGCGTCGGGGTTCACCCACGAGGCCACGAAGACCGTGATCCCCTGGCTCGCCAGCCAGCGGATCATCGAGTTTTCCGGCCGCAGGTCCAGGATGTAGAACTTGTTGATCCACGGCGGGAAGATCACCAGCGGGATCTCGAAGACCTCGTCCGTCGAGGGCGAGAACTGCAGCAGCTCGATGATCTCGTTGCGGAAGACGACCTTGCCGGGGGCCGTGGCGACGTTCTCGCCGATCTTGAACATCTCGTAGTCGGTCTGGGCGATCGACAGCTGGCCGCCACCGCGCTGCAGGTCGGCCTGGAAGTTCTCCATGCCCTTGACCAGGCTGGCGCCGCCGGTGGCCATCACCTCCTTCAGCGCCGTCGGGTTCGAGGCCAGGAAGTTCGACGGCGAGAAGGCGTCGGTCAGCATCTTCATGAAGAACTCGACCCGGCGCTTCTCCAGCGGGTCGACGCCGTCCACCTCGGAGACGAGGCCGTTCAGGAAGTTGGCGGTCAGCAGGTAGGACTGCTTGATCACGTCGAAGACGGGATTGTCCGACCAGTCGGGATCGTTGAACCGCTTGTCGCCCTTGGCCGGGCTGACGACGGGCTCAGGGGCTTCGCCGCCGGCGCGCCGCGCCGTCGACTGCCAGAGGTCGAGATAGCGCGAGAACAGGTCGGCCTGGGCCCGCATCATCCGGTCGGGCTGGGCGGCCAGCCGGCCCATCACCTGGGTGAGGGCGGGGGCCACGTGGAACGGGTCCGGCGAAAGCGCCGCCGGCCGGTCGGCCTGCCGCAGAGCCATCTCGGCAATGGCGCCCTGAGCGGTGATTGCGGCGCGGGCCAGGTTCATGGACAGCTGCTCGACCTGCGCCCGCTGCTCAGGGGTGAAGGCGGCGTCGAAGTTCGGCATGGCCGCACCGGCGGCGGCCGGCGCCGGCGGCGGTTCGGCCTGGAAGGTCTTGGCCTCGGCCGAGGGCGTCTTGCTCGCCCTTTTTCCGGCCTTCTTGGAGCCCGCCTTCTTCGGCCCCTTCGCCGGGGTCGAGGTCTGCTCGCTCATCCTATTGTTCTCCCGAGCGACGCGATCTGACGTCGCGCTCTTTCGTCATTGGCGATCATCGCATAAGACCTTGGCGCAAATGAATGCGTCGCGCCCGCTTTTTCCGACTATCCCTGGTGTGGGGACAGTGCTCGCCATCGCGGCGGGTTCCGTGCTGCTCAGCGGGTGCATCGGCAATCCCTTCAAGGACTCCAAGGTCGACCCGGCCTCGCCGGTGGCCGCGGACGTGGCGCGCATGACCCGCCAGCCGGGCAAGTTCCCCACCTTCGCCAGCATTCCGAAGAAGCCGACCGACATCCGCCCGCTGGCCCAATACGGCGCTGACGCCAACGCCATCCTGGCGCAGGGCGAAGCGCTGACCCAGGCGACCGCGCCGGGCACCTGGACGCTGCAGGGCACCGACGACTTCGCGGAGAAGGCCCGCAAGGACGCCGGCCCGCAGATCGAGCCGCCCAAGCCGGGCGACGCCGAGGCCTTCGCCCGCTCGCTCCGGGAGCGAGCTACGCCGCCTCCGCCGCGCTGAGCGCCGCGAGAGGCCAAAAAATCTGAAAGCCGGCTTGGCGGACCACCGCCCCGAGTCTATCCAGGCCTGACGTCAGCTCGCAGATCAGCCGCACGGGCGAAGCGCGGCAAGAGAGCTCTACCTATGACACCCGAATTCCACCGCATCCGACGCCTCCCTCCCTACGTTTTCGAGGAGGTGAACCGCATCAAGGCCCGGCTCCGCAGCCAGGGCACGGACATCATCGACTTCGGCATGGGCAATCCCGACATGCCGACCCCCAAGCATATCGTCGACAAGCTGGTCGAGACCGCCCGCGACCCCAAGGCCGGCCGCTACTCGGCCTCCAAGGGCATCCAGGGCCTGCGCAAGGCCATGGCCGGCTACTACGCCCGCCGCTTCGGCGTGAAGCTGGACCCGGACCGCGAGGTGATCTCCACCCTGGGCTCCAAGGAAGGCTTCGCCAACCTGGCCCAGGCCCTGACCGCCCCCGGCGACGTGATCATCTGTCCGAACCCGGCCTACCCGATCCACGCCTACGGATTCATCATGGCCGGCGGCGTGATCCGCCATGTGCCGGCCGGCAGCCCGGAAGAGTACCTGGCCGGGATCAGCCGGGCGGTGAAGCACTCGGCCCCGCCGCCCAGCGTGCTGATCGTCAGCTACCCGTCGAACCCCACCGCCCAGTGGGTGGACCTCGACTTCTACAAGGAAGTCGTGGCCCTGGCCCGCAAGCACGACCTGCTGGTGCTGTCCGACATCGCCTATTCCGAGATCTATTTCGACGACAACCCGCCGCCCTCGCTGCTGCAGGTGGAAGGGGCCAAGGACATCGCCGTCGAGGTGAACTCGCTGTCCAAGACCTTCGCCATGGCCGGCTGGCGCGTCGGCATGGTGGTCGGCAATGAGCGGATGTGCGCGGCGCTCGCGCGGGTGAAGTCCTACTTGGACTATGGCGCCTACACCCCGATCCAGGTGGCGGCCGCCGCCGCGCTGAACGGGCCGACGGACTGCATCGACGAGATCCGGGCGATCTACAAGTCGCGCCGGGACACCCTGGTGGAATCGATGAAGCGCGCCGGTTGGGACATCCCCGCGCCGCCGGCTTCCATGTTCGCCTGGGCCAAGCTGCCGCCGCAGTACGAGGAGGCGGGCTCGATGCTGTTCTCCAAGCTGCTGATCGAGGAGGCCGGCGTCGCGGTCGCCCCCGGCATCGCCTTTGGCGAGTACGGCGAGGGCTATGTCCGCATCGGCCTGGTCGAGAACGAGCACCGCATCCGGCAGGCCGCGCGCAGCGTGAAGAAGTTCCTGGCCAATTCAGACGAGATCCTGGGGCGCGCCCACAACGCGCTGGCGGCACAATGACCGATCGAAAAACCTGGCGCGTCGGCGTCGCGGGCCTGGGCACCGTCGGCGCGGGGCTGCTGACCTTCCTCTCCGAACATCCGGACTTCGCGCCGGCCGGGGGCAGGGCGGTCGTCACCGGCGTCTCGGCGCGCTCGCGCTCGCGGCCGCGGCCGTTCGACATCTCGAACCTGCCCTGGTTCGACGATCCGGTCGCCCTGGCCCACTCGCCGGACGTGGACCTGTTCGTCGAGCTGATCGGCGGCTCCGACGGCCCGGCGAAGGCCGCCGTCGAGGCGGCGCTGTCGGCCGGCAAGCCGGTCGTGACCGCCAACAAGGCGCTGATCGCGGAGCATGGCGCCGAACTGGCGGCCCTGGCCGAGTCCAAGGGCGCGCCGCTGCTGTTCGAGGCCGCGGTGATGGGCGGCGTGCCGGCCGTGAAGATGATCCGCGAGGCGCTGGTCGGCGACGAGATCAAGTCGGTGGCCGGCATCCTCAACGGCACCTGCAACTACATCCTGACCGAGATGGAGGCGACGGGCCGCTCGTTCGCCGAGGTGCTGGCCGAGGCCCAGCGGCTGGGCTACGCCGAGGCAGATCCCACCATGGACGTCGGCGGCTTCGATGCGGCGCACAAGGTGTCGATCCTGGCCGCCCTGGCGTTCGGCTGCGCGCCCAATTTCGCCGCCGCCGAGATCGAGGGCATCGAGCAGGTCGACCTGCTGGACATCCGCATGGCCAAGGACCTGGGCTACCGGATCAAGCTGGTGGCCTCGGCCGAGCGCTCGGCGGACGGGGTGCTGGTCCGCGTCCACCCGTCGCTGGCGCCGCTCAACCATCCGCTGGCCCAGGCGGGCGGGGCGCTGAATGCGCTCTTCATCGAAGGGGCGCGGGTCGGCCGCATCTTCGTCCAGGGCCCGGGCGCGGGCTCCGGCCCCACGGCCGCCGCGGTCGCCGCCGACATCGCCGACGTGATGACCAACGCCGTCCGTCCCGTCTTCCAGGCGCCGGCCGGATCGCTGAAGCCCTTCGATCCCATCGATCCGTCACGGATGATGGGCCGCGCCTATCTCCGTTTCCTGGTGAAGGACGAGCCGGGGGTCATCGCGGCGGTGTCGGAGACGCTGGCCGAGGCGGGCGTTTCCATCGAGAGCTTCCTGCAGAAGCCGACCGAGGGCGCCGAGGGCGTGCCGATCGTGCTGACGACGCATGCGGTCGCGGAATCTGTCCTGACGGCGGCAGTGGAGCGGATTGCGGGCCTGCCTGCGGTCCTGGATCGTCCTCATCTGTTGCGGATAGCCCGCATCTAGGTCAAACGCGCCTCCGAAAGAGAAGCGCTCGCTGGGTTGGGAAACGACATGAGTTCTGAAGTTCTGGATCGCGGGCTGGTCCTGGAAGCGGTCCGGGTCACCGAGATCGCCGCCATCGCGGCGTGGAAGCTGGTGGGCCGCGGCGACGAGAAGGCCGCCGACCAGGCCGCCGTGGACGCCATGCGCACGGCGCTGAACGACCTCGACATCGAGGGCGAGATCGTCATCGGCGAAGGCGAGCGCGACGAGGCGCCGATGCTCTACATCGGCGAGAAGGTCGGCCGCGGGAAAGGCCCGAAGATCGACATCGCCCTGGACCCGCTGGAAGGCACCACGCTGACCGCCAAGGCCATGGCCAATGCGCTGGCGGTGATGGCCTGGGCGCCGAAGGGCACCCTGCTGAACGCCCCCGACACCTACATGGACAAGATCGCCTGCGGCCCGGGCTATCCCCAGGGCGTCATCGACCTGGACAAGAGCCCGGCCGACAACGTCAAGGCGCTGGCCAAGGCCAAGGGCGTCGAGCCCGGCGACATCACGGTCTGCATCCTGGACCGCCCGCGTCACGCCGAGATCATCGCCTCGGTGCGCTCCGTGGGCGCGCGCGTGCACCTGATCACCGACGGCGACGTGGCCGGCGTGATCAACACGGCCGACCCGGAAACCGGCGTCGACCTCTACGTCGGCTCCGGCGGCGCGCCCGAGGGCGTGCTGGCGTGCGCGGCGCTGAAGTGCGTGGGTGGCCAGTTCCAGGGCCGGCTGGTGTTCCGCAACGCCGACGAGCGGGCGCGCGCCGCCCGGGTCGGGATCATCGACCTCGACAAGAAGTACGACCTGCACGAGATGGTCCGCGCCGACGCGATCTTCGCCGCCACTGGCGTGACCAAGGGCGCCCTGCTGGACGGCGTCACCTATTCCGACGGCTTCGTGCACACCCACACCCTGGTGATGAACTCCGCGACCCGCACGGTGCGGGAAGTGCGGATGAAGCGGCCGGTCTAGCCACCCTCCTGCGACCGCTCCTGACGCAGGCCTCCGCTAGGGCGATAGGTCCTGGCGACTCATGGGCGGGGGGCGGATAGTGCGGCAGGCGGCGAAGGAACGGGCGGGCGGATGGCTGACGGGAGCGCACATGTGGGGTTCCTGGGCGTCACGCGCTCGCTGAGCGGCCGGCTCTGGCGCCAGCGCGCGGCCGACGCTGAGGTCGTGCGCCGCCACCAGCTGGACCATGGCCTGTCCGAGCCGCTGGCTAGGGCGCTGGCGTCGCGCGGCGTGACCGTCGAGGCCTGCGCCGACTTCCTGAACCCGACGCTCAAGGCGCTCTTTCCCGATCCTTCATCGTTCGCCGACATGGATCGGGCAGCCGAAATCCTGGTGGACGCGCTGGAGGCGCGGCGGCGGATCGTGGTCTTCGCCGACTACGACGTCGACGGCGCCTCGTCGGCCTCGCTGATCGTGCGCTGGTTCCGGGCCATGGGTCTGGAGATCTCGATCTATGTCCCCGACCGGATCAACGAGGGCTACGGCCCGTCTCCGGCCGCCTTCCGCCGCCTGAAGGCCGAGGGCGCGGAACTGGTCATCACGGTCGACTGCGGGGCCGCGGCGCACGATGCGCTGGCCTGCGCGGTGGAAATGAGCCTGCCGGTCGTGGTCGTGGACCACCACCTGATGCGCCCCGGCGAGATCCCCGCCGTCGCCGCGCTCGTGAACCCGAATCGCCCGGACTGCCGCTCGGGGCAGGGGCACTTGGCCGCCGCTGGCGTCAGTTTCGTGCTGCTGGCCGCCCTGAACCGCGAGGCGCGCCGCCGCAACCTGTTCGGCGGCGCCGAGCCCGACATCCGAACCTGGCTGGACCTGGCCGCCATGGGCGCCGTCTGCGACGTCACCCAGCTCACCGGCTTCAACCGCGCCCTGGCCGCCCAGGGGCTCAAGATCATGTCCGCCTGGGGCAATCCGGGCCTCAAGGCCCTAATGGAGGTCGCCAAGGCCCAGGGGCCGGCGTCGGTCTTCCACGTTGGCTTCCTGCTAGGCCCGCGAATCAACGCCGGCGGCCGAATCGGCCGCTCCGACCTGGGCGCGCGGCTGCTCTCCACGGACGACGCCGAGGAAGCGACGGCCTTGGCCGCCGAGCTCGACACGCTGAACGCTTCGCGCAAGCAGGTGGAGGCCGAGGTCCAGGAGGCGGCGGTCCGCCACATCGAGCGCGAGAGCAACCAGGCCGACGCGCCGTGCCTGGTGGTGGCCGAAGACGGCTGGCACCCAGGCGTCATCGGCATCGTCGCCGGCCGCCTGCGCGAACGCTACCGCAAGCCGGTGATCGTCATCGGCATCGACCGCGCCGCCGACGTGGGCAAGGGCTCGGGCCGCTCCCAGCCGGGCGTGAACCTGGGGCGCGCCGTCCAGGCGGCCTATGAAGAGGGTCTCCTGCTGGCCGGCGGCGGTCACGCCATGGCCGCGGGGCTGTCGGTGCGCCCCGACACGATCCCCGAGCTGCGCGCCTTCCTCTGCGAGCGGATGGCCGCCGAAGCCGAGATCGCCGCCGCCGAGGACGGGCTGGAGATCGACGCCCTGATCACCACCCGCGGGGCCGACCGGTCGCTTTGGACCGACTTCCAGCGCCTGGCCCCGTTCGGGCCGGGCAACCCCGAGCCGAGCTTCGCTGCTGCGGACGTGCGAATCGAGCGGCCCATGGCGCTACGCGGCGGGCATGTCCGCTGCACGCTCACCGACGGTTCGGGCGGGCGACTCAAGGCTGTGGCCTGGCGGGTCGAGGACACCGACACCGGACGCCGCCTGCTCCAGGAAGGCGGGGCCGTGCACGTGGCCGGCCGCCTGAAACCCGACGACTGGCAGGGGCGGGAAGGGGTGGAACTGGAGATCGAGGACGTCGCAGATCCGCGTCGAACATAAGGTGTCGCAGCCCGCTTGCGCCCCAAAAGGAAGGTCGCTATAGAGCGCGCCTCGCGCCACGCGGTCCCTTCGTCTATCGGTTAGGACGCCAGGTTTTCAACCTGGAGAGAGGGGTTCGACTCCCCTAGGGACTGCCACGCGATTTCCCCCGCCATGTGTTCGCCCCTCCGGGCCTGGAATTCGCCGAACGCGAATCACCATTGACGCCGGATATGTTACAAGAACAGTGTTATAGTCGGCTCCGATCCAGTGTCGGGAGGGTAGCGAGCCGAGGGGCAAATGGCTGGTTACGAATTCGAGCAGATTGATGCGCCGCCGCCGGTGCGCATCTCGGGTCGCGTCAAGTGGTTCGATGCGGGCAAGGGGTACGGGTTCATCGTCCCCGACGATCCAAACCTGACCGACCTCAAGGACGTGTTGCTCCACGTCACCAGTCTCAGGACCTCCGGCCGTGAAAGCTGCCTCGAAGGCTCACTGATCACCTGCGACGTCGTGCGCCGGCCCAAAGGCTGGCAGGTGGCCGAGGTCGTGCTGGTCGACGAGAGCTCCGCCACCCCCTCCGAACGCCGCCCGCCGGATGGCGCGCGCGGCCGCCCCGAGGGCATGACCCGGCCGCCCCGGCGGCCCCTGCCGGCCAGCGGCCCGCTGGAAGAGGCCAAGGTGAAGTGGTTCAACCGCGCCAAGGGCTATGGCTTCGTGGTGCGCGACAACCAGCCCGGCGACATCTTCGTCCACATCGAGACCCTGCGGCGCTCGGGGATGGAGGACCTCCAGCCGGGCGAATGCGTCATGGTGCGCTTCGCCGAGGGGCCCAAGGGCCTTGTCGTGGCCGAAATCGAAGCGTCTAACCTCGCCTAGAGACGACGCGCTTCGGAGCTGACTTCGTGTTGCATGAGCTGATCGGCCGGCGGCTGGGCGCTGCTCTGGCCCTTTCCCTGTTGGCCGCCGCGCCGGCGTTGGCGCAGATTCCCCGCCAGGACCCCAAGACGTGCAAGGGCCAGCCCGAAATCGCGCCCCTGGAGCCCCTGCAGGTGCGCACCGACAAGGGCGTGCAGGCCTTCAAGGTCGAGGTGGCCGACAGCGACATGGAGCGCGAGTACGGCCTGATGTGCCGCCGCGCCTTGGCCGCGGACCGTGGGATGCTGTTCCTGTTCGCCAAGGCCGGGCCGCAGATGTTCTGGATGCGGAACACGCTCATTCCGCTGGACATCATCTACATCGGCGCGGACGGCCGGGTGGTCTCCATCAGCCGCAACGTCCAGCCGCTTGACGAGAGCGGCGCGCCGTCGGCGGGGCCGGCCAAGTTCGTGCTGGAGCTGGCGGCGGGCCGCGCGGCCCAGATCGGCCTCCTGCCCGGCGACCGGGTGCTGCACCGGGCCCTGCCGCGTGGGTGAGGGAATCCCCGAACCGCCGGCCGGGTTCGTCCGCTCGCAGGGCCGCGGCCAGTTCTCGACCCACAACGGGCCCTATTTCCACCGGATCACTGACAGTGAGACGGTCGAGCAGGCGTTCTACGCCCTGCCGCGGCACACCAACGGCATCGGCCTGGTCCACGGCGGCATGCTGTCGGCCTTCACTGACGGGCTGCTGGCCATGGCGGTCGGACGAGGGACGCAGAAGGTGGCGGTGACCATCCACCTCTCCATCGACTTCCTGCACATGGCCCGGCAGGGCGACTGGATCATCGGCGAAGCGCGGATGAGCCGGGCGACCAAGGACGTGGCCTTCGCCGACGGCCGCCTGCATGCGCGCGGCGTGGACATCGTTCGCGCGTCGGGCGTCTTCAAGCTGATGAGCCGCCCGGGCTAGCAGGCCTTCTGGCTGTAGATACCGCGCAGGTGCTCGACGCGCTGGGACGCGATGCTGGCGGGCTTCTCGGCGGCGGGAGGCGGACCGCCCATGCCAGGAAGCGCGCCGTAGGCCTGGGCCAACTGCTGCTGCATGGCCTGCTGTTGCATCGCCTGCATCTGCATCTGCATCTGCTGCTGCATCATCGCCTGCTGCTGGATCGACCCCAGGGCCTGCTGGGCCATGTAGCTACCTTGCCCGCCGCCCATCTTGCCGCCGCTCAGCAACGGCGCGGCCGCCTGGAGCGCGGCGCCGGCGAACCCCAGGAACTTGCGGCTGGATTCCGCGCGCTTGGCGGCCTTCGCTCCGCGTTCCGAGAGGGTGTTGATCTCGGTCGCCAGTGCGGCGCAACTCTTCTCCGTATCCCCCGCTTGGATCAGCTCCAGCGGCGCATCCTCGGCGTGAATGGGGCTGGCCGACAGGGCGGCGGCGAGGGCCGCGCCGAGGATTCGCGTGACGCGGTTCATGTTCGTCTCCTGACTTGCCGGAGACGCTGGCCCGCGCCCGCGTCATCGTCCGCCTCACGTCGACCAGCAGCGTGACCTTTGCGGTGAACGCCTGCCGGGACCGGTGCCCCGGGGCCCAATGGAGCCTCAGGCGCCTGCGGCTCTGCGCCCTCCGTGGGCATCTCCCCCTTTACCCACACCCTTAAACCCCTGTAGGGCAGGCCTTCCGGCGCCCTCGGGGCGTAGCGCAGCCTGGTAGCGCATCTGCTTTGGGAGCAGAGGGTCGTGTGTTCGAATCACACCGCCCCGACCACGCCGGCGAACTTTTAGGGGTCCTACGAGAATGCTCGCGCGCATCTTCCGTCCGTCCAAGACCGCCATGCAGTCGGGCCGCGCCAAGGCCGCCGGCTGGGTGCTGGAGTTCGAGCCCAGCGACGCGCGTCGTCCCGATCCGCTCATGGGCTGGACGGTGACCGGCGACACGGAATCCAGCCAGGTGCGGCTGACCTTCGAGACCAAGGAAGAGGCCGTGCGCTACGCCGAGGCCCACGGTATCGCCTTCCAACTGATCGACCCGGCGCCTGCCAAGCGGATCATCAAGGCCTATGCCGACAACTTCGCCTTCGGCAGACGGATTCCCTGGACCCACTAGCGAGCAGTCGCGAGCGCCCGTAGCTCAACCGGATAGAGCATCCGCCTTCTAAGCGGACGGTTGCAGGTTCGAGTCCTGCCGGGCGCGCCATCCTAGAGGAATGGTCGCCCGCCTAGGGCCTGCCCATCATCCGGCGCAGCTGGTCGGCGCAGGCGGCGAGGGCGGCGGTTTTCTGCTCCGCCTTGGCGATCGACATCGCGCCCGAGAACATGGCCACCACCACATTGGCGAAGGCTTCCGGGTCGTTGCGGGCGAAGTCGGCCTGACCGCCCGCAGCGTCCGCCGCCAGCCGCTCGGCGATCGCCCCGCGCCACGCGGCGTATTCGGTTGCGACGGCGCCGCGAAAATCGTCGTCGGCCAGCGATAGCTCCAGGGCCAGGTTGCCCAGTGGACAGCCCGACACCGCGCCCTTGGCGTCGAGATATTCGATGGTGTTGGCGAACACCTGCAGGATGCCCTCGGCGCCGCTGGCCGCGCGCCGGACCGTCTCGATCCAGGTCTCGGCGACCTCCGCGGACACCCGCTCGGAGATCACCGCCAGCGCCAGGTCCTTCTTGGTCGGGAAGTGGTGATGCAGGGCGCCGCCGGTCACCGCCGCCTCGCGGACGATGTCGTGCATGCTGGTGCCGCCATAGCCCACCGCCTGGAACGACCGCGCGGCGGCGTCCAGCACGCGCCGGCGCATGCCGACGGGGTCGTTCGTCCGGGTCCGGGGTCTGTTCGCCATGGCTGCTCCCGCCCTTCTTTACCCCAGTTGACAAAACCGGACAACCGGTCTGTTTTGAATGGGAACCAAGGGAGAGACAGGATGGCGGGACGCGGACCCGGTCCTCGGCGGCGAGAGGTGGTGGCGGCGGGCGCGGTCGTCGTGGGCGCGACGCCCGTCCAGGCGATGGCCAGCGAAGGCGCCAGCGACTTCGATTTCCTGCACGGCCGGTGGATCGTCATCCATCGCAAGCTGCGCGAGCGCCTGGTCGGTAGCTCCGACTGGTTCGAATTCCCCGGCACGCTGCAGGTCGAACCAATCCTGAACGGCCTGGGGAATATCGACCGCAATGTCCTGCACGATCCCGCGGGGCGTTATGAGGCCTCGTCATTGCGCCTGTTCGACGCGAAGGCGCGCCAATGGTCGATCTACTGGTTGGATGCGCGTTCGCCCGCCGTCGTCGACCCACCGGTCGTCGGGGGGTTCTCGGGCAGGAAGGGGACCTTCTTCTCGGAGGACAGCTTCCGCGGCCGGCCGATCCGGGTGCGGACCACCTATGAGCCGCGGGACGCGAGGACCGCCGAATGGACCCAGGCCTTCTCGGCCGACGCCGGCGCCAGTTGGGAGACCAACTGGATCATGAGCTTCCGCCGAGGCCAGCCGTGATCCGGAGGGCCGTCATGCAGGGTCTCACCGCCACGGGCCTGGCCGCCGCCGCCGGCGGGCCTGGCGTCGCCGAGCCATCGGTCCCGCACACCGTCCTGGAGCTGCGGCAGTACAAGATCATCCCGGGCCGCCGCGACGACATGATCGCCGTCTTCGACCGCCATTTCGTCGAGAGCCAGGAAGCGCTGGGCATGCGGATCGTGGGCCAGTTCCGCGAGCTGGACGACAAGGACCGCTTTACCTGGCTGCGCAGCTTCCCCGACATGGCTGCGCGCGAGACGGCTTTGAATGCCTTCTACTCTGGACCCGTCTGGCAGGCGCATCGGGGCGAGGCGAACCCGCTGCTCGAAGACAACGACAACGTCCTGCTGCTCAAGCCTGCTTCGGCGGCCTTGGCGTTTGCGGCGCAGGGCCAGCGCGCGGCGGCCCCAGCCAGGGCCGGTTTGGTCGTCGCCACGATCCACTACCTCTGGAAGGACCCGGCGGAGGGCTTTTCGGCGTTCTTCGCTGGGCGGATGGCGCCGGAGTTGGCGGAAGCCGGCCTCCCGGTGCTGGGGGCCTATGTGCCGGAGAATGCCGAGAACACCTTTCCCCGTCTGCCGGTCCGGCAGCACGAGAAGGTCTTCGTCTGGTTCGCCCGCATCGACGACGAGGCCGCCTATGCGGCTGCGCTGAGGCGGCTTCGCGCGCGGCCGGCCTGGCGGGAAGGGATCGCGCGGGCGCTCGACGACCATGAGGAACGCAGCGCCCAGGTTCTCCGGCTGGCGCCGACCCCGCGGTCCATGCTTCGCTGACGCGGGGCGGTGATTCAGGGCGGGATGACGGCGAGCGACTGGGATGAAGACCGCGAGATCGGACGCGCGATCCTGCCATCGAGATCGAAGGGCGCGTTCATGAGCCGCTGGGTCCTTTATGGCCATCCGGCGTCTGGCCACAGCTACAAGGCGGCGCTGGCGCTGAGTCTGCTCGGTCAGACGTTCGAGTTCCGGCTCGTGGACATCGACGAGGCTCGCGCGGCGCGGCGGACGGATTGGCGCGCCGAAAGCCGGTTCGGCGAGGTCCCCGTCCTTCTGCACGACGGCCAGCCGATCACCCAGTCGAACGCCATCCTGCAGCGCTTGCAGGCGACGCTGGCGCCTGCGGCCTGGGAGACCAACCCGGACCGCAACGCCGAGTGGCTGTTCTGGGAGGCCAACCGCATCGGCTTCTCGTTCCCCAACTACCGGTTCGCCCGGCGGCCGGGGGTTGGCGTGGATCCGCCGGTCATAGATTGGCTGCACGGGCGGCTGGTCCTCGACCTGGGCCGGCTGGACGAAGAGCTCGCGGACCGGGCGTTCCTGACTGGCGAGCGGCCATCCATCGCCGACCTGTCCTGTGCGGCTTACCTCTTGCTCGACGACGGCGCCTTCGATCTCGGCGCCTGGCCGGCCGTTGGCGCATGGCTGGCGCGCCTGCGCGCCCTGCCGCGCTGGCGGTCGCCGGCGGAGCTGATGTCGGCGGACGGGATCGTGCAGCCGGCCTAGCGAACCGGCTCGGCGATGCCGACATGGAGCTGCAGTGTCGCGGTCGACGCAGGAGTAGCTTTCATGGTGCGTTTCTCGGCCATCTGCCTGGCCGCCGTCCTGGTGTCTGGCGCGGGCGCGGCGGCGGCTGAGCCGACCTCGATTTTGCGCGGCACGATCGCCGACATGACCTACGTCGAGTTCGAAACGGCCGCCAAGGGTGGCGCCGTGGCCTTGTGGGCCCTGGGCTCGATCGAGGAACACGGTCCCCACTTGCCGCTCGCCACGGACGTCTACGTCCCCACCGAACAGCTTCGCCGCGTGCAGGCGAACCTCGCGACGAACGGGGTGAACAGCCTGATCGTCCCGCCGTACTACTGGGGCGTGAACCGGGTGACCGGCGCTTTCCCTGGCTCCATCGACATCCGGCCCGAGGTGATGGTCGAGCTGATGGGTGACGTCTTCCGCAGCCTGGCGCGCGCGGGGGTGAAGGACGTCTATTGCATCACCGGCCACTACGACGCCGCCCATGGGCGGGCCATCGCGGAGGCCATGCGCCGGACCAATGCCGAAGGCGCGATCCGCGTCCATTTCGTGGTCCCCGCCGTCCTTGGCCGGCGGCTGGGCCTGGCGTCGGGCGATCCCGGCGCCCTGCTTGTCGACCCTGCGCCGGTCGCCGGGCCCTCCCAGCCCGATCTTCACGCCGGCGAGGGCGAGACCTCGGTGATGCTGTGCGCCGCCCCGGCGACGGTTCGCGACCGGGTGATCCCGTCGCTGAAGGCCACCGACCTCTCAGCCGAACAGGTGGCCGCCTGGCGCGAGGGCGGCGAGGCGGCCCGGCGGATCACCCCCGACGGCTACCTCGGCGCGCCGGCTGCTTCGAACGCCGCGAAGGGCGAGGCGCGGCTGGCCGCGGAGTCGGACGCCTACGCCGCCGCGATCCTCAATTCCGCCAGGGCGCGCCGCTGAGGGTGGCCTTCCGCCCCCGCTCCGGACTACCAGTGTCGCCGCGCCGCCGATCGCGGCGGTGATGGAGCAGCTCTTTGGCCTGGACGAAGACCTACGAGGAGGCGGAACCGCAGCGGGTCAACAAGTGGCTGGCGCAGAGCGGTGTCTGTTCGCGCCGCGAAGCCGAGGCCCTGATCGGCGAGGGCCTGGTCTATATCGACGGCGAGCGCGTCGAGGACGCCGGCCGCAAGATCCAGCCCGGCCAGACCTTGACCCTCACCGACAAGGCCGAAGGACGCCTGGAAGGCTTCACGGCGGTCCTGAACAAGCCGACCGGCTACGTCTCGGGCCAGCCCGAGCCGGGCTACACGCCGGCCGTGCGCCTGCTCACCCGCAACGCCCTGGTGGGCGAGAGCGGCACGATCCCCGATGCGAAGATGAGCCTGCCGCCGCTGGGCCGCCTGGACCTGGACAGCCACGGCCTGCTGATCCTCTCCAACGACGGCGTGCTGGCCAAGGCGGTGATCGGGCCGCAGTCCGAGCTCGACAAGGAATATGTCGTCCGCGTCGCCGGCCGGATCGACGAGCCGACGCTGACGAAACTGCGCCACGGGCTGGAACTGGACGGCCGCAAACTGCGGCCGGCCAAGGTGAGCGTGATCCAGGGCCAGGTGCTGCGCTTCGTCCTGACCGAGGGGCGCAACCGCCAGATCCGGCGGATGTGCGAACTGGTCGAATTGCGGGTCATGGACCTGAAGCGGATCCGGATCGGCCCGCTCGAGCTCGGCGACCTGCCCGAGGGCAAGTGGCGAACCCTGACCGCCGCCGAGCGCGAGGCAATGATCAGGGCGTCAAAGGGATAGGGGTCCGGTCGGGGTAGAGCGGCACGGTCCAGTCGGCGCGGCCCGGCATCTCTTCCAGGATCCAGCGGGTGAGGCGCTCGTAGTGCTGGATGAACCGCCCCACCTCCGATTCGGTCATGCCGGCGCCGGTCTCCCTCCGCAGCTTGGCCTCCTGCTCGGCCCGCCAGGTCCGCACCACCTCGAACCCCGGGGCCTGCAGCAGCACCAGCCGGTCCAGGCGACCGAAGAGGGCCTGGTAGCCTTCGCCGAGCTGACGGTTCACGTAGCCGCGCCAGGCGCCCGTGGGATCGTCCCGCCGTTCCAGGCTGTTGACCGGCTCGCGCAGCCGCTCGGCCGGCTCCGGCCGCGCGCCCACGCACCAGCCCTCCAGGATCACGACGTCTGCCGGGCCCTCCACGGTGCGCCAGCGGCTCTTGGGCTGGCGCTCGTCCGTGGCCTTGTCGAAGGCGGGGAGGGGCGTCGTCTCGGGCAGCCGCAGGTGGTCCAGCACGGCGCAGGCGAGCGCGACGTCATGGGTGCCGGGCGGCCCCCGGACCTGGAGCAGGCGATGGACTTGGCCGGCCAGCCAGCCCCGGGCCTCGCGACCCAGGTAGAAGTCGTCCAGCGAAAGCGTGACCGCGTTGAGGCCATGGGTGTTGAGGTAGCGCACGGTGGCCGCCGCCACGGTCGACTTGCCCGACCCCTGAACGCCGCAGAGGCCCACCAGCGCGGTGCGGCCGAAGTCCGCCCGCCAGTCCACTAGGCGGTCCGCGAACGGCCGGCAGACCTCCTCGAACGTCAGCCGGAACGTGTCCGGCAGGTGCTCCTCGGCCATGAAGTCGGCCAGCCAGTCGGTCAATGAGCCCCCGAGCGCCTAGTATCCGCCGATGATCGGTAGAATCTCACCGGTGATGTAGCTGGAGGTCTGCGGCGACGCCAGGAAGACGAAGGCCGGGGCGATCTCCTCCGGCTGCGCGGGGCGGCCCATGGGTGTCTTGGCGCCGAACTGCTGAAGGCGTTTGCCCTCCTTGTCGGCGGGGTTCAGCGGTGTCCAGACCGGGCCGGGCGCCACAGCGTTCACGCGCACGCCCTTCTTGATCAGCGACCCGGCCAGCGAGCGAGTGAAGGCGTGGATGCCGCCCTTGGTCATGGAGTAGTCCAGCAACTCCTTCGAGCCTTCCAGGCCGGTGACCGAGCCGGTGTTGATGATCGCCGATCCCGGCTTCAGGTGCGGGGCGGCGGCCTTGGCCATGTTGAAATAGCCGTAGAGGTTGGTCTTCAGCGTCCGGTCGAAGTGCTCGTAGCTCAGGTCCTCGATGGACTTGGCGTGCTCCTGGAACGCGGCGTTGTTGACCAGAATGTCGAGGCCGCCCAGGTCCTTGAGCGTCTTCGACACCGCGGCCTCCGCGTACTTCGGATCGGCGACGTCGCCGGGAATCAGGATCGCCTTGCGGCCCTCCTTCTCGACGGCGGCCTTGGTGGCCTGGGCGTCCTCGTCCTCCTCGAGATAGGCGATGGCCACGTCGCAGCCCTCCCGGGCGAACAGCACCGCCACGGCCCGGCCGATGCCGCTGTCGCCGCCGGTGATCAGGGCCACCTTGTCCTTGAGCTTGTCTGAGCCCTTGTAGAACGGCGCGTCCCACATGGGCTTCAGCGTCAGCTCGGCCTCCAGTCCGGGCTTCTCCAGGTGCTGTCCGGGCAGGGGCGGGACCGGATATTCCCGCGCGCCGGTCTGCGGCGGCGCCTCGTCGTCCTCACCCTTGAAGGAGCGCTTCTCCTTCGCCTCGACTTCGTCCTGGATCTTGCGCTCGCCCTCGGCGACGCGTTCGGCGCGGGCCTCGAAGCCCTGCTGGGTGTTGGCCATGGCCATCGCTCCTGCTGCTTTGGCGAGCAAGCGCGGGACGGTCGGCGCGGTTCCCCTCAGCCGGCCAGTTTGGCGTAGGCGTCCAGGCCGCGGCGCAGGTCGGCGATCAGGTCGTCCGGATCCTCCAGGCCGACGTGCAGGCGCATCAGCGGCCCGCCGTAGTCCTTCGCGAACCGGCGGACCTTGAGCTGGGGGTCGCAGGCGATGGCCAGGCTTTCGAAGCCGCCCCAGGAGAAGCCCAGGCCGAACAGCTTCAGGGCGTCGAGGAAGGCGTTCACCGACACCTCCGGCGCCGGCTTCAGGACGAAGCCGAAGAGGCCGCAGGCGCCCTTGAAGTCGCGGGCCCAGAGCGCGTGGTCCGGCGCGCCCGGCAGGCCGGGGTGCAGCACCTGCGCCACCTCCTGCTGCTCGCGAAGCCACAGCGCGATCTTCAGGCCGCTCTCGCCCTGCCGCGCCATCCGGACGGGCATGGTGCGCAGGCCCCGCAGCATGGCGTAGGCGTCCTCGCCCGACACCGCCCAGCCCATGTGGTGCACGCCGTCGGCCAGCTTGCGCACCAGGGCGGGGTCGCGCGCTGCGGCCGAGCCCATGAACACGTCGGAATGGCCGCCCACGTACTTGGTCAGGGCCTGGACCGAGAGGTCGATCCCGTGCGCCAGCGGCTTGAACAGCAGGCCCGCGCCCCAGGTGTTGTCGATGGCCGTGAGGATGCCGCGCTCGCGGGCCAGCTCGGCGATCCGCGGCGTGTCCTGCACCTCGAATGACAGCGAGCCCGGGCTCTCCAGCAGAATCATCCGGGTCGCCTCGGACGCCGCGCCGACCAGCGCTTCGGGCGGCGTGTGCGGGTCGAAGTATGTCACCGCCACGCCGAACCGCTTCAGGACCTGGTCGCAGAAGCGGCGGACGGGCTTGTAGACGTTGTCGACGACCAGGACTTCTTCGCCGGCCTTCAGCAGCGCCATCATCATGCCGGAGATCGCCGCGATCCCGGACGGATAGAGCGACACGCCGACCGCGCCCTCCAGCACCGCCAACGCGTCCTGCAGGGCCGCCTGGGCCGACAGGCCGGCGCGGCCGTAGGTCAGGTGGTTGGCGTCGTCATACAGCGCCTCGGCGTTGGGCAGCAGGACGGTCGAGCCCTTCTGGATCGGCGGGCCGACGGTCTTGGCCAACGGGCCGGCGATCTTGCCGGCATGGATGAGGCGGGTCTCGTCCGACATGCGGGGTTGCGGGTCCGGTCGACGCTGGCGAAAGTGCCGTGGGCACTTAGAGCCTCAAGCGACTTTCTCTTTCAAGGAGCAGCGATGATCCGGCGCCTCGCGGCGATGGTGGTTCTGACGGCGCTCCTGGTGGCCTGCAGCCCGCCGAAGCCCGAAACCAAGGCGCCCGAAGCGGCGCCCGCCGCCAAGGTCACGGCCGCCCGGCCCGGATACAAGCCCGCCCGCAGCGCCACCCTGGAGGCCGTGAGGAAGCGCGGCTACGTCGCCTGCGGCGTCCACGCGGGCCTGCCCGGCTTCGCCCTGAAGGACGCCCGCGGCGAGTGGCGCGGCTTCGACGTGGACATCTGCCGGGCCGTCGCCGCCGCCACGCTGGGCGACGCCAGCAAGGTGCGCTTCACGGTCATCGACGCCCAGGACCGGTTCGGCGCCCTGAAGAAGGGCGGGTTGGACGTCCTGTCCCGGAACACGTCCGTGACCTTCGCCCGATCCGCCGGCCTGGGCCTGACCTTCCCCGTGATCACCTACTACGACGGCCAGGGGTTCCTGGCCCCGCGCGCCATGGGCCTGACCAGCGCCGAGGAGCTGAACGGCGCCCGGGTCTGTGTCCAGGAGGGCACCGCCAGCGCCGGCAACGTCGAGGACTATTTCCGCGTCCGCGGCATGAAGTACCGCGCGGTCATGGCGACGTCGGAGGAACAGGCGCGCCAGCTCTACGAGGCCGAGAACTGCGACGTCTTCACCGCCGACATCTCGGCCCTGGCGGCGTCGCGCTCGCTGCTGGGCAATCCGAACGGCCACGTCATCCTGCCGGACGTGATCTCCAAGGAGCCGCTGGGCCCCGTGGTGCGCCAGGACGACCCCACGTGGGCGGAGATCGTGCGCTGGACCGTCTATGCCACTCTCCTGGGCGAGGAACTGGGCCTCAGCGCCCGCACCGTGGAACAGGCGCGTGAGACGGCCACCGATCCCGAGACCCGCCGCCTGCTGGGCGTGGAGGGCGACCTGGGCGCGCTGCTCGGCCTCAAGGCGGATTGGGCCTTCCAGGTCATCCGCCAGGTGGGCGCCTATCACGAGATCTTCCGCCGCGACCTGGGGCAGGACTCCGCCCTGCGGCTGGACCGCGGGCTCAATGCGCTCTGGAACGCCCCGGCGCGGGGGCTGATGTACGCCCCGCCGATGCGGTAGGGGCCCGCTCTAAAGGTCCATCATCATGGCGCAGCGGTCCTCCAGCCCCTTCGCCGCTTCGTAATTCAGCGCCTGGCGGATGCTGGCGGGCGCCTCGGCCGGATCCCATTCACGGAAGCCGAAGCTGGCGTAGAAGGGCGCGTTCCACGGCACGTTGCGGAAGGTGGTCAGGCTCAGCGCCTCGAGGCCGCAGGCCCGCGCCCAATCGGCGGCATGAGCCAGCAGCGCCCGTCCAATGCCCCGGCCCTGGTGCGAGCGCAGGACGTCCACCTCGTCGATGTGCAGGCGCTTGGCGTCGACGCGGCCCGCCAGGTAGCCGACCGTCCCGCCGGTCACCTCAGCGACCCAGAGCGTTCCGGCCGCCAGGTGCGGGCGCCAGGTGTCGGCGGGCGAAGCGTCGGTCAGCAGCCAGGCAGGGACGTCGCGACCCTCGAAGGCGGACGCCGCGGACCGCTCGATGTCGGGGATCCGGGAAAGGTCGGTCTCGCGGGCGAGGCGTATCTCGATGGATCAGGCTCCGGTGACGACGGCCGTGTCGGAGCGTCCGCCCCACTCGGTCCACGAACCATCGTAGACCGCCACGTCGAACCGCCCAAGGCGCGCGAGGGCCAGCGCCAGCACGGAGGCGGTCACGCCGGAGCCGCAGGTGGTGACGATGGGGCGGTCGAGGTCGACGTGGTCGAACGCCGCCTTCAGCTCCTCGACGGACTTCAGCGTGCCATCCGGGTTCACCACCCGGTCGAACGGCAGGTTCAGGGCCCCGGGCATGTGGCCCGAGCGCAGGGTGGCGCGCGGCTCCGGCGCCTCGCCGCGGAAGCGGCCCGCGGAGCGGGCGTCCACGACCTGGGCCGAGCCGTCGGCCAGAATGCCGGTCACGGCGGCCAGGTCCTTCACCAGGCCTGGGTTGGGCTGGAGCGCCACGGTGACCGGCGAGGGGGCCTGGACTTCGGTTTCCACGGGCCGGCCCTCGGCGCGCCACGTCTTCAGGCCGCCGTCGAGTACGAACACGTCGGGATAGCCCATGACCCTGAGCGTCCACCACACACGCGGGGCGGAGTAGATGCCGTGGGCGTCATAGACGACGATCGTCGCGTCGCGGCTGAGACCCAGCGCGCCGGCCGCCTCGGCGAACGCCTGTGGCGTCGGCAGCATGTGCGGCAGGTCGGTGTCCGGGTCGGCGATCGCGTTGATGTCGAAGAACACCGCGCCGGGGATGTGGCCCTCGAGGTAGCTGTCGCGGCCATGGCCCGGCTGGCCGACCAGGGGCAGGGTGGCGTCGACGATGCGGACGTTCGGATCGCCCAGTCGTTCGGCGAGCCAGGCGCTGGAGACAAGCGGATCTATTCCAGCCATGTGGGAACCGGCAGGCCCTTCTCCCGCAGGAACGGGGGGTTGAAGATCTTGGACTGATAGCGCTGGCCGTGGTCGCAGAGCACGGTGACGATGGTGTGGCCTGGTCCGAGGTCCTGGGCCATGCGGATGGCGCCGGCCACATTGATCCCCGTCGAGCCGCCCATCACCAGGCCCTCGAACTCCATCAGGTCGAAGATCGCCAGCAGCATCTCCTCGTCCGAAACCCGGTAGGCGAGGTCAACCTTGAGATCGGTGAGATTGGCCGTGATCCGGCCCTGGCCGATCCCCTCGCTGATCGACCCGCCCTCCGATTTCAGCTCGCCGTCGGTGTAGTAGCTGTAGAGGGCCGCGCCGTGGGGGTCGGCCAGGCCGATCTTCACCTTGGGGTTCCGCGCGCGTAGCGCCTGCGCCACGCCCGCGAGCGTGCCGCCCGAACCCACGGCGCTGATGAAGGCGTCGACCTTGCCATCCGTCTGCGCCCAGATCTCCGGGCCGGTGCCCTGGACGTGGGCCTCGCGGTTGGCCACGTTGTCGAACTGGTTGGCCCAGACGGCGCCGTTGGGCTCTTTCTCGTTAAGTTCCGCCGCCAAACGACCGGAATACTTCACATAGTTCATCTCGTTGGAATATGGGACCGCGTCCACCTCGACCAGTTCCGCGCCGTAGAGCCGGATGGCGTCCTTCTTCTCCTGGCTCTGGGTGCGCGGGATGACGATCGTGGACTTGTAGCCCAGCGCCTTGCCGACCATGGCCAGGCCGATGCCCGTGTTTCCCGCCGTGCCCTCGACGATGCGGCCGCCGGGTCGCAGCAGGCCCTTCTGTTCGGCGTCGCGGACGATGTAGAGCGCGGCGCGGTCCTTCACCGACTGGCCCGGGTTCATGAACTCGGCCTTGGCGAGGATCTCGCACCCGGTCATCTCGCTGGCGCGGCGCAGCCGCAGGAGCGGCGTGTTGCCGATCAGGTCGAGGATCGAGGGCGCGACTTGCATGGCCGCCTACTTAAGGAAGCGAGGCGGCCGCGAACAGGGGGCCGGTCAAGCTTTGATGAGGCTGAGCTGCACGACGTCCGTCCGCTCGGTGCGGAAGCCCGCCTCGCAGTAGCTCAGGTAGAACTTCCACAGCTTCCGGAACCGCTCGTCGAAGCCCAGGCGGGTGATCTCGTCCCAGGCGGCCTCGAAGCGGCGTCCCCATTCCGCCAGGGTGTCGGCGTAGCACACCCCGAAGCGCGAGACCGAACCCCAGGACAGGCCGGCCTTGTCGGTCACCGCCCGCAGGCGTTCCTCGGACGGCAGCATGCCGCCAGGGAAGACGTATTTCTGGATGAAGTCGGGCGTGCGCCGGTAGTGCTCGAAATACTCCTCGCGGATCGTGATGATCTGCAGGCCCGCCTGGCCGCCCGGCTTCAGGCTGTCGCGGACCTTGTCGAAATAGGTCGGCCAGTAGCGCTCGCCCACGGCCTCGAACATCTCGATCGAGGCCACCCGGTCGAACTGCCCGGTGACGTCGCGGTAGTCCACCAGGCGAATGTCGGCCTTCTCGGCCAGGCCCTGCCTGAACATTCGTTCCTTGGCGAACTTGAACTGCTCCTCGGAGATCGTGATCGCGGTGACCTTGGCGCCCACCTCCTTGGCGGCGAATTCGGCGAATCCGCCCCAGCCACAGCCGATCTCCAGCACATGGTGGTCCGGGGCCAGGTCCATGCTCTCGCACAGCGTCCGGTACTTGCGTTTCTGGGCCGCGGACAGCGCTTCTCCCGGCGCCTCGAACCGGGCCGCCGAATAGGTCATCGTCGGGTCCAGCCAGCGGGAATAGAAGGCGTTGCCCAGGTCGTAGTGGGCGTGGATGTTCTTCTTCGAGCCCGACCGGCTGTTGTTGCGGCGCAGGGCGTGCTCCAGCACGTTCAGCGCCGCCATGAACGGCGTGCCGAACGACACCTTCTCGAAGCGGGCGTAGTTCGAGGCCAGCACCTCCAGCAGCACCGACAGGTCCGGCGTGTCCCACTCGCCGGCCATATAGCCTTCGCCGAAGCCGATGGTGCCGTTCGAGATCGTGCGCTTGATGAAGTCGTAGTCGTGGACGATCAGCCTGGCCTCGGGGCCGGGCTCGACGCCTTCCAGCCGAATCTCGCGACCGTCCGGCAGCACGAAGGTCATGACCCCCGTGTTCCAGTTTCGGATGATCGTCCGAGCCGCTGTGCGGAACACCAACGGCGTTCCAGCAAGGTCCGCCACCGCCGAACCTCCGACCATTTCACGCCCCCATACCCACGCCGAGGATAGCACCGACGGCGGCCCGCGCTATCGGTCGTGGGAAGGGTACGGTCAAGCCGCCGATCAGGACGCGTGGCGAATGCGCTTGAGATGACGCGCGCGTCAGGCGACTAGAGGCCCGAACCGCCGCAGGGAGCGCCATGGCCGTCCTCACCCTCAATCGCTGGAACCTGTCCATCGGCGACGGCCAGCCTCTGGTGGTCATCGCGGGCCTGAACGTCTTCGAGGATCTGGACATGGCCCTGCATGTGGGCCGCCAGCTCAAGGCGACCTGCGCCGAACTGGGCCTGCCCTATGTGTTCAAGGCCAGCTTCGACAAGGCCAACCGCTCGTCGATTCGGAGCTATCGCGGCCCGGGCCTGGCCGAAGGCCTGAAGATGCTGGCCGCCGTGAAGGCCGAGTTGGACGTGCCGATCTGCACCGACCTGCACGAGATCGACCAGGCCGAGCCGGTGGCCGCCGTGGCCGACCTGGTGCAGATCCCGGCCTTCCTGTGCCGCCAGACCGACCTGGTCGTCGCCACGGCGCGCGCCACGGCCGCCGCCGCCGGCCTGCTGCACGTGAAGAAGGGCCAGTTCCTGGCGCCCTGGGACGCGCGGGCCATCGTCGACAAGATCCGCGAGGCGACGCCCGGCCAGGAGCTGACCATCCTGTGCGAGCGCGGCGTCTCGTTCGGCTACAACAACCTGGTCGTCGACATGCTGGGCCTGGAGCGGATGAAGGAGCTGGGCGTGCCGGTGACCATCGACGCCACCCACGCTGTCCAGCTGCCGGGCGCCGATCCGCGCAGCAACAGCGTCGCCACCGGCGGCCGGCGCGAGGGGGTGCCCGTGATCGCCCGGGCCGCCGTGGCCGCCGGGGCCGACGGGGTGTTCCTGGAGTTCCACCCGGACCCCGACCGCGCCCTCTGCGACGGCCCCAGCGCCCTGCCGCTGACGGCCGCCGCGGGCCTCCTGAAGCAGCTCAAGGCCATCCGCCAGGCCGTCCACGCGGCTTGACCGACCCGCCAACGCGCCGCACACGCTAGCGCCCATGGATCTGGCTGCTCTTCAGCACCTGCTCGGAGACCTTCCCGGCAAGCGCGTCGCCTGCGTCGGCGACCTCATGGTGGACCGCTTCGTCTACGGCAGCGTCAGCCGCGTCTCCCCCGAGGCGCCGATCCCGGTGCTGGCCCGCTCGCGAGAGCTGAAGATGCTGGGCGGCGCGGGCAACGTGGCCCGCAACATCGCCGCCCTCGGCGGCTCGGTGGCCCTGGTGGGCCTGGTCGGCGGCGACGCCGAGGGCCACGACGCCTCGCGCCTGGTGGGCGTCGAAGAGCCGGCCATCGAGGGCTACCTGGTCACCGACGCCGACCGACCAACGACGCTGAAGACCCGCTTCATCTCCGGCGGCCAGCAGCTCCTGCGCGTGGACCTTGAGGAGAGCCGCCCCGTCACGGGCGAGGTGGAGCAGCGCCTCATCCGCACCATCAAGGACGCCGCCCGCGGCGCCGGCGTGGTGCTGATCTCGGACTACGGCAAGGGCGTGGTCACCGACGCCGTTATCGCCGCCGCCCACGAGGTCGCGGCCGAGACCGGCGCCAAGGTCATCGTCGATTCCAAGGCCCGCTCCTTCGCCCGCTACGGCGACATCGACCTGGTGAAGCCCAACGCCGCCGAGCTGGGCTACGCCACCGACATGCCCACCGAGACCGACGCAGAGCTGGAGGCCGCGATCAACCGCGCGCTCGAGCTCTGGGCGACCAAGGGCGTGCTGGTGACCCGCGCCGCCAAGGGCGTGTCCCTGGGCCTGCGCGGCCAGCCTGTCCGCCACTTCCGCACCGTCGCGCGTGAGGTGTTCGACGCCTCGGGCGCCGGTGACACAGCGTTGGCCGCCTTGGGCCTCTCCATCGCCGCCGGCGCCGAGCTCGACACCGCCATCGCCTTCGCTCAGCTCGCCTCGGGCGTGGCCGTGAGCAAGGCGGGCACGGCGACGGTCAGCCCGGACGAACTGGTGGAGGCGGTGCTGTCGGCCCACACCGCGGTCGCCGAGGGGAAGGTCGCCACCATCCAGCGCCTCGGCGAGGAAGTCGCCCGCTGGCGCGCCCAGGGCCTGAAGGTCGGCTTCACCAACGGCTGCTTCGACATCCTCCACAAGGGCCACGTGGCTTACCTGGCCCAGGCCCGCACCTGGTGCGACCGCTTGATCGTCGGCGTGAACTCCGACGCCTCGGTGCGCGAGTTGAAGGGGGAGGGGCGGCCGGTCAATGACCTGGAGAGCCGCGCCCTGGTGCTGGCTGGCCTGCGCAGCGTGGACCTGGTGGCGCCCTTCGAGGAACTGACGCCCCTTCGACTGATCGAGGCCGCGCGGCCCGACGTCCTGATCAAGGGCGCCGACTATTCCGAGGACCAGGTGGTCGGCGGCGAGCTGGTGAAGTCGTGGGGCGGCGAGGTCAGGCTGGCCGAGATCGTCGACGGCTATTCCACGTCCGCGGCCATCGCGCGGATCGTGAAGAAGGAGGCCAAGGGATGACCAGGCGGATCGTCTTCGTGACGGGCGGCGCGGGCTTCATCGGCTCGAACATCGCCGCCAAGCTGGCCGAGGACCGCGACCTGGACGTCGTGGTGTGCGACCGCCTCCACGAGGCGGAGCTCGGCAAATGGAAGAACATCGCCAAGTCCCCCATCGGCGACTTCGTCGCGCCCGAGGCGATGTTCGACTGGCTGGAGAAGCGCTGGCGCGACATCGAGCTGGTGGTCCACATGGCCGCCGTCTCGTCCACCACCGAGCCGGACGCCGACAAGATCGTCCATTCCAACTTCACGCTCAGCCGCGACCTGTTCCGCTGGTGCGCCGACCGGCAGCGCCGACTGGTCTATGCTTCCTCGGCCGCCACCTATGGCGCGGGCGAACACGGCTTCGACGACAACAACGACTACGAGGCCCTGGCGGCGCTGCGGCCGCTGAACACCTACGGCTGGTCGAAGGCGCTGTTCGACCTCTTCGCCGCGCGGCAGGCCGCCCGCGACTACGCCCCGCCGCAGTGGGTGGGCCTGAAGTTCTTCAACGTCTACGGGCCGAACGAGGAGCATAAGCACTCGATGAAGTCGGTGGCCTCGCAGATCTGGCCGAAGGTGCGCGAGGGCCATGCGGTGCAGCTCTTCAAGAGCTACCGCGGCGACGTGCCGGACGGCGGCCAGAAGCGGGACTTCGTCTACGTCCGCGACGCGACCGACGTGACCCGCTGGCTGTTCGACAACCCGCAGGTGAGCGGTATCTACAACCTCGGCAGCGGCCAGGCCCGCAGCTTCGAGGACATGGCCCGCCAGGTGTTCGAGGCCGCCGGCAAGAACGCGCAGATCGAGTACACGCCGATGCCGCCGGCCATCCGCGACAAGTACCAGTACTTCACCGAGGCGAAGATGGAGCGGCTGGCCGCCGCCGGCTACGACCGGCCGCTGACCTCGCTGGAGGAGGGGATCGGCGACTACGTCGGCCGATTCCTCAGCCAGCCGGACGCCTACCGCTAGCCATGTCCGAGACGCCGGCCCCGAAGCGCACGCGCTGGTGGCTGGCCGCCTTGCTGGGCGCGGCGCTTGTGGTGGCGATCGGCGTGCTGGCGTTCTGGGGCGACCTGGTCTCGACGGCGCTGGACCCCAAGGTGCCCTTTCAGACCTACGATCCGCCGCCGGCCCCCAACTACGCCGCCTCGGAATCTTGGTACCTGCGCCCGCAGGGCGGCAAGGACCTCGCGGCCGACATCTTCTTCGTCGCGCCGACCACCTATGACGGCGGCCGCAACTGGAACGCCCGGCTGAACGCCCGCAAGGCCAACCGGCAGTTCGAAACCGTGATGGCGCCCAACTATGTGGGCCCCTTCGTGAGCGTCGGCCGCGTCTTTGCGCCCCGCTACCGCCAAGCCAGCCTCTACAGCCTCACGACACTGAGGGAGGACGCCCGCGAGGCCCGGCAGTTTGCCTATGGCGACGTCCGCGACGCCTTCCGCTGGTACATCGACCAGGACAACGGCGGCCGCCCTTTCATCATCGTGGGCGTGGAGCAGGGCGGCACGCTGGCCACACGGCTGCTGACCGAGGAGGTGGCGCGCGATCCGGTGCTGAGCAGCCGATTGGTGGCGGCCTACCTGATGGACACCGTGGTCCCGGCCGATGCGCCCCCGATCGCACCCTGTGTCCAGAGGGCGCAGGTCGGATGCCTGGCCGCCTGGACGCGGGTGTACGAGGGTGACTTCGACGCCGCCCAGCGGCTGCTGGACCGGGCTCTGGTGTGGAACGAGCATGGCGAACTGGCGAACCTGACGCCGCGCCCGGCGCTGTGCTTCAACCCGCTGCTGGGCGCCGTCACCGATCAGCCGGCGCCGGCGCGCCTCCACCTGGGCGCCGCCAACGCGACCGGCTTGGAATGGGGCGCCCGGCCGGCCTTCATGGCCCGCCAGGTCGCCGCGCGATGCCAGGGCGGCGTCCTGGTGGTGACCCATCCCAAGTCGTCGTCGCTGAGACAGCGCGGCGACTGGGCCGACCGTCGCAAGGTGCCCGGCTTCAACCTGTTCTACGCCGACCTCGAGGCGGACGCGAAAGAGCGGCTGGCGGCCTGGCGGGCCCGGTGACAAGGTCTCCGGAAAGACACCGGAGGACGCCATGACCAATCGCCAGATCGTGCTGGACCGGCTGCCGCAGGCCGACAAGCTGGCGGCCGAGCACTTCGCACTGAACGCCGGCGAGCGTCCGACGCCCGGCGAGGGCGAGGTGCTGCTCAAGACCCGCTACATCTCGCTGGACGCCGCCAACCGCGCCTGGATGCAGGGCGCGACCTACCGCGCCGCCCTGGCGCCGGGCCAGGTGATGGCTGGCGGCGGCCTGGCCGAGGTGGTGGAGTCCAAGGCGGGCCATCTCAAACCCGGCGACCTCGTCTTCGCCGACACGGGCTGGCAGGAGTACGCGGTCCTGCCGGGCAAGCACCTGCACAAGCTGCCGGACCTGAAGCCCGAAACCCACCTGCTCAGCGTCTATGGCGTCGCCGGGCTCACGGCCTATTTCGGCCTGCTGGAGTGCGGTCAGCCCAAGGCCAGCGAGACGGTCGTGGTCTCGGCCGCGGCGGGGTCCGTGGGCTCGATCGTCGGCCAGATCGCCAAGATCAAGGGCTGCCGGGTCGTGGGTATCGCCGGCGGCGCCGAGAAGGGGCAGTGGCTGGTGGACGAGCTCGGGTTCGACGCGGCGGTCGACTACAAGTCGCCGGATTTCAAGCGCCAGCTGCGCGCCGCGGTCCCCGACGGCATCGACGTCTATTTCGACAACACCGGCGGCGACATCCTCGAGGCCTGCCTGTTCGCCATGAAGACCCACGGCCGCATCGCCTGCTGCGGCGCGGTCTCGCAATACGACGGCGCGGCGCCGCCCCACGGGCCGCGCGGCGTGCCGGGCCTGATCGTCACCAAGCGCCTGACCCTGCGCGGCTTCGTGGTGATGGATTTCGCCGACCAGAACGACAGGGCGCTGGCGGACCTCCAAGCCTGGGTCGCCTCGGGGCAGATCAAGGTGCAGGAGGACGTGATCGAGGGCCTGGAGAACCTGCCCCAGGCGCTGATCGGCCTGCTGGCCGGCGAGAACCGCGGCAAGCGGATGGTGCGGGTCTAGCCGAAGTCCAGTTCCGGCCGGACTTCGACCGTCCCATGGCGCGCCATGGGGATGCCCGTGGCGATCCGCAGGGCTTCGTCGGCGTCGGCGGCCTCGATGAAGATGAAGCCGCAGAGCACTTCCTTGGTCTCGGCGAACGGGCCGTCGGTGACCATCGGCTTGCCAGAACGCACCCGGACGGTCCTGGCCGTCTTCACACCCTGCAGCGCCGAGGCGGCCAGGAAGCGGCCGTCGCGGACCAGTTTTTCGTCATAGGCCAGGGAGTCGCGGTCCAACGCGTCCTTCTCCTCCGGGCTCAGGCCCGAGAGCGCGTTGGGTTCGGCATAGACCAGGCAGATGTACTTCACGGCAGGCTCCTTTCAGCGAGGTTCCGCCTAAGGTCGAACGGCCAACGCCAAACCCGACATTTTCGTCAACCGGCGTCGCGCAGGGCGAGGCCGGCCTTCCAATCGAACAGCTCCTGCAGCACCCGCAGCGCCTGGCCGCGCGGGCTGGTGAGGTCGGGATCGCGATTGACGATCAGGCGCGCATCGTCGCCGGCTACGGCGATCAGCTCGCGGTGGGCGAACGGGTCGGCGAAGACGTAGTCGGGTAGGCCGGACTGGCGCAGGCCCAGCGCATCGCCGCCGCCGCGTAGCTCCAGGTCCTTCTCGGCGATGACGAAGCCGTCGTCGGTGCGGCGCAGGATGTCCAGGCGCTGTTGGGCCGTCTCCGAGAGCGGTGGGTCGTAAAGCAGGACGCAGGCGCTCTCGCGGCGGCCCCGGCCCACCCGGCCGCGGAGCTGGTGCAGCTGGGCCAGGCCGAAGCGCTCGGCCTGCTCGATGACCATGATGGTGGCGTTGGGCACGTTGACGCCCACCTCGACCACCGTCGTGGCCACCAGGACAGACAGCCGGTTGTCGGCGAAGTCGGCCATGACGGCGTCCTTCTCGGCGCCGGTGAGCTTGCCGTGGACCAGGCCGACACCCGGCCCGATGATCTTGCGCAGCGCCAGGGCGCGCATCTCGGCGGCGGCCAGGTCGCTGATCTCGGATTCCGAAACCAGCGGGCAGATCCAGAAGGCCTGGGCGCCGCCGGCGACCGCCTCTTTCAGGCGTCCGACGATCTCGTCCAGGCGCGGCATGGGCACGGCCCGCGTGGCGACGGGCGTCCGGCCGGGCGGCTTCTCGTCGATCCGGCTGACGTCGAGGTCGCCGTACATGGTCAGCTCCAGCGTCCGCGGGATCGGCGTGGCCGACATGGCGATCAGGTGCACGGCCTGGCCCTTGGCCTGCAGCCGCTGGCGCTCGGCGACGCCGAAGCGGTGCTGCTCGTCGATGACCACCAGCTGCAGCTTGTGGAACGCCACCTCGTCCTGGAAGAGGGCGTGGGTGCCCACGGCCACCTGGGCCGCGCCGGAGGCCAGGGCCGCCAGCTTCTCCTTCCGCGCCGCGCCCTTGTCGCGCCCGGTCAGCAGGACGACGCCGACGCCGTGGGCGGCGAGGGGGCCGGAGATGGTCTCGTAGTGCTGCCGCGCCAGGATCTCGGTCGGCGCCATCAGGGCGCTCTGGCCGCCGGCGTCGGCCACGTCGGCCATGGCGCACATGGCCACCACGGTCTTGCCCGAGCCCACGTCGCCCTGGACCAGCCGGCTCATCCGCTCGCCGGCCTGGAAGTCGGCGCGGATGTCGGCCAGGGCGCGTTCCTGGGCGCCGGTGAACGCGAAGGGAAGGTCGGCGCGCAGCCGGTCGGCGAGGGCGCCCGCGGGGATCCTCGCCGCCGGCTCGCGCCGCCGCGCGGCCTTGCGCTGCGCCATGGCGAGCTGGTGGGCCAGCAGTTCGTCATAGGCCAGGCGCCGGCGGTGGCGGCTGATCGGCGACAGGTCGGCCTCGGCGTGTGGCTCGTGCAGCCGGGCCAGCGCCTCGCGCCAGGCCGGGAACTGCTCCCGCGCCAGCCAGGCGGGGTCCTGCCACTCGGGCAACTCCGGCGCCTTCTCCTGCGCCTCGACGACGAACTGGCGCACACGGCGGGCCGGCAGGCCTTCCGTCGCCGGATAGACCGGCTCGATCTCGGGGATGTCGACGGGCTTGGCCGGGTCGGCCATGTAGTCCGGATGGACCATCTGGCGCCCGTACTGGGTCTCCTCGATCTTGCCCGAGATGACCCGGCGCGCGCCGACCGGGTGGCGCTGCTCCAGCTGGTCGGCGAAGCGGCCGAAGAACACCAGGGTCAGGAAACCGGTGGGGTCGGACACCCGCACCCGCCAGGGCTGGGTCTTGGTGCGCGGCCGCTGGTAGTCGTCGATCACGACCTCGAAGGTCATGACCTGCCCGTCCAGCGCCGCGGAGAGCACGGCTGGCGTGCGGCGGATCAGCGAGTGCGGCTGCAACCACAGAACGTCGCGCACGAGCGGGCCCGCCACGCGCTCCAGCAACGGAGCCACGCGGGGGCCCACGCCCTTGAGGGACGTGATGGGGGCGAAAAGCGGGAACAGAATCTCCGGCCGCATGCTTGGAGCATACCTGACTGGCGCGCAGCGCCGCTCCGCTCTATATCCGGCCCCTCTCGATGACGACGGATGATGCACGGCTCAAGAAACTGAAGCTGCGCGCTTGGCGCCGGGGCTTCAAGGAAGCGGACCTCATCCTGGGGCCGTTCGCGGACAGGTATGTCGCGACGTTCTCCGAGGCGGAGCTCGACTGGTTCGAGGCTCTGCTCGAGGTTCCCGATCAGGATCTCTACGGCTGGATCCTGGAACGCGAGGCCACGCCGGCCGAGTTCGATGGGCCGTTGATGAACAAACTCAAAGTCTTCCGGGACGAGGCTCACAAGGCCATCGGCAGCGGGGCGAACGACAATGGCTGACGGCAATCGCCCCACGCCCGCAGCGCAAATGCGGCGCGTGGCCGACGATCCCGGCCGCCTGGATCTTGTCGGCGCCCCCGAGGGCTTCGACGCCCTGGTCATGGCCGACCTGGTCAAGGCGCGGAAAGGCCTGTCGGTGTTCGTCGCCCGTGACGCCGGGCGGCTGTCGGCCTTCATCGACGCCTTCGCCTTCTTCGCCCAGAACGTCGAGGTCCTGACTTTCCCGGCCTGGGACTGCCTGCCCTACGACCGCGTGGGCCCGTCGGCCGGCGTGGCGGCTCAGCGGATGGCGACGCTTTCGCGCCTGGCCGAGGGGCTGGACGACAAGCCCCGGCTGCTGGTGACGACGGCGCCGGCGCTTCTCCAGCGTGTGCCGCCGATCAAGTCGGTGAAGCGCGCCAGCTATTCGGCCAAGGTCGGCAACGTGGTCGAGATCGCCGATCTCGAGGCCTATTTCGCCGTCAACGGCTACAGCCGCGCTTCCACCGTCTCGGAGAAGGGCGAGTTCGCCATCCGCGGCGGGGTGATCGACGTCTTCCCGCCCAGCTCGGACGAGCCAGTCCGCCTGGACCTGTTCGGCGACAGCCTCGAGAGCATCCGCGCCTTCGACCCCGAGACCCAGCGCTCGACGAAGCAGCTGAAGGAAGTCTCGCTCCTGCCGGTCAGCGAGGCGCTGCTGGACAAGGACGCCATCAGCCGCTTCCGCACCGGCTATCTCGAGACCTTCGGCGCGCCCGGCGACGACCCACTGTACGCCGCCATCTCGGAGGGCGGCCGCCGCGCGGGGATGGAGCACTACCTTGCGCTCTTCTACCCAGACCTGGCGACGCTTTTCGACTATCTGCCCAAGGACACCGCGATCGCCCTCGACCACCTGGCCCGGGACGCTCGCGACGAGCGCCTGGCCATGGTCCGCGACGCCTACGACGCCCGGGCCAACACCGAGCGCAAGACCCACTACCACCCGCTGGAGCCCACCCGGCTCTACCTCGACGAGGCGGAGTGGGACGAACAGCTCAAGGTTCGCGCCACCCGCCGCTTCTCCGCCTTCAACGAGGCCGAGGGCGAGGCGGTCATCGACATGGGCGCGCGCGCTGGGCGCAACTTCTCGGCCGAGCGGAAGCTGGACAGCGTCAACCTGTTCGAGGCGACGGTCGACCACGCCAACAAGCTATCCGCTGAGGGCAAGCGGGTGCTGTTCGCCTCGTGGTCGGACGGGTCGTCGGACCGGCTGATGCACATGCTGGCCGACCACGGCCTGAAGAACCTGCCGCTCGCGCCCTATTGGGACGCCGCCAAGGCCGCGGACCCGAAGAAGCCGCAGCGTGTCGTCCTGCCGCTGGACGCGGGCTTCGAGACCGACAGCCTGGCGGTCATCTCCGAAACCGACATCCTGGGCGATCGGCTGGCCCGGCCTCGCAAGCGGCGGCGCGCCGCCAACTTCCTGGCCGAGGCCTCGGCGCTGACGCCCGGCGACCTGGTGGTCCACATCGACCACGGCATCGCCCGCTACGAGGGCCTGAAGACCCTGGACGTCCAGGGCGCGCCGCACGACACGCTGGAGCTCCAGTACGGCGGCGAGGCCAAGCTGTATCTGCCGGTCGAGAACATCGACCTCTTGACCCGCTACGGCGCCGACAGCGAGGGCGTGCAGCTCGACCGCCTGGGCGGCGCGGCCTGGCAGGCGCGCAAGGCCAGGGCCAAGGAGCGGCTGCGGGAGATGGCCGACGGCCTCATCCGTATCGCTGCCGAGCGGGCGACCAAGCAGACCGATCCGATGGAGCCGCCGCACGGCCTGTTCGACGAGTTCTGCGCCCGGTTCCCGTACGAGGAGACCGAGGACCAGCTCAACGCCATCGGCGACGTGCTGGACGATCTCGGCGCCGGCCGGCCGATGGATCGCCTCATCTGCGGCGACGTGGGCTTCGGCAAGACCGAAGTGGCGCTGCGCGCCGCCTTCGTGGTGGCCATGAGCGGGCAGCAGGTGGCGATCGTGGCCCCGACGACTCTGCTCGCCCGCCAGCACTTCAAGACCTTCTCCGAGCGGTTCGAGGGCTGGCCGGTGAAGGTGCGCCGCCTGTCCCGCCTGGTGCCCGCCAAGGAGGCGGCCGAGGCGCGCGACGGCCTGGCCAACGGCGAGGTCGAGATCGTGGTCGGCACCCATGCGGTGCTCTCGAAGCAGGTCAGCTTCAAGAACCTGGGCCTAGTGATCGTCGACGAGGAGCAGCACTTCGGGGTCAAGCACAAGGAGAAGCTCAAGGAGCTTCGCGCCGACGTGCACATGCTGACGCTCACCGCCACGCCGATCCCGCGGACGCTGCAGATGTCGCTCTCCGGCATCCGCGAGATGTCGATCATCGCCACGCCGCCCGTCGACCGCCTGGCCGTGCGCACCTACATCACGCCCTGGGACCCGGTCGTGGTCCGCGAGAGCCTGCTGCGCGAGAAGTACCGCGGCGGCCAGGCCTATTTCGTCTCGCCGAGGGTCAGCGACCTGCCGCAGCTGGAGCGGTTCCTGCGCGAGCAGGTGCCGGAGGTGAAGTTCGTCGTCGGCCACGGCCAGATGGCGCCGACCCAGCTCGAGGAGGTGATGACCGCCTTCTACGACGGCCAGTACGACGTGCTGCTCTCGACCACGATCGTGGAGAGTGGCCTGGATATCCCGACGGCCAACACCATGGTCATCCACCGGGCCGACATGTTCGGCCTGGCCCAGATGTACCAGTTGCGAGGCCGGGTCGGGCGGTCCAAGGCCCGCGCCTACGCCTATCTGACCACGCCCGCCGAGAAGCAGATCACCCTGTCGGCCGAGAAACGGCTCAAAGTGCTGCAGTCGCTGGACAGCCTGGGCGCCGGCTTCCAGCTGGCCAGCCACGACCTGGACATCCGCGGCGGCGGCAACTTGCTGGGCGATGAGCAGTCGGGCCACATCAAGGAGATCGGCGTCGAGCTCTACCAGCAGATGCTGGAGGACGCGGTGAACGAACTGCGCGCTCGCGCCGGCGCCGAGGAAGTGGCCGACCGGGGGTGGTCGCCGCAGATCAACACCGGCGCCGCGGTGCTGATCCCCGAGGACTATGTGCCGGACCTCAACGTCCGCCTGTCGCTCTATCGCCGCCTGTCCGAGGCCGAGAAGGCGCAGGACCGCGAAGCCCTGGCGGCCGAGCTGATCGACCGGTTCGGGCCCCTGCCGCCCGAGGCCGGCCAGCTGCTGAAGGTGGTCGCCATCAAGGGCCTCTGCCGCGAAGCCAACGTCTCCAAGATTGACGTGGGGCCGAAGGGCGCCGTGGTCACGTTCCGCAACGACGACTTCCGGAACCCCGGCGGCCTGATCGGCTTCGTGGCAAAGAACCAGATCGCCTGGAAGATCCGTCCCGACAACAAGATCGTCGTGAAGGGCGAGTGGGAGACGCCGAAGCAGCGTCTCGACGCCGCCGAGAAGATCCTGGCCGAACTGGCGAGGCTGGCCGGCCAGGCCTAGCGAAGTTGAAAACCGTCGGGCGCAGGTCGCGCGCGATCCGAGGAGAACCGCCCATGCGTCATGTCGCGCTCGCCTGCGCCGCCGCCGCCATTGTGGCCGGCCTGGCGCCGCCTGCCTTCGCCCAGGCCCCCGCCGCCGACAGCGCCGACGTGCGCTGCCTGCTGGTGCTGCAGGCCGTGGGCAACGACCCCAAGCAGCGCGATGCGGCGGCCCGGGGCATCTACTACTACGTCGGCAAGCTGTCGGCGCGCGGGCCGATCGCCCGCGTCGAGCAGACCATGGTGACCGAGGGCAAGAAGATGAACGCCGCCGCCATCGTCCAGGCCGAGCTGAGCCGCTGCGGCGGCGAGCTCACCCAGAAGACCGGAGAGCTGCAGGCGGTGAACCAGCGGCTGCAGAAGGCGTTCGGTCCGCCGCGTGCGCCTGCGGCGCCTCCGCCCGCCAAGAAATAGGCGCGGCTAACCGGCCGCGGCGCGCGCCTCGGTGATCATCCGTCGGGCGCGGATCCACCATTCCAGGCGCTGGGCGGAGACCACGCCCACGGCCAGCAGGAGGAAGCTGTCGGTGGCCTCGGCGGCGCTCAGGTGCAGCACCGATGACTCGCCGGCGACCGCGCCGCGCAGGACATAGCGCAGGCCGAAGATCCCGAGGATCAGCAGCATGCCCATCGGCGAGACCTTGCTGGTCACCTCATGGGTCTGCGGATCGACGGTGAAGGTGCTGGCCCGGCCGCGCCACCAGCCGAGCAGGGCGCCCAGGCCGACGGCCGCGATATCCAGGACGACGCCCAAGGGACCGGGCGGAGGGTTCTGGCTGAACGCCAGGATCGTCAGGACCATGATGATGGCCGGGGAGATCCACAGCCGCTCCATGCGCAGCTTCCGCGCCCGCGCGTTCCGCAGGATCGCGACGGCGATGACGATCAGCGGGATCAGGTAGGTCCAGTAGGCGGCGCCGGAAGGCATGGCGCCCAAGGTTACGTGGGGCATCAACTCGCCTTGAGTGTGTGGGCCATCGCGGCCGCCTGCTCCAAGGCGTAACCCACACTCTCAGGCGACGCCACCTCGGCGACGCCCAGATCAAACTCGACCACGAAGGGCGTGGCGCCCTGGCCGGCTTCGAAGGCCGTGCAGCCGATGACGGCGGCGATCCGTTCGCCGGCCGCGCGCGCCGCGTGCAGCGGGGTGGCGGGCAGGGCGAGGGCGAAGACCTCCGGGGCCAGCCGCGCGGCGGTGTCCTCGACGCGGACCAGGCGGCCGATCATCGACCCGATCTGCGGCACGGCCCGGGCCACCCAGCCGCCGGCGCGCGGGGCCTTCAGATCGGCCTTCTCGGCCACCTTCAGCATGCAGACGCTCAGGGGGCGGTTGCGCTCGCGGGCGCCGCGAGCCAGCCGCATCAGGTGGCCGGCGAACAGGTCGCGGGTGAAGAGACCCGTCGCCGCGTCCATCAGGCCCGAGCTTCGGGCCTGCTCCAGCGCGGCGCGCACCGCCTTCTGCCGGCGGAAGGCGCGGGCCAATTCGACGACGCGCAGCGCGGTCTCGCCTTCGGGTGTCTCGGGCGAGGCCACGTCGGAGATGCCCCGGTGATAGGCCTCGGCCGCCGTGACGGCCGATTCGGCCCGCATGTAGAGCAGGGCGGGGGTGTGATACAGGCGGGTGTTGCGCCGCAGGCCGGCCGCGATCGACAGCGCCTCGTGCGGATTGTCGCCCGCCCACAGCACAACGGCGTCGAACGGCCGCTCATGCAGGTAGTCGAAGGCGGTGAAGGCGGTGAAGGCCCCCACCACGTCGGCCCCGTTGCGCTGCAGGGCGTTGGAGAGGGCCAGGAACTGCGGCGCCGGCTCGCCGATGGCCAGGACGCGGAACGGCGTCGGATCCGCCTCGGGCGCGTCGAGCACGTGGCCCCGCTCGGAGAAGGTCTCGACCCGGACCTCGAACTCTTCCTCGGCCACCGCCGTGCGGACCAGGCTCTCCAGCCGCATGGCCGCCTGGGCGGGATGCAGCGGCGCGGCGAGCGTCAGGTCGTAGCCATGGTCCTTCTGGAACGGATCCAGGGCGCCCATGGCCATGATCGGCAACCGGCGGGGCGCGCAGGCGGCGCGCAGGCGGTCGGGCAGGCCGGCGGCGCTCTCGTCCATCTCGGCGAGGTCGACGATGGCGGCCTGGATCTGGAGGTCGGAGAGGGCGGCGGCCGCCGTGGCTTCGCTGCGCGCCGTGACCGTGCGCCAGCCGAGCCGGTCCAGCCCCTCGGCCAGCGGTCCCGCCGCGGAATCGTCGCGAGCGACGATCAACACTCGCGCCTGGACCCCTGCCGCCATATCCACATCCAATCGCGCCCTGATCTGTGTAAGCACGGAATCGCGCAGGGCCGGAAGGGTTGTCCCATACCTTCTTGCAGGTTGCAGAAGGGTTTCATTGTCGCAGGAGAGAGGCGTTGGCTGTGGATCTGACGGGAAAGGTGGCGCTGATCACCGGGGCGAGCGGAGGCCTGGGCGCCCATTTCGCGAAGTTGCTGGCGGCCCACGGGGCGGCCGTGGCGGTTACCGCGCGTCGCGTGGACAAGATCCAGGCGCTGGCCGACGAGATCAACGCGGGCGGGGGCAGGGCGCTGGCGCTGGCGCTCGACGTGGCCGACGCCGCGGCGATCGGTCCCGCCATGGACGCCGTCCAGGCGCAGCTCGGGTCGATCGACATCCTGGTCAACAACGCCGGGGTCGGCGGGGAGGGCCTGGCGCTGGACATCTCCATCGAGGATTTCGATTCGACGTTCGCCGTGAACGTCCGTGGGACATTCTTTGCGGCACGGGAAGCTGCGAAACGCATGATCGCCGCCAAGATCGAGGGGCGGATCGTCAACATCGCCTCGATCGCCAGCCACACGGTCCTGCCCGGCCTGTCGGCCTATTGCGGCTCCAAGGCCGCCGTGGCGATGCTGACCAAGAGCCTGGCGCGGGAGTGGGCGCGGCGCGGGATCGCGGTGAACGCCCTGGCCCCGGGCTACATCGAGACCGCCATCAACGACGCCTGGTGGCCCACCGAGGGCGGCCAGAAGCAGCTGAAGGGCTTCCCCCGGCGTCGCCTGATGGACGCCAGCGATCTGGACGAGGCCTTCCTGCTGTTGGCGGGCCCGGCGGCCGGCGCGATCACCGGCAGCCTGATCACGGTCGACGACGGTCAGTCGCTTCCAGGGGGTGGTTAGGGCCCGCTGACCCGGATCTCGGCGCCTTCGCTGTCGGCCAGGGCGGCGATCTTCACGCCGTGCTGGGCCGTGGGCGGCTGGGTGAAGGACAGGCCGGCGGCCAGCCTGTCGGCGTAGAAGGCCTCCAGGTCGTCGACCCCGAAGCCCATCTGGACGGTCCCGGCCGGCTTGTCCGGCGTGGCAGGGTGCAGCGCGAGCGTGGTCTCACCGGTGGCGAACTCGGTCCAGAACGGCGTGGAGAACTTCACCGCCAGCCCCAGCTCGTCGCGGTGGAAGGCGATCGCCGCGTCCATGTCGGCCACGAACTTGATCGCATAGGTCAGGCGCGTTCCCACGTGCCGTCCTCCGGTCCAGCGCGAGGTTACGCTCCCGCCGCGCGCCGGCCTATGGTCTTGGCTGACCGAAGGGCAGGGCGGCTACACCCCTGACCCAGACGCACGGAGGAACAGAATGCGCCAAGGACCGCTCACCGGCCTGAAGGTCGTCGAGTTCGCCGGCATCGGCCCGGGCCCGTTCTGCGGCATGCTGCTGTCCGACCTGGGGGCCGACGTGGTGCGGATCGACCGCAAGGGGCAGGGGCGGGGCGCGCCGTCCGACATCACCTCCCGCGGACGCCGCTCGGTGGCGCTGGACCTGAAGACGCCCGAGGCGGTCGAGGCCTGCCTGAAGCTGATGGACACCGCCGATGCGGTTATCGAAGGCTTCCGGCCGGGCGTCATGGAGCGCCTGGGCCTGGGTCCCGACGTGGCGCTGAAGCGCAATCCCAGGCTGGTGTTCGGGCGGATGACCGGCTGGGGCCAGACCGGGCCCTACGCCACGGCCGCCGGCCACGACATGAACTACATCGCCATCACCGGCGCCCTGCACGCGATCGGCACCGATGAGAAGCCGGTCCCGCCGCTGAACCTGGTGGGCGATTTCGGAGGTGGGGCGCTCTACCTCGCCTTCGGCCTCCTGGCCGGGGTGATCCAGGCGCGCGAGACCGGCCAGGGCCAGGTGATCGACTGCGCCATGAGCGACGGCGCGGCTTCGCTGATGGCCATGTTCTACGGCTTCAAGGCCGCGGGGATGTGGAAGGAGGAGCGGCGGTCGAACCTGCTCGACGGCGGCGCCCACTTCTACGACACCTACCAGTGCAGCGACGGCAAGTGGGTCTCGATCGGCTCGATCGAGCCGCAGTTCTACGCCCTGTTGCTGGAGAAGACCGGGATCAACGACCCCGAGTTCCAGAAACAGCATGACCGCGCGGCCTGGCCGGATCTGCGGCAGAAGCTGGCCCACGTCATCGCCCAGAAGACCCAGGACGAGTGGACCGCGATCATGGGCGGCACCGACGTCTGCTTCGCCCCCGTGCTCGACCTGGACGAGGCGCCGAAGCATCCGCACAACGCGGCCCGCGAGACGTTCGTGGAGCTGGGCG
>Ga0209257_1000517_pt1 | contig 67082 bp, 61 predicted proteins | sample AraplaCvi_mCL_r2_FD_184277 | JGI IMG/M metagenome (GOLD analysis project Ga0209257, IMG submission 184277) | Arabidopsis root microbial communities from North Carolina, USA - plate scrape MF_Cvi_mCL_r2 (SPAdes) (version 2) | ecosystem: Host-associated > Plants > Roots > Endosphere | place: USA...
CGGACCCAGCATCGCGGCGGTGCGAAGCCGGGTTGCGGCAGCAAGGTCAGTTCGCGATCATGCGTGATGATACCCTCCCGAAAAGCGATCGTCGAAATATGTCCCTCGCCGACCGCGCGGAGCGAAAGCAGGATGCGGATGCTGCCTTCCTGCAGCCCGCTTTGATCGGGATGGCGCACGACGCTGGGGTTCATCAACGCCGCCGCGGCATAGCTATATTCGTGACAGAAATAGGCGCCGATCAGCAGCCGCGTTTCGCGTTTGAGCGCCAAGCCTTCGAGCCCGAGCTTGGGTTCGATCTCGTCGAAACGATCCTCGAACACTTTCTCGATCTGCCAGTGCCGATCGGCGAAATCGCGCAGCACCACACCGAGTTCCGCACGCACCGTCCGCGGATTGAGCGCGACGATCTCACGCGCCAGCCGCTGCACGCGTTCGAGATCGGGACCCGACGCCTGCCAGGCCAGATGGAAAGGCCGCACCACGACGCGCGTCGGGTCGGCGTGCAGCCGCAATTCATGCTGGACCAGATGCAAATGATTGTCCTTTCAGCCGACCTTCCGGACGAAATCCCGAATGGCATAGGTCGCATGCTGATAGGCGAGAACCGACTCCGCGCCCTCATTCAGATTGAGCCCCCGCGGATTTATGCCGTCCTTGCTCGTGCCCGTGAGCGGATCGCCGACGATCACGCCGCGATCATTGGCTCCGGTAAACCATTCATAGGCACGCCGCGCATGCGCCAGCCAGATATCGTCGCCGGTCACATCATAGGCGGCCGATGCCGCATCGATCGCAGCCCAGATTTCGAGCGGCTGCTGGTCGAAAGGCCGCGGCAGCGCATACGCATGGCCGAAGCTATCCGAACCCACGGGGCGATAGTGACCATAAGGCGAAATCTGCGCATCGTTGATCCACCGCAACGCCTCGACTCCGCACGCAGTCACGTCCGCGCGCTCCAGTCGTACGCCCGCGCGCAGCATCGCCTCGGGCAGGCGGCCATTGTCATAGGCGAGGACCGGCTCGAACCATCGCCAGTCCGGTCGCGCCGCGGCCTGATAGAGCGCCATCAGCCGGTCGGCGCCGCTGCGCAATATCCGGTCCGCCAGATCATGCTCGGGATGCGCCGCGAGCACGAAGTCGGCGCCGAGCATTGCAAAGGCGATCGCACGTGGCGACTGGAAATCCAGCGCGGATGCCGCGGTACGCTCGAACAGCTCATGCGCCCATTGCCGCAGGCCGGGGTCTCGTGCGCCCTGCGCCGTCGCGCCGAGCGCCCAGAGGGTTCGTCCGCAGCTATCCTCGGATCCCACATCCTCAAGCCAGTTGCGTGCAAAGCCCATGAAGTTGCGAAACTCGCCGCGGTCGGGGTTCCAGGCATGCTGCACGAACGCGGCAAAGACCGAAGTGAGTTGCCCGCACCGAGCGAGCGCGTCGTCGTCGAGCCGGTGCATCAGCATCAAGGCGCGCGCATTGTCGTCGACGCAGTAGCCGTGCGCCCGGTCGGGAATCATATGAACGCTGTGCTGGAGAATGCCGGTATCGTCACAAATGCGAAGGAACCCATCGATTCCGATGTGCTCGGGAATAGGCGCAGCTTTCGGCACGACGCGGCATTCCTCGATTAGCGAACAGGTCCGCTCGGCGAACACCGGCCAGATCATGTCGCGGCTGCGGTCATAGGCGCGCCGCTGCAGCGTCAGCAGCCGGTCGGCGTCACCGAGCAGATAACCGATCTCGGCAGCGATCGCTTGGCTGTCGTTGAACGGCACCAGCACGCCATGATCGTCTGCGAGCAGCTCGGCCGCGTGGACATAGGGCGTCGAAATCACGGCCTTGCCTAGCGCCATTGCATAGGCGAGCGTGCCCGAGGTGGATTGCTGCGCTCCAATATAGGGCGTCACATAGATGTCGGCGGCCTCGAGAAGATCAAGGAGGTCGTCGGTGTCCATGAAGGCATTGATCCAGCGGATGTGCGCGTCGACGCCGAGCGACAAGGCGAGCGCCTGGAGCCGCTCGCGATAGGCTTCGCCTTCGTGCGCCAGCAGATTGGGGTGTGTGGCTCCCGCAATGCAGTAGAGGAAGTCGGGGTGATCCTCGACGATCGCGGGCAGTGCCTCGATGACCGCCTCGATCCCCTTGCCGGGCGACAGAAGCCCGAATGTCAGCGCGACCTGCTTGCCCGCAAAGCCGAACTGCGGCTTGAACTGCGACGCGCGGCCAAACGGGCGATCGGGAACGCCATGCGCAATCAATGCAATCTGGTCTTCGTCGGCATGATAGACTCTTCGCAGCAAGTCGCGCGAGCGTTCGGACATGACGACGAGCTTGGTCGCGCGCGCGATCAGCCGATCCATGACGCGGCGTTGGTCGGCGTCGGGTTCGGCGAGCACCGTGTGAAACGTGACAATCAGCGGGGCCGAAACCCGGTCCACGAGTTCCAGCACCATGTCCCCTGCCAAGCCGCCGAAGAGGCCGAATTCGTGCTGCAGCCAGACGATGTCGGCGCAGCTCGCCTCGATCTGGTTTGCCGCATCGATAAAGCTGTCGGCATCACCCTCGGTGATCGCGGCCCGAACCACCGGATCGAATATGGTAGGGACCGCTGCGGGTGCCATCGCGTAGACGTCGATGGCGATCTCCGGCGCGGCCGCCTTAAGCGATGCTTGGATATCGGCGGTGAAGGTCGCGATGCCGCAGCGCCTCGGAAGGAAACCGCCGATCAGTGCGAGCCGAAGGGTCGAGGAGACTGGGGGACGAAGCGATTGGCAAGCCTCAAGTCCTTCATCGAACGACGTGCGATCGGGAGCTTCGTACACAGGTTTTTACCTTCCAAAATGAAGCGGCAGAAGGCCTCACCCAAATTTTCCGATTATCTTGGGACGCGCAGCAATGAGCCACGGAGCGTCCGGAATTAGAACGATTTACAGAGGCTTTGGTTCCGCCGCACTCCTGCTCGGCGCCGAGACCCCGGTCATTTCAGACAGGCAACGATGGAAGCGATAACCGCCAGCGTTTCGCGGGGATCGCGTACGCAAATCGTATCGAGCCCGAGCGTCTTTGCAGGATAATCATTGCCGCCAGGGAAGATAGCGTCGCCGACGAACATCATCGCGTCGAGCGGGATGCCACTCTCATCGCGCAGCTTCTTCAGGCCATAGGCCTTGTCGACCCCTTCGCGGGTAATGTCGATCGACGTGGAGCCGCCCATGTTGATCGACAGGCCCGGCAGGCGTGCGCGAAGATCATGCTGGATGATCTTGCGCTTCGCAAAGTCCGGATCCCATTTCTCCTTGGCGTCGATCGGCGCCTGCTGGCCGAGCGCCGAGAAGGTGATCTGGCTTCCGCGGTCTTCGATGCGTTCGCCCCAGACCGCTTCGGGCAGGAAGCCCGTGGCTTCCAGCGCGGCATCGAAGGCCTCTAATATCCGCTGTTTTTCATCGTCGGCGAAGAGTTCCGCATAGACCGCTTGCCAGGCATCCGAACGAAAAGTGTATAGCTTGGTGCCCGTCGTGGGCACGAGCCACAATCGCGACCGGTCGGCGCGGTCCGGAAGGCGCGAGGCGATCTGCTTGTCGAATTGGGGCCAGTCGCCACCAGAGATTATCGCGACGTCGACGACAGCCAGAAGGTCGGCGAGCGCCTCTCCCATCACATCGTCGAGCGGCTGCTTGCTCTCGGCGAGCGTGCCGTCGAGATCGAAGGTAATGAGCCGTTTCAAGCAAGAATGGCCGGCTGCACCGTGGGCAGCATGTCGCCGACGTACCGGTCGCATTCTACGCGGCCGGACAGCCCCGCATCCCTCGGCGATCGCCCGGCCATGATCAGATTGCCCGTCAAACCCCGAATGTCGCGATAGTCGTTGATGCGCTTGGCATAATAAAGCGGCAGATCGAAATTTGCCGTCGCATGCCCGCGACGCTCCGCCTGGCTGACCGACATCAGGGCGATCTGATGGTGATAGAGAAGTTCGTTAAGGTCCATAGATGCTCCGTTGGCGGGGAGCACAATGGTCTCTCAGTTGCCGGCGCGCAGGTCAGCACAGCAATGATGGTGATATGGGGCCTTGCGCCCACAGTGCAATCTCGGCCCGTCGCATTTCATCCTGTTGTCAGCTCGCAAGCATCTCTTCCGCCATCGCATCGTGGATAGCGCGCGCCATCTCGGCCGCGCGAAACGGCTTGGGCAAGCGAAGGACATCACTCGCTGTGTCTTCGGCCAGATCGGCAAACCCGGTGATCATGAGAACCGGAATATCGGCGCGGACCTTGCGCGCCTCGCGTGCCAATTCGAGGCCGCTCATGGAGGGCATCAGATAGTCGGTCACGACGATGTCGAAGGGCTGCGACCGTATCTGGCCGAGCGCTTGTACTCCGGAAACGGCTTGCGTCACGACGTGCCCCATTTCCTCAAGCATCGCCGCGGTCCCCTCGCGAACAACATCTTCATCGTCTACAAGCAAGATGCGCAGGGGGTCGGTTTCCAGAAGCGGCATCTCGACGGGCGAGACGTGGGACAAGGCTTCGGAGGACGCCGCAGGCAAAAGAATCTCGGCAACAGTACCATGCCCGGGCTGGCTTCTGAGCGCCAAACGTCCACCCGACTGCGCGGCAAGACCATGCACCATCGAGAGGCCGAGGCCTGTCCCCTTCCCCACGCCTTTGGTCGAGTAGAAGGGCTCCACCGCGCGCGCGAGCGTCGCGGCATCCATGCCCGCTCCATTGTCTGCTACTGCGATGCGAACATAGACTCCCTCGGGAACCCCTCCGTCTTCGCCATCCGTCTCATATCGATCAACCGACATCGAAAGCCGCCCGCCTCCCGGCATCGCGTCACGCGCGTTGACGGCTAGGTTGAGGATGGCGAGTTCGAGCTGGTGCGGGTCGACCATCGCGGCCGGAACATCAGCAGCAAGATCGACCCGCAGCTCGATGGTCGGCCCGATCGAACGCTGGACAAGCTCCTCCATCCCTTCAATCAGCTCTTTCACATCGACCGGAAGCGTCTCGAGATTCTGGCGCCGTGCGAATGCGAGAAGTCGCGCGACCAGCGTCCGCGCGCGCTCCGACGACTGGAGCGCGCCATCGAGAAGCTTCTGGAGACGCGCGTCCGTGATCTTTGTTCGAAGGATGTCGAGACTGCCAACAATGGGCGTCAGGAGATTGTTGAAATCATGGGCGACGCCGCCGGTCAGCTGTCCAAGCGTCTCGAGCTTCTGGGCTTCATGGAGTTGCGCCATTACCTCGGCATGTTCGCGGGTTCGTTCCTCGACGCGCTGCTCGAGTTCGACGGCAAAGTTGCGGAGCGTCTCTTCGGCAGCCTTCCGATCGGTGATCTCTTGGCTCACGCCGATCATTCCGAGCGCGCGGCCCGTAGCATCGAGCTCAGGCTTGCCGCGGACCTGCACCCAATGCACCGATCCGTCAGGCCACACGCAACGATATTCGATATCATAGTCGGCGCCGGTCGTGAGAGCCCGCTGAACTTCGGCCTGCATCGTTGCCCGGTCGTCGTCGTGCACGCTGGCGACAAGCGCATCATAGGGGAAAAGATCATTGCCGAACCTGCCATAGTGGCTCTTGCAATCGGGCGATGCATCGAGCCGCATCGAAGCAACGTCGAAGGTCCATTCGCCCAGCCGACCGGCAGACAGCGCAATGCGCAATTGCTGTTCGCCTTCGCGGATCGCCTGTAGGCGGGCCCGGGCTTCATATTGGCGGCGGCGTCCGCGCAGCGCGGCCTTCGCGATGCTGATAAGGGTCGTGGGATGAAAGGGCCGCTCGATAAAGGTGACGTTGCCCAATAGCTCTAGAAAGCGTCCGGCGGCGGGATTGCGCTCGATGCTGCCGCCGCGCTCGGTGAGCAGAATGAATGGAAAATCCGACCATTCACCCTGCGCCCGGATAAAACCGTCGAGCGCACGAAGATCGGCGCCGCGGAGCGCCTCGTCGGTAACCAGCCCGAATCCCGCGCCTTGCTGCAGGATCTCGACAAAATCCTGCAGCCCCTTTGCGATACGACTTTCGATTCCAGCCTCACGCAGCATCGAGGCGGCAATATCGGCGTCCCTTCCGCGCGGCGCGAGAATGATCGCCCGCTCTGAAAAGGTCTTGTTCATCCGGCGGGAAGTGCCTGCGGCGTTTCCATCAATTCGGCGGAACCGATGATCTCGGGGACCCCGCGCAACACACCCTGGAACCCGGTCAGGGGCTCGCCAAGCGAAATGCCGTTCGAACCAATGCGATATTCGCGGATCGTATGTTCGTGCGCGCCGGTACGCTTTTTCATGATCGAAATCGCACGGCGGACGCGACCAGCCGCTTCAAAATAGCGGAGCAGGACGACGGTGTCGGCAAGATAGGTCACATCAACCGGGGCTTTCATGTCGCCCACCAGCCCGTGCTGCGCGACCGTCAGGAAGGTCATCGCGCCCTGCCGGTTCAGATATTGGAGCAGCTCATGCATGTGGAGAATGAGCGCCGTCTCTTCAGGCATGGCGGCCTGGAAGCCATTCAGGCTGTCGATCACAACTGTCTTCGCTTCATATTGCTCGACGCAATTGCGCACGCGCTGCGAGAATTCGCCCGGCGACAACTCGGCGGCGTCGACCTGCTCGATGATGAGATTACCGCTGTCGACCATCTTCTGGATGTCGATCCCCATACCCTTGGCCCGTGCGAACAGGAGGCCGAGCTCTTCGTCGAAGATGAACATGGCTGCTTTGCCGCCGCGGCGGATCGCACTCTCCACAAAGGTCAGCGCGAAGAGCGACTTGCCCGTGCCGGATGGTCCAAGGATTAGTGCGCTCGATCCGGTATCGAACCCGCCGCCGAGCAGCGCGTTGAGCTCGGCATTTTCGGTCGTAACCACATTTCGTTCGAAATCGGTCTTATGCTCAAGGGACACTAGGCGCGGAAAAGCCCGCACGCCGCCCTTCTCGATTATGAAGTCGTGATAGCCGCCGCGAAAGCGCTGGCCGCGATATTTGAGCACCCGCAAGCGGCGGCGTTCGGCCCCATATTCGGGCGACATTTCCTGAAGCCGGATGACGCCATGCGCGACGCTGTGAACGGTCTTGTCGGCGCTCTCCGAAGTCAGGTCGTCGAGCATCAATACCGTCGCGTCATGCCGTGCGAAATAATGTTTGAGTGACAATATCTGTCGGCGGTAGCGCAGCGAACTTTGCGCCAAGAGCCGGATTTCGGAGAGGCTGTCGAGCACGACACGGTCGGGTTTTACCTCCTCATATTTCTCCAATATTCGCTTCGTCGTTTCACCCAGTTCAAGGTCGGACGAATACAACAGGCTCTGTTGCTGCTCATCGTTGAGCAGCGCCTCGGGCGGCACCAGTTCGAAGATGTGGAAATTATCCGGAAGGTCCCAGCCGTGCGATTTGGCGGTTTCGCGCAGCTCTTCCTCGGTCTCGGAAAGCGTGATGTACAGGCAGCGTTCGCCCTTCGCAGCTCCTGCCAGAAGAAACTGGTTGGCAATCGTCGTCTTCCCCGTTCCAGGATCGCCTTCCATCAGGAATATGCGTCCGCGCGCAAGGCCGCCGGCAATGATATCGTCGAGGCCTGAGACCCCCGTTTCCGCCTTGATCGTCCGGTCCAAACCGCTCTCCTCTTTCATCTCGTTCCGCTCCGCCCACCCCCACTTGCTTCGTCGAAAATGATCGACAGCACGAAGCGGTTCCCAATTCAGTTAATGATGGGACTAATGGTCAAGCGCGACAAGCGCGCTGCGAAGGCTCTGGAGCGTGAAGGGTTTCGCGAGGACAGGCCGGTTTTTCCACGCGCTCCCAAGCGCCGCCGTAAATCCGCCTGTCGCCACGAGGAAAGGTATGTCCGCATCAGCGAGAGCAGCCGCGATCGGATCGCCGCTGTCCCCATCAGCAAGATGGACGTCCACGATCGCGGCATCGATCCCGCCTTCCGAAATTCTCGCCAGGGCTGGAGCCACGCCATCAACGACGGCAACGGGCTCGCGTCCCATCATGAGAAGATATTCTTCGAGAAGCATACCGATGATCGCGTCATCCTCTACGATCAATATGCGCTGCAATATCGGCATGTTGTCTCCAGAAAAATCCGGCGCACAGCGTCGCCGAAGAAGCTCTAGAACCTGCCAGCAATCCAAAATGTTCCGGTGATGCCAATCGTGATTGGCCGGTGGCGGACTTTCCGCTTCGGTTCGAGGAATGGCAAAAGCCGACTTTATTGACGGCGGGCACTTACATTAGAGCCTCAATCACCCACATTGGACATATGCCATTGGACCAGGCCGCGTCGCAACGCAGCAGGCCAGCTGTCAGGCATTGTCTCCTATCGATCAGAATGACTTTGGTTGGGTTTTCCGGGACAGGAAAATGATCGCGATTCCGGTGGGCTGACAGCCCGGATCGGCGATCCGAAAGGCATGCCTTCATGATCGGCTATTTCATTCTCCTTCATCGATTTCCCGAACAGTTCAAGCGGATGTTCCACGCCATCTATGCGCCGGGGAACAGCTATGTGGTTCATGTCGATAAAGGATCTGGGCCTGAGTTCGCCGCCGACATCGCGGCCTTCCTCAAACCCTTTCAAGGGGTCGCGATCATCGAATCGAAAAAGGCGCTGTGGGGCGGCTACAGCCTTGTCGACGCCGAACTGCGCGGGATGAAGCAGTTGCTGAAGATGAACCGCAGCTGGACCCATTATATCAACCTCAGCGGACAGGATTTCCCGTTGAAGTCGCAGGCCTACATTAAAGCCTTCCTGCGCGCTAATCCAAGGCGGCAGTTTATCCGCGCGCTCGACCAGCGAGAGATGCGGCCCGACACGATGAACCGCGTCAGTCATATGTTCGTCGAAGCCTTGGGACGCATGTTCCGCACGCGCGTGCCGCGGCGGTTCCTGAAAGGTGCGACGCCCTATATCGGCACGCAGTGGAAAGCCGTGACGCGAAGCTTTTGCCATTTTGCCGTGCACCACCCGGGCGCCGAGCGGTTTAAGGCATTCTACCGGCGCAGCTTCATTCCCGATGAGGCCTTCTTCCAGACATTGATGATGAACAGCCGCGCGCAGGGCGAAGTCATGAACGACGATCTGCGCACGATCGACTGGGTGCCCGACGGCGACATCAAGCTGCGCCCGCGCACCTTCGTAACCGCGGATGCGCTGCGGCTGACGCTCAGCCCCGACCTGTTCGCCCGCAAGTTCGACGCCGAAGAAGATTCGGCAATCTTCGATCTGCTGGAGGCTCACCTCAAGACCCCGGCCGCGAATATCTATCCGGGCGATCCGTCCCCAACGCCGCCGCGATCCGTGCGTGAAGACGCCTGATTAAAAGGGACTGCGGACCAATCGTCGGGGCGTGCCGGTCGCCCCGACGGCGACAGCTCTTCCGAACGTCTATTTGTGCTCCCGAGCTGAAGACGCTCATGTGGTAATACCAACCGCATCGGGGTAGAGGGGACGCGAGTTTAGGGAATTCAGGCAGACACATGGCCCGCAGACATTCGAAACAGGATCCCTATGGCGACGAGCGCAGCGGGGAGAAGGAGCCGACAACACCTGAGTCGTGCTGGCTCTGTGGCCGGCCCACTGGCAAGATTATCGTCTGGCACCATCCCGTCCCGAAGAGCCGGGGCGGCCGCGACGTTGTTCCCATGCACCCAATTTGCCAGCAGACGTTGATCGCAAATTTCACCAATTCAGAGTTGCAGCGTTACGGGATGGACGTGGAGGGCTTGCTGGCTCACCCCAACATTCGCAAGTTTGTCGATTGGGTAGCGAAGAAGGATCCCGATTTCACCGCAACGACGGCAAAGAAGCAACGCTGAAGAGGGGACGCTTCTGGCCGTTTGGTGATCGCCTGCTTCTGGCGGAAAATCGTGAGAAGCAGACCTCTCATCGCAGATCGGCATTTCCGACGAAATTCGAACGATGGTCGTCCGTCCACGCTCCTTGAATTCTAGGGAGAAGCAGACGCGTTCAATCTGCGGGCGCACTCAACCGCCAAGGAAGGCCAGTTGGCTTGACCATCTCGCTACCGCATATGGTGCAGTGGCTAACGAAACGGCCCTTATCCCAATGGCTAGCCTTGAAGTCGACCTGATGTTTGCCAAACAGTTTGTGGAGCAACATGTTCTTTCACCTTTGATAGAGGCCTGTTCGTCGCGCTGACGATCGGGGAATGGCGACTTATTGTACCGCGAGCCGAGGGACCGCCTGATGCCGGTTTTCATGTACCCATGATATCTGGCTATAGGTGTTGCCCGATCATCTCAGCGATGACGGAGCGAGCGCTTAAATTCGGTATGTCGGTCAGCGACGGGCACAGTGGCTGTCCATCGAGCTGGACGGGGGCGGAGGCATTAGGACGTGAAGCAGGGCCCCGCCTCCCCGACGGGACCCTGCCATCCTCTGCGGTCGTGACCAAAGGAAGCCCCATCGACTTTCCGGGTCGCCAGAAAAGTCTTTGCCGTCCAACACTAGGCCAATTGGTGGAGGAGTCGAGTCAGCATTCCATTCCGCCAGCACGCGTCCCAAAGCACAAGCTGGTGGTTGGCCCGAGGAAAGCGCCGGCAGTAGCGGCCGGTAGCAGATGCTCCGCTATTGGTTGCTCAAGGCTCAAACCGGACGCAGATCTCAGGAGCAGCAGGTAGAAAACTATATGCTTTCATTCCGATGCCCCGCTGGAGGATTCTGCGAGCGCCGCGCCGAACTCCTCGGGCGTCGGCGATTCCTCGAAGGCTGCGAGGCGCGGATCGATCCGTAGCCAAGGCTGCTTTCGGCTGGTCCAGATATGCACGACGGGGACCAGCTCACGGCTACGATCCAGCGTCCCCGCGCGCAGAATGACCATGCCTGGAACCGCTCCATTTTCATTGACGATCCGCGTCGCGCAGGTCGAGCAGGACCAGTGCCGCGATATTGTCCCGCCGTCCCCTGCATAGGCATATTCGGACATGTCGCCTCGGATATCGATCAGCGATGCCGGCAGCAGCGCGTGGAGCGCGAAGGCACTCCCGCTCCACGTTTGGCAAATGAGACAATGACAGGCGTACGCTGCGGGCAACGCCTCCATATCGATGGCATATTCTACTCCGCCACAGCGGCAACGACCGGTCAGTGCCATGTCTTTACTTTCCTCCATTGGTTCAATCTTCGCAGAGCCGCGGCCCGGTTAAATCGCAACGCCCTGCACCGCCGCCGCCAGCGGCTCGAGTTCGGCCATGACATCGTCGCCGAGTGCGATACTTGCTGCGGCGACATTCTCTTCGAGGCGGCTTCGCTTTCGCGTGCCGGGAATGGACACGCAGCGAACGCCCAGCGCCTTTGCTTTGGCCCCAAGCCATGCGAGCGCGAGCTGCGCGGCGGTCACGCCCAGCCCTTCCGCTATGCACTCAATCGCCCCGACGAGACGCAAATTCGCCTCCCGATTATCGGCGGCGAAGCGTGGGAAATGCGCCCGCGCATCGTCTACGCCAAGCGATCCGGCAAAAGCCTGCCCCGTCAGCATGCCGCGGCCGAGCGGCGAATAGGCGACAATCGCCACCCCAAGCTCGCGCGCAGCGGGCACGACATTGGCCTCGATGTCGCGCGTGAAGATCGACCATTCGGACTGGAGCGCCGCGATCGGGTGGATCGCATTCGCCTCGCGGAGTTCGTCGGCGCTGACCGCCGAGAGGCCGAGCCACCGCACCTTCCCGGCCGCGACCAGCTCCGCCATCGCGCCGACCGATTCCGCGAGCGGCACCGCCGGGTCGCGGCGATGCATATAATGGAGATCGATCGTATCGACGCCGAGACGCCGCAGCGACCGGTCGACCGACGCGCTGATGAATTCGGGCCGGTTGTCGAGGCTCCAGTCGTCGGGGCGCTCGCGGGTGCGGGCATAGCCGAACTTGGTGGCGATCAGAACGCGGTCGCGATGGGCATTCACGAAGGGCGCAAGAAATTCTTCGTTCGCGCCCATGCCGTACATGTCCGCAGTATCGAACATCGTGACGCCCAGTTCGAGCGCACGTTCGAGCGTCGCACGCGACTCGCTCTCGTCGCTCGCGCCGTAAAATTCGCTCATGCCCATGCAGCCGAGGCCCTGGGCGCCGATCAGCGGGCCGTCGACGCCGAGTTGCACCTGCGGAAGAGGGTGGGATTCGCCTGTCATTTTTCGATCTCCAATTTCTGACAAGCAGGCCCTATAAGTGTGGACCATGGTCCATGGTCAAGAGTTTATCCGATGCTGATATCCGAGTTCGCACGCAAGACGGGCCTCGCCCACGACACGATCCGTTTCTACATCGGCAAGGGATTGCTGAGGCCCCAGCGCAGCGCGAAAGGCGGCTCTAATCCTTATCATATCTTCGGCGACGACGACGTGACCGCGGCGCGCATGATCCGCCTCCAGCAATCGCTCGGCTATTCACTTCGCGAAATTGCCGCGCTGAATGACGAATATCGCAAGGGCGCCGGATCGAACGAGCGAACCGCCGAGGTGCTGCGCCTGCAGATCGGCCGGCTCGAAGAAAAGCGGGCCTCCCTCGATACAGCCCTGACCTTTCTGCGCGACAAGCTGGCTTGGGTCGAGGCAGGAAAGCCCGGCCGATCGCCCGAACCCGGTGCCTATTTCTGCTAGCGCGTCAGCGGCGCACTGAAAAACTCCCGGTTGCAAAGGCGTGTAGCGCGCCGTCCGGGCCAAAAAGGCGCGCCTCGACAAGCGCGCGCGACCGACCGAGATCGATCACCCGCCCTTCGGCCCGGACCGTTCCGCCGTTCAGCGGAACCGCGCGCAGATAATTGATGTTGAGGCCGGTCGTCGCATAGGGTGTCCCCGGATCAAGGCAGGTCTGGAGCGCTAGCGCCATCGCACCCCATGGCAAAAATTGTCAAAGCCGCGGCCGTCCAGATCAGCCCGGTGCTCTACAGCCGCGAGGCGACCACTGAAAAGGTCGTACAGAAAATCCGCGAGCTTGGCCGACAGGGCGTCGAGTTTGCGACATTTCCCGAAGTGCTGATCCCCTATTACCCCTATTTCGCTGCGGTGCAGACACCGGCAGACCAGCTGTTCGGCGACGAATATCTTCGCCTGCTCGATCAGTCGGTGGTCGTGCCGTCGCCGACTACGGACGCTATTGGCAAGGCAGCGCGCGACGCCGGCATGGTCGTCTCGATCGGCGTCAATGAGCGTGACGGCGGCTCGCTTTATAATACGCAGATCCTCTTCGACGCCGACGGCACGCTGATCCAGCGTCGCCGCAAGATCACGCCGACCCACTATGAACGGATGATCTGGGGCCAAGGCGATGGCTCCGGCCTCGCAGCGGTCGAGAGCAAGGTCGGGCGCATCGGGCAGCTCGCCTGTATGGAGCACAACAACCCGCTCGCCCGCTACGCACTGATAGCCGATGGCGAGCAGATCCACTCGGCAATGTATCCAGGGTCGGCGTTCGGTGAGCCATTCGCGATGAAGATGGAAATCAACATCCGCCAGCACGCGCTCGAATCCGGGGCGTTCGTCGTCAACGCGACAGCGTGGCTCGACCCCGAACAACAAGCTCAGATCATGAAGGATACGGGCTGCGGAATCGCTCTCATATCGGGCGGTTGCTTTACCGCGATCGTCGCCCCCGATGGATCGCTGCTCGGGGAGCCGATCCGCGAAGGCGAAGGCGACCTCATCGTCGATCTCGATTTCTCCAAGATCGATCGGCGCAAGCAGGTGGTCGATATGCGCGGACACTATGCACGGCCCGAACTGCTCAGCCTGCTAATCGACCGCACGCCCACGGCATATGCCCACGAAAGAAAAGGCGACCCTTTTCATACCGGGCTTATCGAGGACGCGGCTTGAGCGGCTGACAAAGTCGCTCAATCTTTGGCAGTAGATAATTGGCTATCGCACGACTTTGGCCGATAGCAGACAGACCGAGTTTATCGAAAAAAAGCAAAATGCGGTCGCACAAGACGGCTTCAGTTATATCGCTTTCAGGCCGACCCGATCCGTCACTCGCACCTAATCCACCAGCTGTCCTTAAAAGTTTCAGTTGGTTGTACTGCGCGACTGCTCAAGCTCTGCATGGCGATAGACAGCGCGGCGACATCCTGACGCTGTCCGTGGCTTCAATTTTCGCGGCCCGCCATCCAGAGCGTCTGCGTCAGGGGCTCGATAAGATACGATAGCGCCGTCCTTTTGCGCAGCGGGATCATGATATCGACGGGCAGGCCGGCCCGAAGCCCGCCGTCCTGGCGAACCTGACGGAGTTTGGCCAACTCGCTCGGCGGCACGACCAGCTCGATCTTGAAATATCGCATGCCCGACCGTTCGTCCTCGAAGCTGTCCGCCGAAATCTTGGAAATTTGACCGACGAGGATCGGCAAATTGCGTTCCTGCAGCGCGGTAAAGCGGATCTGCGTCTTCATCCCCGGCGCCAGATCGTCGGCATCGGTCGGCGAAGCCTTGCCGTCGATGACGAGCGCGCGGTCTTGCGGAACGATCTCCATCAGCGTGTCGCCCGCGGCGACGACGCCGCCGACGGTAAAGACTTTCAGCCCGACGACCCGGCCGCCGGCGGGTGCGCGCACCGTCGAACGGGCGAGCTGTTCGCGTACCGCGGTCAGCTTCGGCTGAAGCTCGTCGAGGCGGACCTGCCCCTCCTGCTTCTGCGCCGCGACCTCCTCGAGTATTTGCTTGTCGATGCCGACGATCTGCATCTGCGCCTCGCCGATCGCTTCGGACGAGCGCGCGATGTCAGCGCGATAGGCGCCGTACGACCCGTCGAGTTCGGCGGCGGAGCGCTCCATGCTGCGGACGCGGTTGATCGACACGAAGCCCTTGGGAAGCAGCGTGCGCAGCCCTTGCAGTTCGTCGCCGATCAGCTGTTGCTGCACCTTGTTCGATTGCATCTGATCGCTGAAGCCGTTGATCTGCTCCGAATGCTGGCGCATCCGCTGGCGCAGGACGTTCCGCTGGGTCTGCACCGAATTGCGGCGCGCCTGAAAGAGCTGGCGCTGGCCGCGCAAGGCTTCGGCGGCCAAGGCCTTGTTCTCGGGAGCGAGCGATGCGAATTCAGCGGGCTCGGCGACGCTGCTCAGGCCGCCCAGTTCGGCGGCGAGACGGGCGCGCTGGGCGAGCAAGGCGATGACCTCGCCCGTCAGGCCGCGTTCGGCCGCGACCAGCTCCGACGCCGAGATGGTGAGGAGCGGCTCGCCCTTCTTGACCGTCTGCCCCTCGACAACATGGAGCTCGGTGACGATCCCGCCTTCGCGGTGTTGAACCGCCTGGCGGCTGCCCGACACCGCGATCACCCCGGGTGCGTAGGCCCCGGCATCGAGCGGGGTCATCGACGCCCATCCGAGCAGTCCGACGAAGAAGAAGGCCACGATGAGACCGCCGATGCGCAGTTCGCGATGCGGCCGGTCTGCGGAATCATGGCCGGAAGGGCCATCCCCTCCCCGTGGCGGCTTCCAGGACATATCGGTCATGGCCGGGCTCCTTCATGGATGGGAACGACATTTTGCTGTGCCGCCGAATTCTTGAGCGCCTGCAGGATTTCGTCGCGCGGCCCCATCCCGACGATCGCGCCCTCGGCGAGGACCGCCAGCTTGTCTGCGCTCGCCAGGATCGCGGCACGGTGCGCGACGATCATGATCGCCGCGCCATGGAGTTTGGCCGCGCCGATCGCCCGCGACAGCGCTTCCTCGCCATCGCTGTCGAGCGCCGAATTGGGCTCGTCGAGGACGAGGATGCACGGATTGCCATAAAGCGCGCGCGCCAGTGCGACGCGCTGCGCCTGCCCTGCCGACAGCTTGTGCCCCTGGCCTTCGATATAGGTGTCGTAGCCGCCCGGCAGGTGCAGGATCATCTCGTGGACGCCCGCCATGCGTGCCGCAGCGATGACCTGTTCGTCGATGACCTCCTGCGGAACGCCGCGCGCGGCGCCGAAACGCGAGACATTTTCGCTGATCGTCCCCGGCAGCATGCCGCAATCCTGCGGCAGATAGCCGATATGCTGCGCGACTTCCTCGGGGTCCCAGTCCGCTAGGCTGGCGCCGTCGATCCGGATTTCGCCGAGATCGGGTGGCAACGCCCCGGCGACGACGCGCGCGAGGGTGGTCTTGCCTGCGCCCGACGGGCCGACGATGCCCAGCACCTCGCCGGGCGTGAGTTTCAGCGAAATATTCTTGAGCAGGATCGCGCTGCCTTCGGGGTTGCGGACGACAACCCCCTGAAGATCCACCTCGCCCTTCGGATCGGGCAAGGTTGTCCGTACGATCGGTCCGTTCGATTGTTCGAACAGCCTGCCCAGCGTCTGGATCGCTTGGCGCGACTGGACGATATTCGGCCATAGTCCGACCAACTGCTCGATCGGCTGCAGCGCGCGGCTCAACAAGACCGAGGCTGCGATGATTGCGCCGACCGAAATCTGCCCGTTGATGGCGAGCCAGGCGCCGACGCCGAGCGCGAAGGATTGCATGAACATCCGCACGAATTTGACGAGTGCATTGTAGCGACTGCCCGAAAACTGGAGGTCGGCGGCGGCGTTCAGGCCGACGCTGCGCTGCTGAATATGGCGCGATATCAGCGCGCGCCGCATCCCGAGTGCGCGCACGATCTCGGCCCTGCGCAACATGGCCTCATGCGATGCATAGGCCGCCGCGCTCGCCTCATGCGCCTCGTCGGCTTTCGCCTTGCTGCGCCGCTCGTTGGTGATCGCAAGGGCGACGAGCACGCTGCCGGCGGCGAGCACCAACACCCCCAAAAGCGGGTGGATGAGGAAGGCCACGAAAAGATAAAGCGGAGTCCAGGGGACGTCGAACAAGGCGGTAGCGGCCTGCCCGGCAAGCGACTGCCGCAATGTGTCGAACTCGCGCATCGCCTGCTGCGTCGACGGGTCGCCGGGCAGTGCGCGCGACCGTGCCAGCAGCCGGTCCAATATCTCGCCCGAGAGCAATCGGTCGAGCCGCAGCGACGCGCGCGTCATCAACCGTACCCGCATCGCATCGAGCGCCGACAGCGTGGCGATCGCGACGCCGACGACGACGGTGATGAAGACCAACGTCAATACGCCGTTGGTGGGCACGACCCGATCATAGACCTGCATCATGTAGATGGTCGGTGCGAGATAGAGGATGTTGATCAGCGCACTGAAGGTTGCTGCGAGGATGAAGTGCGTCCGACAGGCGCGGACGGCTTCTGACAATGCCGGCGGAACGGGCATCCAGAACAGGCGCATATATATCCTCCCTTTGACTATCGAAAAAAGTGGCGCCGGGCCGGGGGGGAGGTCCCGGCGCCAAGCTGGTCAAGCAAATGGATAGTCAAAGGAAGCCTCGAAGAAGTGCCGGCCTTCACGGAAGCTGAAGCGCCCGTGATCCTCCAACCAGTCTTCGACCTGCCCCCGGATCGCGTGAAGCGGATTGTCGAGCCGCCCTGAATTGTGGGAACCGCCGCCGTTGCCTTGATTGACAACATCCTGAGGCCGCATGTCGCCGACAACCTGGTCCGCACCGCCGCCGGTATTGAAGACGAGGCGATGGTCGGAGGTCAGACCCGAGATATTCACGGTGTCGGCTCCACGCCCGCCATTGACGGTGATGGTATTGAAGTTGAGGCTGGTGGGATTGAAGTTGCCGATCACGATGATCGTATCGCCTCCATTCGCCCCCGTATTGCCGGGCTGGACACCTCCCGGCGACGACACGTTCAGCGCGTTGACGTTGATTTCCTCGATATTGTCGAGTTCGGCAATGACCGAGGCATTGTTAGTGCCGTTGCGGGTGACGACGATTTCGGTGTTCGCATTGAGACCGGTTATGCCCGCCGCCAACGCCTCGGCGCGGGCGTAGATGCGGAAGGTTTCCGCGCCCAAGGCGCCAGCCAGCACATATGTGTCCGTGCCGGCCCCGCCGTCGACCAGATCCCTGCCACCGGTCGCACCGGTCTGCGTGATGGTATCGGTCCCGTCGCCACCATTGATGATGTCGTTGCCGGCGCCACCATTGATTGCGTCGTTGCCGGCAAATCCGAAGACCGCCTGCGAGCCCGCGGCACCAGCGGCGCCGTTGAGGTTGTTGTTGTTGCCGGCGGTTCCGGTGACAACGGCATAGTTGACGCCGTTGAACCGGAGCGTTTCAACGTTGCTCACCGTATCGACGCCGTCGGCGCCGGTATTGTCGGTGACGACAAGCGATGTTCCGCTGGTCGTGACGCTGTAGTTTCCGACTGCTCCGGCAAAGACCGCGACGTCGTCGGCGCCATTGCCGTCGATGGTGTCATTGCCCGCGCCGCCGGTCATCGTGTCATCGCCGGCCCCGCCACTCATCGTGTCGTTACCGATACCACCGGCGACCGTGTCGTTGCCGCCGCCGCCGTTCAGTGTGTCATTGCCCTGACCGCCGTTGAGGGTATCATTGTCGCCTTCGCCGTTCAGAAGGTCGTTGCCGTCGTTGCCGTTCAGCGTGTCGTTGCCGCCGCCACCGTCGCCGATATCGTCGCCTGCGGTGCCAGCGAGTGTGTTATTATTGCCATTGCCGTCCCAGTCGACGCCGGTCGGTCCGGTGGCGTTAGATGTGACCTGTTCGGCCGTGCCGCCGCCATCGGTGAAGCTCACCACGACGCGCAACTGAAGCCCCGCCTGGGCGCCAAAGGTCGTGCCGCCAGGATTGTTGGGCGTGAAGGTCGCATTGGTCGCCCCGGCAATATTGGTCCAGGCCACGCCATTGGCCGACTGTTGCCACTGGTAGCTGAACGTGCCGAGGCCGTTCGCATCGGCAATCCCCGCGGTGTTCACCGTAAGCAACTGGCCTTCGGTCGGGGTCAGGTCGCTGATGACGGGTTGGCCCGTCGCCGGCGCATTGACCGCGATCTCGACGTCGGAGAAGCGCATCCGTTCGATGTTGCGCAGGGTGTCGGTGCCGTCGAGCTGCGTGCCGCGAGCGTGCGCCACGGTGATCGTGCCATTGGCATTATAGGTAATGTCGTAATTGGCCCGAAGGTCGGAGAACGCGGCGATATCCGTGTCGCCCGCCGTGGTATCGGTCAGGATTTCGCGGACGATCACCAATTGTCCCGGATTGATCGTCCGGTTGAACACCCGCGTCACCAGCTCGGTCATGCTGTTGGCGGTGGCGATTTCGGCGCCGGTGCCGCCGTTTGGCCCGACGTTCTCACGAACGCTGATCCGCACGTTCAGCCATTTGTCGCCGTCGATGATATCGTCGCCGCCATTGCCCCGGATCAGGTCGCTGCCGTCACCGCCGAGGATGATGTCGCCGGCGTTGAAAGAGGTGACACCCGCCCCAAGCACTGCCTGCAACCCGGATATCCGGGCGATGCCGGCGGCGTCGAGGTTGCTTCCCGTATAGCCTTCCGTCCCGCTGATGGCCGGATCGGGATCGAACGGCGCGCGTTCTGCCGCGGTGGTGTTCGATCCGGACAGGATATCATTGAAGCGCGACCCAGAGAGCCCCTCGACGCTTTCATACGCATCTTGTGTGGCATTTGGCGGAGGCGTGGGATTTTCGTCGAACACGATACCGCGCGTCAAATCGGCGTCGGTGCCGGCGGTGTTATCCTTATAGATCGCCCAGTCCCAACCGGACATGCCGGCCATCTTGGCGCGACCCGGGCTGCCGACCATGATGTCGTCGCCGCCTTCCGCGATGAACTCGTCGAACCCGCCAAGGCCGAAGAAAACATCGTGGCCGACGACGCCGTCCTGCGCGAAAATTTCATCGAAATTGTCGCCGGGCGCGCCGTCGAAGGTGCCATGCTCGATCCAGTCGTCACCCTCGTTGCCGAGGATGCGTTCGGCGGTGATGTTGCCGAGGATGAAGTCATTGCCTTCACCCGCGAACACCTCCGACCCGGCATCGGTGCCGAGAACGATGAAGTCCTGTCCGCGTCCACCGAGCACCAGGTCGAGGCCCGGTCCGGTGTTGATCGCGTCATGACCATCGCCGAGTTTGACATTGTCATCGCCGCCGATGTCGCGGACGATGTCGTCGCCAGCGCCAGCATTGATGATGTCGTTGCCTGCGCCACCTTCGAGCGTGTCGTTGCCGCCATCGCCGAAGATCGTGTCATCGCCTTCGCTGGCAATGATGATATCGGCGCCCTCGGTACCGCCCAGAACCACATGCTCATCGCCGGTATAGCGAAGATAGTTGGTGTCCGGACCGACGGTCCCGGGGTTGTTGCGGACGACAAGCGGGGTCAGAATGCCGCCGCCGGTCGGGTCGGTGCTCTCCAGCACACCATCGCCATTGAGATCGTTGAATTGCCGCGTCCGGTCGACTTCCAGGATCAGTCCAGGGGTCGAGAAGACATCCGACGGCAGATGCGTCGCGTCGGTATTGCGCATGATCATCCCGGCGAAGCTATTGCCTTCCATCTCGCTGAACAGATGCAGGCCGTCGAGACGCTGGAGATAATAAAAGCGGTCGGCATTCTGCAGCTGTTCCATCTGAACTTCGAAGACGAAGTTGAAGGTGGAGCCAAGCATGCCGCCAAAGGGCAGGATCTTTTCGGCGAGGCCGCCGATCCACAGATCGACATTGTCGAGCCCGGTCGTGGTCACGCCATTCGGGCCGCTTGCCCAATCACCCTCGCCGTTAAGGAAGTCCGCGGCATCGGCGGGCACACCGGCAGCGCCGACCCCCAAATCGATGCCGAAGATGATTTCCATCGCTGCGTTGCGTTTGCCCTCCACCGTCGTCTCACCGACGATGAGGGGGTGCAGGCCATAAGCCGCGATGAAGTTGATGATCGACGCCTCGTTCTTGAGATTGCCGGCGAAGTCGACCCAGCTTTCATAGGGTTTCAGCCGCGCGTCATTGTTGGTCACCTCATAGAATTCGCGGCGAGCGGCATTCAGCGAAGGAACGCCGGTATCGCGGCCGCGGGCAAGGTTGATCGTCGCCAGATCAAGCGGCAGACCCAACAGATTGTTACGCAGCGCGCTGGTGACGAATTCATCGATCTCGTTGCCGACCTGACGGGTCATACCGCGGACGATGTCGCCCGCCGCCAAACCATCTGCGATGGCGCCATCAGGTCCGTTGAACGCCGTGGGGTTCAGGAAGCCATCGATCAGGCTGATATCATTGGCCGTGAAGGTCGGGTCGAACCGCGAGATGTCCTCGGTCAGCATCGAGTGACCGAAGCGATAGACGACATGCGCGAATTCGGCGACGATGTCCGGATTGATGGTCGTGTCGAACCCGTCGGGCACGATGAAGAAGTCGACCTGCGGCTGGATCTTGCGCGCAAATTCCTCGAACACGAGATGCTGATACTGCATTTCGGTGCCGAATTTCGCAGCCTGGAACAGGCGTTCGCCGTCCCACACCAGCGCCGCGACCTGCGCTGGCGTGGTCGGCAACGCCGCGACGTCAGTCGCCAGCCATTCGTTGAGGAACGCAAGATCGCCCGAGGCCAGGACGACTTCCTTGGTGTGCTCTACCAGGCGGTTATGCTCGGCATGGAACACATGGTGGACCGCAGTCAGGCCGATATTCTCGTTCACGCGGCCGTCGCCCGCCATGAAGTGCGCGTCGAGCAGCTCGTCGTCGTACACCAGCGGGTTGTTGCCCGGATTCTGCAGGCCGATCGTGATATCGCCATCCTCGATGCCATTCGGCACGGCGGTGTGGGCAATATCGGCCAGGAACGCACTGTTGGTGCGAATTGCGGTGGTCAGGGCAACCGGCGCTGCCGGTGTTCCCGAAATCACGATGTCATCGGCGGTGTTGGGGATTCCATCGGCGCCGATGCCGGTGATGACCTGCGCATAGCCGGCTGCGTTCGGAATGAAATTGCCATACGCGTCGGTGCGCAGCAGCGGCACCTTGCCCACGTCCTGATCGGTCAGCAGGATGCCGAGCATCAGCGCCTGCGCCTTGACCTCACCCCACGTCGCCATGCCGCCGGGGGAGCCGCCGGCGCCCTCGATCAGCTTGCCGGTCGCGACCGGATGCCCGCCGCATTCACCTCATATTGACGCAGGAACACCTGGTGCGAGGAGTGCGAGGCATAGGTCTGGTTCTGATCGACGTACGAGGTGGTCGTGTTGACCGGCCGTACGTCATCGGCGGTTCCCATGATGCCGTCGGCACCAGCCGAAACCGTGGCACGGGTCAGCACCATGAAGTTGGTGTGGCTGCCCTCGACATAGAGCGGATCGTCGGGCTGAAGCGGAATGAAGACGGTGCCGCTGCCACCCTTGTTGATCAGGTCGAGACCATGATCGAAGAATTGGCCGAACAGGGTGAACCACGAGTTGAACGAGGCCGACAGGCCGCCGTCGGGCGAGATGTTCGGCAGATGGACATTGTCGCCGTCCATCGCGAGGCCATAGGGCTCAAGCGCGGCATCGCGCACAACTCGCGCGGCCTCCAGATCGGTGACGGTCACATCATGCGCAGCGAGCGCCGCGGCAAGTGCGGCCTGTGCGGCAACCTCCGCCGGGGTGTCGCCGGGCAGTCCGTCGTCGGCAGCGGTCGCGGCGGTCTGTGCGTTCTGCAGCACGACGCGCGCCTGATATTCGGCGTCCGAAGCGGGCTTGAAGGCTAGATAGATGGCCGTGATGGCCGGAAGAGTGGTCAAGGGATCGGGATCACCCGCGCGCTCGAGGCCCTCCAGAATCGCGGCGGGATTGCCCAGCGTCTGATCGACCAGCAAGTTGGAGATCGTCCGCAGACTGCTGTCGAAGACGAGCGAGTTCGGATTGTTGGACGGGTTATAGTTGGGCGACGTCGGCATCGCCGGCGCCGGTCCCGGTCCATCGGGATCAAACAGCGTTCCGTCGGCCGACCGGTAGACCGGATCGAGCAACGACGGGAACTGCACGTTCGACGCGCCCCATTTTTCCTGCCCCGGGAGCAAGTGGTTGTTGCTGCCATCGACGGCGCGCAGACCGAACGAAAGATTATACGCAGGGATGAGTCCGCCCGGGCCGTAGAGCGGCTGACCGGCGGCATGGGCTTCGGCAATCTTGATCTGGTCCAGAATGAAATCGAGATCGCTGCGGATATACGTAACCATGTTTACCTCCCTGCAGTAAATCCGCGCGCGCCTCCCACCAGTCGACGGTTTTCGACTCGCATTAGGCGGTCGATCTGCGGATTATGTGGTTGTAAGTTATGGCTCATAAAGCGAAGTCGTCGAGTTGGACTGGCGACCTATTACGTTCCCGCCGTTCTATATTCACCGGGTCTATAACCTTGGCACATTCGATATAGTCCTTTTGGTATAGCGACCGGTCGCGCGCGGCGCAGGCCTGACGGTCCGCGCAAGTCGGGTATGGAAAAAACGGAATAAGGGATTCGTTTCCGGGCAGCCGGAAGCTGGCGAATAACTCCGCCTCAGCGCCTGAACGAGATCTGCGACAGTCCGCTGAAATTGCGCTGCAACATCGGCCTTCCGCGCGTCTCTTCCAGAAGGCCAGGCAGATATGTCTCGGTCGGGCCGTCGTTGAACGCCCGCGCCTGCATCACCGCAACGGCGCTGACCCGGTTGTGCACACCCAGCATGCGAAATGCCGCAGCGATGTGAACCTTGACGGTTCCCTCGGCGATGCACAGAAGCCGCGCGATTTCCTTGTTCGATCGTCCGGCGGCAAGGAGGTTCAGCACCTCGAATTGACGCCCCGTCAACGCGGTTTCATGCGTCCCGCCGTCCTCGTCCGCGACACTCGCCTTTCGCACGTTCAGATCGGAAAGGAACGGAGGCACATATATCTGCCCCGCCATCACCTTTCGCAAGGCGTCCGCCATCTCGTGGACCGTGATATCCTTTGGAATATAGCCGTGAACACCGGCGCCCAGCGCGTCGAGCACCATCTCGCGATCCCGGGACGCGGTCACGACGACCACGCGCACGTCGGGAAATTTAACGCGGAGATCGCGCAAACCTTCACGCCTGCGCATGCCCGGCAGGCCGAGATCGATCGTCACAAAGTCGATCGACCGGCGCGCCGTCAATCTGGCCATGACGGTGGGAAAGTCCCAAGCTTCGATCAAATTGGATAGACCAAGGTTTCTCGCGAAAAGTGTGGTCAGCCCTTCGCGGCAAAGCGGATGGCTATCCGCAACCAAAATCTCACCTGTTTCTTTCGCCACGGATTTGCCCCCCACGGGTACCTGCCTAGGCACGCGCCGACAAACATACTCCCGCTTGACTCCCTTCCCGCCACCGCGACCCGAGCGGGAAGGCTTACCTTTTAGTTATGAAACGAATCGGTCATGTTGAGCCTATGAGCCCAACCTGACGCCAACCTGACGGTTAACTTCGCTCGCTGTCTGATTGTTCGACAGTTCTCCGGACATCTTGAAATAACAGGCTGATTTCTTTCCTATGGGGGTTTGTAACCAATAGGGCATGATGGAGTTCGACGATCCGCGCCACGATCGCGAGGCCCAGCCCTGCCCCGCCGCCGCTGGCATGATCGGCACGGGCAAACCGCTGGCTGAGCGTGACCAGTTCCTCAGGCGACAAACCCGCCCCCTCGTCCTTGACACAAATGCGGGCATCAGGGCCAACCGATATCACGACCGTTCCGCCCTCGGGCGTGACGCGCAAAGCGTTTTCCACCAAATTCGAAACCGCTGCCGCCAGCATTTCCTTGATTCCGGAAATTCCGGGCTCGCCATCGAATATCAACTCGACATGCCTGCCCTGCTCCGCCGCCAGCGGCGCGAAACGATTGGTCACGTCCATCGCAACGTCCAGAAGGGACACCTTGTCGCGCGCTATCGGGGCCGCCATATCGGCCTCGACCTGCGCCATCATCATGATCTGTCCGACCAGCCGCTTCATCGCGGCCACATCCTTCTTGAGCCGCAGCGCATTGGGAGATCCCAGCCGGTCGAGTTCGATCGTCAGGATCGCCAGCGGCGTCCGGAGTTCGTGGGCAACATTGGCAGCAAAGGCTTCGCGCTGCTCCGCTACCTCATCGAGACGCGCCAGTAGGTCGTTCAGCGCGCGGGCGAATGGCTGTGTTTCGAGCGGGAACTCCTCCAGATCGACGCGAAAACCGCGTTCGGTGCCAACGACCGAATCCATACGGGCGGCCGCGGCGCCAAGCGGAGCGAGCGATGTCCGAATAACCCACCTGGCGGCGAAAAACATCGGCACCATCAGCAGGAGGAGCGGCAGGACGACATGTTCGACGATTTCGAGCCACTCGCCTCGCCAGCTGTCCGCGGCTGTTTTCTGCTCAAGCATGACTTCGACGTCGAAGCTGACGAAAATGATCAGTGCAAGACCGCCGAACGCGCCGGTCCATGCCAGCCCCCGCGTCAGGCGACGGGTCACCGAATGCGAATCCCTAATCTCCATAATCCCTGAGCAAATAGCCCATTCCGCGAACAGTTATGAGCCTTTCGGCATTGTCGGTCTCGGCGAGCTTATGGCGAAGCCGCGATACGATCGCCTCGACCGCGTTGGGCGTAACCGGCTCGTCGAACCGGTAAAGAGCTTCCTCGATGGTCGATCGGCGAACGACTGCCCCGGCGCGCCGGATCAGCAACTCGAGCAAATCAGCTTCGCGACGCGTCAGTTCGATGGCACGGTTGCCGCTCGATGCCGTGCGCGCCGCAACATCGAACGCGAGCTTGCCCGCCCTGATGACGGGCAGGCCGCGCACGCCGGGACGGCGCAAAAGCGCGCGAAGGCGGGCGGCGAGTTCTTCGATTTCGACCGGCTTGACGAGATAGTCGTCCGCCCCGGCATCGAGGCCGGCGACGCGATCGCCCATACCGTCGCGCGCTGTCAGGATAAGGATCGGCGGGAGAGGATGGCCCGAGCGATCCCGGCGCAGCCAGTCAAGGCCGTCGCCGTCGGGAAGTCCGAGATCCAGAATAACTGCATCATATGTGGCGCTGGCAAGCGCCGCCTCGGCTTCGTCGATGCTGCCGACGCCGTCGCCGCTGAAGCCATGCTGCGCGATGCCGAGCGAAATGAGCCCCGCCAAACGGCTATTGTCCTCGATGATCAGGACGCGCATGTCGCACCAATTGGCAGCGTAGCCCCCACGGTCATGGCCAAGCATCGCCCCCTAAAACAACTCCCCACGTCTTAAGGGTATGTTCGCCGGACCAGGGGAGTATGAACTCATTGTTCATGAAATCAAGAAGGCATGCGAGATCGGCACGAACTTTGCGCGGGAGGGCCTATCCCTCGTCGGCGAGCGCGGTTGAGATCGTCGACACGACGGGGCTTTTCATCACGCGCGTGAACGGGCAGATCATCAAGGCGGGCCCGTCGATCGCAGAAGCGGGATCAGTCAGCGCTCAGCGTACGATGCAACAACGAAACACATGGATGCTCGCGTGACACAGGATGCAATCAACAAAGCTTTGGCGCATGCATTCTACGCGCTGCACGATCAGCTCGTCGAAGCCGGCGCCATCGAGGTCGGCGCAGTGTCAGGGGCTCTCAGGCGGTTCCGCCCCGGCGACACTCGGGAAGCGGCAGATATCGCCGCGCTACTGCACGGCATGGCCAACAATCTCGACCAAGCCCATTGTTCGTCGGCAGGTACGCCCGCGATCATTGGCGTGATCGAAGGCGGGAAGGTCGATTGACTACTTGCTAGTGAATTTCTTAGCGTCGAATGACTGACTTCGCGCCGCGCTGAGGCACTCGGCAAACAGTTCCAGATCTTGGTGCGCAGATGTTTTCAAGCTGTGGCGGCTAGAGATAGCGACCCAAAGCTTGAACGCTACCGCTTGCGGGCTCCCGCTGTCGCCTTCTATGCGAACCGTTTGATCAGCCATTCTTATTTCCTTCGATCTATGACGCGAACGGTCGCGGCCGCTTTAATATAATACGTCGCGGCGAATTCAATAGTCGAAGTCCAACCGAACTGGCGAACATCGAACAGACGGATTGCTAACCCTTCCGCGGCTTCAGATGCTCTTGCGACAGAAACGCGAAATCGGAACTCAGGAACCATGAGGGATCTTCGAGCCCACCTTCAGCCTTGAACTTGCGCATGTCGCGGGCCGCTGCGCTAATGGCGATCCCCGCCTGCAACACGTCGCGGTTAAATCCCACAATTTCCACCAAAGACATCTCTTCGACCGTATCGTAAAAAATCCTCTTCACCTCGCCCTTTGCGTCCACCTCAGTTTTAAGCTGCCGGTTCATTTTGAAAGCCACGTCAGACGTTCCCGACGGAATCCAGTGGTCATGGACAATTCGGTTCCGTTTGCTGGCCATCGGCCCTTGGACGTGGCTAAGCAGCCGTCGTAGCGGCGCGCGCCATTCCTTGTTTGGGGCGTGGATGCTGGCCAAGTCGCGCAGGAGATTGCATCGTCCGGCGACAGAATCTAGCGACGTGCCGATCGCATGAGCATCCTCATATGTGCTGTCGAGCATCGCCTGAATCAGATAGTTCAATTCTCGATCCACGAACGCCCAATCCATGCATAGGCTGCCGATGGCGGTTTGGTGCTCGCGTAACTGGTTTGGAACGAACGCTAGTGCGTTGGCAACTTCATCCGTCATCTACCGCTCCCTAAGGGCTGTACCCTGCCCTGTCCCCGTGTCGCATCCATGTTGCATGGACTGGCACGTAAAGCGAACAAAAGCACGGAAAACGGCGGAACAGCGCGCAACAAGATGCAACACGTTCTCGGCCCGTTCCAACGGCCATATATGCTAAAAATCGGCATAAATGCTGGGGTTTCATTGGTAGCGGAGGAGGGACTCGAACCCCCGACACGCGGATTATGATTCCGCTGCTCTAACCAGCTGAGCTACTCCGCCCCGAAAGGCCGCCGCGACGGGCGAGCAGCGCCTATAGGCAGGGTGTTGCCGTCGGTCAATATCATGTACGCGCGCCGCGAAAATTTCGCCCGAATGCGGGTTCCCACGGACCGCCAAGATAGTGGTGGGCGGCCAGACCCACGATCGACAGCGGGCGCGGTTGGAAATTCTCGGCGAGTTCGGCGATCAGCGCGCGCGCCTCGGCGGGCGCTACCTTGTTCTGAACCGTGATGTGGAGGCGCGGCGTGCCCTGGTCCTGCGCGGTCAGCATGCCGGTGAAATGATCGGCGATACGCTCGCGAATCGCGAGGAGGTCAGGGCTTTCGATGCGAAAGGCGACCCCGCCGCCGAGCGAATAGATTTCGCGCAAGCTGGCGGCCGGTGGCGGCGTATCGGCGGCGATGCGGCGAAACAGCCGGTCGAGTTCATCGTGGCACGAGGGCGGCAGCTGATGAAACAGCGTGATGTGCGCCGGCAGGTGATTGCGATCAGGCGGAAAATGCGCCGCGCGCAGATTATTGAAATGAAGCTGGTCCGCCGCACCCATCGTCGCGGTCACGATGATGGGTACGGCGCCAGCGGCCCGGACGGGAGGGGGGGATGCCGGGCCGCTTATTGGATCAGGCCGCCTGCGACAGCTTGCCCTGGTACGGGTTCGCCTTCACCCACTCGAGCGCCTTTTCGGGGGTCGATTCGACGTAGGGATCGCTGTCGGTGCCGACGTCATTGATGCCGGGCTCGACGAACATCTGGACCACGACGCCGTCATCGACGATCGCGGTGTAGCGCCAGCTGCGCATGCCGAAGCCGAGGTGGTCCTTGTTGATCAGCATGCCCATGCGGCGCGTGAACGCGCCCGAGCCGTCGGGAACCATCTTCACATTTTCAACGCCGAGGTTCTTGCCCCAGTTGAACATGACGAAGGCGTCGTTGACGCTGATGCAATGGATGTCGGCGACGCCTTCGGCGGCGAAGTCGGCATGGAGGCGTTCGAAGCCCGGGCACTGCTCGTTCGAGCAGGTCGGGGTGTAGGCGCCGGGCAGGCCGAACAAGATGTGACGGCCTTCGCCGAACAGCTCGCCGGTGTCGACGTCCTGCCAACGGAACGGGTTCGGGCCGTCGACGGCTTCGTCGCGAACGCGGGTCTTGAGCGTCACGGCGGGAACGGGTTGGTTGATCATGGGAGAGAATCCTTTTCGTTTTGGATTTTGTGCGGCGCACCAAGAGCAGACCGGCGCGCGCGGGTCAAATCGAGTTGGCCGGTTATATTGATTGACTGAGACGATCAGAGCCCTGCCCAAAAACGATGCAAGGACACCGCGACCTCTGCGGGCCGTTCGGCGATCGCCCAGTGCCCCGCCCCGTCGATTACGGTGAGCGGGGTGCCGGTATTCGTGGCAAAGCGCTGCGCCACCGACAATTCCACATATGGGTCTTCGGCGCCCCAGATCAATGTCCCGCGGGGCGGAAGTTTGTCGATGTCGCGCGCCCAATCATGCTCGAAACTCAGCCCCTTAGCCGAGCGATAGAGTTTGAGGATTGCGCGGCGCTTGTCCTTCAGCGCCCATTGCGCGGCCTCCTCGCGCGCGATGTCGGCGGGCATGCCCTGCGCCGCAAGCCCCTCGGCGAGCTTGGCGGGTTTGCTGAGCGCCATGAAGAGTTCGCCGATCAGGGGCGTATTCCAGATGCGCGCGAGCCGGTGGCCGCGATAGTCGGGGTCGATCACCGCGTTCGAGATCGCCCAGCTGCGGATCAGGTCGGGACGCAGCATCGCGGCGCGCTGCGCGATCAGCGCGCCCCAGTCGTGACCGACAATGTCGATCGGACCGTGCGCGGCAAACAAGGCCTCCGCCTGCCCTACTGCCCAGTCGGCATAAGCCTCCTTCGTCGCGGGAAATCCGGCAGGGAGCGGTGCGGTGAAGCCCGGAAGCGCGGGCACCGCGACGGGCGTATCGCCAAGGTCGAGCGCGGCGAGCAACGGACGCCAGATGGCGGGGCTGTCGGGCACGCCGTGGATGAAGAGTTTCGCGGTCGTCATATTACCCTCCCCTTGCCGTTTGACGCCTACTCCATCTCCCCACGGTCGCGGCGGAGCTGATACCATTTCTGGACGTTGGCGTTGTGCTCCGCGAGCGTGCGCGCGAAGACATGGCCGCCGTCGCCCTTCGCGACGAAGAAGAGATAGTCGTTCGCTTCGGGATCGAGCACCGCGGCGATCGACGCCTTGCCGGGATTGGCGATCGGGCCCTGTGGCAGGCCGATCATCGAATAGGTGTTATAGCCGTTCACCGCGAGAATTTCGGAGCGCAGGATGCGGCGACCGAGCGGCTTGCCCTTGGTGAGCGGGTAAATGATCGTCGGGTCGGCCTGGAGCCGCATGCCGACGCCGAGGCGGTTGGTATAGACGCCCGCGACGGTGCGGCGCTCGGCGGCGACGCCGGTTTCCTTCTCGACGATCGACGCCAGGGTCATCGCCTGATTGCGATCCTTGACCGCGGTGCGCGGCGTGCGCTTCGCCCAGAGTTCGTTGAAGGCCTTGTCCATCGCGGCCTGCATCCGCTTCACAACCGCGGCGCGGGTTTCGCCGGTGGTGAAGGCATAGCTGTCGGGGAGGATGCTGCCTTCGGCGGGCACGGGTATTTCACCCTTCAACCGTTTTTCGGCCATCAGCCGCTCCCACACCATGATCGAGGGCATGCCCTCGGGGATCATGACCATGCGCTGGATCGTCTTGCCCGACTGAAACAGTTCAAGGATGTCGCCCGCGTCCATCCCCTTCTCGACCTTATATTCGCCGGGCTTGATCGGATCGTCCGAGCCGAAGAAGCGCGCTTCGTTGCGAAAGCTCGATGCCGAGACGAGTCCGGCCTCTTCGAGGATTTCGCCCGCCTTCGCGATGCTCGCGCCCGGCGGTATCACAATCTCGGTATCCTTGGGCGCGCCGCCCGAGCAGGCGGCGAGCAGCAGGGCCATGATCGTGATCGTGAGCCAGCGAAACGGATGCACTCTCTTCTCCCATTCGATGCTTAAGGAGACAAGAGATACGGACGCGCGCGTCAGGAATGTCCCCTTTGTCGCTTTAGGCCGGGCCTGCGACAAGGTGATAGAGCATGGCAAAGCAATGTAGGAAAGGGGTTTAAATGCGCCAGGCTGCCGGCGTTTGTCAGGGGAGCGGGTCAGCGGGGCAACCGCAAATCACGTGTCGAGAGGATATGCTTCCCTGATCAGCCTGGTACCTCCATACGCAAATGCCGGCAACGGGTTTCTATTCCGCGTGCACCAAAATATCGTCGACATCTCCAAGTTTTGAAGCGCGGCGGAACTCGAATCATATACACTTGCATCGGCCTGGAACGGAGTAGTGATGTTCAGATAGGGAACAAATGCCTCCAGCTGATTCAGATATTTCATTCGGTGACCGCTAACAGCTTTCGACAATAGCGGTCTAAAAGCACGAAAATAGCGATCGGGAGGAACAAATTCTTGTAAAATCTCAGGCTCTTCTCCGAATTTTTCTTTAAAGCTATTTACCGTTTTAACCACCGTATCGAGTACCTGCCTAACGCGAATGGCCGAGCCGCCTGACACGACTTCGATAGTTTGACCAATGCGTGAGTCATCCAAAAGACACTCCATGATCGCCTCAGCAACCTTGTCGACTGGTGCCATATCGATCAGTCCATTTGGGTCTCCTACAATGGCCGGTAACAATCCTTTGTTAATGCTCTTGATAATTGTATAGATTCCGTTGAAACTCGATATGGATCCATTCTCCAGATCTCCGATGACAAGGCTTGGCCTTACGATTACATGGTCAAGTTGAGATTCTTTGAAAATTTTTTCTGATTCATATTTTGAGTATTCATAGCTATTGTTGAATTCCTTATTTCCCGACCTAATGAAAAAAGGATTGTTTCTCTCCATAACCATCGGCGACGAGGCGAAAGCGGTAGAAACGAAAATCAATTTCGATCTTGGAGACGTGGCTTCCAGCATTTTTTTTATGTTGTGGCTCGATAAAACGTTATTCTCTTCGGCCATCTCAGCACTCAAGTTCCATCTCACGTCTGCTGCCAAATGAACAGTTGCGTCAAATGGCCCGAATTCGGCTCCGATTCTGGAGACATCGGAATAGGATCGCAGATCGCCTTGAGCTAGGATGCAGGGGCCGTTAACCCTCGTTTTTCGGGAGACTGCCACGATTTGAAGATCAGGATGATCCAGATCCACGAGTTTTTGGAGAAACGTGCTACCGATCGCGCCCGTAGCGCCGGTCAACAAAATCCTCACAGCGACCTTCCTGACATCGAATGACTCAAAGGTCTGGGTTCGAACGAATCTATAATGAGTTCAGAATGTTCAACGATTGCACTTTCGACGAGTGGATTCAGCAAGGGGGCAAGTGATTCGATTCCAATATCGAACTCAATTACCAGCTCGATTTGCGTCTCATCGGACTTCAGTGGGGTCAGCTTCCAATGCCCCCACATTTCTCTGAAATCGCCGACAGTCTGTCGAAAATCTATCGTATATATTTCCTCGTTGAAGATGTCGGACTCTGTCCATTCAATCCTGCAGTCATCAAGCAACGCAACCCAATCGCTTGTGCATGTCCCATCGGGATTCTTTGAAATTTTCACTGACTCGATCGTCTTAACGAGGTCGGAAAAATCTTCAAACGCAATGAGCTTACCCCACAGATCTTGCGCTTGGCATTTGATAATCCTAGTCCTCTCAACCCTAATCATCAGTCATCAACCCTTGGTTATTGCTGCAGTGCATCGAGAGCATTAAGGAGGACTGCAATCCCCGCCTGCACCTCCGCTTCAGTCGAATTGGCGGGCGGGGTAATTCGAATAACATCCGGCGCGGACAGACAGGGCGTCACGATCATTTCTCTTTTCATGAGATTCCGCAGCAATTTGACGGCGAGCAACGGATTTTTCATTTTCAGCCCGATTAAAGCGCCGAACTGCCGTATCTCATCGATGGCGCCATCCTCCCGCCGGCCTGCGGTATAGGGCGCGAGCGAGTTCGCGATCTCTCCGCCGATTTTGTTGCAGCTGGACGGAATATCGATCTTTGCTGCTTCTTCGCAGAATCCGATCACTGCGCTGGCCGCAAGCGGGCTATTGGCGAATGTGGAAGAGTGAAGCAGTGGGTCGGCATCCACCGGGCCAAAGGCGCTCTCGGTCCCCGCTACGAGCGATACTGGAAAGACGCCTCCGCCAAGGGCCTTCCCGCCAAGCAGCAAATCCGGACTGGCTTCAGACTCCAAATGCGCCCACTGGGCTCCCGTTCGGCCCAGTCCGCACTGGATCTCGTCGAAGATCAGCAATGTCCCCGACTCCGCGGATGCCATACGAACAGCCTGGAGGTAGTCGGGGCGTATCCTTACGATTCCTCCCTCCCCCTGGATTGGCTCGATTATGATCGCCGCAGGCTTGTGCGCGGCAATCAGTGCGCACACTTCTTCGTGATTCTGCCGATCAACTTGCCGAGTGCCGACATCAAAGCCCGCCAGAAGTCCCCGGGAATGAAACGAGTCCGAGACAGAAAGCGCTCCCATTGTCTTGCCGTGATAAGCGCCCTCCAGAAAAAATATCTCCTTCCTGCCAGTCTTGATCCTCGCGATTTTAATCGCATATTCTACCGCCTCGCTCCCAGTATTCATGAGAGTGAATTTCCTCATATCCGGGGGAAGGATCGAAGCTATGCTTTTATTCAGCAAAGCGCAGGATGAATAAGGCATTGCCCTTGAGGAAATTGCCATCATTTTTGCTTGATTGCATAGCCTAGAGACAATTGATTCGTTGCTATGTCCAATAAGAAATACGCCATATCCTCCCCAATTTATGAATCTCCTTCCACAGAGTGATTCTATGATTCCTCCCTTAGCAAAATTCTCCACTGCACCCGCGCTAGACATTTTATATAAAAGAGACTGGCCAGAGGAATTGAAGGCTGCGATGCTCTGAATAGCGTCATTCCAATCTTCTTGACTCGATTCTCTGGTATGATGCATTGGATTTTTCGCCCGAATTAAGTGAATCATAACATGGAATTATGAGTTGACAGAATGAATGGTGAAGGTCAATCCAGAATCTAGGTTCGAATCAAAGGTTAGTTGGATCATATTGTATCTATTAAATTGACCCATATTGAGCGGAATCATTACATGATTGGCGATAAAGAGTATAGTCACCCTCATCAGAAGGTCGTTAGGGCAAGAGTTGATGGCCCTGCCCCCGATATAGTTGATCGCTATCGGCGAATGTATACCGGACTCATTGCGGATCACTTAGGAAAAGCGATATGTTGTCACCGTGAAATATCTCCCATCCAATATGGCATGAGAGTTTGCGGGCCGGCCGTTACCGCTGCCGGTCCGGACTTGTCGGTGCGGCGGATGGCGATTGATTTGGCTCGGCCAGGCGATGTTTTGGTGGTCGCGGCAGGTGGCGATGTCAGCTATTCTTGCTTTGGTGACGGCACAGCCAGCAGGATGATGCTAAAAGATATGGAGGGCGTAGTCATAGACGGCCTCAGTCGTGACGTCGCCGGCATTCGGTCGCTTGGGTTTCCTACCTTCGCCCGAGGTTCAACTCCTCGTAACTTTCACTATCCGCAAGAGGGAGGCTACGGCGCCGTCAACGTCCCCGTGAACATCGGTGGAGTAACGGTCAATCCGGGGGACCTCGTCTTCGGGGACGATGACGGTGTGGTTGTTGTTCCAAAGGACCTTGCTGAAGAACTAATCTCGGAAATTGAAAAAAATTTTATAGCCGAGGTGAATTTTCGCGGAGACATGAAGTCTTACCAGCCTTTTGATGTGGTAGAAATATTGCGGAGCCGGGGTTATAGATTTGAAGAAGGTTCCGAATAGTATGGATTATCGGGACGCCGACGATTGTTATCAAGTTTCGATCGTAATAGCCAATTACAACTATGGACAATATATTGGGGAAGCTCTGGAAAGCTGTATAGCTCAGACTTATGCCAACATATCCTTGTTCATAGTCGATGATGCGAGCACCGATCAGTCCCTCGATGTGATTGCGGGCCTACGGTCGGCGTGTGAGGCGCGATTTGCGACCTTTCGACTGATGACCTTGGAACAGAATAGCGGCAAGGTGGCCGCCCTTAACAAGTTGTTGCCACTTGTCCGGTCGAAATTTCACCTGATTTTGGATGCGGACGACGCGCTTTCTCCAGACTATGTCTCCACTCTAATTCGTGAGTTCGAGAGTGCAGAACCGTTCGATCCGTCGCTGGGCTTCGTTTACTCGGACTGCGAACTTGTCTCCGCCGATGGGGCCTCGCTTTCGCGGGGTCGTTCGCAGGCGTTTGATGCCGAATTGCTCCGGACTAAAAGCTATATTCCCGAATGTGCGCTAACACTGACAGCTTGCCTCTCGGCGGTACTCCCCATGGACGAAACCGTGAAAGTTGGAACCAAGCATCATAAGTGGATGCGGATCGTTCAGAACGCGTGGGTTGGGCGGCACTGTGCGTGGCCAGGCTTTCGCTATCGGATGCATTCTTCAAACCTATCGGGGATTGGTAAGCGGATAACGTCTCAATTGAGCGGAGATAAGGAGAAGGAGCCGATCCTGTCAGGTTATTGGCCATTGGAGCAGAGCACACTTTGAGCCAGTACGGGGAGCCTCAGGAGATCGCACATGGAACTGACCGCGCAGATTGGGCGCGACGTCATTCCCTCATGGGCAAGACTGCCTTGGTCACAGGAGCGACCGGTGGCGGTATCGGAACCCATATCTGCCTTGGGCTAGCACAACGCGGTGCGGCGGTTTTCGTTCATAGTCGCGATATGTCACGCGCTGAAGCGCTTGTAGACAAAATCAAAACAGAAGGCGGTATGGCATTTCCTCTGACGTTCGATCTCCGCGACGTCCAAGGTACGAAAGCCGGGATGAACGTGGTCGCCGAGGCAGGGCGGACTATCGACATATTGGTAAATAATGCAGCGGAGGGCGCGCAAAACAGTCCGGTTCACTCTTTCGATGAAGCTGATTGGGAAAGCGATGTTGACGTCATCCTCCGAGCGGCTTTCATTATGGCAAAATTGGTCGCGAAGCCCATGCAATCGAAAAGATGGGGGCGGATCATTGCTATCTCTTCGAGTGCGGCCGAACGAGGCACCTGGGGTAGAGGGGTGTCATATGCAGCAGCAAAGGCAGGTCTGAACGGAATGGCCAAGCAACTTGCGCTTGAGCTTTCGGGCTTCGGCATAACCGCCAATGTTGTGGCTCCAAGCCAGATTGATACCCCGAGGATCAGGAGAGGCGGTCGACGTACAAGCGAGAGCCTTGCAAGATATGCCCAAGAAATTCCCGTTGGGCGGCCAGGAAGCCCGATCGAAGTGGCAGATCTTGTATGTTTCTTGGCTAGCGACGCATCCAGCTACATCTCTGGCCAAGTGATCGCCATAGATGGAGGAAGCTCACTTGCCAGGCAGTCAACGAAAGTGGCTGACGGTAACTCAAGTAGCGAGATCCAAGCGTGAATCTGCTTGTAACTAGTATCAATCGTCCACCTGCCTATTCGCTGGCCAAGGCCTTGTCTCCGATGTTTAAAGAGGTTCATGGCACGTCGCCCATGAGTTTCAAACTACTGGGACGGATCGGCCGAGTCTTCAAGCGGATCCATCATATTTCAAGGCCAAGCGGCCGAACGCAGAGCCACGAAGACGCGAAGGAAGTACTGGATTACGCAACGAAACTTCTTCATCTTTGTGAGAGGCTGGGGGTGAGTCATATCTTGCCGACCCAAGATATAGATATCATTGCAACCGCGCTCCACAGAGATCTTTTTGCGAAAAGTAGAGTAGTAGTTGTGTCTCCTCCGGCAGATGTCATACGGCCGGCGCTTGACAAAGCCGTTGTTGCCAAACGAGCGCTCGAAGTCGGATTCCCCACCCCTTCTACAGAAGTAATTTCGAGCGTCGAACATGCGCTACACGTTGCTCAATCATTTGAATATCCGGTGGTTATCAAGGCAACGCCCTCTATGGGATCCGAGGGCGTGCGCTTGGTTTCCGACGCGGAGACGCTCAAGGCGGTCATTCCGGCGCTCCAAGCGGCCTACGACACGGTCATCATGCAAGAATATATTCCAGGCACAAAAGAGAGGTCGGTCAACATTTTGCTCGATGCAGACGGCAAGGCGATTTGCGGCTTTGCTCTCAAGAAATTCCGTTACATTCATCCATCATGGTCTACGTCGATTGAAATCTTCGAACCCGAGGAGTTGCTTGAACAGACAGCAAAATTTCTGCGATCATTGGGGCTGAGAGGCTTCTGCGCAGTACAAATGAAACTCGATGAGCGCGACGGAAGCTACAAATTGATTGAAGTTAATCCGAGGTTCGGTGCCAACTCGAGAATACTATTGTCACGATATCCGGAGATGGCGACCCAACATTTTCAAGCCATGACCACCAACGATTCTGGCAATAATATCGAAATGCCCGACAAGTTTGGCGTATCTTTCCTTGATGATATACTTTCTTTTTTAGTTTTTCTTATTGCAAAGACTAAAAAGAAGAAGAATGAATTATCTGCATCACTCCCTTCTCTGGTAGATTTTGCAAAATCTTACATAAAAACTTATAGTCATCGGCCATTTTTGGACGATTACACGAAAGCCTTCCTGAAAGATCCGGCATTCGCGATCATATTCCTGATCTGTTTAGTTCGCTATGAGTCAAACCCGCCGAAGCACTGGCGACGATTTCTGTCATGGGGTGAAGTGTGAGCGGCGGCTTTCCGAACACTGAGCCCCTTGTCCTTTCCGGCGCGAATATTCGCGAATTACTCAGTATGTCGGATGCTATCGGACTTTTGAAAAACTGGTTGATGGAAACCCGCGGATTGGGGGACGTCTGCCCTCCTCGTTTGACTCAGAAGATCTGCAATCGCCAATTCGTGCTAACATGCGGTCACGGCGGAATGGTGGGCGAGAAGGCTGTTGACGGCCTCAGGATTTACTATTCGGGAAGCAAGAGGCGCGATCGAGACGCCCAGCTAACCGCCACGTTTGACGCTCACACGGGCGCTCTAAGCGGCGTCGTGCTCGGTGCGGAATTGGGCGAACTTCGTACGGGCGCGCTCGGGGGTATTGCGATAGACCTTCTGGCTCCGGCGAAAGTGCAAAGCGTCCTGATTTTCGGAGCAGGGGGGCAAGCCGCCTCGCAATTGCGAGGGTTGGAAGCCGTTCGGAATCCACAAAAAATCGGCATCGTAAGTCGCACAAGGGCTAGTGCGTCAGATTTCATATTGAGCATGCAGCCGAAATGTTCGGCCCAGCTTTACGCAGCTACAGACTGGAGAAGCGAAATCGGCACAGCTGACCTCGTCATCACAGCCACGAACAGCGAAGCGCCACTTTTCCGTTATGACGAATTGCCAGATCATGTTCATGTTAACGCGATCGGGCCGAAGCTACCCGACCACTCGGAACTTCCAGAAGAACTGTATCGATGTGCGACCCTCCTTACCTCGGATTCACCTCAGCAATATGAGGCATCTGGTTATCACTCGGCCAAACGCTCCACGCGCTCATCTATTTTGCCTCTGAGCGAACTTCTAAATTACGAGAGTCGGCCAGTTCCGAAGGAAGGCAGGTCGATCTACTTGTCATGCGGAATTTCTGGGTCGGAGCCGGTTCTGGCTCAGTCGCTCATCGAAAAATATAGATCCCTGCAAGCGGTAGCTATCAGATGAGGTACGCAAATCTCCGAGGTTCCCTTTCGGTGCGAACGAACCCGGCCATATCGGGACGAAGATCAACGGTTCGAAAACATATCCAGATTGCCGAGCACTCCTAGTGGCGGAGCGAACAATCCCCGTTGCGGTCGGGTCTTTGATGGTTTCGGCGGCTTATGCAGTATTTATTGCTACTCTACCGATCGAACTTATAGCGCGCGGCTGGAACGGATTTTGGATTGGATTGGCTGTAGGTTCCTATGCTCTTGGAGCTCTTATTTTTCGAATATTTGGGAATAACTTCATTGATGAGCGAGGGCCCCGCTTTGCATCAACGATTGCACTTGCCGGACTTCTCTCTACGGGCGTCGTTCTGATAACGATCGTCGGCCTGACCGGCCCTTTGTTCGAAATTGGCTTGTTCTTCGCCCGAATAATTCAGGGAGCCGCCGCCGCTTGCTACCGTACGGCGGCGCTTACTTTTGTTTCCGAAACGGGTAGCGAAGCGACGAGGGGCCGCAGGATCGGTCTGCTGACCGCAATCATCGGCATCGCGTTTTTGGCTGGGCCACCCGTCGGACTTTTGCTCCAAGCCAGCCCCCTTGAACCATTGCTTTGGGCGGCGCCGATTCTTGCGGCACTCATTGCCTTTTTCCTCCGCCCGCCCGGCCTGCAAAGGCGGGACAAGCTCCCGAGAGTGCAGCTCGGCCTGATCCGGAATGCAACATTCATTGGGCTATTATCTGTAATCAGCGGAGCCGCATTAATCCAAGGCGGAGCGGAGGCTCATTTCCCCTTGATTACGCACAGTTTGGGCATTGGTGGCATCATCATATATCTTTATCTCGCGTTCGGGCTCGCGTCACTGATTTCTCGAATGATCGGCGGCTTCATCTTCGATCGGTTCGGAATGAATATCGGGATTGTACTGGGGACCAGCTTTCTATTGGCAGCATTGCTGTTTCCAATATCTTATCCGAATGCTCCGTCCATGCTCGTTTCGGCCGCTTTTCTTGGGGCGGGCACGGGGATTCTGCTGACGGTCACCATGTCCTCTGTCGGCCAAGTCGCCAGTCAATCGCGCGCAGGATTTGCTCTCGGTACGGTGTCGCTTTTCATCGAAAGCGGAATCGTCCTGGGTGCAATAATATTCGGGGTTGGAGTGACCCTATTGGGACCGTTCGGGTTCTTCAAAGCGGGGATCGCTGTCCTTGTTTTGATGATTGGCGCGTTCATTGCCACATCCATTGTCCGGGCGAAGGAGGTCAAGCATGGCTGAGGCGCCGAAACACGGCATCACCAAACTTGCCGGCTACTATCAGAGATTTGCGCGATTGGAGGCATCTGGCCAGTCTGCGATTTATGAATCCCTAGCGTCCGCGATCGCTTCCGATGATTCAATCCTTGAAAAGATTGCGGAGTTGCCTCCGCGAAAAAGGCAACCCAACCTGCTTTTTGGGGTCGTCAATTTGCTTTATGGAAGAGAAAAATCAGCCGCAGAGCGTCTCGAGCTTATCCAAGAAAATTGGAGCGTTATCAGGAACCAAGTCGAGAATCGTAACACGCAGACGAACGAGCCCGCACGAACCGCTATTTTATTACCGGTATTGGCTCAGATGCGACAGCCGATCGCGCTCCTTGAACTTGGCGCCGCCGCGGGATTATGTTTAGTCCCCGACATGTATGATTTTTCGTATATGCAGCGTGATAAATCTCCCAACGGTAAATATCGTCCGAGATTTAATTGCGAATTACTTAATGATGTTCCTATCCCGGACGAATATCCAGATATCATCTGGCGGCGGGGAATTGATTTGGAGCCGATCGATCTCCGCGACGAAGACTCTCGTCGTTGGCTAGAGGCATTGGTTTGGCCGGAACACGGCGAAAGGTTAAATAATCTCCGTCTTGCAATTGACGCAGTCAAAACCTCGCCGCCGGAACTGATCGCAGCGGACTTTATGTCCGAGACTTCACGGCTGTTCGAGGGGGCTCCGAAAGGGGCTTCGCAAATCGTGATGCACAGCGCCGCCCTTGCCTATGTCGAAAAGGAAGACAGGCAACGGTTTGCGGAGCGTATGCGGCGCTCGCCGTATCACTGGCTTTCCTTTGAAGGGGCCGGCGTGATGCCGTTCGAACCCGATGTGAGGGATCCGCCAATTCGTCGAGGCGCATTCGAACTGAGGTTGAACGGTCAACTCGTCGCGCAAGCATCGCCACATGGTCAATGGATTGAATGGGTACGAGATAGGGAGATCGTCAATGAAATTCTGGACGCTAAAAGGTGAAGTTCCGCCAATAATCGGCCACTATTGCCACGCCGTAGAGTTCGATGACGGACATGTGAAAATTTCTGGTCAGAAGGCGTGGGCGTGTCCCTCCGGAGATCTGATTGGAGAAAATATTGGCGAGCAGACCCATATAGCGCTGAGCAATATAGAGCGAATACTTCACGCCATATCGCTGGAGAAAGAAAGCATCACGATGGTATCGTGCTATCTTGCCGAAGGCGTGGATTACGCGAGCTTCAATTCTGCCTACTCTGCTTGGTTCGGCGATCACAAGCCGGCTCGCTGCGTACTTGGTGGGCATTCGCTTCGGGGGGGCGCGCTGGTCGAATTCCTGGCGGAGGCTTTTCGAGAGGATCGGAAAAAATGATCTTTGATGCGGGCAATGCGATAGAATCGGAGATCGAACGGGACGGCTATGCGGTCTCTCATACGCTATTGGAGCCTTCTCGAATTGCGGCTGCCCGCAGGGTTGCCGAACAAAAGGCGGGTGCCGAAACCTCAGAACTTCTCGCGACCGAGATTCTCGCGAATGAAGTTCTGTTGGAGACAATATTTAACGCCGATACGCTTGGAGCGGTAAGAGCAGTTCTTGGTGACCGATTTCAGATATTTCCAAATTTCACGTTGAGAGCCAACGTCACAACACCTTGGCATGCTGATCGCGCGTTCGTTTCAATCCCGCGAAAGATCGAGAGCCAACATAGAATTTTCCTGCAATGCGGCATTTACCTCCAGGACAATGACCAGCTGTGCGGTGGGGGGCTGGATGTCAGGCCTGGTTCGCACGAAATACTCCGCTCCATGCGTACGCGTAATCGACTTCTACGGGACGCAATGTCTTATGCTCGCTCAATGTCTTTCCCCCCCAAAACACTTATGACTAATTCTTGCGACATGATGATGTGGGACGGCCGTATTTTTCATCGCGGCACCCCCTCTCGACAGAAAATGCAGCGCGGTAAATATGCCTTATATTTTAGCGCCACAAAATATTGCGACGAACATGCGGATTATTATTTGTCTTATCTTCATGAAAAGGCATTAAAAAGGAAGGAAATTTCTTCGATTAACCGCATGAGATTTTCTGATATGGCTAATATTTCTTACTCAAATGATTTTCCTGATGAGGTTAGGAACCTTATCCAATCCTTTGGCGGCGTTGTCAGAACAATGAGCGGATCTTGATCTGATGCCGATGATACGCGGGAAAGTCCGGCATTGCAGCAGGCTATCATGCAAGTCTGATCGTTACCGATCATTCCGAAATCGACTGTCGAGCTATTCTTGATCACGCGAGCATCGTGGTCGATACGAGAAACGCTTATCGATATGCAGGCCTATCGGGAGAAAATTTGGTCCTTTGTCAGGATCGGGCCTCGGCTGGCTGAGGTACCGCAGGATATCCCGATGGGCATCCCGGCATCGGCGAAGCCTATCGGCGCAAGGTCGCCCACCCCGCCGAAATGCTCCAGGACTCTGCCGCGCGGCTAGCTGACTTCACCAATAACACGCCGCCACCCTGCGCGGTCCGAGTTATAACAAAGCTGCCCTCGGATTCGCGGGAATGACGAAGTTCGGGATTTAACTCAGTCGATCGCCTTGACGATCACACTGGCGTTGGTGCCGCCGAAGCCGAAGCTGTTGTTGAGCGCGGCCTTGACCTTGCGCTTCTTCGCCGTGTGCGGGACGAGGTCGACGCCCTCGGTGCCCTCGTCGGGATTGTCGAGGTTGAGCGTCGGCGGGACGATCTGGTCGCGGATCGCGAGGATGCAGAAGATCGTCTCGACCGCGCCGGCGCCGCCAAGCAGGTGGCCGATCGCGGACTTGGTCGAGCTCATCGACACATTGGCGATTTCGTTGCCGAACAGGCGCTTCACCGCGCCGAGTTCGATCGTGTCGGCCATCGTCGAGGTGCCGTGTGCGTTGATATAGTCGATGTCCGCCGGGGTCATGCCCGCCTTTTTCAGCGCCATTTCCATCGATCGGAACGCGCCCGAACCATCGGGGTGCGGCGCGGTCACATGATAGGCGTCGCCCGACAGGCCATAGCCCACGACCTCGGCGTAAATCTTGGCGCCGCGCGCCTTGGCATGTTCATATTCCTCGAGCACGACGACGCCCGCGCCCTCGCCCATCACGAAACCGTCGCGGTCCTTGTCATAGGGGCGGCTCGCCTGTTCGGGGCGGTCGTTGTAGCTCGCGTTGAGCGCGCGCGCCTGCGCGAAGCCCGCGATGCCAATCGGGCAGATCGTCGCTTCGGCGCCGCCCGCAAGCATGATGTCGGCATCGTCGTCGCGGATCATCCGCGCGGCGTCGCCGATCGAATGCGCGCCGGTCGAGCAGGCGGTGACAACGGCATGATTGGGGCCCTGAAGGCCATATTTGATGCTGACCTGGCCCGAGATCAGGTTGATCAGGCGACCGTGGACGAAGTGCGGCGAAACGCGGCCCGGCCCCTTTTCGGCGAGCAGCAGGCTTTCGCTTTCGATGCCCGGCAGGCCGCCGATGCCCGACCCGATCGAGCAGCCCGCGCGCAGCTTCATTTCGTCGGTCATGTCCTCGAGGCCCGCGTCCTCGATCGCCTGGCCGGCGGCGTCGATGCCAAAGACGATGAAGGGGTCGACCTGGCGCTGCACCTTGTGGTCGACGCGCTTGCCGGGGTCGAAACCATATTCATGGTCGGGGCCCTTGACCTCGCACGCGATCGTGCATTTCTGGTCCGAAGCGTCGAAATGGGTGATCGTGCCCGCGCCCGATTTGCTGGCCAGAAGATTGGCCCATGTGGTTTCCACGTCGGCGCCCAGCGGCGTCACCAAACCCAAACCCGTCACCACAACCCGGCGCATAGTCGTTCCTTTCATCGGCCCCTGCCCCCGCAGGGTGCCGCGTCATTTCACAAAACGCGTATCCATAAAAAAAGCTTCCCGGCCACTCAGCGCGAACGCTCGGGACCGGGAAGCCGGAAACGCGTGGGCGGCGTCGCCGCCGCGTCCGGCTATGCCGGACCGGGCCGTTTAGCCCTTGTTCGCTTCGATATAGTCGATCGCATCCTTGACGGTGGCGATTTTTTCCGCCGCATCGTCGGGGATTTCGACGCCAAATTCTTCTTCGAACGCCATTACCAGCTCGACGATGTCGAGGCTGTCGGCGCCCAGATCATCGATGAAGCTCGCTTCTTCGGTCACCTTATCGGCTTCGACGCCCAGATGTTCGACGACGATCTTTTTAACCTTTTCGGCCGAATCGCTCATGCACAGTTCCTTTTTTCTGACTATGTCGTGAATGTTGAAAATTGCCCTAGTGCCCGTGGGCGGGGCTGGCAAGAGGGCTGGCATCGGCCGTGCGGCGAAGCGCCGCGTCGACCAAGACTTCCTCTGCAGCGCTGTATGCCGACCGTGTCCCTTTCTGCCCCTCCGGCACCTGGGTCACGAAATAGGCAATGCCATCGCCGCCTTCAAGGTCGAACCATAGCCCCGAGCGTAATCCGTAGGCATCGCCCGAATGACCAAGCCGCAGACGGCCGTCGCCGAACAAGTCGTCGCGGCAGGCGGGGTCGCGCAGCGCAGCGCCGCCGGTGCTGTGCATCGCGACGCCATATTCGCAGAAAAAGCCGCCCGTCCCCTCCCCGCTCGTCGGGTGAACGCGCTCCATCGCCTCGAGCCGGGCCAGACTTGCCGGTTTCAGAAAGCCATCGCCGCGACGCAGCAGCATGACGCCGATGCGCGCGAGGCCGTTCGCCGAGATGCGAAGCCCGCCCTGCGGGCTGAACCCCGCACCATGGCGCGCGAGAAGATAGGTGCCGAGGTCGCAGCTACCGTCCGCAGCCGGGACCACCGGACAGGGCGGCCGCGCGCCCTTCAGCTCATCGCGCACGACATTGCCGTCGGCATCGTAAAGCACGACCGCACGCGCGACGGCGGCGTCGCTGCAGGTCGGCCAGTTGAAACAGGCGTCGAGACCGAGGGGACGAAAAACGAGCCGCGTCATCGCCTTGTCGAACCGCTCGCCGGTTACGCCCTCCACTACGGCCGCAATGACTGGGTAGTTGAAATTGGCGTAGGCAAAGTCGCCGCCGGGAGGGCGCGCCTTGTCCCACGCCGCGGGGTCACGGAGCGCGGTTTCGAGATCGGCGTCGAGCGGCAGTGCATAATTGGTGTCGTCGTTGAGCCCCGAACGGTGCCCGAGCAACTGCGCCAGGCTGATTGGCCGATCCGGATAAGCGGGATGACGCAGCCGCCACCCGAGATAATCCGACACGTCGCGGTCGAGATCGAGGCGCCCCGCCTCGACCAGCCGCAGCACTCCCAGTGCGACGATCAGCTTGGAAACCGACGCGACGCGCACCGGATCGTCGGGCGTGATCGCGCGGCCGCCTGTCCGGTCGGAAAGGCCCTGAGTGACACGCGTCTCGATCTTTCCTTCCCGGTCGAAATGGACCGCCACCGCGGCGGGAGCAGGCGATGCGGCCGAAGTCAGCAGGGCTAGAAGCGAGAGCATGATATCACCCTGCGCAGCACCCGGCGCAGCGTCAAGGCGCCGCTTTGGCGGGGACGACGCCCGAATCGCGAAGCGCCGCCGAGGCGCGCTGGATCACCACCGGGGTGATGATGAAGCGTCCCAGCACCTTTTCGGGCGTCGCATCGGCAGGCTGGCGCGTATAGGCGAGCAGGCGCTGCCACTGCGCACGCGCTTCCGCCACCTGCCCCTGCCGCGCCTGCACAATCGCGCGCACCATCATATATTGCGGCTCCATATTGCTCGGCGACGGCATATGATCGAGAATCCGCCGTGCCTCCTCCTGTTCGCCGCGCTGCGACAGGGTGAAGGCGAGCGTGACCGCGGGAACGCCAGGATAGGAGGAATCGAGCTGGAGCGACCGCCGGAGCAACGCCTCGCCCTCCGGCCCCATCCCGCACGTCATCTTGAACAAGCCGAGGAAGCCCGACATGTCGGCATCGTAAGGGTTGAGCGCGACCGCAGCGTCGCCCATCGCATTGCCGCCGGCGCAATTGCCCATATAGAAATTGGCACGCGCCATCGCGAACAGGCCAACGGACGAATTCGGACTGCTTTCGTAGGAACGCTGCGCCAGCGCCCGCGCTTCGGCAAAGGCTGTTCGGCCGGCCGGCGTCGTGCGCTGCGGCTGCCAATCGCCGTAACGCACCAGCGACAGCGCCGTCAGTGTGACGGGATCGCGGGGATTGGCCTTGATCGTCGCGCGCAGGCAAGTGTCGACCTGTTTCGCATTCGCGACATTGCGCATCTGGCGCATCCGGTTGAATTGCGCGAGGCACGGGTAGCCGGGCGAGAAATTGTCGGGCTGGCGCTGAACCTGATCGCGCACGATCACGCCATAATCCCCGGCGATCTGGGCGATCAACGGCTCGATGGCTTCGAATTCGGGCGTTTCCTGCTCTGTCAGACGCAGCTGCTGCGACCAGATGGCGCGTTGGTCTGCGACGCGATTGAGGACAAGCGTCACATCGGCATTGCCCTCGATCGTGCGGACCAGCGACGTATCGAGCCGGTAGTCGCTCGTCCCGGCAACTTTGCTTCCGGGCGCCTTTGAACTCAGCAAGTCGATCATATCGAAGCGCCTAAGGCCGTCGCGAAGCTTGCCATCGAGCGCCCGCGCGAGTGCGCGCGATTGGGGCATATTCCCTGCAACCGGCGCGCTGACTTCGATAAGCGGAACCGGCACCGGATCGCCGACGAACAAGCGGTCCGAACCACCGCGGAGCGTCCAGAGCGTGAAAAGCGCCAGCGCAAGGAGGACGAGAACGACCAGCCAACGGCCAAAGCGGGCGCCGCGATCACGCCGCCCCGCAGTGCCGCCGGAAACGGACGGGCGGCCCGGCACCGCGGGGGCGGCCGAGGCCTTGACGTCACCATCGTCCGCCGGATCTTCGGCCGATCGCGCCGGCGGCGGCGGTGAGCGATACTGGACGACCACCTCGTAGCTGCCCTGCGGCACACGCAGGCGATGAACCCACGGCGTGTCGGCATAATAGCGGTCGAGGAGGCTGCGCAGCCGTCCGACCATGACGCGCGGGTAGCTATCGACGGCCGGATCGAAATCTTCGCTGCGCCCCAGCGCCTCGGTCGCGATTGCATAGGCCTTGGGCGAACTGCGCCCGCCGCGAAGACGGTGCTCGACAAGGAATTGCAGCAGCCGCGACAGCACCGGCGAACGGGTAAACATCGGGGAATCGAGCAGGCTCTCGAGCTCCGTGGCGATGATCCGGTCGACCGCGCCGGGATCCTGTGTCTCGTTCGTTTTCGCCTGGTCCATGCTACCCTCAAATGCCCCTGGCGGGCGGTGCGGGTGATACGCCAATAAGCCAGCGCAGCCACCCTATGTTACTTTGACGTAACGGTAACAAGCAAACCTTACGCCATATCGGAAGAAAAACGGCGCGCCAATCTGCAAGGAAAAAGGCGAAAGCCGGTTAAGGATTGGTTATCAAACGGCAACATCGTCGAATGTGACCCCTTGTAACTGCCACCTATTCGAAACTGTGGCATTCTTTGGCGTATCGCGGCATTCCTACGATGACGCGGTGTGAGACCAAAAGGCGAAAGGTGCGAGCTGGTCCCTGGCACTTTTCGATCCCCCTCAGGTCTCATTTCAAGACTTCGCCGGGCGGCCAAACAGCCCCACCTGTTCTGTCGCCCGGCAAGTCGACGCACCCCTCCAGCCCGCGAGCCGGAGCGGAAGCGCCCCCATCGAATTCACGCAGCACCGATACGAAGGGCGCGGAGCATGGCGCGGCCAAGGTCGCGAAAGACGCGCGCATCGTGGATTGCCGATTTTCATCGCCACATGATCTGGCATGGCTGCGACCCCCTTTTTTTCGTTGCATATACGAAAGGGGCGCCGGTTTCCACCGACGCCCCGATCATTTTTTCTTCAAAGATGTATGACTTAGGTCGCGGCCGGCGCCTTGCACGGGCCGGTGTGCGTGGCGGTCATCTGCATGACCATCTCCATGTCGCCGCCCGTCGGGACCTTGCCCTTGGTCGTGATCGTCACGTCGTTCTTCTTGGCTTCCATCGTGCCGACCATCGCCATTTCGACCGTCTGGCCGTTGGCGGTGCAGGTTCCGGCGACGTCGATCTTGCCGCCCGCGACGTCCTTTTTCGACCATTTGCATTCACCGCCATTGCCCGGCCCCTTGGCGAGTTCGGCCGCGATGTCTTCCTTGTCGACCTGCTCCTGCGTGAAGCACTGGTCCATGCCGCTGGCGCCTTCCACCATCTTCGCCATCTGGTCCTTGGCGTCGGCCGGCATGCCGGGGACTTCGAATTTCACCAGCTTGACCTCGGTCTTCCAGTTGCCGGCTTCGCGCTTCACGGGGCCGCTTGCGGCCGCATTTTCGCTCTTGCCGCAACCCGACACTGCGATGAGGGCGCCGATGGCGGCGACCGTCAGAAATTTCTTCATACCCTGTCTCCTGTGACTATCCATTTGGGGGTGTTGTTTTGATTCATTGCGATTGTGGACCCGCCCCATCGATACCATATTGGCAGCAATGGCAATTCAGATTCGTACATCGCTCGATGAAATCGACACGGCGGAGGGCTATGTCCCGCATCGCCCGGCGCGCCCCGACAAGGTCGAAGGCGGCAAACGATTCGAGTTAGTTAGCGATTATGAGCCCGCAGGCGATCAGCCGACCGCGATCAAGGAACTCGTCTCCACCGCGCTCGACGGCGAGCGCGACCAGGTGCTGCTCGGCGTCACCGGATCGGGCAAGACCTTCACGATGGCGAAAGTCATCGACGAGTTGCAGCGTCCCGCGCTGATCCTCGCGCCGAACAAGATCCTCGCGGCGCAGCTCTATGGCGAGTTCAAAAGCTTCTTCCCGAACAATGCGGTCGAATATTTCGTCAGCTATTACGACTATTACCAGCCCGAAGCCTATGTGCCGCGGTCGGACACCTATATCGAGAAGGAAAGCTCGGTAAACGAGGCGATCGATCGCATGCGCCACTCGGCAACGCGCGCTTTGCTCGAACGCGACGATGTGATCATCGTCGCGTCGGTGTCGTGCCTCTATGGCATCGGCTCGGTCGAGACTTACTCGGCAATGATCTTCGATTTGAAGAAGGGCCAGGTCGCCGACAATCGCGAGATCATAAGGAAGCTCGTTGCGCTCCAGTACAAGCGCAACGATCAGGCGTTCGCACGCGGTAATTTCCGCGTGCGCGGCGACAGCCTCGAGATCTTCCCGTCGCACTATGAAGATATGGCGTGGCGCGTCAGTTTCTTCGGCGATGAGATCGAGGAAATCACCGAATTCGACCCGCTGACCGGCAAGAAGATCGCAACCCTCAACTATGTTCGCGTCTTTGCGAACAGCCACTATGTGACCCCCGGTCCGACGCTCAAACAGGCGAGCGAGGCGATCCGGCACGAGCTGACCGAGCGGCTGAAGGAGCTTGAGATCGAAGGCCGCCTGCTCGAGGCGCAGCGGCTCGAACAGCGCACCAATTTCGACCTTGAGATGATCGCCGCGACGGGCAGCTGCGCGGGGATCGAAAATTACAGCCGCTTCCTGACCGGCCGCCTGCCCGGCGAGCCGCCGCCGACCCTGTTCGAATATCTGCCCGACAATGCCCTGCTGTTCGTCGACGAGAGCCACCAGACGATCCCGCAGATCGGCGCGATGTCGAAAGGCGATCACCGCCGCAAGATCACGCTCGCCGAATATGGCTTCCGCCTGCCCAGCTGCATCGACAACCGTCCGCTGCGCTTCGCCGAATGGGACATGATGCGCCCGCAGACGGTCAGCGTGTCGGCGACCCCGGGAACGTGGGAGATGGACCGCACCCAAGGCGTGTTCGCCGAACAGGTGATCCGCCCCACCGGCCTGATCGACCCGCCAGTCGAGATCAAGCCGGTTGAGGAGCAGGTCGACGATCTGATCGTCGAGGCGAAAAAGACCGCAGCCGCAGGATACCGCACGCTCGTCACCACTCTCACGAAGCGCATGGCCGAAGATCTGACCGAGTTCCTCCACGAAGCGGGGCTCAAGGTCCGCTATATGCACTCGGACGTCGAGACGCTCGAGCGTATCGAGATCATCCGCGACCTGCGGCTCGGGGTGTTCGACGTGCTGATCGGCATCAACCTGCTGCGCGAGGGACTCGACATTCCCGAATGCGGGCTCGTCGCGATCCTCGACGCCGACAAGGAAGGCTTCTTGCGCAGCGAAACCAGCCTCGTCCAGACGATCGGCCGCGCCGCGCGCAACGTCGACGGCCGCGTAATCCTTTACGCCGACCGCATCACCGGCAGCATGGAACGCGCGATGCGCGAAACCGACCGCCGCCGCGAAAAGCAGGAAGCCTATAACGCCGAGCATGGCATCACCCCGACGACGATCAAGCGCAACATCGGCGACATCATCGCGCATGTCGCGTCGAAGGATCAGGTGACGATCGACATCGGCGAAGACAAGCCCGCGCACATGGTCGGGCACAATCTGCGCGCCTATATCCAAGACCTTGAAAAGAAGATGCGCGATGCCGCAGCGGATCTGGAGTTCGAAGAAGCCGGGCGGTTGCGCGATGAGATCCGAAAGCTCGAGGCCGACGAACTCGGCCTGCCCGCCGACCAGCAGGTCGCGCCGCGCGTCGGGCGCTCGAACGAAGGCAAGCCCGGAACGCGCAAGGGGCGGTTCGGGAAGCAGAGCAAGACGAAGTGGGGGCGATAGACCGCACTTCGACGAAACCCCGGCTGTAACCGACAAGTAGCCTTGCCGCCTCAGCGCGCGCTGCATAGGGTCGCCCCGCAATCGGGGAGATATGTCTATGAAATCGGGTCTGTCGTTTATCGCCTTGGCGCTCGTGTTGACCGCGCCCGCCTCGCTCCACGCGCAGGACAAGGCCGACGATAAGGCGAAGGCCGAAAAGCCCGCCGACGTCGAGCCGCAGGTCCGCACCACCAAGCTGTCGGGTACCTTCGGCGGCCAGCGGATCAATTACGCCGCGACGATCGGTGAGACGATCATCAAGAACAAGGACGGCGTGCCCGAAGTCGCGGTCGTCACCACCTCCTACATCAAGGAACCGCGCGACCCGAACCGGCCGATCACCTTCCTGTTCAACGGCGGCCCGGGATCGGGCACCGTCTGGCTGATGATGGGGGCGTTCGGGCCGAAGCGCGTCGCCATCCCCGGCACCGGCGTCGACGACGGCGCCCCGCCCTATCCGATCGTCGACAACCCCGACGCGCTGCTCGACGTCACCGATGTTGTGTTCATCGATCCGCCGGGTACGGGCTTCTCGCACCTGATCGGCAAGGCCGATCCCAAGGACTATTACGGCGTCACGCAGGATGCGAAGCTGGTTGCCGAAGTGATCCGCCGCTGGCTCAACGACAATGGCCGATGGAACAGCCCCAAATTTCTCGGCGGCGAAAGCTATGGCACGACGCGTTCGGCGGCGGTCGCGAACGAGCTGATGAACGAGACGTACAACGACGTCGCCTTGAACGGCATCATCCTGATTTCGACCGTGCTCGATTTCGCGGCAGGCGCCGATACGCCGGGCAACGAGCTGTCGCCGATCACCAACCTGCCCTCGATGGCCGTGACCGCGCTCTATCATGGCAAGGCGACGGCTTCGTCCCCCGAAGCCTTTGCGGAGGAAGCGCGCCAATGGGCGATCGGTCCCTACGCAACGGCTTTGCTCAAGGGCCAGAAATTGCAGGGCGAGGAGCGCGCCGCGATCCGCCGCGAGCTTTCGCGCTTTACCGGCCTTTCGGAAACCTATCTCGAGAACGCCGACCTCCGCGTCACGCCGAACCGCTTCTACAAGGAGTTGCTGCGCGATCGCGGGCTGACCGTCGGCCGTCTCGACAGCCGCTACACGGGCAAGGATTATGACAGCGCGGGCGAAGGCCCCGACAACGACCCCAGCTTCTATGGCATCGACGCGAGCTATACCGCCGCGATCAACAGCTGGAGCCGCGACGGGCTGGGGTTCAAGACCGACCGTGAATATCAGTCGATCGGCCGGATCGGCGGCCAGTGGGATTGGCGGATCGGCGATCGCGATGCCAACTCCTATCTGAACGTCGCGCCCTATATCGGGCAGGCGCTGCGCGAAAATTCGGGACTGAAGGTCTTGGTCGCGCAGGGCTATTATGATTTCGCGACGCCCTTTTTCGCCGCCGAATATGCGCTGTCGCGCACCGGTATCCCGCAGGACCGGATCCAGTATACCTATTATGGTGCGGGCCACATGATGTATATCCGCGACGAGGACCGGCATAAATTGTCCGCCGACATCCGCGCCTTCATCCGTGGGCGGTAAGACCGTCCGCTGAGGGCCTCCAAGGCCAACAAAAAGCCCCGCCGGATCGCTCCGGCGGGGCTATTCTTTTGCCCGCAGGCGGCGCGGATCAGACCGCGCCGTGCGCCAGTGCCGCGAGGAGCAGAATCGCCACGATATTGGTGATCTTGATCATCGGGTTGACCGCCGGACCCGCGGTATCCTTGTACGGATCGCCCACGGTGTCGCCGGTCACCGCGGCCTTGTGAGCCTCGCTGCCCTTGCCGCCGTGGTTGCCGTCTTCGATATATTTCTTGGCATTATCCCATGCGCCGCCGCCCGAGGTCATCGAGATGGCGACGAACAGCCCGCCGACGATCACGCCGAGCAAGAGCGCGCCGAGCGCTTCGAGCGCCGCCGCCGGACCAGCGACCGCGCGGATCACGAAATACACCACGATCGGCGCCAGCACCGGAAGCAGCGACGGAATGATCATTTCCTTGATCGCCGCCTTGGTGACGAGGTCGACTGTGCGCGCATAGTCGGGCTTGCTCTCATAGGTCATGATGCCCGGGTTCGCCTTGAACTGGTCGCGGACGTCCTTGACCACCTCACCCGCCGCGCGACCGACCGCGGTCATCCCCATCGCACCGAAGAGGTACGGCAGGAGCGCGCCGAGCAGCAGCCCGACGATGACATAGGGCGACGACAGCGAGAAGGTCAGCGGCTCGGTCAGGCCGAGCTTCGCCGAATATTCGGTGATGTCGGCGGTATAGGTGCCGAACAGCACCAGCGCCGCCAGACCCGCCGAACCGATAGCATAGCCTTTGGTCACCGCCTTGGTCGTGTTGCCCACGGCGTCGAGCAGGTCGGTCTTTTCGCGAACCGAATCGTCGAGGCCCGCCATTTCGGCGATGCCGCCGGCGTTGTCGGTGACCGGACCGTAAGCGTCGAGTGCGACGACCATGCCGGCCAGCGCCAGCATGGCAGTGGCGGCAAAGGCGATGCCGACGATGCCGGCCGTCTGGAAGGCGACGACGATACCGACGCAGATCACGAGCGTCGGCAGCGCGGTCGATTCAAGGCTGATAGCGAGACCCTGGATCACGTTGGTGCCGTGGCCCGTTTCCGAAGCCTTGGCGATCGAGCGCACCGGGCGGTAATTGGTGCCGGTGTAATATTCGGTGATCCAGATGATCAGCCCGGTGATGATGAGGCCGAGCAGCGAGCAATAGAAAAGGTCGCTGCCGTTGAAGGTCGTGCCCGTGATGTCGGTCGCCATGTCGCCCTTCAGCACATAGCTGGTCGAGAACCAGATCGCCGGGATCGAGAGGACCGCGGTGACGAGGAAGCCCTTATACATCGCGCCCATCACATTCGTCCCGCTGCCGAGGCGGACGAAATAGGTGCCGATGATCGACGTGATGATGCACACACCGCCCATCAGGAGCGGCAGCGTCATCAGCGGGAGCAGCATGTCGCCCGCGCCCTTCAAAAGGAGCGCGATCAGCACCATTGTGGCGCCGACGGTAACGACATAGGTTTCGAACAGATCGGCGGCCATGCCGGCGCAGTCGCCGACATTGTCGCCGACGTTGTCGGCGATCACCGCGGGGTTGCGCGGGTCATCCTCGGGAATTCCGGCCTCGACCTTGCCGACGAGGTCGGCTCCGACGTCGGCGGCCTTGGTGAAGATACCGCCGCCGAGACGCGCGAAGATCGAGATCAGCGAAGCGCCAAACGCGAGCGCGACGAGCGCGTCGACGACGGTGCGATCGTCACCGCCGACGGTGTAGCCACCGGGGCCGATCAGATACCAGAAGAAGACCGAGATCGCGAGCAGCGCAAGGCCCGCGACGAGCATGCCGGTGATCGCGCCGGCGCGAAACGCCATGGTCAGGCCCGCCTGCAGCCCGGTCTGCGCCGCGGCTGCGGTGCGGACGTTGGCCTTCACCGAGATATTCATGCCAACGAAGCCCGCGACGCCCGAAAGAACGGCGCCGATGACGAAGCCCGTCGCCGAGATCGGACCGAGGAACAGCCCGACAAGAATGGCGACGACGACGCCGACGATGGCGATGGTACGATATTGACGGCCGAGATAGGCCTTGGCGCCTTCCTGAATGGCGGCGGCGATTTCCTGCATCTTCTCATTACCCGCCGATGCGCTGAGCACCTGCCGCGAGGTAATGAATCCATAGAGTACGGCCACCAGGCCGCACGCTATCGCGATCAAAACCGGATTCATGCGTGTCTATTCCTTCCCCATTGAGAAGGGCGAACGCAGAGATAACAGTCGAACGTCCGACTTATTGTTGCCGGCTCGCTCTCTCCCCTGATGCGACCGCCCCAAATTTGGACGCCGAGTTATGGGAAGAAAGAAAGCCAAGGGCAAGCCCGGTTATTCCTAGCTTTTTCGTGGATTCCGGCCCTAATGCATGAAACCGAGACGCTCGGGCAGCGCGATGCGCTGGGCGCGGTGGGTCAGCATGATTCCTTCGCCCACCCCGGCGTGGCCGAGCATCGTCACCATGATATTCAGCCCTGCTGCAATCTCGCGGATCGCGACCGCCGCGCCGGGATCGGCGGCGAACAGAAGCTGGTAATCGTCGCCCGCAGTGGCGGCGGCTAGCCGCGTGTCCAGGACGTCGGGGCGCACCGCGAGCAGCGCCGCCGACAGCGGGATCGTCTCGAGCATGATGCCGAACTCGCACCCGCTGGCCACGGCCATGCGCTGAGCATCGATCAGCAGGCCGTCGGACACGTCCATCATCGCATGGACATGCGGCGCGACCGCCTGTCCGAAGGTCAGCTGCGGCTGCGGCCGTTTATAGGCGGCGAGGCAGGTTTCGTTCGCCGCCTCCTGCCCCAGCCGCATGGCTAAGCCGAGCCCGGCGTTGCCGATCGTCCCCGTCACCCAGATCTGGTCGCCGGGCCGCGCACCGCCGCGCGACGGCGCGCCGCCCGCGGGGGCGCGGCCGATCGCGGTCAGCCCGAAGCTGCGCGGCGCGCCGGCGGGCACGCGCACCGTGTCGCCGCCGAGCAGGATGACGCCAAAGCGGCGCAGCACCAGGTCGAGCCCGTCGACGAAGGCGGCGTCCCATTCATCATCGCCAAGGCTGTAACCGACCAGCACCCCGATCGGCACGGCGCCCTTGGCAGCGAGATCGGAAAGGTTCACCGCGACGAGTTTCCACGCGATGTCCTGCGGCGTGTCGTCGGGAAGGAAGTGGATGCCCTCGACGATCATGTCGTGGGTGAGGACAAGCCCGTCCAGCACCGCCGCATCGTCGGCGAGCCCACGCGCGGCGGGATCAGTCGCGATGGATCGCAGGCGGGCGATGAAATCGGCTTCGCTCATGCGGGGAGCCTAGCCCAACCCGCATCCCTGCGAAAGCCGGGGAACAATGAGTTACTTCGCCCGCACATCCTTGCCGATCGCATCGAGCAGGCCGTTCGCGAACCCCGCCTCGCGCGTATCGAAGAAGGCCTTCGCGACGTCGACATATTCGCTGACCACAGCGCCGACCGGCACATCGCCGCGCGCCATCAGTTCGTAGGAGCCCGCGCGCAGGATCGCCTTCATCGTGCGATCGAGCCGTTCCATCGACCAGCCGCTGGCAAGGCGCCCGATAATCGCTGCATCAATCTCTTCCTGACGCGCCAGCGTGCCCTTCACGATGTCGTCGAAAAAGGCGGTGTCGGCGTCGGCATATTCCTCGTCCTCGATCGTCGCGCCGATGCGGTGCTGATGGAATTCGTGGATCAGCTTGGGCACGGGGGTGCCCTCCATCTCGTGCTGATAGAGCGCCTGGACAGCGGCGAGACGGGCGGCGGAGCGGGACTGGGAGCGTTTGTTCATGGTTCTTTTCTTAGCTGAGACGCTGGCTGACCGAAAGCGCGTGGGCGGGAAGCCCCTCGGCCCCCGCGAGCGCGACTGCGGCCGGGCCGATCGCGGCGAGGCTCGCTTCGTCGAGTGCGAGGAAGCTGGTGCGCTTCATGAAATCGCTGACCGACAGCCCGCTGGAAAAGCGCGCGCGGCGGCCGGTGGGCAGCACATGGTTCGGACCTGCGACATAATCGCCGATCGCTTCGGGGGTCTGGCGGCCTAGGAAGACCGAGCCGGCGTGACGCACCTTGGCAAAAAGTGCATCGGCCTCGGCGGCATCGACCGCGAGTTCGAGATGTTCGGGCGCGAGGCGGTCGCAGAGCGGGATCGCGTCGGCGAGTGTGGGGACAATCACGATAGCGCCGTTGGCGTCCCAGCTTTCGCGCATCGTCGCTTCGGTTCCGAGCGTCGGGATGATCGCATCGACCGCTTTCGCCACAGCTTCGGCAAATGCCGTATCGTCGGTGAACAGGATCGACTGGCTCGTCGGGTCGTGCTCGGCCTGACTCAAAAGGTCGGCGGCGATGATATGCGGTTCGTTCTTCGCGTCCGCGACGACGACGATCTCGCTCGGCCCCGCGACCATGTCGATGCCGACGACGCCATAGACCTGCCGCTTCGCCTCGGCGACCCACGCATTGCCCGGGCCGGTGACGACATCGACCGGCGCGATTTTGTCGGTGCCATAAGCGAGCGCGGCTACCGCCTGCGCCCCGCCGATGCGCCAGATTTCGTCGACCCCGCCGATATGCGCCGCCGCCATCACCACCGGGTTAGTTTCGCCGCCCGGCGTCGGGGTCATCATCACGATGCGCCCGACCCCCGCGACTTTCGCGGGAAGGATGTTCATCAGGACGGACGACGGATAAGCGGCGCGGCCACCGGGGACATAGACCCCCGCCGCATCGACTGCATTCCAGCGCGCGCCGAGCCGGGCGCCTGTTGCGTCGCGATAGTCGCGGTTCTCGGGGAGCTGCGCGGCGTGATAGGCGCGGATGCGATCGGCCGCGAGGTTGAGCGCGTCGCGAAGATCGGGCGCCAAAGCTTCATAAGCTGCGGCACATTCCTCTTTCGAAATGCTCCACCCGCTCTTGTCGAGATCGAAGCGGTCGAACTTCGCGGTATAGTCGGCCAGCGCCGCGTCGCCCTCGGCCTTCACCCGCGCGATGATCGCGGCAACGTCGGCGGAAACGTCCGAATCGCTCTCGCGCCGATCGTTGACCAGCGCGTCGAACTCGGCCGCGAAGCCGGGTTCCGAAGCATCAAGCCGCCGCATCGCCCTGCCCCACAGCCTGACGGAATTTCTCGACCAGCGCCGGCACTTCGGCCGAGCGCAGCTTGAACGCCGCGCGGTTGACGATCAGCCGCGCCGACACTTCGCTGATGATCGTCTGTTCGGCGAGCGCATTTTCGACGAGCGTCCGCCCGGTCGAGACGAGGTCGACGATGTGCGAGGCGAGTCCGAGCTTCGGGGCGATTTCCATCGCACCGTTCAATTTGATGCATTCGGCCTGGATGCCCTGCGCCTCGAACCAGCGGCGCGTCGTTCCGGGATATTTGGTCGCGACGCGGATATGGCTTTCGCCCAGCCCCGGCGGCGCGCTGCCCTCCGGCCCCGCGAGCGAGAGGCGGCAATGGCCGATCCCCAGGTCGACGGGGGCGTAAAGCTCGCTGTAATCGAACTCGTCTACAACGTCCGATCCGACAATGCCGAGCTGCGCCGCGCCATGCGCGACAAAGGTTGCGACGTCGAAGGCGCGCACGCGGATCAGCGAGACATGCGGCTGATTTGTCCCAAAAACTAACGCCCTGCTTTTCTTGTCGAAAAACTCGTCCGACGGCTCTATCCCGACGCGCGCAAGCAGGGGCAGCGCCTCATCGAGGATACGCCCTTTCGGGATGGCAAAGATGATCGGTTCGGGCATAAGCTTGCGCGCCCATAAGCGGCGAGAGGAAAAAGGGCAATGAGCGAGCGCTACAAGCAGATCGACATGGCCGAAACCGGCCCGAAAGCCGTCCGCACCGCCTTTGCCAATCAGGTCGCCTATTGCCGCGCCAACGACGCGAGGGTGACCGCCCGCGTCGTCGCGGCGCTCGGCACACTGCTCGCCAAACCCGCGAGCGAATTCGCGCGCCGCATCGCCGGCTGGCAGGGCCCGCCGCTCGCCGATGCGCTGCCGCTGCGTGCCGCCGGCGGCATCCATGCGCTGCATCTGTCGCAGGCCGCGCACGAACTCGCGCCCATCTATGCCGATTCTGAAGACATCAACGACAATGCGATCATCGCCGGCGTCGTCGCGCGGCACGAAGCGGCGCTGCTCCCCTGGCTCGACGGCCCGCCGCAGACTAACGAGGCGGGGCGATCGTCGAACTTCATCGCGGCGATGCTCTGGCTCGCCGACAAGGGCTTGCCGCCGCGTTTCGACTGCCTCGAAATCGGGTCGAGCGGCGGGATCAACCTGATGATCGACCGCTATCACTACGACCTCGGCGGCGTGCATGTCGGGCCGCAGCCCGGCCCGATGGCGTTCAAGCCCGAATGGCGCGGCAACCATCCGCCACAGCATGCGATCGAGTTCGCCGGCCTCAAAGGCTGCGACGTCGCACCCGTCGACCTGACCGACCCGGCGCAAGCCTTGCGGCTGAAAGCCTATATCTGGCCCGAACATCATGTCCGCTTCGCGCGCATGGAGGCCGCGATCGCCGCTGCGACCGAGGACCCGCCGCAACTGGTCCATGCCAATGCTGCCGATTTCGTGGAGGCCGAACTCGCGCGGCCGCAAGCCGACGGCACGACGCGCGTATTGATGCATTCGATCGTATGGCAATATGTCCCCGCCGACCAGCAGGCGAGCGTCACCGCCGCGATGGAGGCCGCCGGCGCGCGGGCAACCGCCGACCGGCCGCTGGCGTGGATCGCGCTGGAGGCGAATCGCATGGTTCATCATCATGAACTGGTCGTGCGCTACTGGCCCGGCGGCGGCGAACCGCAAAAGCTCGCGCACGCTCACGCGCACGGCGCTTGGGTGGAGTGGCTAGGTTAGAGGCGGTGCGCTGAAGACTGCTTTGGGGCGGGAAGCGGACGTCAGATTTTGACATCATCAGGGGCGTTCACATGCCCGTCGCTGTCCGCTGGAGCCTGTCTCCCATCACGTCTCCCGTGCAAGGTGCGTTTCTTTATCGCACCCTTTTCCACCCACTCCACAGCGTCGTGGTCACGTTCAGCGAACATCGTTTTGACCTGCCCCTTGGATTGGCCGTCCATGATGCTCTTCAAGGTTTGGTGCTTACTTCGGCTCATGCGGGCATGATGACAGATAATCGAACGTCCGCAATCGGTCGGAAGAAGCCATTCCTCCAACCACAGAAGCCTTGTTAAAGCCGCGCTTGCAGCTGCGCGAGCAGCTGCTGCACCGGAGTCACCGCGCGCGGCGCTTCCCACCCCGCCTCGATCGCCGCGATCCGTTCGAACAACCGCTCGCTCGCCACGATAATCCGGCGCACCGACGCATCGAAGCCCGCGCAGATATCCCAATCGGCCGCGACCGCCTGCCCGATCCGGGCCGCGCTGTCGTTCGGTCCCGCTCCGGGATCGCCCGCGAACATCGCGCGGCGATGGAGCAGCCAGGCGATGACATGCATCAGCCGCGTCGTCGTCTTGAGCGATTCGCATGCGAGCCCGATCTGCGCCGCCGCATCGCCGCCAGCCCGCCCCAGATCGCGCTGCGCCGCAAAGGCGGCGTGCGCCTCGTCGGCGAGCAGCATCGCCTCGACATAGAGATTTTCGACCTGTGCCCGCTGCACCGGTATATCGATTGCCATCATGTTCGTCCGCCCACCGACCATGGATGCGAGATGCCACGGCGGCCGCCGGGTCCGCAATGGCGGTAACCATCAATTTTACAGGGCGATCGTCCCGTTTTAATTCAAGCGCTTATCGAGGGCAGCACCGGCCCGCTCCCCCTCCCGGCCTCCCCAACGATAGTAACCTATGGGAGGCCGGGAGGGGGAGCGGGCCGGTGCCGCACATTTCGACAACGACGTCAGGCGATGATGTCGGGAACCAGCTGATCCTCGCACCACGCGATCTCGTCGCGCAGCTTGAGCTTCCTTTTCTTGAGCCGCGCCAGTTGCAACTGGTCGGGGACCGCCGCAACGCCCAGCGCAATGATCGCGGCATCGAGATCGCGATGCTCGATGCGAAGCAGTTCCAGGCGCTGGGTAATTTCCTCGGGGTTCACATCGCCTCCCTGCCACGTTCACCACTGGTCCGCAACGGGGACCGCTTGGCCGAATCGTCACGACATCGGGGCGGTTTCGTGATTTAATTCGCCCTGCCCATCGAGTCGAAAAGGAGAATGCCAATGAGCACGTCGCACCTTTCCACCTTGAAGTCCCGCCACGCGGACCTCGATGCGAAACTTGCGAATGAAGAGCGCCGCCCCGCCCCCGATACCGGAGTGGTCGCGCAGCTCAAGAAGCAGAAACTGAAACTGAAGGAAGAGATGCTCGCGATCGTCTGATCGCCAGCGCTATCGCCCCGCTGATGCCGCCCTACTCAAGGACGCATCAGCGCCGGCGGTAGAGGGGGCCCTTCTCGAGCCCCGTACGCCGAAGATGCGGCGGCAAATCGGACTCGGATACCACTTGGCGACGGACGGCTTGCGGATCGACCGGCCGGTCAAACGCGATCCCGAACTTGCCCTCGCCCACCCAGATGACGCGGCCCGAAACCGGACCGACGTTGCGCAGGTCGACTTGGACGGCAGCGCCCTGCGCCACCTGCACCTTGGCCTCGGCGAGCATCCCGCCCGGCGAGAGGTTGCGGACGCGCACGGTGACGGGGCCGGAACTGCCCGGCACGGTCAGGCTGGCCTGCATGAACAGGCTGTCCCGATCGGCGCCGCGCGACAGCGCCGCCACTTCTTCATCGACCGTTACCGGCTCACGCGATTCCATTGCGACCATTCCCCGCGTTTATGTCAGGGACGCGAATCTAGAAGCCAGCCGTTGCGGAATCGTAAATGGGACCGCGGTCCTCTACGACTAATCCTCGCGCGAAATCCGTTCGTTACGCTCGTGGCGCTCCTGCGCTTCCAGCGTCATCGTCGCGATCGGGCGCGCCTGCAGGCGGGCTAGCGAGATCGGCTCGCCGGTGACCGCGCAATAGCCATATTCGCCCTCGTCGATGCGGCGAATCGCCGAATCGATCTTCGCGATCAGCTTGCGCTGGCGGTCGCGGGTGCGAAGTTCGATCGCCCAGTCGGTCTCGCTCGACGCGCGGTCGGCGAGGTCGGGCTCGCGCAGCGGTCCGTCCTGAAGATGCGCGAGCGTCGATTCGGATTCGGACAGGATCGACTTTTTCCAGGCGAGGAGCAGGCCGCGGAAATAATCCTGCTGCCGCTCATTCATAAACTCTTCGTCGTCGCTGGGGACATAGTCCGAATCGAGATTGGATTTGGCTTCGCGAAGCGCGTCTGCGCCAACGTCGGCAATCTTGGTCGGCATGAGGGGCTCTCGCGTCCTTTCCTGTCACCCCGCGAGCCGCCATGCGGTGCAGGGAGTGGCGCGCCTATAACCAGCCGCTCGCGACGATACAAGCGCCGAAGCTGCGGATAGCGACAACCGGTGAAGCGGCGATGAACCGGCAAGGCAAAAGCAGCGATTCTGTATAGTTGGCGGCCATGCGGTGAGAGCGGTCAAGGCGCCGGATTTAGGTCCGAAGGTTGACCAATTGCATAGAATTATTGCATTTTCCGTTCTGTTTTGGGACATATACGGCAATTTTGGTTGATTCCGCGTCGCAATTCCCGCTCTCGGACAGGCAAACGCGGTTAACACAATTGCCGCGTTCACAAAGCTTTGGCCTTTTGGGGTATAGCGAAGGTGAATGGGGGGGTGCCGGTTGGTGGCGCTTCGCACCTGCAACGGGAAAGAAAGAGAAGCCTATGTCTGTCCGAATGGCCCTTGCCAAGCTTTGCGCCTGCACCTGCGGCGGCGCAATCATCGGTAGCGGCGCGATGCAGATCGCCGACGTTCCGAAGGCGCGTGCCCAGACGGTCCAGTCCTGCTCGCCCTGCGCCGGCAAGAAGGTCGTTCGCAAACGCCACGCCGCGCGCAAGCCGGTGAAGCGCGTACGCCGCGTCGTCACGACGAAGCGCATCATCCGCACCGCGACTCCGCAGCAGCAGGTCGTGACGCAGACAATCCCGCTGCCCCCGATCCCTTATGCGCCCTTCCCGCGCGGCGGCTTTGAAGGCGGCAGCAGCGGCGGCGGCGTGACCGTCATCGGCGGCGGTTTTGGCGGCGGTTTCGGTGGCGGCTTCTTTGGCGGCTTCTTCGGCGGCAGCAGCGGCGGCGGTGGCAGCAGCGGCAGTATCGTTGTCACCTCGACGACGACGGGCGGCGTCTCGACCTCCAGCAGCACCTCATCGGGCGTATCGACCTCGACCGGCGGCGTTTCGACCTCGACCGGCGGCGTCAGCACGTCCACCGGGGGCGTGTCGACCTCCACGGGTGGCGTCAGCACCTCGACCGGCGGCGTTTCGACCTCGACCTCGACGGGCGGCGTCTCGACCTCGACCGGCAGCGTCAGCACCTCGACCTCGTCGGGCAATGTCTCGACCTCGTCGGGTAACGTCAGCACCTCATCGTCGAGCAGCAGCTCGTCGTCGAGCTCGTCATCCTCCTCTTCCTCCTCATCGTCGAGCTCATCCTCGTCGGGCGGCTCGTCGAAGGGCGGCAGCTCGCACGGCAGCTCGGGCTGGGGCAGTTCGTCGAAGGGCAGTTCGGGCTGGGGCAGCTCGTCGCGTGGCGGCAGCTCGAGCAGTAGCTCCTCGTCAAGCTCGTCGTCCTCATCGTCGTCGAGCAGCAGCACGTCGAGCGGCGCGACCTCGTCGGGCGCGACCGGCAGCACGAGCAGCTTCGGTTCGACCGGCAGCACCTCTTCGTCGTCGTCGAGCAGCTCATCCTCCAGCTCGTCTTCGTCCAGTTCGGGCGGCAGCAGCAGCCATGGCGGGTCGTCGGGCGATCCGACCCCTGTTCCTGCACCGCCGATGATGCTATTGTTCGGTGCTGCAGCCGCTGCGCTTGTTGCGCGCCGCCGTGCGGCGAACCGCAACGACAATGACGCCAACGCGGCTTAGGAGATCCACTGGCGGTTTGGGGGGCTAACCCGAACCTCAGAAACTAAGGGCTGCCCCTCGGGGCGGCCCTTTTTTATTCCCGGCCAGAATCAGTTTGCCATATAGCAAACTATTTATCATAGTTCGCCATATGGTGAACCAACAAGCTGCACTCGATTCGCTTTTCCATGCGCTCGCCGACCCGACGCGACGCGCGGTCGTCAGCCGACTGCTCAAAGGCGCCGCGCCGGTAAAGCAGCTGTCCGCCCCGTTCGAAATGGGCCTGCCCGCCTTCCTCAAACATCTGTCGGTGCTTGAGGGATCGGGGCTGATCCACACCGAAAAGCACGGCCGCGTCCGCACCTGCCGCGTCGATGCCGAGCGGCTCGCGGCGGCGGAGGGCTGGCTCTCGCAGCAACGCGCCATCTGGCAGGGCCGCGCCGATCGCCTCGCCGACTTCGTCGAATCGCAAACAGCCCCGGAGCAAAAATCATGAGCAACGACGATACCACCCTCACCATCTCGCGCCTGATCGCCGCGCCGCCGTCGGCGGTGTGGAACGCATGGAGCGTGCCCGAGAATCTGGCGAAATGGTGGATCCCGGCACCGATCGAATGCGAGGTCGTGACGCTCGACCTGCGTCCGGGCGGCGGGTTCGTAACACGGATGCGCGAAGCGGGCGCGAACGATTTCCAGCCGCATGTCGATGGCTGCTTCCTCGAAGCGATCCCGAACGAGCGGCTCGTCTTCACCACCGTGCTCACCGAAGGCTGGCAACCCGCCGAGCCATGGCTCGCGCTGACTGCAATCCTGACCTTCGAAGCACAGGACGGCGGCACCCTCTATTCGGCGCGCGTGCTCCACAAGACGCCCGAGGACAGCGCCAAGCACGACGAGATGGGTTTCTACGAAGGCTGGGGCACCGCCATCGGTCAGCTGGCGGGGCTGGTAGAACGCTAAGACGGGCTTGCGCCGCGCGGGCGGCAACGCCATAGCGCGGCGCATGCACGATATCCGCCTGATCCGGGAAAATCCCGAAGCGTTCGACGCTGGCCTCGCGCGCCGCGGCCTCGAACCCCTGTCCGCCCAGATCGTGGCGGCCGACGCGTCGCTGCGCGCGCTGCAGACCGAAATTCAGGGCTCGCTCGCGCGCCGCAACGAGGCGTCGAAGCTGATCGGCCAGGCGATGGCGCAGGGCGATAAGGACAAGGCCGAGGTGCTGAAGGCCGAGGTCGCCGACCTCAAGACGTCGCTTCCCGCCAAGGAAGAGGCCGAACGCGAACAGCTTGCCGCGCTGCAGGATATCCTCGCCGCGATCCCGAACATCCCGCTCGATGACGTCCCGGTCGGTGAGGACGAGGAAGGCAATGTCGAGATCGCACGCTGGGGTACCCCGCGAACCTTCGACTTCGCGCCGCAGGAACATGCCGACTTCGCCCCCGCGCTCGGGCTCGATTTCGAGACCGCGGCCAAGATGTCGGGCGCGCGCTTCGCCTTCCTGAAAGGTCAGATGGCGCGCCTCGAACGCGCGCTTGGCCAGTTCATGATCGACAAGCAGACGACTGAGGCGGGCTACACCGAATGCGCGACCCCGTTGATGGTCCGCGACGAAGCCGCTTACGGCACGACGCAGCTTCCCAAGTTCCGCGAGGACCTGTTCCAGACCACCGACGGACGCTGGCTGATCTCGACCGCCGAGATGAGCCTGACCAATGCAGTGCGCGAGGAAATCCTGCCCGAGGCCGAGTTGCCGATCCGCATGACCGCGCTCACTCCGTGCTTCCGCTCCGAAGCCGGGTCGGCGGGGCGCGACACGCGCGGCTATATCCGCCAGCACCAGTTCTGGAAGGTCGAGCTCGTCTCGATCGTCCGCCCCGAGGACAGCGACGTCGAACTCGAACGCAAGACGCGTGCCGCCGAAACGATCCTCGAGGCGCTCGAACTCCCCTATCGCCGCATGCTGCTGTGCAGCGGCGACATGGGCTTTTCGGCGCGCAAGACCTACGACCTTGAGGTCTGGCTGCCTGGGCAAGACACGTACCGCGAAATTTCGAGCTGCTCGACCTGCGGCGATTTCCAGGCGCGGCGCATGAACGCACGCTTCCGCCGCGACGGCGGCAAGAGCAACGAGTTCGTCCATACGCTCAACGGCTCAGGCCTTGCGGTTGGACGCACGCTTGTCGCGGTGCTCGAAAATTACCAGCAGGCGGATGGCAGTGTCACCATTCCGACGGCGCTGCTGCCCTATATGGGCGGCATAACGAAGCTCACGCCCGCAACCTAAACCCATCGTCACCCCGGACTTGATCCGGGGCCTGCCTTCCTTCGCGAAGAAAAAGGCGGGTGCCGGGTCAAGCCCGGCATGACGAAACAGAACAAGAAAGACCAAAACGTGCGCATCCTCCTCACCAACGACGACGGCTATCACGCCCCCGGCATGGCGGTGCTCGAAGCGATCGCGCGCGAACTTAGCGACGATATCTGGGTCTGCGCCCCGGCCGAGGAACAGTCGGGCGCCGGCCACTCGCTCACCCTCTCGCGCCCCGTGCGCATCCGCCAGCACGAAGAGCGCCGCTGGTCGTGCAGCGGCACGCCCACCGATTCGGTAATGATGGCGATCGGCAAGCTGATGCCCGAAAAGCCCGATCTGATCCTGTCGGGCGTCAACCGCGGCGCCAACCTCGGCGACGACGTCACCTACTCGGGCACCGTCTCGGCAGCGATCGAGGGCGCGCTCGCGGGCATCCCGTCGATCGCGCTCAGCCAGGTCTATGCCAAGGAAGGCATGGGCGACAGCGTCCCCTTCGAAGCCGCCGCGGCGTGGGGCGCCAAGGTGCTGCGCCCGCTGCTTGACATGGAAATGGCGCCGCGCACGCTGATCAACATCAACTTCCCCGCGATCCCCGCCGAAGAGGTGCAGGGCATCCGCGTCACCCGACAGGGCTTCCACGACTACGGCCGCGGTTCGATTGTCGAGGGCACCGACCCGCGCGGCTATCGCTATTACTGGTTCGGGCTCCACGGCATCGAGCATAGCCTCGGCCACGACAGCGATCTCGAGGCGATCGACGATAATTATATCTCGGTCACCCCGCTCCAGCTCGACCTGACGCATGATGCATCGCTGGCGGCGTTGCGCGGAGCCTACGGCGGCTAAAAGCCGAATAGCGTGTCGTAACGAGACAGAAGTCTAGCCACCGCCGCTTCGCTTTGGCAAAGGGAGCGGATGGGGGATTTCAGGCATCATATCGCGGCCTTACTATGTGCTGCATCGCTCGCCGGCTGCATTCCGGCGACACCCGCACCGCCGTCGCGGCCCACTCCGGTCGCTCCGCCGCCGGAGTTCGAACGCCGCCCGCTCGGCGAAGCCACGGCCATCTATGAACGCCCGACCTGGACGCTCAAATCGGTCACCGCCAACGCGGTCCGCGTGAACGCGGGCGCCTATTCGGTCCGTCCCGGCGATACGCTGCGTGCGGTCGGCGAAAAGACTGGCGTGGGCGCCGAGGCGCTAGTGATCGAGAATGACCTCGTGCCGCCCTATGCGCTGCGCTTCGGACAGGAACTCCGCGTCCCCGCCGGCCTCTATCACCGCGTTGGCGCGGGCGAGACGGGGATCGGCATCGCCGCCGCCTATGGTGCCGAATGGGGCGAAATCATCACGATCAACGCGCTGTCCGAACCCTATATCCTGCGCGTCGGCCAGCGCCTCCGCCTGCCCAACGACGCACGAGCCATACCGCGCAGCCCGGTCGATGTCGGTACCCGCGCCGCCGCCTTCCGCCTCGATATCGACGACATCATGACCGGTAGCCAGCCTGCACTCGCAGAAGCGGCGCGCCCGACCGCTGGCACCGCCACGCCGCGCCAGTCGGTCACCACCGCGATCGCCGAGCCCACATATTTCGCCGGCCGCTTCGAATGGCCGCTCAACGGACCGATCCTCGCACGCTTCGGCCCGCTCGCGTCGGGCAAGGTCAGCGACGGGATCAACATCGCTGCCGCCACGGGCACCCCG
>Ga0209257_1000518_pt1 | contig 66924 bp, 59 predicted proteins | sample AraplaCvi_mCL_r2_FD_184277 | JGI IMG/M metagenome (GOLD analysis project Ga0209257, IMG submission 184277) | Arabidopsis root microbial communities from North Carolina, USA - plate scrape MF_Cvi_mCL_r2 (SPAdes) (version 2) | ecosystem: Host-associated > Plants > Roots > Endosphere | place: USA...
GCGAATCCATTGTTGTTCTCCTCAAAGCGATTGGGGTATGCCAGTTATATAAGCTGTCCCCGCTGGGTTCAGTACGGTGCCGCACATTGAAGTCGGGCTGCCGGGTGTAACCTGTCGCCATGGCACATACAATTTCTCGCCGCGCAAAGATTAGCCTGGCTGTGCTGGGCTTCCTGCTGGCCATTCCGGCGGTGGCCCTGGTGATCCTGTTGAACTATGACTGGAACCGCGCCCGCCCCTGGCTGGGTGCGCGTGCCACCGAAGCGCTGCAAAGGCCCGTGGAATTGCGCGGCAATTTGTCGCTGACGTGGCATAAACAGCTGCCGCCGCCGCAGGCGCGCAGCTGGCGCGACCACATTCCCTGGCCCCACCTGGTAGCGCAGGACGTGCACGTCGGTAATCCGGCCGGCCTGCCGCAGGGCGACACGGCGGCGGCGCAGACCCTGGCGTTTTCACTGAGCCCGTTTGCCCTGCTGGGCCGCAAGATCGCCATTCCCGAACTGCGTTTCGACCAGCCCCAGCTCGACCTGCTGCGCCAGGCCGACGGCAGGAACAACTGGACCTTGCCCAAGCGCCCGCCCTCCGCATGGCGCATGGAACTGGACCGCGTGGTGTTCACGCGCGGCACCATCAAGCTGGACGATGCGCTGCAAAAGATTAGCGCGACCGCCCACGTCGATACCCTCGAGAAAGACCCGCGCTACGGCGTGCAATGGACGCTGGCCGGCAAGTGGAACAAGCAGGACATCAGCGGCAAGGGCAAGACCGGCGCCGTACTGGCGCTGCGCGACACCAGCCTGCCCTTCCCGATCCAGGCCGATGCGAGGGTCGGCCTGGTCAGCGTGGCAGCGGAAGGCACCCTGACCAATCCGGCCCAGCTGGCCGCCATCGACCTGCAGCTCAAGGTAGCCGGCGCTTCGGCCGCGCGCCTGTATGCGCTGACCGGGCTGCTGCTGCCGGAAACCCCGCCCTTCACCACTGCCGGCCGCCTGAGTGGCCACCTGGCCGAGGGCGCCAGCCAATGGACTTATGAGAAATTCACCGGCCGCGTCGGCGACAGCGATATTGCCGGCACCCTGTCCTTCCAGCAGCGCCAGCCGCGCGGCCTGCTGACCGGTTCCGTGCATTCGCGCCTGCTGCAATTTGCCGACCTCGGCCCGCTGATCGGCGCCGACTCCAACGCGAAGAAGGAAGAGCGCGGCGTGGCCGCCGTACAGCCTGCCGGCAAGCTGCTGCCAGTGGAAACCTTCAAGACCGAGCGCTGGACAGCCATCGATGCCGACGTCAGCTTCCGCGCCGAGCGCATCGTGCGTACCAAGGAACTGCCGCTCAGCAAACTGCAGACGGAATTCCACCTAAAAGACGGGGTGCTGCGGCTGACCCCGCTCAACTTCGACTTTGCCGGCGGCCAGGTCGCCTCCAAGGCCACGCTGGACGGCAGTAGCGGCGAAGCGGTGGCCGCCACGCTCGATGCCAGCGCGCGGCACATCAAGCTCAGGCAACTGCTGCCCAAGCTGCCCGAACTCAAGCAAGCCACCATCGGCGAAATCAACGCCGACGCCAAGCTGACGGCCAAGGGCAATTCGGTGGCCGCCATGCTGGCCCACTCGAATGGCGAGCTGAAAACCCTGGTCAACGACGGCACCGTCAGCAAGCTGCTGCTGGAACAGATGGGCCTGAATATCGGCAACATCGTGCTGACCAAGCTGTTCGGCGACAAGCCGGTGCACCTGAACTGCCTGGCCGGCGACTTCGGCGTGCGCGACGGCCTGGCGCAAACGCGCTACTTCATTGCCGACACCAATGATGCCACCGTGCACATCAACGGCGCGGTCAACCTGGCCAGCGAAAAAATCGACCTGACGCTGAAGCCGGAAACCAAGGGCTTGCGCATCATTTCGCTGCGCGCCCCGATCTATGTGCGCGGCACGCTCAAGCAGCCCGACGTCGATATCGACAAGGGCGTGATTGCGATGCGCGCCGGCGGCGCGCTGGCACTGGGCGCCCTGGCCGCGCCGGCGGCCCTGGTGCCCCTGATCAGCGCCGGCGGCGAAGGCGAAAACCAGTGTGCCGCCCTGCTGGCGGCGGCCCGTGAAAAGCCCAAAGCACCGCCGCCCGGCAAGAAGCAAAGGTAACAAACCGTTACACCGTGAAATAGCGAACAGATCACATTGGCCTGCCTCCGTAAGCTGGACACAGTATTCCAAGTTACGGAGGAAACATCATGAAAACCAAACAGATCGCAGCCCGCCTTGCCATCGCCACCGCCATGCTGGGCCTGGGTGCATGCTCCTCGATGTCGCAACAGGATAAGAACACGGCCATTGGCGCCGGTGTCGGCGCTGTCGCCGGTTCCGTGCTGACGGGCGGCTCCACCACCGGTACGGTGGGCGGCGCCGTGGTTGGCGGCGTAATCGGTAACCAGGTCGACAAACCACGCCGCTAAGACGGCGTGCGGACCTGCTGGTAGCAATGGCAGGACACCGCTTCCAGCCCGGCCGGGTCCAATATTTCGATATTGCCCCGGCTGTAGCTGATCAAGCCCTGGCCCTGCAGGGCACTGGCGGCCTTGGTCACGCCAACGCGGCGCACGCCCAGCGCATGGGCCAGGAATTCGTGGGTCATGTGGAAGCGATCGGATTGCAGGCGGTTACGCGTCACCAGCAGCGAGCGCGCCAGGCGCGCTTCCAGCACGTGGAAGCGGCTGCACACGGCGATCTGGATCGCTTGCGCCAGCAAGCTGTCGGTATAGCGGTGCAGCAAGTGCTGCAGCGACTCCAGTTCCGCGAATTCGGCGATGAAGTCTTCCGCTTCCATCCGCAAGGCATGGCCGCTGCGCTGGACCACGGCGCGTACCTGGGCCAAACGCTGGCCGAGGGCGACCGACGCACCGACCATGCCTTCACGCCCGGCCGAGCCGACCTCCAGCGTCATGCGGCCTTCGGCCACCGCCAGCAGCGAGATCAGTGTGTCAAGCGGGAAGTAGATGTAGTCGATGGGCTGGCCGGCTTCGAACAGGATGTCGCCGGCCTCGAGGTCCACCAGTTCGCACAAGCCCTCGAGGTGCTCGAGGTCGTCTTCCGGCAGGTTTGCCAGCAGGCGATTGCCAATGCGGGGTGGTGGCGATTCACTGCTTGGAACGGTATGAAGATTCAGGGTCATTGCCGTCAGCCTGGTGGAGTTTAGGCGGAGCGTATCGGCAATTAAAAAGACTGTATGTACGCTGACGCACGGAAGCTAGCCACCTCGGCCGCCACAATGCGACTATCCAACAGGAAAGGAATTACAGCATGGAACGAGAAACCAGGAATATGAGCTATACCACCCACCCGATGCTGCTGATTGCAGCCATTGCCGTGGTGCTGTTCTGCGGCGTCGGCATTGCCGCCGTGATGGGCTGGCTGCCGCAATCGGGCGCGAAGATGGGGCCACCGGTGGCCGAGGCGCCGGTCCAGGTCGATACGCGCGACATGGGCCCGCCACCGGCGCCAGCCGGTTATGCCCCGGTCAACCGCGTGGCCGATACGTCCGGCTATTCGGGCAGCGGCGGCGGTGGCGGCAGCTATGGCGGCGCTGCTGCGCCTGCCGAACGCAATGCCCCCGATGCACGCTACGCGGAGGCCCCGCCGCCACGCGCCGCGGCCCAGATGGCCGCGCCGGCGCCAGCCGTCTGCCATAGCTGCGGCGTGGTGGAATCGGTGCATGCGGTGACCCAGCGCGGCCAGGGCAGCGGCCTGGGCGCGGCAGGCGGCGCCATTGTCGGCGGCCTGCTGGGCAACCAGGTCGGCGGCGGCTCCGGCCGCAAGCTGGCCACCGTCGCCGGCGCCGTGGGTGGCGCCGTGGTCGGCAACCAGGTGGAAGGCAATATGAAGTCCACCACCACCTACCAGGTGCGCGTGCGCATGGATGACGGCAAGGTGCGCACTGTCAGCAGCGGCTCGGGCAACTGGCAGGCCGGCGACCATGTAAAAGTCGTCAAGGGACATCTGCAACGACGCTGATAGTTCGACAACGTACAGATGACGGCGTCTGGCGCAGCAATAATGCATCCAGGATTACGGAATATGAGAGGAAAACATCATGCTCTATACGATCGCTGTCGTACTCATCATCTTGTGGCTGCTCGGCCTGGTGACCTCCTACACTGTGGGCGGTTTCATCCATATTTTGCTGGTGGTGGCCATTATCATGATCCTGTTGCGCCTGATCAGCGGGCGCGGCATTTAGTTAAGCCGGCCAAGCCGGCGTACACTAGCGGGGCGGGGACTGCGGCGCAGGACCCGTCCCGCTTTTTTTCGAGCATTTTTAAAGAAGGAGAAGCTCATGCCCAATAAAACCCTTGCTGCCCTGTTGATTGCCGTGCTCGCCACGACCGGCTGTGCGGATATGTCTGCGACCCAGCGCGGCACTGCCACCGGCGCAGGTGTCGGCGCCGGCATCGGCGCCGTACTCGGCGCAGCGACTGGCCCTGGCGGCGGCAAACGGGCTGCCGGCGGCGCGGCCATCGGCGCGGCAGTTGGCGCCGTGGTCGGCAACGTCTGGTCCAAGCGCATGGAAGCGCAAAAGCAGCAGATGGAACAAGCCACCAAGGGCACTGGCGTGCAAGTCACCCAAACCGGCGACAACCGCCTGAAGCTGGAAATCCCGAGCGATATTTCGTTCGATACCGGCCGCTCCGATATCAAGCCGGACTTCCGCCCGGTGCTGGACCGCTTTGCCACGACCCTGAATGAAAACCCGGCCACCACCGTGAGCATCGTCGGCCACACCGACAGCACCGGCAGCCCTGGCGTCAACCAGCCGCTGTCGGTCGATCGCGCGGCCCATACGCGCGACTACCTGGCCACGCGCGGCGTATCGCCAACCCGCATCGTGATCGAAGGCCGCGGCGAGCAAGAGCCCATTGCCTCGAACGACGATGCCGCCGGCCGCGCCCGCAACCGCCGCGTGGAAATCTTCGTGGCCGAGCCACGCCAGCCACAAGGTTAAGCAAGCCTGCACGGCCCGGCGCATGGTGTGCCGGGCCGTGCTTCACATACCCTGGAGCCCCCATGAAAATCCGATCCTTCTTCCTGCTTTGCCTGGCGGCAGCGCCAGCGATGGCGCAGACCTTGAAACCAGGGCTGTGGGAACTGGATAACCGCATTGCCTCCGCCAGCCCCGAAATGATGGCGGTCATGGCGGCCGCCCAGCAGCAGATGGCGAATATGGCGCCGGAACAGCGCAAGGCAATGGAACAGATGATGGCGCGCCACGGCGTCAACTTGGGGCTCGGCGATAACGGCGGCGTCAAGCTGACGTACTGCCTGACCAAGGACATGGCCGAAAAACAGGACTTGCCGGCCGGCCAGCCCGGCCAGTGCACGACCACGCGCACGCCGGTGCCCGGCGGCTTGAACGTGACCTTCAATTGCACCCGGCCGCCGTCGAGCGGCAACGGCCAGGTGATTTTCAACGGCAACACCGCCTACAGCATGCGCATGAACGTGAACAGTTCAGCGCAGGGCAAGCCGCAAAACATGGTGGTGGAAGGCAGCGGCCGCTGGCTCAGCGCGGATTGCGGCAGCGTGGCAGCCCCGGCACCGGCCGCGCCGCCCAGCAAGCCAGGGCCCGACCTGCAGGCGCCTACTCGCCGCGCGCAATAAAGGCCCAGTACAGCTCGCGGGCTTTGGCGGCAATCGGACCGGCCGGCAGTTCGCGGCCGTTATAGCGCACGCAAGGCATGACCTTGCCGAAGTTGCCGGTGTTGAAGATCTCGCTGGCGCGATCCAGTTCGTCCGGCTTGACGGTGCGCTGCTCCACTTCAATACCGGCCTCGGCCAGCAGCTTGATCACGCGGGCGCGGGTAATGCCGGCCAGAAAAGTGCCGTTCAAGGCCGGCGTGACCACCTTGCCCTCGGGTGTGACGAAGAACAGGTTGGCGGTAGCGAACTCGGCTACATTGCCCTGGCTGTCGCAGACCACGGCGTTGTCGCAGCCGCGCTCTTTTGCTTCGCGCAGCACGCGCGTTGAATTGGCGTACAGGGCGGACGCCTTGGCATCGGTCGGCGCCATGTCCGCGTCCGGGCGGCGCATGGCCGACAGGCAGGCAGAGAAGCCGGTGAATGGCGGTACCGGTGCGTCAAACAGGGTCAGCGCAAAGGCGGATTTTTCAGCGACCGGGATCAGCAGGCCATCGGTGGCAAATACCAGCGGGCGGATGTACAGCTCGGCGTCGGCCGGGAAGCGGGCCACGCCCTCCTTCACCAGCTTTTCCATTTCATCCACGCTGAGCGGGCATTCCAGGCCCAGGCTGCGCGCCGAGCGGATCACGCGCTCCAGGTGCGGGCGCAGGTCCGGCAGCTTGCCGCGCATGGCGCGCGCGCCGTCAAATACGGACGAGCCGAGCCAGACGCTGTGGTCCATTGCACCGAACAGTGGCGCATTGCCTTCCGCCCAGTTTCCATTGAAGTAAGTCAGATACATAAGTGTTCCCCGCTGAAAGTTCCAGCTTGGGAATGTAGCACATCAGAAAGCGTGACGCAGGCCGAAGGTAATGGCGCGGTTGCCCTTGCCGGTTTCAGTCGCGGTGCCGGCGGCATAAGCTGCGCCGTTGCGGTTGCGGATATGGGCGAAGGAAGCATGCAGTGCGGTGCGCTTGGATAGGGAATACACCACCCCGACGGCGGCCTGGTCCGCATCCTGGTTGGGCGGGCTGCGGTCATCCTTGTGGATGAAAGATGCCATATAGGTGAACCGTCCGCTGGTGTAAGACAGGCCGGCCAGCGTATCGTGGCTGTACAGCGAAGGAGTGGTCAGCGTCAAGGCGCCATAAGGGTTGGCCGGGTCCCACGGCGAGCTGCCGAGGCCGCGGTTGATGCCGTAGGCCGCAAATACGGTGGCCGCGCCAAAGTTCAGGTTGGCCGCCACCAGCGTATTGCGCGCGGAAAGATCGACCGGCTGCGTGGTGCCCACGGCCTCGATCGGATTGCGCTTGCGCTGGTGGGCAATGCGGACGTTGAACATGCCGTTGGCAAAGCCCAGCGTCGCGCCATACGCCCGGTTGCGCGAGGTACTGAATTCCGATTCGCCGAAACTGTAGATGGCGCTGGCACTCCATTGATGACCGGACGGAGTGCGGTATTTGATCGCGTTGTCGTAGCGCCTGGTAGTAAAGCCCATCAGGTTGGTAGCGGTACCGGCGAGACCGCCGTGGAAAGGATCGGCTACCTCGGCCAACGTCTCGTATTGCAGGTTGTACTGGCGCCCGAGGGTCAGCATGCCCCAGGGGCCATCGAGCCCGACCCAGGCCTGGCGGCCCAGCAGCCGCCCTTCCTCCGAGCGGCCAGTATCGTTCTCCACGCCGCCTTCCAGGGTGAAGACGGCCGCATTGCCGCTGCTGCCCAATGGCTCACGTCCGCTGATGCCGATGCGCGAGCCCTCCGATATACCCGCAGAAACCTTGCTGTTCGCGCAGTCCTGCTTGCAGCCGCGCTCGAGCACGACGCCGGCATCAATGACGCCATAAGGCTGGACGCCTTGGCCCGCCGGCGGCTCCCTGGTCTGCGCCAGCGCCAATGCGGGCATTGTGAGCAGGATGGCAAGAGCTTTCATGCTTGTCAGCTTAGGGTAAGCACTGTCATGCATTCTGTGCGCACACAAACAAAACTATTTGGAGACACAGCATGTCCAGCAAGCGTTGCAGCGCCGCCGACGCCATCCGCCTCGTGCGTGATGGCGACATGATCATTGTTCCCACCGGCGCTGGCGAGCCGCCTGCCCTGTTGACGGAACTGTCCGCACAGCGCCGGAATTTCAAAGGCGTGCAGGTGGCGCAAATCCTGGCCATGCGCAAATACGATTACTTCGACCAGGAAACGGCGCACCACGTGCGGCATTGCGCGCTCTTCTTCGGGGGTGCCTCGCGGCCTGCGGGACAGGCAGGCTGGGCAGATTTCATCCCGGCCTATTTCTCCGAGATCCCCGCCTTGATCGAACATGGACAGATGCCCGCCGACGTGGTGTTTGCGCTGGCTTCCGAGATGGACCAGCACGGCAATTTCTCGCTCAGCCTGGGCGCCGACTACACCATGGCCGCGCTGAAGAAAGCACGCGTGATCGTGCTGGAATCCAACCCCAACGTGCCATTTGCGCATGGCCAATGCCATATCCATATTTCGCAGGTGACGGCAGTGGTGGAAAGCAATGAGCCGGTGATTGAAGTCGGCTTGCCGAAAATCGGCCCGGTACAGGAAGCCATCGCCGCCCACGTGGCGCCAATGATCGAAGATGGTTCGACCTTGCAGATCGGCTATGGCGGCATTCCGGATGCGGTAGTGATGCAACTCACGAGCAAGCAGGACCTGGGCATCCATACGGAAATGATTGGCGATGGCATCCTCAAGCTGGTGGAGTGCGGCGCCGTGACTAATCGCCGCAAGACCTTCATGCCGGGCCGCATGGTGGCGACCTTTGCGCTGGGTTCGCGCAAGCTGTACGACTTCATGCACCACAACTCGATGCTGGAAATGCATCCGGTCAGCTTTACCAACGATCCGTATATCGCCGGGCAGAACGACAAGCTGGTGTCGATCAATGCCAGCCTGCAGATCGACCTGCTGGGACAATGCGGATCGGAAAGCCTGGCCCACCTGCCCTACTCCGGTACCGGCGGCCAGGCAGACTTCGTGCGCGCGGCCAATCGTTCACGCGGCGGCAAATCGTTCATCGTGCTGCCATCGACGGCCAGGGAAGGCAGCATCTCGCGCATCGTGCCCACGCTTTGCGCCGGCACACATGTGACCACCAGCAAGAATGACATCAACTACGTGGTCACCGAATATGGCGTGGCGCAACTGCGCGGCAAGTCGGCCAAGCAGCGCGCCGAGGCGCTAATTTCCATCGCGCATCCAGATTTTCGTGGCGAATTGCGGCGTGAGGCGGCCCGGCTGAACTACAGCTAACTATGTTCGGCAGCGAACATTCAACCGTTCGCTGCTGTCTTAGACTGGCCTTCGGAGGTGATACATGAAGGCAAGTCGTTGGCTGGCTTTTATCCTCGCGGGCTGGACGCTGCTGGCCTGCGCTTCTTTGCCCGAGGTCGACGCGGACCGGGCCAAAGCGCGTGCCAGCGCGGTGCCGGAAGTCGTTAGCGCCAAAGGTAAATTGCCGCGACAGACCACCGAGCAGTTGCTGAAAAAACGCTGGGCGAAATCCACGCTGGACCTCAAAGGCCAGGCGGCGCTGGAAGAAGCTGCCACTGGCGTGCCGCTGATTGCCGGCAACAAGGTGCAACTGCTGTTCGACGGTCCGCAGACCATGACCGAGATGATGAAGGCCATCGCGGCGGCCAAGGACCACATCAATTTCGAAACCTATATCTTCGACCAGGATGAACTGGGCATGAAGTTCGCCGAACTGCTGATCCAGAAGCAGCGCGAAGGCGTGGTGGTCAACGTGATTTACGACAGCGTCGGCACCATCGGCGTGCCGCAGGAATTCTTCGACCATATGAAGGCTGGCGGCGTGAAGCTGCTGGCCTTTAACCCGATCAATCCGGCCAAGGCGCGCGGCAACGGATGGAAGCTGAACAACCGGGACCACCGCAAGATGCTGATCGTGGATGGCAAGGTGGGGTTTGCCGGCGGGATCAATATCAGCGACACCTATTCCAAGAGCTCGCCATTCCGCGGAGGCTTGGGCGGCAACGGCAAGCCGGGCGGCGGCGGCTCGGGGATTGGCTCGGGCGCCGGTTCCGGCATCGGTTCAGGCATCGGCTCCGGTGTCGGCTCTGGTGGGGGGCATCAGCCACTGACCGAAGACGATGTGGGCTGGCGCGATACCCACGTCCGCATCGAAGGTCCGGCAGTACAGGCGATGCAGTGGCTGTTTGTGCAGGCGTGGATCGAGCAGGATGCGGACGATCTGCGCGACGCCAAGTACTTCCTGCAGGTTCCGCCTGTGGGCGACAAAGTGGTGCGGGTATTGGGGTCGCGGCCCGAAGGCCGGTTTGAAATCTACAAGGCGATGCTGCTGGCGATGCAGGAGGCAAAGAAGTCGATCCACATTACTTGCGCCTACTTTGTGCCGGATGCCCAGACCATGGAGGCGCTGACCGATGCAGCGCGGCGCGGCGTGGAAGTGCAGCTGGTACTGCCAAGCGTGTCGGATAGCGGGCTGGTATTCCATGCCGGCCGGGCGTTCTACCAACCCCTGCTGGAGGCGGGCGTCAAGATCTACGAACTCAAGCTGTCCGTACTGCACGCCAAGACGGTAGTGATTGATGGCGTGTGGTCCACTGTCGGCTCGACCAACCTCGACCGCCGCAGCTTCCTTCACAACAGCGAAATGAACGTGATCGTGATGGGCGATGTATTCGGGCTCGAAATGGAGAAAGCATTCAAGGAAGACCTGCACAACTCCAGGGAAATCACCCTGATGGAATGGAACAAGCGCCCTCTTTCCAACCGCGTGAAGGAATGGCTTGCTCGCGTGTGGGACTACTGGCTCTGATCGCAAACCGCCCAACTCGCTTGACAAGCCTTCACCTGGTGATGACCATGCAGGTATCCCCACGCGCGTAACCAGGCTGGAGGTGATGGTGGAAGAAGTAATTCTGCGGCTCGACAAACTCGATCTCAAAGTTGACAAGCTGGCCTCGTTGCCCTGCTTGCCAAAGTAATTGGTGTGCTTTAAGCAGCTGGGCGCCAGATGTCGCCCTCACGGCAGAAGATATCGGTAGTGGCCAAGGTGAAACCGCTGCCTTCTATCCAGCTATAACGCTCAACCTGAATTTCGTCGTGCTGCACGCGCAGCACATTGAATGAATTCGTTTCTCCTCGACTACGGGTAGAGGTGGCGGTGCCGGCCTGGACCACCAGCGCCGCGTAGCCGTCGATCTCATAGCGCTCGGAGGTGTTGTGGCTGTGGCTGGTGTGCAGGTGTCCCGCCAGCAGCAGGTCTACACCGCAACGTGCGAACGCCTCCATCGCCATCGGTGCGCGGTCGACGATGTCATCGTTGTCCTTATGCGGCGGCAAGTCGAAGGGATGGTGGGTCACCACAACGCGCGTAACGCTACGTGGCAAACGGGCAAAGCGTTGGCGCAAATATTCGACCTGGCGGCGATTGACGCGCCCATCCTTGAAGGTCAGCGAGCGCGCCGTGTTCAGGCCCAGCACGGCAATTTCATCGTCGACGAACTCCGGCGCCAGGTCGCGCGTGATGTAGCGTCGATATTTGACCAGCGGCTGGAAGAAGCGCGCTGCCACGTTATACAAGGGAATGTCGTGATTGCCGGGCACCACGATCTGCGGCTTGGGCAAGGTATCCAGGTAATGCCTCGCCTGGCGGAATTGCGCACTGCGGGCACGCTGCGTGAGGTCGCCTGACACGACCACCGCATCCGGCCGCATATCGCCGATCAACTCGCGCAAGGGCGCCAGCAGCGCATTATCGACGCGGCCGAAATGCAGATCGGAAATATGGACCAAGGTTCGCATCAATTCTCCTGTGGACGCGGCACGATCACCGGCAAGGCGGCCGGCCGGATCCGGTAACGCAAAGGCGGCGCCATGACGGATACCTCGCCATCAGTCGCCACCCGCAGGCGCCGGTGGCGGGCTTCGATCACCATTTCGCCGGCCTGGAATACGTGGAACTCGCGCGATTGGCGCAACCGTCCAAACAGCGCCCGCAAGGCCAGTTTCAGCAAGCCAAATCGGGTCGGCCGCTGGGCCACATAGACGCTCAGCATGCCGCCATCGATACGCGCCCGCTCGCCGATATTGAAGCCTTGCATATGGTATTCATTATTACCGATGAAAACGAACGGCGTGCGCCGCGCATGGCCTTGCTCGCCAAGCGTCAGGCGCACACTGAGGAATGGATAACGCCGCAGCGCAGCAAGTGCCGCCCAGCCGAACGCTGTCCACTTGCCGCGTCCAAGCCGGCGCTGCTGCCGCTGGCGGTCGCGCACGATGTCCGGGTACAGGCCAAGGCTGGAATTGTTCAGGAAGATGCGGCCGTTGACCTCCCCTACGTCGACCTGCGCCACATGGCCGGCAGCCAGCGTGGCGATCGCAGCATCCAGTTGCGCCGGGATGCGCAGGTCGCGTGCAAAATGGTTGAGCGTTCCCATGGGCAGTACTCCGAACACGGCGCCGCTATCCAGGACGACCGAAGCGACGGCATTGACGGTGCCGTCACCGCCACCTGCCACAACGATCCCGGCGCCGGCAGCAAGGGCCGAGCGTGCGGCCTCCATCAAATGATTGACGTCGGCGGCAAGCGTGATGTCCGCCTCCAGGCCATGGCTGGCGAAGCGCGCGGCCAGAGACTCACGCCATGACAGGCCGTACCCCAGGCCGGCACCGGCGTTGATAATAACGGCCATGTGGCTCACGGGCGCTCCCGGTGGCGCCGCAGGCTGGATACCGCCGTCACGCAGATGGCCAGCCAGCCAAGCCCTTCCGCCACAGCCGCCAGCACGTCCGTCAGGTAATGCACGCCAAGGTAGATGCGGCTGAAGGCAACCAGTGCCACCATCAGCACCGCAATGGCGACCACGGCAGCGTGCTGGGCGCCGCCGCGGGCGCGCGTCCATAAATAGCTGGCCAATACGCCGTAGAACACAGTCGCGGCCAGCGCATGGCCGCTGGGGAAGCTATATGTCGGCAGAGTCAGCAGCGGCGCATCAAAGCTGGGCCGCATACGCTGGTAGCTATGCTTGAGCAGCACATTCAACACCATGCCCGGCGGCACCGAGAGCAGCAGGGTCAGCAGCCAGTAATGCGCCTGCCGGCGCCAGAGATGCCAGGCAAACAGCAGCGTCAGGAAGGCGATGCCGGCCACGCTATGCAGGTGGCTCACCGCCAGCATCAGTGTTGTCCACGGTTCGCGAGCGCGGGCGTGCAGCCATTGCGAGACGCTGATATCAAGGGCGGCCAGGCGGGCGCCAGGCCCTACCGCAGCCCCGGCAATGGCGTCGAACACAGCCACGGCCACGATCAGCAGGGCCAGCCCGGCTACAAGGTGTAAAGGAAGGCGGATCGTATCTCTCATACAACGCTTAACAAAAAAACCTGATTTTTCATCCAGTACTGTTGATTCATACAGTATTTGTGTTATTCTAATCACTCGTTAAACACACATCACAGCAAAAGGAATTCGTCATGACCACTATGCACAGCACCTTCGGCTCCCGCTTTGGCCTGGAATATGCCCCTATGTCTTTCCTGGTTCGCTTCGGCAAACGCGAAGTGCTGGTGTGCCGCGACTTCCGCAAGCGCTTCTACGCTGTGAACCCGATCATCGAGTGCGACACCGGCGTTCAGCCTGGCCACCTGGAAGTTCTGCTGTTCAGCCGCTGGCTGCTGATCTTCTCCAAGGCCCACTAAGCTTGAGTCTCGCATAGCTGTTCATACTGAGCGCGCAAATAGTCGCGCAAACGAATCACGACGGGCGTGACCTGCGAGCGATGCATGCAAACCAGCTGTAATGGCACCTCTTCACCCATTACATCTGGTAGCAGCAAGCGCAAGCGACCGGCTTTGAGGTCGGCGGTCACGTCCAGCCGTGATTTGTAGGCAATCCCCAATCCCGCTACCGCCCAGCGGCGCACCAGGTCGGCATCATCGCTGCTGCGATTGCCCCTGACCTGCACCACCTTGCCCTGGGCGGGGAAGGCCCAGCGGTCATACAACACATCGTCCAAAGCAAAGCGCAAGCAGTTGTGGCGGGCCAGCTCGTCCAGGTTGGCAGGAGCGCCGTGCCGGCTGATGTATTCCGGCGAGGCGACCAGTGCCCGCCGGTTGGCCGGCGCAATGGGCATGGCCACCAGGCTGGAATCATCGAGCTTGCCGTAACGCAGGGCCAGGTCCACTGGCTGGCGGTACATGTCAGCGACCCGGTCGCTGACGAATAGCTGCAGGCTGATGGCCGGGTACTCTGCCTGGAAAGCGTCCAGCCACGGCAGCAAGACATTGCGGCCCACATCCGAAGGCATCGAAATTTTCAGCAAGCCTGCGAGCTCCTGTTGCCCCTGCCTGATCGCTTCGTGCCCTTCGCGCAACTGGCGCACCGCTTCGCGCGCATGGCGCAGGTAATGCTCGCCTTCCGCCGTCAGGCGCAGCGAACGCGTGGTGCGGGCAAACAGGCGCAACTGTAGCTCGTCTTCCAGGCGCTTCAAGGCAGCACTGGCCAGGGCCGGCGATATGTCCAGTGAGCGCGCGGCCGCCGACAGGCTGCCGTGGTCTGCCGTGTTGACGAAGACTTCGATGTCGTCCAGGCGCAGCATTTTCGCCATTCCTTTGAAAGTGTTTCCATAATTTTAGTCTTTTTCATGAAGGCGTGATGATCGAAGATACCGACATCGCCACTTTTTACGAAAGACGTAATCATGAAAGCTGTTGCCTACCGCGCTTCCCTGCCGATCGACCATGCCAATGCACTGATCGACGTCGAATTGCCGGCACCGATTGCCGCCGGCCGCGACCTGCTGGTCGAGATCAAGGCGGTTTCCGTCAACCCGGTCGATACCAAGATCCGCCGCAATGTCGCTCCTGCCGAAGGCGAGGCCAAGGTCCTGGGCTGGGATGCCACAGGCATCGTACGCGCAGTCGGCCCCGACGCCAGCCTGTTCAAGCCCGGCGACGAAGTCTGGTATGCGGGTGCGCTTGGCCGCTCGGGCACCAATGCCGAATTGCACCTGGTTGACGAACGCATTGTCGGGCACAAGCCTACAAGGCTCAGTTTCGCCGAAGCGGCCGCCCTGCCCCTGACCGCTATCACCGCTTGGGAACTGCTGTTTGACCGCCTGGGCGCAAGCCGCGACAAGGCAGTCGAGGCCGGCAAATCCCTGCTGGTGACCGGCGCAGCGGGCGGCGTCGGCTCCATCCTGGTCCAGCTGGCGCGCCAGTTGACGGGACTGACCGTGATCGGCACGGCATCCCGCCCCGAAACCGCGGAATGGGTCAAAGCGCTGGGCGCCCACCACGTGATCGACCACAGCAAGCCACTGGATGAAGAAATCCGCCGCCTTGGCCTGCCGCCCGTCAATTACATCGCCAGCCTGAACGAGAGTGAACACCACTTCGCCGCCCTGGCCGAACTGGTGGCGCCGCAAGGAAAACTCGCCCTGATCGACGACCCGGCGCAGATCGACGTGCGCCTGCTGAAACGCAAGAGCGTGTCGCTGCACTGGGAATTCATGTTCACGCGCTCCATGTTCGAGACCGAAGACATGGCGCAACAGCACGCGCTGCTGAACGACGTCTCGCGCCTGGTGGATAGCGGGGTGCTGAAAACCACGGTGGGTGAACGCTTCGGCGCTATCAATGCGGCAAACCTGAAACGCGCGCACGCCCTGCTCGAAAGCAATCGCGCACGCGGCAAGATTGTGCTGGAAGGGTTCTAAGCTTCGGCGGCAGCGCGCGCAGCATGTGCTGCCGCGCTTGCCTCTCCCGCCTGTTCGATCGCATGCTGCTGCTGGCGCATCGCCAGCGCGCGGCGGTCGTGCGCATCGACCAGGTCGATCAGCGACTGCGAAAGGCGGCATGCTTCCTTGACGGTTGCATCAAAGCGATCGCGGCCACGCTGCAACATGGCCGACTCATAACCGACGGCGCTAAACATCTCGCAGATTTCCACGCACAGGTCGCGCAGGTTGCGCATGGAATCGCAGGCGCCTTCAATGTCGGCGCGCATCTTGCGATCAAGGTCGATAAACTCCGTACGGGCACACTCATGGGACGATAACTCCGACACGGTGCCCTGCCAGCGCTGGATGCGGCGGCTGATGCGGCTGATGTTGGCATTTTTCTCGCGCAGGATCAGCGCATACTGGCAGGCCAGCAGGGCCATCGGCAAGCAGGCCAGGAACGCAGGCAGGCCGGCGCGCCGCAAGCTGGTTTCCATTTTCTTGCAGCGGCGCAGGATTGCACCGATATTGCTGCCAAGGGATTGGTTGCGCATGGCCATCCTCCCGACGATCCGCCGTGCAAAGGCATGGCGCGACAAGCCAAGTATAGGCAGCGCTGGGCCCGAGCGAGCACGCCCCGGATTGATGCAGATTAAAAGAGCGGCAATTAAGCGCCGTTGAGCCAGATTTGTTCGTGGGCCCGCTCGCGCCGGCGGCGTTCGGCTGGAGAATCGAAGTCGCGCAGGTACTGGACGTGCTTGCGCTCCAGCGCCAGCATCTCGCGCTCGATCGCATCGACCTCTGCGCGGTCGGAGGAATGGTTCATGTAGTTGGCGCGTTCGCGCTGGATACGCTCCTGCTCATCCTGGATGGCTTGCAAGCGCCCTTCACAACGCTGCACGGTGCGGCGCAGCTTTTCAGGCGTCAGGCCCTGGTCGCGCAAGTCGGTTTGCACTGCAAGGTCGCTCCGCACAGCGTTGGTCCGTTTCTGCAGTTCGGCGATTTCCTCATTGACTTCGTCGATAGCTTTGGCGTCCTTGGCCGCATAGGCATTGCGGCGGCGTTCGCCCAGCAAGGCCATTTCCGCTTCCAGCACTTCGTATTCATCGCGGAAGGGACGTTCGAAATTACCTAACTGGGTACGGCAGGATTCGAGCTGCTTTTCCAGCGCCACTACTTCCAGCTGCAGTTTGGCGACCGGCATGTCGAAGCGGCGCTGTGCGCGCTCCTCCATCGCCTTGTTGGCTGCCAGCAGGCGCGCCTCGTAGCGCACGGTCGAAAACTTCTTGCGTGCCTCTTCCTCATGGGCGGCACGCAGCCTACGCTCGTAAGCGCGGTAGGCCGCGGGCATGCGCAGCTTGCGATACCAGTTACGAATCCAATTCCACATAGGCAGGAATATAGCCTAGGCTGCGCCTTGTGTCATGTCTGCCAGCGCCGGCGCCAGCAAGGATGCGACAGGAATGGCGTTACTGCTGTGCGGTACGGTGTCGCAGCTCGCAGTGCGCGCGACACCCGCGGCTTGCAGGTCTTCAAAAGCGCTGCCGGCGAACAGGGGATGGACCGCCACGCACACCGGCGGCGGCAGGCCGGCCCGGAGCACATGGCCAGCGGCGGCGATCATGGTGCGGGCGGTGGAGGCGATATCGTCAACGATGACGGGGGTATGGTGCAGCCAGCGCTCGGTGTCCGGCACCGAGACTTCCACGTCGTGGTCGCCGCGGCGCACTTTTTCCAGCACGATGCAGGGGCTGCCGGCGCCGCGCGCCACCTCGGACGCCCATTGCTCGCTTTCGGAATCCGGCCCGATCACCAGCGGCTGCGGCACATTGGCCGCAATCCACTGCGAAATGGCCGGAGCGGCACGCACTACGCGCGTCGGGATGGTATAGATTTCCGCCAGGTCGTGATGGCGATGCAGATGGGGATCGATGGTCACCATCCAGTGGAATACGCCCGACACCAGGCGTGCAAAGTGGGCGGAAGTGATCCCTTCGCCCGGATTGAAGATGGCGTCGTGCCGCATATAAGCCAGGTAAGGCGCAACCAGGCCCACCCTGGCCGCGCCCAGGTCGCGGGCGATGCTGGCGGCAAAGTACATGGGCATGAAACGGTCATCCGGCCGGTCCAGGGTGCAGACCAGGACCACCTGGCGCCCCTTTACCTCCGAGTGATAGCGCACGTAGGATTCGCCGTCCGGGAAGCGCCGCACCTGCAAACTCCCCTGCTCCCACCCCAACAATGCCGACAGTTGCGCTGTCATTGCCTCATTGCCGGGCAGTGCAAACAGGATAGGCGTCATGGCGATTCCCCTCTAAGTAGTGACTTTTATTCTAGCCCCCAGGCCGCGATTTGTGCAATTCATGCATCATTTTTGACAACTCGTCGCAATCTGCCGGTAGCTAACGGTGGCAGCCGCCACAATCGCCACCGTTATCAAACTGGAGACATTCATGCCCTTGACTCGTTACACCCTGCCTGTGCTGGCAATCGCGCTGGCAAGCGCCCAGGCCCAGGCCGAGGCCGTGCTGCAAAACTTTGCAGGCCATAAGATCGAAGTCCTGAAAATCGCCAAGCCAGGTGCGCCGTCCACCGTGGTCTTCGAAAACGGTTCGCGCATCACCCTTGATAAATGGGACAAGGTGATTGCGGAAGTGGCCAAGGAATCGACGGTGTTTGCCTATAACCGCCCCGGCTACGGCAAGAGCGACAAGCCATCCACGCCGCGCGATGGCAAGACCGTGGTCGAGGAATTGCGCCAGCTGCTGCGCCAGCAAGGCTTGCAGCCGCCCTATACCCTGGTCGGTCATTCCCTCGGCGGCCTGTACATGCAGATGTATGCGCGCGCCTATCCGCAGGAAGTCCAGGGGGTGGTGCTGGTCGACTCGATCTACCCCGGCATTATCAAGAAACCGGAAGAATTCCCGTTCATGACGCGCGTGGCCAAGTACGTGTTCCTGAATTCGGCGATGGAAGCGGAAGTCGACCAGATCAACAGTACCGGCCAGTCCATGTTGGCGATGCCGTGGAATGACGACATCCCGGTCGTGCGCCTGTTTAACGTGCCCAAATCGGCCGGCGCCGTGGCGGTCGACCTGGGCACCGTCAACGACGACGAGCAGACCCGCAACATGGTCAAGAACATGTACCCGAAAGCCTGCAAGGTGATCGTGGATTCCGATCACCAGATGCAGCAGGCCAATCCCGAAGTCGTGGTCAACGCCATTCGCGACGTGATCGGCGCCCACGACGGCAAGCGTCAGCCAGCCTTGCGTTGCAGCTGATCTGGCTCGGTAGCGGTACGCGCTTCTTCATGATGGAAAGGCGCGTACCAGGTAACAATGAATGAAGGCACGGTCGCCGTCATCACCAGCCAGAAGTAATTGATGTAGCCCAGTGCTTCCTGCAGGTGGCCGCTGACCATGCCGGTCAACATGCCGCACATCCCCATCAAGCCGGTGCCGAAGGCGTAATGGGTCGTGGTGTATTTGCCGGGCGCCAGTTGCTGCATCAGGTAGATCATGAAGCCCACCGAGCCGAAACCGAAGGAGAATTTCTCGACAACGACACCGGCGCCAATCACCCACAGGTTGGACGGCTGGTAGATCGCCATCAGCAGGAAGGTGGCAATCGGGATGTTCAGCACGCAGCACAGCGTGAACAGCACCGGTTTCAGGCCGCGCTTTGCGACGTACCAGCCGCCAATCAACGAGCCGGCCAACACGGCCAGCAGGCCGTATGTGCCGTAGACGATGCCCAGCAACTCATTCGACATGCCCAGGCCGCCCTTGCCGACCGGATCGACCATGAAGAAGGGACCGATCTTTTCCAGCAAGCCGATCGAGACGCGGTACAGCAGCGCAAAGGCTACCATCATCCACACGCCGCGCTTTTCGAAGAAGGTCTTGAAAGCGTCGCGCAGGATGAAGGCGGCCTGGCCCAGGCTTTCCGGAGTATCGGCGGCACGGGCGCCGTCCGGCATGGCGCGCCAGTGCCATGCCGTAATTGCCAGCAACAGGATCGCCACGGCCACGAAGACGATGCGCCAGGCACCCAGCCAGTCCATGCCGTAGTCCGAATGCAGGCGGCCGCTCAGGTAGACCAGCACGCCGGAAGCCACCACCGGGCCGATATTCCAGCTCAAGCTTTGCACGCCGCAGTAGAGCGACTGGCTGCGCGAACTTAAAGAAGTGACGTACACGCCATCGCTGGCAATGTCCATGGTGGCGCCGATGAAGGACATGATCCAGAACAGCACCATCATCAGGGCCATCGAACCCGGCATGCCCATCACCAGGGCTACTGCGCCGAAGCCCAGGCCAAGCAGCAGCTGGGTAACCAGCACGAAGAACTTCTTGGTGCGGTACATTTCCACCACCGGCGCGAACAGCGGCTTGATGGTGTAGGCCAGGATCAGCATGCTCGAATACTGCGCGGCACGGCCGTTGTCCATGCCCAGGTTCTTGAACATGATGGACGTGACGCTGGTCAGCATCATGTACCCCATCGCCATCGCGAAGTAGCCGGTGGGGACCCACTGCAGGGGCGAGCGGTTCATGAACGCTGCACCTTGATGAACTCACGGTACCAGTGCGCGCTGTCTTTCAGCGTGCGCTTCTGCGTGGCGTAGTCAACGTGGACGATGCCGAAGCGCTTGGCGTAGCCGGAATCCCATTCGAAGTTATCCAGCAAGCTCCACATGAAGTAGCCTTGCACGTCGACGCCCTGCTCCATCGCGCTGGCCATCGCATCGAAGTGGCGCGAGATGAAGGAGATGCGTTCCTCGTCGTGTTCCGGCGTGCTGCTGGCCATCCCGTTTTCGGTAATGTAGATCGGCGGCAGGTCGTACTCGCCTTTGAGCTTGAGCAGCAGCTCGGTCAGCCCCTGCGGATAGATTTCCCAGCCCATGTCGGTGCGACCGTTTTCCAGCGGCGGCGTGCGCGGCGGGTCTTCGGCGCTGCAGAAGGCGCGGAAGTAGTAGTTCACGCCGAGGAAATCGATCGGCTGGTGGATCACGGCCATGTCGCCAGGCTCCACGTGCGGCGCGTTGGCGCCATGCTTGCGCAGGGCCAGCTCGGGATAGCGTCCTTTGAAAATTGGGTCCATGAACCATTGTACCGAACGCGCGTACTCGAACTCGGCCAATTCACGGTCGGCGTCGCTGTCGGTGGCCGGATCGGCGGTCCACTGGTTCAGCACAATGCCCAGCTTTGCTTTGGAGCCGACGGCGCGCATGGCGCTCATGGCAAGGCCGTGGGACAGCAACAAGTGGTGCGAGACTTGCACCGCGGCGGCGGCATCGCGCACGCCGGGAGCGAACTGGCCGTTGCCGTAGCCGAGGTTGGCGGTGCACCAGGGTTCATTATGGGTGGCGATGCTGGCCACGCGGTCGCCGAAGCGGCGCGCTACTTCGGCGGCGTATTCGGCAAAATATTGGCAAGTGGAGCGATTCAGCCAGCCGCCCTCTTCCTGCAAGGCTTGCGGCAAGTCCCAGTGGTACAGCGTAACGTAGGCTTGTTTGCCCTTTTCGTGCAGGGCCGTGATCAGATTGTCGTAGAAGGCGAAGCCGGCTTCGTTCCAGGCACCTTTGCCGTCGGGCTGCACGCGCGACCAGGCGATGGAAAAGCGGTAGGCGTCGACGCCGAGGGAATCGATGATGTCGACGTCCTCGCGGTAGCGATGGTAGTGGTCGCAGGCGACGCTGCCGTCGCTGCCATCCTTGATCTTGCCGGGAGTGCTGCAGAATACGTCCCAGATAGAGAGGCCTTTGCCGTCCTCCTGGTTCGCACCTTCGATCTGGAAGGCGCTGGTGGCTACGCCCCAGAGAAATTCGGGCGGCAGGCGTTTATCTTTCATTTCTTGATTCACAGGTTAAGGCTTAGGGATGGCCTGCCCCGGGGGACGAGGCAGGCCGCGTTGCAACGGGCTTAGAAGTCGATGCCCGCATTCACACCGATGGTGCGTGGAGGCAGGTACTGCGCCACCCACACATTGGCGCCGTTCATGGCGCTGGTCTTGATGCGCTTGTCGCCGACGTTACGCACGAAGGCGTCCACCCAGAACTGCTTCGGTCCCTGGTAGCGCAGGCCGAGGTCGAACTTGGTGTAGGCAGCTTGCTGGTCTTCCGCACCCAGGTTGAAGATCGACAGTTCGGACTTGGTCTCGTAGTGGGCCGAAACGCGCGGGACCAGGGTGTCGCCATTCGCCAGGCGGAAGGTGTGCTGGTAGTTCAGGTGAGCCGAGAACTTTGGAGCGTGCGGCATGATGTTGCCGGTCACGTTCAGGCAGTTCGAGTTCAGGTCTGGGCAGAACGGCAGCGCATAGTCGTTGGAACCGGCAATCAGGAAACCCAGTTTGGTGTGGGTGTAAGCCAGGGCCAGCGCCAGCTTGTCATCGGGCGACAGCTTGGCCTGGATTTCCGATTCGAAGCCCCAGACCTTGGCGCCGTCCACATTGCTGGTGACGAAGGTGTGCGAGCCGTCCGGATTGGTGACCGGGGAGCTGAACTGGAAGTCCTTGAAGTTCTCGTAGTACAGCGCATTGTTGATGCGCAGCGCGCCGCCCAGGAAGGAGCTCTTGCTGCCGATCTCGTAGTTGGTCAGGGTCTCGGGGTCGTAGGTACGGCCGCCGTCCTGCAGGCCGCCCGCCTTGTAGCCGGTGGCTACGCTGGCGTACAGCATGTGGTTCTTGTCGACGTCGTAGCTCAGGCGTGCCAGGCCGGTGGTCTTGCTGCCTTTGTAGCGGCCATCATTGGACGGCACGCTCGGGTTGTAGCCCTGGCCCGGCTTGGTCGGGTCGATGCTCGGGCTCAGCGGAACTTGGGGCACGGTGGCGTCGTAATTCCAGGTATAGCCGTTGCCCCCTTCGTTGGTGCGCTTGTCCGAGGTGTAGCGCAGGCCGCCGGTCAGGTGCATGCTGCCGACGTTCCAGGTGGCCTGGCCGAAGACTGCGCGCGAATCCACGGTTTCTTTCGGCTGGATGAAGGAGCCTTGCCACGCTACGCTGCCCTGCTGGGTGCCGTGCATGATCGGGATGTCGAAGCGAATGCCGTTGTCTTCCGCCGCGTAATAGGCGCCCAGTTGCCAGTCCACTTCCTTCTGGCCAACCGACTGCAATTGCAGCTCGTGGCTGTTGCTGCTGTACTTGGACCAGACGGTGTTATTGGCCTGGTAGTCGCCGCCGGTGGTGAAGCTGGTTGGCAGCACGCGGCCGCCGTCCTGGTCATAAGTCGACGAGCCGGAGAACTTGGAATGGCCGGCGATGTAGGTCAGCGACATATCCGGGCTCACCGCATATTCCAGGCGGCTGCGGAAGGTGTTCACATTACGGTGCAGGAACGGCGCGGTGTCGATCAGGGCCGACCATTCGTCCTGGCCTGCGCGCGGGGTCTGCATCAGGTTCATGTTCGGTGTGCCGCGGTCCTGGAAGCGCTCGTAGGAGATATTCCACTTCAGGCGATCGGTCGGCTGGTACAGCCAGCTCACGCGCACGCCGCTCTGGTTTTGCGCGTTATAGCGCGGGCCGTTGACGACGTACTGGTTCGGGTTGATCGGCTGGAACTTGGCTGGATCACCGCCGCCCGCCAGGTAGGCCGCCTGCTGGTCGGCCAGGGAAATGTTCGGGAAGGTCTGGTACTTCACGTAGCCGTCATGCTGTTCGTGGATCACGGCCACACGCAGGGCGGAGTTGTCGCCGGTCGGCACGTTCAGGGCCGCACGGGCGCCGAGGCGGGCGTAATCGCCGATGCCGCCGGATACGCTGCCCGAGAATTCCTTCAGCTTGGGCTTGACGGTCTGCATATTGACCGCACCGACGGTGGAGTTGCGGCCCCACAGCGTGCCTTGCGGGCCGCGCAGCACTTCAATCGCCTCCACGTCGAACAGCAGCGCGGTAGCGCCTTCCGGACGCGGCGAGTAGATACCGTCCACGAAGAAGGCCACTTCAGGATCGGCGTATTCGGTCTTGGCGGAGTCGTTACCGATACCGCGCATGGTCATCGTGATGACGCCGTGGTCGCCCTGGCCGGTGGCCTGGAAGCTCGGCACCAGGTTGGTCACGTCCTGGATGGTTTGCACGTGTGCGTCTTCAAGTGCCGCTGCATCCAGGGCGGTGACGGCCACTGGGGTCTTTTGCAGGGAGGTGGTGCGCTTGGTCGCCGTGATCAGCACTTCTGGCACGACGGCGGATTCGGTGTTGGCCGCAGGGGCGGCTTGCTGCGCCGAGGCGCTGACGGACGAGACCAGGGCCAGCACCCCGACCTGGATTGCAGAAAACTTCATGTTGTCTCCGGTAGTTGTTGTGAAAACGATTTCTTATTTCTTGAAAACGTTTTCATGGTACATTTTCAAAAAATAAAAAGTCAACAAAAATTTTTAAGGAGACGACAAAAATGGTAACGATCCCAACCACGCGGATACTGATCGTTGGCGGCGGCAGCGCAGGCTGGCTGTGCGCCGCTTACCTGGCCAAAATGTTCGGCGACAGCAAGGAAATCACCCTGGTTGAAGCGCCCGAAATCGGCGCCATCGGCGTGGGCGAAGGCAGTTTCCCTTCCCTGCGCGCCACGCTCGCGGCGATCGGCATTCCGGAGGCGGAATTCATTCGCGAGTCGAGTGCCACCTTCAAGCAAGGCATCACCTTCCAGAACTGGCTGCGCGGTGAAGACCACTACTTCCATCCCTTCTCAATGCCGAGCCAGCGGCCGGGTTCTCCGGAGCTGCTGCCCTACTGGCTGCAAGGCATGGCCGGCAACAAGCCTTTTGCAGAAGCAGTCACCATGCAAAAGCGTGTGGTGGATGCGCAACGCGCACCGAAACGTCCCGGCGACAGCGATTACAACGGCCCGATGAACTACGCCTACCATTTCGACGCCGCGCGCTTCGCCGGCCTGCTGGCCAGGCATGCCCGCAAGCTCGGCGTGCGCCACATGCAGGACCATGTCGAAGGCGTGCAGCTCGACCTGGACGGCGCCATTGCCAGCATCGAAACCCGCGAACACGGCGCCCTTACGGCCGACCTGTACATCGACTGCTCCGGCTTCCGCGCCCTGCTGATCGGCGGCGCGCTTGGCTCACCGTTCCACAGCGTGAGCGACATCCTGTTGTGCGATACCGCGCTGGCCGTGCAAGTTCCGCACCCCGCGCCCGATACGCCGATCGCATCCGCCACCATCTCCACCGCACACGAAGCGGGATGGACCTGGGATATCGGCCTGCAGGAACGGCGCGGCATCGGCTACGTCTACTCCAGCCGCCACACCAGCGACGAACGCGCCGAACAAGTGCTGCGCGCCTACGCCGGCCCAGCCGCCGAAGGCCTGAACGTGCGGAAAATCCCCATGCGCGTAGGCTACCGCGAACAACACTGGATCAAGAACTGCGTGGCAATCGGCCTGGCCGGCGGCTTCCTCGAACCACTGGAGGCATCAGGCATCGGCCTGGTGGAAACCGCAGTGCATATGCTGGGGGCCCTGTTCCCGCACAACGGCGAGATGGCGCCGGTGGCGCGCCACTTCAACCAGTTCATGGGCGAGCGCTATTCCCGCATTGTCGACTTCATCAAGCTGCACTACTGCCTGAGCAAACGCCGCGAGCAATTCTGGATCGACAATTGCGACCCCGCCACCTGGACCGACAGCCTGCGCGACAAGCTCGCGATGTGGCGCTGCCGCCCACCGCAACGCATGGATTTCCTGACCGATTTCGAGATGTACCCGCCCACCAGCTGGCAATACGTCTTGTATGGAATGGACTTCCCGAAAGCGATGCCTCCCCTGCCAGGCCTTGACCCGCTGGCCGAAGCCGCGCGCCAGGAATTCGCCAATATCGCTGCAGTGTCAGCGCGTGCAGTCGCGGACCTGCCCGACCATCGCGCTTTCGTGGACCTGCTGTGCCGGCATGAAAACGCTTTCAGAAACGACTTTCATACCATTCGTGCAACAGTAATTCATTAAGTCCAATTACTGCCTTGTTCTATGGTACTCTCCGTTTGAAAAGCTTTTCATAATGAGAAACCCTTTGAACGACCACTCCACTGCCCCATCGCCCGCCACGCTGACCGACGTCGCCCGCCGCGCGGGCGTTTCCCCCAGCACCGTATCGCGCATTTTGAACGGCACCGCCAAGGTCGCCGACGACAAACGGCAAGCCGTGCTGGCCGCGATCAGCGAACTGAATTTCGCCCCCAACCAGATGGCGCAAAGCCTGAAGCACGGGCGCACGATGACGATCGGGATCGTGGTGCAGGATATCGCCTCGCCCTTCTTCGACGAAATCCTGCATGGTGTGGACGATGGGCTAAAAGGCACCGGCTACGCCTCCGTGATCGTCAGCGGCCACTGGAACGCCGACGAAGAAGCTGAGCGCATCCGCCTGCTGCTGGCGCGCAAAGTGGACGGCATCATCCTGCTGACCGGGCGCATGACCGATGCCGCGGTGCTGGGCTTCGCGGCCCAGCGCCCCATCGTTTCGCTGGGCCGAGTACTGCGCACCAACCGCGCCATCGGCTTTGCACTCGATAACGAACATGGCGCCTGGCTGGCCGTGCGGCACCTGATCGAAATGGGCCACCGCCGCATCGCCCACCTGGCAGGACCGGCCCAGAACCGCGACTCGGTCGAACGCCTGGCCGGCTACAAGCGCGCGCTGAAAGGGGCCGACATCGACTTCGATCCTTCGCTGGTGGTGGAAGGCGACTTGCAGGAAGCCGGCGGCCTGCTGGCCATGAACCGCCTGTTCGACGGGGGCCATCCTTTTACCGCAGTATTCGCAGTCAACGACCAGACGGCCTTTGGCGCGCGGCTTTTCCTGTACCGCAAAGGCATCCGGGTGCCGGACGACATCTCGCTGGTCGGCTTCGACGATTTGCCCGGCTCCTCCTACACCACCCCGCCGCTGACCACCATCCGCCAGCCGCTGTACGTGATCGGACAGACGGCCGTGCAATCGATGCTCGGCCTTATCAACGGCGAAGAAGTTGAAGGCACGATCCCGCCGGTGGAGCTGATAGTGCGTGAAACGACGCGGCGCATCCGCTAACTTCACCAGGTGGCCAAGGCTGCAGTCCCAAATTTTGCGAGAAATGCATGAAACGTGGCGTGATCGGCCGCGAGAATGTATAATCCTGCGCTCCGGAAGCGTGGCCGAGTGGTTGAAGGCAGCAGTCTTGAAAACTGCCGACGGTTAATCCCGTTCGTGAGTTCGAATCTCACCGCTTCCGCCAAATATTAGGCCCCACCATGACCGCATCCCGCCGCTACAACAAACGCCAACTCAAGAAAAAACACCTCGGTGAGTTCCAGGAACTCGGCTTCCTCGTGGAAGCACAGATTGTGGGCAAACTGACCTTGGCTGAACACAATGCGTTGATCCATCAATTCCTTGACGAAGCAATCGAACCAAACGGCCTCGCCTTTGGCGGCGGCTACAACGATGATTTCGGCGGCATTGTCGTTTCGAACAAAGCCTACGGCAAGGTTGAGGAACACCATCGCACCCTGGTCCAGGAATGGCTCGCGAAACAGAGCAAGCTGACCGACGTCAAAGTGGGCGAACTGCGCGACGCATGGTACGGCTGGGGCTGAACGACGAGCTCCGAATCAATGAAAAGGCAGCCAGGGCGGCTGCCTTTTTTATTTCGGGCAGATCATTGCAGAATTGCCAAAAATGCTATGCTTGCTTGCCAGCTTCGCTGGATCTTGATTCTTTGGAAAGGCCACCATGCATACCTGCTTGAAGATTTCGACACTTCCCCTCCTCCTGGTGCTGGCAAGCGCAGCAAACGTGCAGGCCGCTGCCACCCCAGACCGGCAATTCATCAAGATTCAACTGGACGCCGCCGCCAGTCCAGCAACCCAGGGCCGGCTGCTGGTGTTTGCAAGAGAGGCCAAGTCCGCCGAAGCGGACGCGCTGGAGAAGTCCAAACAAAAGTCCAATGCAGTCACGGTAGTGGATGCCGATCCCTTTGCGGCAACTGAAACCGCTGTCACGGCGCGGGAAGTCGGCCGCCTCCAGCCAGGAGAAAGCGTAGGCATTGACGGCGACGATATCGCTTTCCCGCATCCATACTCGCAACTGCCTCCTGGCGACTATTACGTCCAGGCGGTGCTGGATGTGGACCACAGCTACAACTACACCGGGCGTGGCGCGGGTGATTTGGTCAGCGATGTCGTCAAGCTGCACTTGCCCGCCAAGGAGACGCCTACGATCCGCCTGACCCGGACCCTGCCCGCAACCGACCCGTGGACGCGGGAATCCGCTTCCGCCGAGGTGCGTGCGGCGCTCGATGCTGCACGTCCGCACGCCCAGCCTATCGGGTTCACCAGCCCGGCCCTGAGCGCTTTCTGGGGCCGCCCTGTCAAGATGGATGGCTGGGTCCTGACCCCGCCCGGCTATGACGCGAAAGCGAAAGAGACCTACCCTACGGTTTATTTCACCCACGGCTTTGGCGGCAATGCCGCCTACCTGGTGCCGATCATGGCGGACATTTTTAAAGGCATGGCAAGCGGGAAAACGCCACCCATGATCTGGGTGCTGCTGGATGAATCAAGCCCCACCGGCACCCACGAATTCGCAGACTCCGTGAATAACGGTCCCTGGGGCCTGGCGCTGACGTCCGAGCTGATTCCTCAGCTTGAGTCAAACTACCGCATGGATGCCAACGCCAATGGGCGCCTCCTGAACGGCCACTCGTCTGGTGGCTGGGCGACGCTCTGGCTGCAGACGCGCTATCCAAAACTGTTCGGTGGAACCTGGTCCACCTCGCCCGACCCGTCGGACTTTCACGATTTCACCGGTGTAGACCTGTACGCACCGCAGGCCAACGTTTTCCGCAAAACCGATGGCAGCGCCTATCCGCTGGTGCGTGACCACGACAAGGTGCTGGGTACGTTCGAGCAGTTCGCCAAGCTGGAACGCGTGCTGGGCAGCTATGGCGGGCAGCTCGCTTCGATGGAATGGGTGTTCTCGCCGCGCGGCCATGCCGGAGCGCCGCAGCCGATGTTCGACCGCGACACGGGCAACGTCGATCCCGCCGTGGTCGCTTATTGGCGCGAGAATTTCGACATTGCCCACCGCATGAAGCGCGATTGGCCTCGGCTGAAAGCGGACCTGGATGGAAAAATCCACCTGATCGTGGGCACGGCCGACACCTTTTACCTGGACGGCTCCGCCCGTCGCCTGCAAGCGGTGATGGAGGGACTGAACGCGAAATCGGATTTCCGCTTCATTCCCGGCCGCACCCATTTTGATCTCTATAAAGAGGGAGACAACAAAATGGCCTTGCTGGATAAGATCAGTTGGGAGATGTATTCAATTGCGCGGCCAACGTCCCCATTGAAGCCCGCGGGTCAATAAGGACAAGGCCGCGCGCGCATCATCGCTTGATCGCGATTTCCTTTCCTTCATAGGCAATTTCCTTGTCGGCGTCGTCCAGTGTGGCGGCGCTCGACATGCCCGGCTTGATGAAATGGATCCTGAACTTCCGCATCGCCACCATCCCCGGATACTGCCCTTCCCTCTTGCCGATAGTGACGACACCCTTCTTGTCGTCGTAACGCAGCGGGATCCGGCTGTATTCCCCGCGCGTGTAGCCATTGCTCACGCCATCGTCTTCGTACAGCGAGAATTCGCCATCCGCTCCGGTGTAGATTTTCAGCGTGACCGGCGCATCTGGAAGCTGGTCCACGTACTGTTGCACCGGCACGGTCGGCACGATCGCGCCGGCCTTCACGAACAGCGGCATGCGCGATGCTGGCGCCGCGGCCTTGATGGTTGAACCGCCCTTGTGCGCAGCGCCGGTGTCGAAGTCGTACCAAGATGCGCCCTTGGGCAAGTAGACGTCGCGTTCGCGCGCACCGTAACTCGTCACCGGGGCGACCAGGAAGTCATGGCCAAACAGGTATTGGTCCTTGATGTCCTTTACGCGCTCGTCATGAGGAAAGTCCATCACCATGCCACGCATGATCGTGCCGGACTTGTGATAGGTGTCCGAGGCAGTGGCATAGATGTATGGCATCAGCCGGTAACGCAGCTTCAGGTACGACACCATGGAATCGCGCATTTCCGAGCCTTCCGGCGCGATATTGTAGATTTCGCGTTTGACCACTTCGCCGTGTGAACGGAATAGCGGCGAGAAAGCGCCGAACTGGAACCAGCGCAGGTTGAGCTCTTGCCACTCTTTCAGGTCGGCCGGGTCGATCTTGCCGCCGCCGGTGCCGCGATTTTCCTGCGCCGAGCCCACGTCCCCATACTGGTAGCGGTTTTCCTGGGCATAGCCGCCGATGTCGTGCGTCCAGTTCGGGATGCCTGACATCGACATGTTCACGCCCGATGCAATCTGGTCGTACAGGTTGTTCCAGCGGCTGGCCACGTCCCCGCTCCACACTGCGGTGGCGTTGCGCTGGATGCCGGCGAAGCCTGAACGCGACAGGATGAACTGGCGTTTGTCGGGCTGGTCGCGCTTCAAGCCTTCGTACATGCCTTGCGTATGCACCAGGCTATACGGATTGAAGGTGACTTCGCCCGGACCGTAAATGGTCGGGCCGATCAGTTTCTTGAAGTCGTCCGGACGGGTGTTGGACAGCACGTCAGGCTCGGTATTATCCATCCACCATGCGTCAAAGCCCAGGTCCACCAGCTTGTGCTTCATTTGACGATAGTAGATGTCGCGCGCCTCTTGCGCATACGGGCTGTAGTGGCTGTTCTTGTAGCCCGGGCCGACCCAGTCCAGCGCTCCGTCTTCCACGTTCTTGGTCCACATATGGCCCTTGGACGCGAACTCCTTGTAGTTGTCCGTGGTGTCGTAGAACTTGCCCCAGATGGAAATCATGATGCGCGCATGCTGGCGGTGCACCTCGTCCACCATGCCTTTCGGGTCGGGGAAGCGGGCCTTGTCGAAGTCGTGCGATCCCCAGCCATTTTCAGGCCAGTAGAACCAGTCCTGCACGATGTTATCCAGCGGCCAATGGCGCTTGCGGTACTCGTGCAGGGTGTCGAGCAGTTGCTGCTGCGTCTCGTAGCGCTGGCGCGATTGCCAGAAGCCGTAGGCCCACTTCGGCATCATCGGCGCCTGGCCGGTCAACTGGCGATAGCCGCCGATCACGGAGTCCATATTCGTGCCGCGTATCACGTAGTAGTCGATACCTTGCGCAATCTCTGAGGACAGCGTCAGCGAATGGCGCTCGAGATCCGGCATGGGGTCGCTGTGCGTCATCGCCACCATGCCGCCGGAGGGCTTCCATTCCAGCTTCAGCTTGACCGGCTTGTCCTTGGCGAATTTGAGCTCGAAGTTGTGGTACCACGGGTTCCAGCCTTGGCGCCACACGTCCATCACCTGCTTGCCGTCGATGGTCAAGGTGGCGTAGTCGGACGCGTAAAACTGCATCTTGTGCACGCCCGGCTTGTCGCTGGACAGCGTGCCCTCCCACACTACCTTGACATCTTTCAGGTTTTTTACCGGGCCGAGTTCTTTCGGCCAGTTCTCCGCCACGTCCTTCAGGTACTGGTAAGCGATATCAGGTTCCTGGCGGGTCAGCGCCAGCTTGCCATCCACGTAGTAGCGCGCGGTCAGCCCACCAGCCTTGCCTTCCGCATCGACCAGCTTCAGGTCGCGCTTCAACGGCCCGTAAGGACGCGGATTGCCGAAGCGCGAGATGGCGTTGTTGTCCCACAGGATGCCGTAGTTCTTGTCCGATACCACGAACGGCACGGAGGCGATCATATTGTGCTGAGCCAGCAGCACGTCTTCGCCGTTCAGGTTCATCTGGGCGTTCTGGTGCTGGCCCAGGCCGTAGAACGCGTCTTTCGTCCCGTAGTTGAAGCCCTGCTTGATTGCTACGAAAGGCTTGCCGCCGACTTCAATCGCTTCGATCGATTCCGATGCCTGGCTCAGGAACGGCTTGCCGCCGGCGTCCGAGAATTGCAGGCTGCCGGTCGCCAACGACACGGCAGCCGCGATCTTGTTGGCCTTGAGGGTAACTGTATCGCCTGCGCGCTGGACGGTGAAGCTGCAGCTGCATGGCTTGGCAACCGTCATCAGCGATGGCGTCAGCGCCTTGCCGCCCTGGTCAAGCTTCAGCACATGGATGATGTTGTCGTCCATTAGCTCCAGGCGGATTTCCTTCGCGGCGCCGCGGTCCGGCTTGATCACCAGGCCGTGGGCCGTTTGTTCGAAGGTGCCGGCGCCTGCACTGCCGGCCGCCGCCAGGGCGCACAACAGCGCGGCCCGCATCGGTTTAAAACGCATTCTTTCTCCTGTTATCAGAACGAGTAGCGCAGCTTGACGGCGTAGCGAGGTCCCGAAACGAACCATGCGCGCCCCATCATGCCGGTATGTTGTTGCATCAACTGGCGGTACTTGGCATCGGTCAGGTTAGTGCCCTCAATGCCAATGGTTGCCTTGTCGTTGATTTGGTAGAACACCGACGCATCCAGCTGGCCGAAGGAATCGGCCCAGGTCGGGAGCGCCCAGTGCAGGACGTGCTGGCCGAAAGTCGGGCTGGCTGGATTGGTGTCGGTGGCATCGCCGCCATTGGTGCCGTTCACGTCGATCGCCTGCAGGTTCTTGGAACGCCAGCTGTAGGCCATGCGGGCCGACCATGGGCCTTTGTCGTACAGCAGCGCGATGTTGTAGGCGTTCTTAGACAACAGCGGCAGCGGCAAGTCGCTGAAGGTCTGGCCGTTGGTGTCGCAGCCGTTCATGCTGGTATTCAGGCCAGCGGCCTGGCTGCTACCGCTGCAGTACGGCGAGAACACCGGGGTGTACAGCTTCTGCTTGCTGTCCACGTAGGTGTAGTTGGCCTGCATGCCGATGCCGGACATCCAGCCTGGCAGCTTGTCGAAGTACTGCTGGTAAGCCAGTTCGATGCCGCGCGCGTGGCCTTTGGCGCCGTTCACCGGGCCGGTTACGACGAAGTTCTGCATATTGCCCGATACGTCGGGGATCTGGTAGACGAAGGACTGCTTGAGGATAACGTCCTTGAGCTGCTTGTTGAACACTGCCACGGTGAACGAGCCCACAGGCGAGAAATACCATTCGGCTGTCAGGTCGGTCTGCCTGGAGGTGATCGGCTTCAGTTGCGGATTCCCCTTGGCTTCGCCCGACTGGTTGACGCTATTGATGGTGCTGACAGTGCCGTTGTTGGTGATGTCGATCTTCTGCGACAGCGAGGTGTAGGCCTGCAGCTGGTCGAAGTCTGGACGGGACATCGCACCGGCAAAGCCGAAGCGGAACTGCAGCTTGTCGCTGGCCTTCATGCGCAAGTTCAGGCTGGGCAGCACGTTGTGGTAGCTGTTGTCGAAGTCCTGGGCCGCCTGGTAGGCCGGGATCAGAGCGAACGGCAGGCCTGTCACAACGTTACCGGCCGGGATCGTGTAATCGGGCTTGAAGGTGACGTAGCCGTGGGCGGTCATGTCGGTCTTCACATAGCGCACGCCAAGATTGCCGTCGATCGGATACTTCAGTTCATCGAAGCCGAAGCGCACCTGCGTATAGAAGGCCTTGGTCTTTTCCGACTGCTCGTTGGTCCCGGCCGGATCGGTGCCGAAGGTAGCCGCCTTCCACGGGGTGCAGCTGGAGGAATCGCCGTTATGCGCTTCGGTGCACAGGATGTCGTGATATTTGTGCAGCGCCGCGTAGCTGTCCGGATAGCCGTTGGCGAGGGAAACCGCCGGGAACACCAGCGACGGCACCTGCATGTTCTTGTTGAAGAAGTTGTTGAAGTTATGCAGCTCGGTGTTGCCGCTGAAGCGAGGATCGCCCAACGATGCCAGCTTGTTGATGTCCCATCCAAGCTGCCAAGTCTGCGAAATCGGGGACCAGTTGTAGCTTGGGTTGGAGTTCATCGTCACCGAATCCTTGTTGGACAGGCGAACGCCGAAGCGGATGTCCTTCAGAAAGGGATGGTCTTCGAAGTCGTAGATCGCGTCGCCCTTCCAGGACTTGCCGGTGGCTTTGGAGCGATCCATGTGCTCCATGGTGAAGGCCCAGTAGTAATTCTTGGGGTCGGCCAAGTAAGCCAGGTCGGACTGGTCGAAGATCAGGCGCGGCACGTCGCCGGTCAGGTCGATCTGTTCCTTGGCCATCTGGATGCCAGTCGCCACGGTGGAGTCGAGGCTGCGGGTCTTGGCCTTGATGTACTGCACGTCGGACTTCAAGGTCCAGCGATTGGCGGGGCGCCAGGTGACGTTCCAGCCAATGTCGGTGGTGTCGGACTTGCGGTTGGCGGTACGGGTGTCGCCGCCGAAGTTGATGCCGCTATCGGCAGGATCGGTCAACGTGCCCGTCAGCAGGTTGCCGTTCGGGCCATAGGTGGCGTCAGGGCTGACCTGGATGTTGTACGGGCTGGCCTGCGAGAAGATCGCGCGCTCATCCCACTGCATCTGGTACTTGGACTTGAAGTAAGTCAGGTGCGACTTCAGCGTGGAATCCTTCTGCCATTGCAGGGCGCCGTAATAGCCTTCGCGTTTGCGGTCGAATTCCAGGGTGCGCCATTGCGCACCCTTCGGCACCCAGACCGTCTTGCCATTCACGACATCGGTGCGCGGATAGTACGGCTCGACCTGGAAGGCGTCGGTGCGGGTAGCGCTTTCCGAATAGGCCAGGTCGACCAGGGCGCCAAATTCGCCAACCGGCGTTTTCCAGCGGTTCGATGCCAGGATGGAGGCGCCAGGTTTCTTTTTTCCGCCAAGGTCGTTGTAGGTGTAATCGGCGCTCAGGGAGACTTTGGAACCCTTGTAGTCGAAGGGCAAAGCAGTGCGCAGGTTGACCAGGCCGCCGATCGAACCTTCGATCTGTTCTGCGGACGGGTTCTTGTACACGTCCACACCGGCCATCAGCTCGGGCGGAACGTCTTCAAAATTCAGCGAACGGCCGCCGTTGGCGGAGAAGGAATCGCGGCCATTCAATTCGGAGCGCACGTAAGTCAGGCCGCGCACGGTCACTCCGGAGCCTTCAACCGAGTAGTGTTCCGGGTCGCCCTTGGCCATGGTGCGGTCAATCGCCACGCCGACCACGCGCTGCAACACCTCGGTGATGGAGCGGTCCGGCAGCTTGCCGATGTCTTCGGCGACGATGGAATCGACGATTTCGTCCGAATTGCGTTTGATGTTCTGTGCCGATTGCAGTGCCGCGCGCTGGCCGGTCACCACCACGACGGACGAGGGCTGGGCTGCGTCACCCGCCGCCTGGGCCGCGGCGTTGCCGGCAGAAAACAGTGCAAATTGGGCTGCAGCGATAGCAATAGCGGTCTTCCTGAGGTGAGTCTGATTCACGCTTTAGTCTCCTTTTTTGGTATCTATCTCGTGGTTTTCCACTGAGTGATTTGAGTTTGCTTTGCTATTTTTCCCTTCGCAATTATGAAATTCACCAAAACTGAAAACGTTTTCAAACAATCTGCAGGATTCGCTCCCCAAGGGGCAAGCTTGCATGTGTCTACTTGCTACAACACTGGATCATCCTTGCCGCCGGATGGCAGGCCGTAAATGATTCCGCGACCGGCTGTGCTCATGTAGACGACGCCGAAACGGTTCATGTCGCCGACAATGAATTGGCCGTCGCCGGGGCCCCCGAACTGGTGCGCATCGTCGTTGATGCGCGCCCAGGTCGCGCCGCCATCAAGCGAACGGTGAATTCCGCGCACTCCGCCGACACTGCCCCAGATGTAGACCGCCGGATAGCTGGCGCCCGGCGCTGCCTTGCCAAAGCCGACAGCCGCGCAATAGGTGACGCCGGCCAGCGGTGCGAAGCTGGCGCCGGCATCCGTGGAGCGCGCCAGCCCCGCGCCGTATAGCGGAACCCAAACGTCCCCTTCCCTGCCCGGTGCAGCCCTGATCACACGCGAACCTCCTGCCGCCAGCCGCGCACGGGGGGAGAAGGAAACGCCGCCGTCGGTACTAACCTGCATCACGCCGTTGTCGTAGGCGTAAAACACTTTGGGCGCCATCGAATCGGCAACAGGCCGAAGGTTGGCGCCGGCCAGGCCGCGCACGACGCTCCAGCTAGTCCCTGAATCGCTGCTGCGATAAACCTCAGGGCTGCCGCGCGGCGCATGCAGGATCACGGCGCCATCGGAAGACCAAGCCAGCTGCCCCTGCTCACCGTTCATCGAGCGCGTTTGCTTCCAATGGACGCCCCCATCCGTGGTGAGGTACATCGCCTTGCCGGCGCGCGCCATCACGCCTGGCTTGGCACTGGCGACCGCCAGGCCGAACGTCGTGCCAATTTGCGGCATATGGATTGGCGAATAGCGGGAGGGATTTGCGTGCAGGAAGCCGTCGATATCGCCCAGCGCCGATACCAGCGGCCCACCTGGAACACTGACGGCATTCAGGGGAACCGTTTCCTCCAGGCCGCGCACGTGGAAGGACCAGCGCGCTGGCTTCGCGTCGATATCGGCAGTATGGAAAACGCCATTGCCGGACGTAACCCAGGCCGCTTTTGAATCGAAGGGATCGAATTCCAGCGTGCTGGCCCAATGGATGCCATGCCCCGCCATCCAGGATGCGCCCTGCAAATCCTTTTCAAAGCCGCGTGCAATAACGTCGGACCAGGTGCTACCGCCATCGTTTGAGACGAACAGGCGGTCGCCCTTGGCGTCGCCCTGCGGCAGGTAAGTACTGATGGTGGATACAGCGAGGCGGAGCGGGTTTTTCGCATCGACGCTGATGCCGCTGAAAGGCGCCGTAAAACCGGCTGGCGTCACGTCCTTCCATGCGCCGTTATCGATGGCGTATTGCCACACCTGGCCCCGGTCCATGGGTTCGGGTTGCCTGTTGTTCGGATGCGGGCCGGCGCCGTTCGCAAACGTGATGTAAAGCTTGCCTGCGCCGTCGAGCGCCGCGCGTTGCGGCATCAGCGCCGCAGGAGCGCCTTGGACTGGCGTAAAAGTTGCGCCGCCATCGTCGCTGCGATAGAAGTTGGGGCCGACGGAGCCGTAGCGCGACACGCCAATGTACAGGCGCCGCGCGGCGCCGTCCTTCACACTGGCCGGGTCAGGCAGTACAAAGCTGATGCCCGCACCGTTCGGGGTAGCCTTGACGTCCAGGCTCGCCACGTGGCGCCAACTGGCGCCGGCGTCCGAGCTTTTGAACAGGCCATTCCAGCGCGTGCCGGCGTAGAGCACGTCGCCGTTGCCGGGATCGACAGCCAGCCGCTCGCCATTATTGCGACCCATGCCATTGCCATGCGTTTTAAACTGGCCAGTGGTCTCCGTTATGGCCCAGGTCTTGCCGTAATCGCTGGAGCGCAGGATAGCCGTGCGGCCATTTTGCTGGTAGCCGATGCCGGCCAGGAGGTAGACTTTGCCGGCATTGTGCGGGTCAACGGCCAGGGAGTCGACGCCCAGCAGGCCGGTATCAGCATCGCCCAGCCAGTCAAGCAAAGCCACCCAGCGCCCTGCCCGTTTGTCCCAGCGATAAGCTCCGCCCACATCGGTGCGGGCATACACCACACCAGCCTCGCTGCGGCTCGGGATGACGGCCGACACAAAGCCTCCGCCTCCGATTGCCACGCTGTCCCACACGTAGGTCGTCGCCGGTGCAGCGGCAAGCGCGCCGGCATACCAGAAGATTGCTGCGATCCCTGCGCCATACCGGCCTGGATAAAGTAAAGGCCCCATGCATCGTCTCCCGGTGAGTATCGGAAGCGCATTCTCCAACGCACAGGTTTGCCGGGCAATTATGAAAATCACCAAAGCAGGTTCCGATAATGCGGAACCAGGGGTGGCGGGACGTTTGTTTTTTCGATAACCTTCACGGCGTGCACGCTCGAGGAAATCCAGATGAAAATTCCGCTTCTCATCCTTGCAGGCCTGTTGTCTGTCCAGGCCCAGGCTTCACAACAATTCCATGTCCCCTCCGCGCCGGGGATCTCGCTGGCGGTAACGGAAGTCGGCCAGCATCGCGGCAAGCGCCCTATCCTGCTGGTGCATGGCGCGCGGGTCAGTTCTAAGGCTTCGTTCGACCTGCCGGTGGCCGGCGGCTCGCTGGCGGCGGACTTGGCGGCGCGCGGTTTCGATGTCTATACGCTCGACGTACGCGGCTACGGCGCCTCCACGCGCCTGCCTGGGATGGATGCGCCGCCCACTACCGGCGCGGCATTGGCGCGAACCAATGCCGCCGTCGAAGACATCGATGCGGCGGTCGATTTTGTGCGCCAGCGCAGCGGCGGCGCCAAGGTGGCGCTGTTTGGCTGGGCGACTGGCGGCCAGTGGGCCGGCCATTATGCGACCCTGCGCTCGCCAAAACTCAGCGCGGTAATCATGCTGAACAGCCTTTATCGCGGCGCCTCCCAGCATCCGCTGATCGGACGCGGAACGGGAATGGAGGACAAGGAGCACCCGGGCGCCTTCAACCGCGCGGCGTGCGGCAATTACCGCATGTCCGATGCCGCATCGACCTTGGGTGCCTGGGACAGCACGCTGGGCGAAGACAAGGACAGTGCGCGCGATCCGGCCGTAGCACAAGCCTATGTCGAAGCAGCGCTGGACAGCGACGACACCAGCCGCCAGCGCGAGCCGCGCAGCTTCCGCGCACCGTGCGGCGCGATGGAGGATAGTTTCTACCTGGCGACCGGCCGCCAGCTATGGGATGCATCGCTGATTACCGCCCCAGTGCTGGCCATCGCCGGCGAAAAGGATTTCTGGTCGCGGCCTGAGGACATGCAGAACCTGCAGGCCGACCTTGCGCACGCGGCAGCCGTGCGCATGGTTCGCATCCCTGGCGCCACGCATTTCCTGCATCTGGAACGGGCGTCGCGCGGTCGCGCGCAGCTCATCGATGAAGTGGATCGCTTCGTGCCGAGATAAGGCTTGAGCGCCGCCACAGAAGTGCTACTCTGGTTGGTGATCCTTAACGCGGGAGGCCCTCATGCCTGGATTTTTCAGCAAGCTTGCTGCATTGGTCCTGTTCACTGGCGCCGCCATGGCGCAGACCACGCCACAAGCGGTGGGCGTGGTGGTCATGCACGGCAAAGGCGGTCTGCCGACGAAGTATGTGGCGGAACTGGCGTCAGGACTGGAGGCCAAAGGGCATCAGGTCGCCAATATCGAGATGCCCTGGTCTGGCAACAGGAATTACGACGTCAACACAGCCGCGGCGGAAGCGGAAATTGATGCGGCATTGACCCGCCTTCGCTCAAAAGGCGCGAGCCGCCTGTTCGTGGCGGGTCACAGCCAGGGCGGCACCTTCGCGCTTTACTACGGCAGCAAGCACTCGGTGGACGGAATCATCTCCATCGCGCCGGGCGCCAGCACGGCCAGCCAGGTGATCCGTGAAAAGCTCGGCGAATCACTGGATGAGGCGCGCAAGCTGGCCGCTGCCGGCAAAGGAGGCGAAACAGCCCGGCTGGCCGACTTCGAGGGTGCCAAGGGAACGTACACCGTCATCTGCAAACCGGATAATTACCTGACCTGGTTCGATCCCGACGGCGCAATGAACCTGATGAAATCGATCCGTGCCATGAGGCCGGAAACGCCGGTACTGCTGGTGGTGCCGAAAAACGATTATCCCGCCTTGCTCAAGGCCAGGCAGGCCAACTTCGATGCCCTGCCCCGCAATCCACGCACCAGGCTATACGAGCCGGATGCCACGCATACCGGCGCGCCGGCCGCTTCGCGCGATGAAGTCTCGCGCTGGATGATGGAGGTAGTGAACTAGCCCGCGTTGGCCGCGAGCGGTTCGGGCGGCGCCCAGTTCTGCACCAGGGCGTCTTCGAACTCCTGCGCGGGCAAGGGGCGCGAGAACAGGTAGCCCTGCACTTCGTCGCAGCCGGAGTCCTTGAGGAAGGCCAGTTGTTCCGGGGTTTCCACGCCTTCGGCGATCACCTTGTGGTTCAGTTGCTGGGCGATGCTGATGATGGTGCTGGCAATGGCGCAGTCGTTGGTATCGACCGGAATGCCGGTAGTGAAAGAGCGGTCGATCTTCAGCGTGTCGATCGGGAAGCGCTTCAGGTAGGACAGGCTGGAATAGCCGGTGCCGAAATCGTCCAGCGACAGCGTGATGCCGGCCGCAGTCAGGCGGTCCATGATGCCGATCACGCGTTCGATATTGTGCATCAGCGTCGATTCGGTGATTTCCAGCTCCAGCCATGAGGGCTCGAGGCCGTAGCGCCGCAGCGTGTCCATCACACGGCCGGGCAGCGCGGACGTGAACTCGCGCGCCGACACATTGACCGCCAGGCGCACCGGCGGCAAACCCTTTTCCTTCCATGCCTGTGCCTGCGCGCATGCAGCCTCCAGCACCCACTCGCCGACCTGCACCACCAGGCCGGTTGCTTCGGCCAGCGGAATGAATTCGGCCGGCGGCACCAGGCCGCGCTCGGGGTGCTTCCAGCGCACCAGCGCTTCGGCGCCGATGATCTTGCCGGTGCTGATTTCAAACTTGGGCTGGTAGTGCAGCAGCAGTTGTCCGTTGCCCAGCGCCTGGCGCAAGCCGGATTCGATGCGCATGCGTTCCTGCATGCCCTTGTTCATATCCTGGCTGTAGAAGGCGATATGCTCGCCGTCCGTCGAGGCATTTTGCTTGGCGCGGTACATGGCGATATCGGCCAGGCGCAGCAGGGTTTCTGCGTCGTTGCCGTCCTGCGGGAACACGCTGATGCCGATCGAGGCGCTGACGCGCAGGTCGTGGCCATCGATCAGGAACGGTTCGTTGAGCGCCGCCAGCAGCTTGTTGGCCACCATGCTGGCTTCGTAGTGTTGGTGGATGTCGAACAGGCCGACCGCGAATTCATCGCCGGACAGGCGCGCCACCACATCCTGGTCGCGCAGGGCGAGGCGGAAGCGCTGCGATATCTCGCGCAGCAGCGCATCGCCGACGGCGCGGCCCAGGGTGTCGTTAATCAGCTTGAAGCGGTTCAGGTCGATGAACATGACGCAGCCGTGCGCCCTGGTGCGCTGGGCCACGATGATGGCCTGGTCCACCAGTTTTGTCAGCAGCGAGCGGTTCGGCAGGCTGGTCAGGTCGTCGTAATACGCCAGGTGGTGGATGCGTTCCTCCGCCTGCTTGCGCTCCGTGATATCGGTCAGGTAGGCGATCAGGCCGATCGAGCGGTCTTCCATATCGCATAGCTGCGACAGCGACAGGCTGGCCCAGAATACTTCGCCGTTCTTTTTCTTGCGGCGCACTTCCATCAGGCGGCCGCCCTGCTCCAGGAATTCGTCGCCCAGGTCTTCGTCTTCGTCGTCGTAGAGGAAGATGATGTTGCGGCCCACCGCTTCCACCGCAGAATAGCCAAAGAGGCGTTCGGCGCCCTTGTTCCAGCTGGTGATGAAACCGTTCAGGTCCATGGTCAGCACCGACTCGTGGATCTGGTCCAGGATCTGCGACTGGTGCTGCAGGCGCGCTTCCACCTGCACGTAGGCGTGGGTGGTGCGCTGCGCCACGGAGTGCACTTGCAGCACGCTGCCGGCCAGGCCGGCCAGGCTGGCGAGGTTCTGCCTGGTGCTGTCGGTATAGTTCTCCAGCCCCGAAACTTCGAAGCGGCCGAAATAATGATCGTCGAACTGGATCAGCTGCGACAGGCCGCTCTCCCAGCCCGGCAAGCCGGTGGCCGGCGTCATGTCGCGCGGTACGTAGCGGCCATGCGGGCTGCCTGTCACTTCGCGCGCGATGCGGCCAAGCTCCTCCACCAGCGCCGGTCCGCGCAGGCGCAGCACGGCATCGCACACGGCGGCGCTGCTGGCAAGGAAATTGGCAACCGGTTGCACGGGCATGCTTACACGTTCCTGCTGACCTGCAGTGCCCAATGGTAGGCCTGCAACAGGCTGCGCCAGTAGGTTTCGTTGTCGATGCCGACGTCGCGCAGCGCGCTCGCTTGCGGTTCGTGCATTTCCACCAGCGCCAGCATTTCTCCCAGTTCGCCGGTGCGGTCCAGCAGGGCCGCGACCACGTCCAGGTCCAGGTTCAGGGCCGAGACGATGTCGGTCATCGGCATCGCCAGCAGGACATCGAGCAGCGAGAACACGCCGACCAGGAAAGCCATGTCCTGTTCGTCGCGTTCGCCGTCACGCAGCTTGCACAGGGCTTCCATCTGCGCGGCGCGCAGGGCGGCCAGCGGCAACAGGGCATTGGCAGGTCCATCGGCTTGCTGGCGCGCGTACAGCAGCAGCTGCAGCCAACGCTGCAGCTGGCGGCGGCCCAGCAGGTTGATGGCCTGGCCGAAGTTGTGGATCGGGTTGCTGTTCGGCGCAAAGGCGGCGGAGTTCACCAGCTTGAGCAACTGGAAGGACAGCGCAGGGTCTTGCTTGAGCAGCGCTTCCAGCTCGCGCGAATCGGCGTCCTGGGCCAGCAGGCCAAGCAGGGCAAGCAGGCGCTTGCGGGTGGTGCCGTCGCCCTGCCCTGCATCATGTTCCTGCGCGCGCGGCAGCTCGCCGCGGAACAGGGTGAAGCCGGCTTTGCGGCACTCATGGGCGCGGACAGCATCGGCATTACGGGCCAGGTGCGGGCCGGGCAGCGTCATCATCGCCAGCGCGCCTGGCAGCGCGTCGGCGCAATCGACATCGAGGCCGCGGATGCCGGCTTGCGCAGATGCGACGCCTACGTCGCCATCGGCCATCAAGCGCAGGCCGCGCTCGGCGAGCTGCTTGCAGCGCTTTTGCACGGCGCCGTCGGCCAGCAGCGCGGCGGGCACGGTAAAGACGATGCGCTCAAGCGGCAGGCTATCGAGCTGGCTGGGGTCAAGCAGGAGCGGATCGGCGAGGGGAATGTAGTAGTCGAGCGAACCCAGTTCTTCGGATTCGGGGCAGCACAGGAGCGCTTGCAGGTCGCTCAGCGAAGCCGCTGCCGGCAATTGAAACGCCAGTCCCGCCCAGTGGTTCTGGGTATCCAGGACAGGCTTGATTCCCACCAGCGGAAACGAATTCGGATCTGACGCAAACATCGGAATCTCGGTGTGGCAACACTAACAATGGTAAATGGTCTATTGATGTAAAGCAACCATTGAGCGCGCTCGGACACCCTGTGTTACAAGACTCGGGGAATATAACAGAAATTGCCCAAAAGTCAGCTTTGCAGTGGTAGAGGAGATAACCAAATTGTCGGTTTTGTACCAGTAACGATACATTACTGATTATTTTAGCAATTCTTACTTCTCGAATTGTGCGTGCTGGACCGCAAACTTGATCAATTCTGCCTGTCCTTCGATGCCAAGCTTGCGTTTTATGTTAAGACGGTGGGTTTCCACCGTGCGCACGCTGAGGTCCAGTTCGCGCGCAATATGCTTGTTGGATTCGCCATTGGCGAGGTGGCGCAGCACTTCCGCTTCGCGGGTGGTGAGCTGGTTGTCCTGCGCCATCGGCTTGGCCAGTTGCTGCGCCAGGTTGGCGCTGTAATAGATGCCGCCGGCCATGACCGTTTCGATGGCGACCACGATATCCTTGCCCGGCGCGTCTTTCAGCACGTAGCCGCGGGCGCCGGCCTGGATGGCCTGGGTCACGTATTCCAGCTTGTCGTGCATCGACAGGATCAGCACCGCAATGGCGGGGAACTGGCGCTTGAACAGGGCGGTCGCTTCGATGCCGTTGGTGCCGCGCATATTGATGTCCATCAGGACCAGGTCGGGACTGTGCTGGCGCGCAGCTTCCAGCGCTTCGGCCGCGCTGCCAGCCTCGCCGACGACTTCGAATTGCGCCATCGCTTCCAGCCGCGCGCGCAGGCCGTCGCGCACAAGGGGGTGGTCATCTACCAACAGTATCCGGGTCATTGCTTGCCTTTGTTGTCTACACGCGCCAGCACAACGGTGCCGGCTGGCGAGGATTCGATGCGGAACTGGCCGCCGATCGCTTCCATGCGCTCCATCATATTCCGTAATCCGATGCCACGCTTCGGATGGCCGGCGATGCCCTCGGCATCGAAGCCGCTGCCATTGTCGGCAATGCGCAGGGTCACGCCTTCGGCATCGCCCTCAAGTTCGATCCTGATGCTGGTGGCGGCTGCATGGCGCTCGATATTGGTCAGCGCCTCCTGCGCAATGCGGAACAGCACCGTGTTCGCCACATCGGGCAGGCCGTCGGTGCAGCCGGTGGCCGCGAAAGATACTTCGACGCCGATGTGCACGCGGAATTCCGCCGCCAGGTGGTCCAGCGCGGCGGCCAGGCCCAGGTCGTCCAGGATGGCGGGACGCAGGTTGTGCGAAATGCGGCGCACCTCGCCCAGCACATTGTTCAACTGTTCCGCAGTGTGTTCGAAGGCCGCCTTGGCCTTGTCCTGCTGCGCCGGATTGCCGAGGCGGATGATGCCGGCCTCGATCTGCAGCTTGATCGACACCAGCCATTGGCTGATCCCGTCGTGCAGGTCGCGCGACAGTCGCGCCCTTTCCTCCTCCTGCGATTCGACCACGCGCTGCGCCAGCACTTTGAGCTTGGCGTCTGCCACGCGGTATTCGCGGATGTTCAGCGCCAGGCCGGAGACACCGACCGCCACCAGCGCCAGCGCCGCAATGGCGGCCATCCACAGCAGGGTATTGCGGATATTGCCGCGCTGCTGGGCGTCGACCTTGGCCAGCGCCGCGTCGACGTCGTCGAGGTAGATGCCGGTGCCCAGCATCCAGCCCCATTCCGGCAGCGGCATCACATAGCCAAGCTTGGGGGCCGACTTGTGGGTGGAAGGCTTGACCCAGTTGTAGCGCTCCAGCCCGCCCCCTTCGCGGGCGCGCGCCAGCAGGCGCTGGATGGTGGGATTGCCTTCCTCGTCCTTCATCATGAACAGGTTCTGGCCTACCAGCTCCGGCTGGCGCGGGTGCATCAGCGAATTGCCCTGCATGTCGTAGACGAAGAAATAGCCGTCGTCGCCGAAACTCAGGGAGGACAGGATGCGCTTGGCCTCGTCGAGCGTGGCCTGGTCCGTGCGGCCCGATTTGACCAGGTGGGATATCGAGTGGTTGGCCAGCGTGACGTAGTGTTTGAGCTCCGCCTCCTTGCTGGCCAGGTAAGCCTGCTGGATGGTGTCGCGCTGCTGGCGGGCAAGCGTGGTGGCCTGGTAGCGCACCGCGATGGCGATTGCGCACAAGGCCAGGATCAGGGGCGCAATGGCCAGGAACAGGAACTTTTGCCGCAGCTTCATGCGGCGATTGTAAGCCCGCCACTACCCGCTTGTCCTACGTATTTGTACGGATCGGGTTTGCGTAGTGGTGCGCTTGTGACAGATATTCAAATCCTGAATACTGGCCATTCATCCTTGGAGGAGACCCCGATGAATCCCGTTATGAAGAAACTTGGCTGGGCAGCGATGTCCGTGCTGGGTGCCAGCGCCCTGGGCGTGATTGCCCTCAAGCGCGGCGAACCTGTCAGCGCCATCTGGCTGGTGATTGCAGCCGTTTGCGTGTACCTGATCGCGTACCGCTTCTACAGCCTGTTTATTGCCAAAAACGTTATGGGCCTGGAGGCTGACCGCCTGACCCCGGCCCATAAGTACAACGATGGCCTGGACTACGTGCCAACCAATAAGAACGTGCTGTTCGGCCACCACTTCGCCGCGATTGCCGGCGCCGGCCCGCTGGTCGGTCCCGTGCTGGCGGCGCAAATGGGCTACCTGCCCGGCATGCTGTGGATCCTGGCCGGCGTGGTGTTCGCCGGCGCGGTGCAGGACTTCATGGTGCTGTTCATCTCCACCCGCCGCGACGGCCGTTCGCTCGGCGACCTGATCAAGTCCGAACTGGGCCCGATCCCGGGCAATATCGCGCTGCTGGGCACCTTCATGATCATGGTGATCATCCTGGCCGTGCTGGCGCTGATCGTGGTCAAAGCACTGGCGCACTCGCCTTGGGGTTCGTTCACCGTGATGGCGACCATCCCGATCGCGCTGTTCATGGGCGTCTACTCCCGCTACATCCGCGTGGGCCGCGTCGGCGAAGTGTCGCTGATCGGCTTCGTGCTGCTGATGCTGGCCATCTTCGGCGGCCAGTGGGTGCAGGAAAACCCTGCCCTGGCACCGATGTTCACCTTCTCCGGCACTGAACTGACCTGGATGCTGATCGGCTACGGCTTCGTCGCTTCCGTGCTGCCGGTGTGGCTGCTGCTGGCGCCACGCGACTACCTGTCCACCTTCCTGAAGATCGGCACCATCGTCGGCCTGGCGCTGGGCATCCTGATCGTGGCGCCGATGCTGCAGATGCCGTCGATCACCAAGTTCATCGACGGCACCGGCCCTGTATGGTCCGGCAACCTGTTTCCCTTCCTGTTCATTACCATCGCCTGCGGCGCCGTGTCCGGCTTCCACGCGCTGATCTCCTCCGGCACCACTCCGAAGATGATCGAGAACGAAACCCACGCCCGCTTCATCGGCTACGGCGCGATGCTGATGGAATCCTTCGTCGCCATCATGGCGCTGGTGGCCGCTTCGACCATCGAGCCAGGCGTGTACTTCGCGATGAACAGCCCGGCTGCGCTGCTGGGCACCACCGCCGAATCGGCAGCTCAGGCGATCTCCCAGTGGGGCTTCTACGTCACGCCTGAAATGCTGACGCAGACTGCCAAGGACGTTGGCGAATCCACCATCATCTCCCGCGCCGGCGGCGCACCGACCCTGGCGGTGGGCATGGCGCACATCCTGTCCAACGTGGTGGGCGGCAAAGCCATGATGGCCTTCTGGTACCACTTCGCCATCCTGTTCGAAGCACTGTTCATCCTGACCGCAGTCGACGCAGGCACCCGCGCCGGCCGCTTCATGCTGCAAGACTTGCTGGGCTCCTTCTCGCCTTCGCTGAAGCGCACCGACTCCGTGTTCGCCAGCCTGCTGGCCACCGGCTTGTGCGTGGCGGCCTGGGGCTACTTCCTGTACCAGGGCGTGGTCGATCCGCTGGGCGGCATCAACACCCTGTGGCCGCTGTTCGGCATCGCCAACCAGATGCTGGCCGCGATTGCGCTGATCCTGGCAACCTGCGTGCTGTTCAAGATGAAGCGCGCCAAGTTCGCCTGGGTCACCATCCTGCCGACCATCTGGCTGCTGCTGTGCACCCTGACCGCCGGCTGGCAGAAGATCTTCGACGCCAATCCAAAGATCGGCTTCATGGCCCACGCAGCCAAATATCAGGCAGCCCTGACCGAAGGCAAGGTACTGGCGCCGGCCAAGTCGATCGAGCAGATGCAGCAGGTGATCTTCAACGACTACCTGGATGCAGGCCTGGCAGCCTTCTTCATGATCGTCGTGGTCAGCGTGCTGGTATTCGGCGTGCGCACCGCGCTGGCAGCCTGGAACGCCAGCCGCCCGACCCACAACGAAGCCCCGGCCCAATACGCCGCCGCGGCCAAGTAAGACCATGCTGGGCGAAATCGTCAAGGCAGGCCGCTACCTCGGACAGAGCATGCGGCTGATGTGCGGCCTGCCGGAATACGACACCTACGTCGCCCATCGCGAGACCACCCACCCGGGTGAGCCCGTGATGAGCTACGAGGAATTCTTCCGCGAGCGCCAGGAAGCGCGCTACGGCGGCGCCGGCAAGCGAGGTGGCTGCTGCTAGTGGACTGTAACAGGAGAATCGGGAGCGAAGGACGCGAGGGCGGCGTGCAGGGCAAGGCGCAAAGCGCAGCAATAGCGAGCTATTGCGAGCATTTGCAACGCCGCCATGCGCACCGATCCGCGCGGCAGGCGCTCCCGATTCGAGTGTTACAGTCCACTAGTGACTGGAAGTTAGAGCCAGATCAAAGTGTCGAAATTCTTAGCATTTATTCTTTGCCCGATGGAATCGTCCTTCGGCGGCGAAAATGCTCAACTTCGAACGGTCCGGCCTAAGCCAGAAACTGACCATTATCTCGGTGCTCACCACCGGCAGCGCCCTGCTGCTGGTGTTCGTGGCATTCGCCGTCGCATCCATCCTTTCCCACACCAGCGAGGAGCGCAAGCAGCTTACCTCGCTGGCTGATGTCATCGGCGCCAACAGCGTCGCCTCCCTGCTCTATGCCGACCGGCCAACGGCCGAACAAGCCCTGGCCGCGCTGGCGGTCAAGAGCGATATCACGCGCGCCGCCCTGTTCGATCGCGACGGCCAGCTGTTTGCCGCCTACCCCGCACTGCGCGAACTGGCGCCTGTTGCGCTGGATGCGCCGCGCCTGCGCCAGCTTGCCTCGGGCGAGCTGGCCGAGCGTGACGGGCCGCCCTGGGCGCCCCTGCTGCGGCTTTACCGGCCGGTGCGGGTGCGCCAGCACGTGATCGGGGCTGTGATGATCGAGGCCGGCCAGGCTTCGCTGTGGCTGGGCATACTGCGCAACCTGGGCATCACGGCGGCGGCAACCGCTTCCTCATTCTGGCTGGCGCTGGTGCTGTCGGCCCGTTTCCGCGAAGGGATTGCAGCGCCCATCGCACAATTGATCGCTGCCGCCGACAGGGTAAGCAGCAGCCAGACTTACGCCCAGGTGCAGCACCAGCGCAGCGATGAACTGGGCACGCTGATCGACAGCTTCAACGGCATGCTGGCGCAGATCGAGAGCCGCGACACCAAGCTGGCGCAATACCGTGGCGAGTTGGAACGCCAGGTCAGCATCCGCACCGCGCAACTGGAAAAAGCCAAGGACGCGGCGGAAGCGGCCAGCCAGGCCAAGAGCGCCTTCCTGGCCAATATGTCGCATGAAATCCGCACGCCGATGAACGGCGTGCTGGGCATGGCGGAGCTGCTGGCTGCCACCGACCTCACAGAAACCCAGCGCCACTACACCAGCATGGTGCGCCGTTCGGGCGAGCACCTGCTGGTGATCATCAACGACATCCTCGATTTTTCGAAAGTGGAAGCGGGCAAGCTGACTGTCGAATACATCAACTTCAACCTGCGCGAACTGCTGGACGATATCGAGAACGTGTTCGCACCGCAGGCCCAGGCCAAGGGCATCGAAATGGAATTCGCGGTGGCGAACAATATTCCGCTTGCCATCTGCGGCGACCCAAACCGGCTGCGACAGGTGATCGTCAACCTGCTGGGGAATGCGGTCAAATTCACCGACCAGGGCCGGATCAAGGTCGCGGTACGCGTGGCGGAAGAAGATGCCCAGTCGGCGCGACTGCGGGTGGAGGTGCACGATACCGGCATCGGCGTATCGCGCGAGGCGCGGGCGCACATTTTCGATTCGTTCTCGCAGGGCGATGGCTCAACCACCCGCAAGCACGGCGGCACCGGCCTTGGCTTGGCGATCTCCAAGCAGCTGGTGGAACTGATGGGGGGAACCATCGGCGTCGACAACGCGCTGGGCCGCGGATCGGTGTTCTGGTTCACCGTGCAGTTCGACAAACGGCGCGTGGACGCGGATGACGCCGGCTTCCAGCAGAAACCGACCAAGGGCTTGCGCGCCTTGGTGGTAGACCGGCAAGCCGAGAGTGCGCTGGCGCTGCATGGGCTGCTGGCGCGCTGGCATCTGCAAGGCAGTTGCGCGCCCAGCGCTGCCGATGCCCTGCGCGAGCTGCACGCTGCCGCCGCACGCGGCACGCCTTACGACGTGGCGCTGCTCGACATGGCGCTGGACGATATTGGCGGCCTGGCGCTGGCGGCCGAAATCAAGTCCGATCCGGATATATCGGCGGTGCGCCTGATCCTGCTGGCCTCCGAGCGCAACGCCGCAGACCCGGTGCAGCGCCGCGCTGCCGGTGTCGCATTCCAGCTGATCAAGCCAGTGCGCGAACCGGACCTGTACGACTGCATCGTGACGCCCGTGCGCGTCAATGAAGGCGTGAACGCTGCAGCCCTCGCAGGCGGCCCTTCGGCGCCGGCGTCGCCGCGTCCACGCCCAGGCCAGCGTCCGCGCGCCCTGCTGGCGGAAGACAATCCGGTCAACGTGGAAGTGGCGTCAGCGATGCTGCGCGGCCTGGGCATGGAAGTAGCTTGCGCCGCCAACGGCGAAGAAGCGCTTGCCGCCGTGCGGGCCGGCGATTATGACCTGGTGCTGATGGATTGCATGATGCCGGTCATGGACGGCATGGCCGCCACCGCCGAAATCCGCCGCCTGGAACAGCAGCGCGGCCGCGCGCGCGCCACGCCTATCGTCGCCATTACCGCCAACGCGCTGCAAGGCGACCGCGAACGCTGCCTGGCGGCGGGCATGGACGACTACATCAGCAAACCCTTCTCGCAACAGGCGCTGGCCGACACGCTTGGCCGCTGGATCGCCCTGCCCCGCCCAACGCCGCCTGCCACGCATTTGCCGACCCCGCCGGCGTCCTCGCTGCCTTCCGCCCTACCAGCCGCCGGTTCGGCAGGCCGCCATGCCTCCGCCAGCGCGATATCCGTGGCGCTCGCGGTGCGCGCCGCGTCCGGCCAGGCACCGCCTGCGAGCACGCCTGGCGCCCAGGCTACGCCCGCTGTCATCAATCCCCTGGCGCTCGACGCCATCCGTGCCCTCAGCGCAGGACAGGGCGAACTGCTGCTGCAGCGCGTGCTGGCCACCTTCCTGCAGGACACTCCCCGCCAGTTGGCCGCGTTGCGCGAAGCGGTCGCCTTAAGCGACCCGGTCACCATCCGCAAGACCGCCCACAGCCTGAAATCGAGCAGCGCCAATGTCGGCGCCGATGCGCTGGCAAGGCTGTTCAAGGACCTCGAGCAGATGGCCCGCACCGGCCGGGACGAGGGTGCGGCCGATTTGTTAGCGCAACTGGAGCGCGAATTCCAGTCTGTCCGGCATTCGCTCAGCCTCATCCTGCCGAAGGGAGCATGAAATCATGGCAGCGCTCTATTCACCCAAACGCGGTACCGTGCTGGTGGCCGATGACGATCCCGTCATGCGCCTGTTGATGCTGGAAATGCTGGCCCAGGTCGGCCTCGACGCGGTGGAAGCGAGCGACGGCCGCGCGGCCGTGGCCAGTTTCCGCGACAATGCGCCCGACCTGGTGCTGCTCGACGTCGACATGCCCCTGCTCGACGGCTTTTCCGTCTGCCGCGCCATCCGCAAGCTGGAGAGTTCGTCCCACATTCCCGTCATCATGGTCACCGGCGGCGACGACCTGGAGGCCGTCACGCAAGCCTATGAAGCCGGCGCCACCGACTTTGTCTCCAAGCCGATCAACTGGCCTATTCTCGGCCACCGCGTGCTGTACGTACTGCGCGCCAGCGACGCCATTGCCCGCCTGCGCATCGCAGATGCCCACAACCGCGCGGTGCTGGCAGCCATCCCCGACACGTTCTTCCGCCTTAGCGCCGATGGCTACTATCTCGATTACGAAGAAGGACATGAACCCGGCGCCGACTTCGCCAGCCGCGAATGCGTGGGCCGCCACATCCGCGACGTGCTGCCGGCGCCAATCGCAAGCCGCATGCTGGACCAGTTGTCGGCCGTGCTGCATTCCGCTTCCGTGCACTCGGTCGACTACGAATTGTCGCGCGACGGCGTCAGCCACCACTTCGAAGCGCGGCTGGTCGGGACCGCATCGGGCGAGGTCCTTGGCCTGGTACGCGACATCAGCGAACGCAAACGCACCGAGGAGCAGATCCGCAAGCTGGCCTACTGCGACAGCCTGACCGGCATCCCCAACCGGCAGGCTTTCCTGGAGACGCTGGAGCTTGAGATTGAGCGCTCCCAGCGCGAACAGCGCAAATTCGCCATCCTGTTCATGGATCTTGATTCCTTCAAGCGCATCAACGACACGCTGGGCCACAACATCGGCGACCTGCTGCTGCAAATCGTCACCGAACGCCTGCGCGAGACCATCCGTCCCGGCGACCACCTGTGCAGCCTGGCGCGCCTGGGCGGCGACGAGTTCACCATCCTGCTGCCCGACATCGAGCGCGTGGACGATGCCCTGGCCGTGGCGCACCGCGTGAAAGACGCCATGCGCCGCCCTTTCAACCTGGACGGCCATGAAATCTTCGTCACCGCCAGCATCGGCATTTCACTCTACCCGGAAGATGGAGAAGACTGCACCTCGCTGCTGAAATTCGCCGACACCGCCATGTACCACGCCAAGAACTGCGGCAAGAACAACGCCAAGCTTTACAGCTCGTCGCTCACGATGCAGATCATGAGCCACGTCAAGCTGGAAGTTGGATTGCGCAAGGCACTGCAGAACAATGAACTTTACCTGCTGTACCAGCCGCAGGTCGACGTGCCCACCACCCGCATCGTCGGCGTGGAAGCGCTGATACGCTGGCACCACCCTGAACACGGCATCATCCCGCCCACGGAATTCATCCCCCTGGCGGAAGAAACCGGGTTGATCGTACCGATCGGCGAATGGGTGCTTCGCACCGCCTGCAACCAGGCACGCGCCTGGCAGCGCGAATGCGAGCGCCCTATCCGCATGGCGGTCAACCTCTCCGCGCGCCAGTTCAAGGATGAAAACCTGGCGCAGATAGTCCTGGCAGTCCTGCAGGACACGGGCCTCGATCCCAGCCTGCTGGAGCTTGAGCTGACCGAAGGCACCTTGATGGACAACGCCCTCGCCACGCTGGCCACGCTGGAACAGTTGCGCGGCATCGGCGTATTCCTGTCGATCGACGATTTCGGTACCGGTTACTCGTCCATGAGCTACCTGAAGCGCTTCGACGTGCGCGCGCTGAAAATCGACAAAAGTTTCATCAGCGGCCTGCCGCAAGACAGCGAAAACGCCGCCATCACACGCGCCATCATCGCCATGGCGCACGGCCTGAAAATGATCGTGGTGGCGGAAGGCGTTGAAACGCGCGAACAGCTCGACCTGCTGAAGCACTACGGCTGCGACATGGCCCAGGGCTACCTGCTTGGCCGCCCTGCTCCGCAGGACATGATCAGCCAGATGCTCGCTTGCGAGGGATCAGGTGCTGCGGCGGTCTAGCATGGCGCGGGCGATCGTGCCGGCGTCGACGTATTCGAGTTCACCGCCGACCGGCACGCCGCGCGCCAGGCGGGTTACGGCCAGGCCGCGGGCTTTCAGCATTTCGCTGATGTAGTGGGCGGTGGCCTCGCCTTCGTTGGTGAAGTTCGTCGCCAGCACCACTTCTTCTACCACGCCGTCGGCGGCGCGCGCCAGCAGCTTTTCGAGATGGATGTCTTTGGGGCCGATGCCGTCCAGCGGCGACAGGCGCCCCATCAGCACGAAGTACAGGCCTTTGTAGGTGAGCGTGGATTCGATCATGGCCTGGTCGGCCGGCGTTTCAACCACGCATAGCTGGCGCTTGTCGCGCGACTCGTCGGCGCAAGTGTCGCAGATATCGGTTTCGGTGAAGGTATTGCACAGGGCGCAATGGTGCACCTGCTCCACCGCTTGGTACAAGGCGCGCGACAGCATGGAGGCGCCTTCGCGGTCGTGCTGCAGCAAATGGAAGGCCATGCGCTGGGCCGACTTCGGACCAACGCCGGGCAGGCGGCGCAGCGCCTCCGTCAAAAATTCAAAGGACTTCGCCATGAGGTCAGGCTTGCTTGAAGGCGCTCAGGAAATCGGCCGTCTTGGTGGGCACGAATTCGGTGATCGTGTAGCTGGCGGCGCCCGCTTCGTTGAACGGGTCCAGCTCGATCACCGCTTCGATATCGGCACGGCTGTCGGCCGTGGCAAGGATGATGCCGCCGGTGCGTGGCACCATGCGGCCGCACATCAGGAACATGCCATTGGCAATTTGCTCGCGCAGGTACTCGCTGTGCGCGGCCAGGAGCTTGTCGATCTCCTCGGCCGGCTTCAGGTAAGTAAGCGCGATGATGAACATGATGGTCGATCAGAACGGCATCTTGAAGCCGGGTGGCAGCGGCAGGCCGGCGGTCAGGCCGCTCATTTTTTCCGAAGCGGTGGCTTCGGCCTTGCGCACTGCATCGTTGAAGGCCGCAGCTACCAGGTCTTCCAGCATGTCCTTGTCGTCGCCCAGCAGCGACGGGTCGATCGACACGCGTTTCACGTCGTTCTTGCAGGTCATCACGACCTTCACCATGCCGGCGCCGGCCTGGCCTTCAACTTCGATCAGGGCCAGCGCTTCCTGCGCCTTCTTCATGTTGTCCTGCATGGCTTGCGCTTGTTTCATCAGGCCGGCCAGTTGGTTCTTCATCATGGTTTGGTTCTCCGTATTTCGGTGTTGAATATTAGGTTTAGTGCGCTGGCGTCATCGGCGCCACGATCGAGCCGGGCACGATGAAGGCGCCGAAGTCGCGCGCCATTGCTTTGATAAACGGGTCGGCGGCCACGGCTTCTTCAGCGGCGCGCTGGCAATTGTCGCGGTGGACCTGGGCTTCGACGCTGGTGGTGTACCAGGCCTTGCCGATTTCGGTCTCGACGCGCGCGGCGCGGCCGAAACGTTCGGTCAGCGCAGAGGTCAGTTTTTCCACGTTGGCCGGGGTGGCCCAGGTTTCGATCGGACAGCGGATGCGGAATACGGCCATATTGCCGTCGAAAGCGCAGCTGACCAGTTCGGCCTGGGTCGCCAGCTGTTGCGCCACGCCGCGCAGCGGCAGGTGGGCGGCCAGCGCCGGCCAGTTGCCATCCCAGCCCAGTTCCGGGACTGGCGTGATCACGTATTCGTATGGCGCCTTGGCTGGAGCGGCCGCGCGCTGCTGCGGCGCGGACTGCGGCATGCCGGAAATGTGGTCGGCGCCAGCCGGCACGGCGGATTCTTCGGAAAAGTCGGTTACCCAGGGTGGGAGGTCGTCTTCTTCGGCCTGTTGCTGCACAGGGGCGGCACGCCGCTGCTGCACTTGCGGCGGAGCTTCCATGACGGTGGCGGCGCCGCCCTGCTCGTCCCAGGGTGCGCTGGCTTGCGCGGATGGCGCGCTTGGGGCCGGGGCGTCTTCCCACGGCGCCGGTGCGCGCGGTGCGGCTGGCGCGGCAGGAGGCGTGTACTGGGTGCTCGGCGCCGAGGCCGGCGCAGGCTGCATTGCTGCGCGCGCCGAAGCCGCTGGCGGCGAGGCTGGCGCGTCGGCTTGAGGCGCTGCCGGACGTGCCGGCGCCGGGGCGCGCTGGCCGGTACGGGCAGCGGCTGCGGCACGCGCGGCTTCCAGGGCCGCGGTGATGGCCATCTTTGCAGGGCTCATCGGGCGGTTGTCGGCGGCCGGTGCTGGCTGCGGTGCCGGTGCGGGAGCCTGGGCTGGTGCGGCAGCAGGCTGCGGCGCAGCAACGGCCGCAGGTTGCGCAGGCGCTGCAGCCGGCGCAGCAGCTTGCGGGACAGCGGCGGCGGACGCAGAAGTTTGCGGCGCGGCGGCGGGTTCTGATGCGGCGGGCGCAGCACCGGCAGGTGCCGCAGCTTGCGGCGCTGGAGCGGATGCACCGGCAACTGGCGAGCCGGATGGCTGCAATGGTGCGGCTTGCGTGGCAACAGTAGCTGCCGCAGCGGCGGCTGGTGCTCCGGCCGGAACGCTGGCCAGGTGCGAAGCGCTGGCGGCATTTGCAGCAGCAGCGGCCGCCGGTGCGACTTGCTGGACCGGCGGCGCCGGCGGCACGGCCGGAGCCGGCGCAGGCGGGCCCACCGGAACACTCATGCGATCCGCCGTCGCGGCACTGGCCGCCATGGCCGCTGCCGCCGCCGCGCGGGCCGGATTCGCGCCGGCCGGACGAGCCGCTACCGGGGCGCTGGCCGGTTGGCCATCCGCCCCGCCGATACCGGGCCGAAAGGCAAGCATGCGTAACAGTGTCATGGAGAAGCCGGCATATTCATCCGGCGCCAGCCCCAGTTCATTGCGGCCATGCACGGCGATCTGGTAATACAGCTGCACTTCCTCTGCATCGAACAGGGAAGCCAGGCGCACGATATCGTTATATTCAGGCAGGTCCGCAGGCACGGCGGACGGCACGGTCTGCGCCAGGGCGATCCTGTGTAGCAAGGTGCCCAGGTCCTGCAAGGCGCCGTTATAGGACAGCGAGCGCGTCGCCATCTCGTCGGCCACCGCCATCAGGTCCGCGCCATCCTTGTTGGCCAGTGCATCCAGCAGGCGCACCAGGTAGGACTGGTCCAACGCGCCCAGCATGCCCTGCACAGCATCCAAGGTCACTGCGCCAGCGGCGTAGGCAATCGCCTGGTCGGTCAGCGACAGCGCATCGCGCATCGAACCGTGCGCCCCCTGCGCCAGCAAGCGCAAGGCCGGCTGCTCGAAGACCACGTTTTCCTGGCCCAGGATATTTTCCAGGTGGCCGACGATATGACCCGGCGGCATCTGTTTCAGGTTGAACTGCAGGCAGCGCGACAGCACGGTGACGGGAATCTTTTGCGGATCGGTGGTCGCCAGGATGAACTTGACGTGCTCCGGCGGCTCTTCCAGCGTCTTCAGCATCGCGTTGAAGGCGTGGTTGGTCAGCATGTGCACCTCGTCGATCATATAGACCTTGAAGCGCGCATTGGACGGCGCGTACACCGCCTGCTCCAGCAACTGGGCCATTTCATCGACGCCGCGGTTGGACGCAGCGTCCATCTCGACGTAGTCGACAAAGCGGCCGCCATCGATCGCGGTACAAGCCTCGCACACGCCGCACGGGGTCGCCGTGATGCCGCCATTGCCGTCCGGGCCGACGCAATTGAGCGACTTGGCCAGGATGCGGGACAGCGTCGTCTTGCCGACACCGCGCGTCCCGGTAAACAGGTAGGCGTGGTGCAGGCGACCGGTATGCAACGCATGGGTCAGCGCACGGACAACGTGCTCCTGGCCGACGAGCGTTTCAAAGTTCCGGGGACGGTATTTGCGAGCGAGGACTTGATAGGACATGATCGGGATTTTACCGTAGATAGCAGGCACTGCGGACAACATTAGACGTTTGGCCATACTTCGTCTAGACTTTGCCTTTTTTGCAACCAAACCTCAATGAAAAAGCTGCTCTTGATTGGCCTGCTGGCCATCGCCTGCACCGCCCACGCCGAAGAGCGCGAGTGGACGACCTATAAGAAGTTCGTCGAATCGACCCGACTGGATCGCTTCTACGCATTGCCCGTCTCCGAACGCGATAAGCTGGACTTCTATTTAACAGTGGCGCCGTCCAACAAGAAACTCAAGGCCGCCGACATGAATTTGACGGTAGTCCATGGCAGCGCACGCACCGCCCTGCCGCTTGACGACAAGTCCCAGCTGCGCATGGCGCCCAACCCGCAATGGCTGGCCGAAGACGCCAAAATCATGACCACCCAGGCCAAAGGCGAAAAGATCAGCGTGATTTACAACCTCAATGCCGTCGTCCCGGAGGGCACGCAATGGCCCTACAACAAGCTGATGGGCAGCATTGCACAGGGTAATGCGGCGATCAGCAAGGTTGCCGGCGCCTTCAGCATGTTTGCGCCGACAGTGAAATCTATCCTGCTGACCTTCGACAAGCCATCCCAATTGACGATCCAGTCGATGAGCGGCACGAAACGCCTTCTCAGCGACGCCAAAAACAAAATCCGCTTGTCGCCCGAGGCGGCACTGCTGAAAGAAAATCCGCTGGTGGAAATGTCGGCCCGGCCGCTCGAGGCCGAGCTGGATACAGAGTGAGATACAGAGAGTGAGATATAGAGCGGGAAAACAAAAAAGCTGCCATGGGCAGCTTTTTTATGAATTCAAAGAGGCGAGCCTGATCTGCGGCACTTGCGGTGAACAGCTTTGGCTGCTTCGTTCCCGACCTGACCAGGTTAACCGTGCCACAATGCGCAGGGGCCCGCCCGGGCGCAATTATAGGCTATAAACCTAGCTGCTGCCAAATACCATCGACGCGGGCCTTCACTTCGTCCGTCATGGTGATCGTCGTACCCCATTCCCGGCTGGTTTCACCCGGCCATTTATTGGTGGCGTCGATGCCCATCTTGCTGCCCAGGCCACTGACCGGCGAAGCAAAGTCGAGGTAGTCGATAGGCGTATTGTCGACCAGCGTGGTATCGCGGGTCGGGTCGACGCGGGTCGTGATCGCCCAAATCACTTCCTTCCAGTCGCGGATGTTCACATCCTCGTCCACCACGATAATGAACTTGGTATACATGAACTGGCGCAGGAAGCTCCATACGCCGAACATCACGCGCTTGGCGTGGCCCGCGTACTGTTTGCGGATCTGCACCACCGCCATGCGGTAGCTGCAGCCCTCCGGCGGCAAGTAAAAGTCGGTGATCTCGCTGAACTGCTTCTGCAGCAACGGCACGAAAACCTCGTTCAGCGCCACACCCAGCACGGCCGGTTCATCCGGCGGCTTGCCTGTATAGGTGGAGTGGTAGATCGGGTCGCGCCGCATCGTGATGCGGTCGATGGTGAAGACAGGGAACCAGTCCTGCTCATTGTAATAACCGGTGTGGTCGCCATAGGGCCCTTCCAGGCCATGCTCGTAGCCGGACGGATGGTTTTCATCCGGGTAGATATGCCCTTCCAGCACGATTTCCGCCGAAGCCGGCACCCGCAGTTCGCTGCCGATGGCCTTGACCAACTCGGTGCGGCTGCCGCGCAGCAGGCCTGCGAACTGGTATTCCGACAGGCTGTCCGGTACCGGCGTCACCGCGCCGAGGATGGTCGCCGGGTCGGCGCCCAGTGCCACGCAGACCGGATATGGCTGCCCGGGGTTCTTGATGCAGTGCTCGCGGAAGTCCAGCGCGCCGCCACGATGCGCCAGCCAGCGCATGATCACCTTGTTACGTCCCAATACCTGCTGGCGATAGATGCCCAGGTTCTGGCGCTTCTTGTTCGGGCCCTTGGTAATCACCAGGCCCCATGTAATAAGGGGCGCCACGTCGCCCGGCCAGCAATGCTGGATCGGCAGGCGGCCCAGGTCGACGTCATTCCCTTCCCAGACAATCTCCTGGCAAGGCGCGCCGCGCATCTCTTTCGGCGACATGTCCCACACCGCTTTCACCAGGGAGCCCAGGCCCATCAAGTCCTTGAAGCCTTTTGGCGGCTCGGGTTCCTTCAACTGCGCCAGCACGTGGCCGATCTTGCGCAGTTCGCCCACATCGTCGGCGCCCATGCCCAGCGCCACGCGGCGCGGCGTGCCGAACAGGTTGCCCAGTACCGGCATGTCGAAACCAGCCGGTTTTTCGAACAGGATGGCCGGTCCGCCGGCGCGCAGGGTGCGGTCGCAGACCTCCGTCATCTCGAGGTGTGGTGAAACAGGCAAGCTTGTGCGCTTAAGTTCGCCCATTGCTTGCAGTTGAGAAATAAAATCTCGGAGATCGCGATATTTCATACTTTTTTACGATTTTTTTGCTCCGGACGGGTCGTCTGAGCACTTTTAGTCAAGCCGTTGATTTTATTGGTTTTTGTCAATGTGTTCACGAGAAAATCATACTCAAAAGTAATAAAGAACGGAAGTGTTAGTATTGACGGGATATAATACGGCTCCTACAATTTGACCTACCTGATGAGGACATGGCTTTAATGCCAACTAAGTTGTCACTCATTACATTCACGGAGTATCCGGGCTCCACAGACATTTTAAGGAGTGTTTTTCACGAGGCGTCTGCCTCTCTCCCGGAAAAAGTTGTGTTGCAACTGGCCCATAGACCCGCCAGCTTTAGCAAACAATGATGGCGTCCAGTCCCGTGCGACATGTGCGGCGGTGGACGAAGATAACACTGATGTAACGACTATGGCACGTCGAATTGACCGCGTTTTAGCGCGGCGGGGACGCGTTTTGACTCTTACATTTCAGGGGAGTTCTGAATGAACAATCGATTCAATGGGTTGCTCGATGGCGCCCGCCTGTGGGCTCGCCAGCCCGCCGCGTGGATTTCCACGCAGAGCATTTCGGCACGCGGTCTGCTGACCGCCGCTCAGTCCATGCTGAGCCTCTTCGGTATCGCTGCACTGGTTATGGCTTGCGCCATGGTTGCCCGTCCTGAACTGGCAAGCGACCTGGCCCACGCACTGCGCGGTGAGCCGCCTGCGCCGGCACAAGTCGTGGTTGCGCCTCCGCTGTCCGAACTGATGGAAGCGCCTGCAGTACGTCCGGCCGGCCTGGTCATCGCCACCGCCGAAGCGCAGCTCGCTGCCGAGGACAAAGACCTGGTGGGCTCCAAAAAGCAGCAGGATGCCGTCACCAACTGGCTGTCCAAGCGTTACCGCGTGGCTGGCGATGCGACCAATATGCTGGTCTCCACCGCTTACCTGACCGCTCGTGAAATCAAGCTCGATCCGCTGCTGATCCTGGCCGTGATGGCGATCGAGTCGGGCCTGAACCCGTTCGCGGAAAGCCCGATGGGCGCGCAGGGCCTGATGCAGGTGATGTCCAAGGTGCACACCGAAAAATTCCAGGAAATGGGCGGCGTACAGGCTGCGCTGAACCCGGTAGCCAACATTCGTGTCGGCGCGCTGATCCTGAAAGATTACGTGACCAGGGGCGGCTCCGTTGAAGCCGGCCTGAAATCGTACGTAGGCGCTGCCGCCTTCGAGACCGATGACGGCTACGGTTCGCGTGTTCTTGCGGAATACTCCCGCCTGAAGCAGGTTTCCGCCGGCAAGAAGGTGCCTTACATCACCCCGCCGCAGCAGGTCGCTGCAGCCCCTGCCCCGGTGAAGGCGAAGGAAGCCCCGACCACCGTAGCCCAGGCTGACAAGCCAATCAGCGCAGACCAGCTGGCCGGCCTGTAATTGCCCGCCTTGGCACAAGAAGCCACCTTCGGGTGGCTTTTTTATTAAGTGCGGCGCAGAATGGGGCCATGTCGAATGCAAACCATTTGCTCATCTCCGAGCGGGCCTTGCAGCAAACCGTGGGCTGGATCGCCTTCCTGATGCCGGTCAGCGTGCGCCTGATCGCCTTCCTCTCGCCGGATCAAGTCTGGACCACCAACTCCATCAGCGCCTATTACTACAGCGGCGCGCGCGACGTCTTCGTCGGCGCCCTGGTTGTGGGTGGCGTGGTCATGGCTTTCTTCGATACCGGCCATCGGCGCGACCGCTGGATTTCAATCCTGGCCGGCGCCTCGGCAATCGGCATTGCCCTCTTCCCCATGAAGATCTCGATCGGGGTCCTCAGCTCGCGGGACACCATCCTGCCGGACGACGAGACCAAGCTGGTCCAGGCCCTGCTGCACGCCCCGCATGGGCCGCTGGGCTACCACTTTATCTTCGTGGCCGCCTTTTTCGTGCTGACGTTCTATCTGGTGACGTTCCGCTTTCGCGCCAACACGCCCTCCATGCCAACGCAGGAGAAATGCAGACGCAATAAAGTCTATATAGCCTGCGGCGCCGGCATGGCGGTGGCCTTCGTGTGGATAGCGATTCTGGAACTGAACGGGCAGCAGCAGTCCATCTTCTGGCCGGAGACCCTTGCGGTCATGGCCTTTTCAGCCGCATGGCTGGTAAAGGGACAACTGGTGCTGAAAGACGGGCCTGCAGCCACTGCCGCAGGCACCGGGGGAAGGGATTAACGCTTCTTGTCTGCAGCGACTTCGTCGGCGCGCAGTTGGGCGGCCAGCTTGTCCAGCACGCCGTTGACGTATTTGTGGCCGTCGATGCCGCCGAAGGACTTGGTCAGTTCCACCGCTTCGTTGATCACGACGCGGTATGGAATCTCGACGTGGTTCTTCAGCTCATATGCGCCGATCAGCAGCACGGCGTGCTCGATCGGGGACAGCTCGCCAATGCCACGATCGACCAGCGGCGTGAACTCTTCGCGCAGCTCGACCGATTGCTTGATGGTGCCGCGCAGCAGGTCGGCGAAGTACTCGCCGTCCGCCTTGTCGAAGCCGTGCGCGCCGCGGATGTTGTTGACGACCTTGGTCGCGTCTTCATTGTTCAGCAGCCACTGGTACAGGCCCTGCAGCGCGAACTCGCGGGCGCGATGGCGCGGCGTGCGGTTCTTGCTTGGGTTGGCGTGCGTCATTTTGTCAGTCATGTTCTTCTCTTCTTGTTGAATTACTCGTCGTCGCCCACGTCCTGGTGCAGTTCTTCCAGGGCGATCGACAGGTTGGCCATTTCGACCGCGCAGCGGGCAGCTTCGGCGCCCTTGACGGCCATGCGGACTTCCGCCTGCTCGTCGTTCTCGGTGGTCAGGATGGCGTTGGCGATAGGGATGCTGTAGTCCAGCCCGACGCGGGTAACGCCTGCGCCGGATTCATTGGACACCAGTTCGAAATGGTAGGTTTCGCCGCGGATCACGGCGCCCAGCGCGATCAGGGCATCGAACTGGTTGGATTCGGCCATCTTCTGCAGCACCAGCGGGATTTCCAGCGCGCCCGGAACGGTCACGTGCAGGATGTCTTCATCTTCCACGCCCAGGTTCTTCAGCTCCTGCAGGCATGCGGACAGCAGGCCATGGCAGACGTCTTCGTTGAAGCGCGCTTGTACGACGCCGATACGCAGGTTTTCGCCGGACAGGTTGGTTTCGTAGGTTGCTACGGTCATGGTGGTCCTCTTTTCTGGGTTTTGGGTTAAGCCGCGCTTCAGGCGGCAGGTTTGGCCATGTAGCCGGTGACTTCAAGGTTAAAGCCAGTCATCGAAGGCATCTTGCGCGGGCTGGCCAGCAACTGCATCTTGTGCACGCCCACATCGCGCAGGATTTGCGCGCCAATGCCGTAGCTGCGCAGGTCCATGCTGGCGGCGCGGCCGGTTGGACGCACGTTCTTGTCCAGCGCTTCCAGCTGGCCGAACAGCTGCTCCGCGGTCTCGCCGCAGTTCAGCAACACCATCACGCCCTGCTCCGCGCCCTTGATCGCCTTCAGCGAGGACGACACGTTCCAGGAATGGGTGGTGGCTTCGGTTTCCAGCAAGTCCAGGATCGACACCGGCTGGTGCACGCGCACCAAGGATTCCTTGCCAGGCGCCATATCGCCGTGCACCAGGGCCAGGTGGGCCGAGCCGCTTGGCTTGTCGCGGAAAGCGATCATGCGGAAGTCGCCATGCGCGGTGCGCAGCGGACGTTCGGCGATGCGCTCCACCATGCACTCGTTCTGGCTGCGGTAGTGGATCAGGTCGGCGATGGTGCCGATCTTCAGGCCGTGCTCCTTGGCGAATTCCAGCAGCTCAGGCAGACGCGCCATGGTGCCGTCGTCCTTGATGATCTCGCAGATCACGGAAGCCGGCATCAGGCCAGCCATCGCGGTCAGGTCGCAGCCCGCTTCAGTATGGCCAGCGCGCATCAGCACGCCGCCCGGCACTGCGCGCAGCGGGAAGATGTGGCCCGGCTGCACGATGTCGCTTGGCTTGGCGCCCTTGGCCACGGCAACCTGGATGGTCTTGGCGCGGTCCGCTGCCGAGATACCGGTGGTGACGCCTTCCGCCGCTTCAATCGACACGGTGAAGTTGGTGCCGAACGAAGTGCCGTTCTTGGCCGTCATCATGGTCAGGTCGAGCTGGTTGCAATGCTCTTCGGTCAGGGTCAGGCACACCAGGCCGCGCGCGTGCTTGATCATGAAATTGATCGCCTCCGGCGTGACGTGTTCGGCGGCCAGCACCAGGTCGCCTTCGTTTTCACGGTCTTCTTCATCGACCAGGATCACCATGCGACCGGCGCGCAGTTCGGCGACGATTTCTTCGGTGCTGGAAATGGACATATTTTTTCCTTTGATGTGAGGCACAGAGCGTTTCTTTGTTAACCCGCTATTTTAAAGGATTTGGCGCACTTCCGCCCCCTCGAGCGCCGCCATTAGGGGTTTTGGCCTAGACTGAATTGCTTTTCAACCCTGAAGGAGGCAGCGATGAAGACTAGCGGTTCGGCCGTCTGGACTGGCGGCATCAAAGATGGACGTGGAGCGATCAGTACTGCAAGCGGCGCGCTACAGGCGGCGCCTTACGGTTTTTCCAGCCGTTTCGAGGGCAAACCGGGCACCAACCCGGAAGAATTGATCGGCGCGGCGCATGCCGGCTGCTTCACCATGGCCCTGTCGCTGATCCTGGGCGAGGCCGGGCTGACGGCTGAAAAGATGGAAACCAAAGCCGAAGTAACGCTGGATAAAGTCCCCGACGGCTTCTCGATTTCCGCCATCCACCTCGACCTGCAGGCGAAAATACCGGGCGCCGACAAGGCCAAATTCGAAGAACTTGCCAATAAAGCAAAGCTTGGCTGCCCCGTCTCCAAGCTCTTCAAAGCCAACATCACCCTCACCACCACCCTCCTTTAACCCCTAGCCGTCGCTCAGCAAGGGTCAGACCTTATGGGTCTGACCCTGGTTTACCGGTTTTCGAAAATTTCCCTTGAACTTTTTAATTGCGATCACTATTATTAAGTCATTCGATGACGGTCGTCATCATTAACCCTCAAAGGAAACCACCATGAACATCAAAGATTCCGTCGTATTCATCACTGGCGCAAACCGTGGCCTCGGCCTGCAACTGGCGAAAGCCGCCCTCGCCGCAGGTGCAAAGAAAGTCTACGGCGCCGCCCGCGACCCGAAATCGGTCACCCTGCCCGGCGTCATCCCGGTCCAGCTCGACGTGACCAACCACGACGAAATCGCCGCCGTCACCCGTGAATACAAAGATGTGAGCGTGCTGATCAACAACGCCGGCATCGTCCGCGCCGGCGGCATCCTGGCCGACAACTCCCTCGAGCAGGCCCGCGCCGAAATGGAAACCAACGTAATCGGCCCTATGCTGCTGAGCAAAGGCTTCGCCCCGACGCTAAAAGCCAACGGCGGCGGCGCCATCGTCAATATCCTGTCCGTGCTGGCGTGGTACAGCCAGGGCCCAACCAATACCTACAGCATGTCGAAGTCGGCCGCCTGGGCGCTGACGAACGGACTGCGCATCGAACTGGCCGCGCAAGGCACGCAAGTGGTGGGTGCCCACATGGGCTATATGGATACCGACATGACTGCCGGCTACGAAATCGACAAGATCAAGCCAGAAGCAGTGGCAGCACAGATCTTTACCGCGCTGGCCGAAGGCAAGGAAGAGGTGTTGGCGGATGACCTCACCCGCCAGGTCAAGCAGGGCATCAACGCCGAACTGCCAGCCTACATCGCCGCCTCCCGCGCTGCCGCCTGATTGCGCCAATGTGTAGCACTGCGTGCTACACTTAACCATGGACCGCAAGAGAGTTTTCAAGACGAAGACTTTCGACCGCTGGGCCAGGAAAGTAGTTGGCGATGACCTCCTTTGCATCGCTGCCCGTGAAATCGAGGCCGGCCTTTACGAGGCCGACCTCGGACATGGCTTGTGCAAGAAACGCATCGCAACTCCTGGCCATGGCAAACGCGGCGCAGTTCGCACGTTAGTCGCAAAGCGGCACAGCTCGGCAGTCATATTTCTCGTCGGTCGCGAGAAAAGCGAGCCGGGGTACGACTTCCCCGACGCAGTGGTATCCGCAGCAAAATCAATTGCCGATACCTTCCATCGCCAAAGCCTGGCCCAGTTGGAGCGATTAGCAATGCTCGGGGAATTGAGGGAGATTTGCAGTGAGCAGAAAGACTAGCGAAGAGGCCCGAATGCTCGGCGAGTTGCTTGAGACAGCTGAAAGCCTGAGTGCCTACGGCGTTCTGTCCAAGTCCGACCTGGCAAACATTCGTGCACTTTGTCAGGAGCCGCCCGAATACACGCCAGAGCGCGTAATAGAGATACGAACCAACAAAGCAAAGATGAGCCAAGCCGTCTTTGCAAACTTCCTCAACGTCAGCGTATCGACAGTGCAGAAATGGGAATCACCGACGGCAGGAAAGCGTCCCAGCGGAGCCGCAGCAAAATTGCTCCAACTGGTAGAGAAAAAAGGAATCGAAGTACTGCTCACTTGATCGTCACCGGAGCTCGATCATACTTTGCGCAAGCCGGCAGACCGCTTCCGCCCCTAAGCGGAACTTGGAGCATAGGGACGGCTACCTCATCAAATAGTAGTCACTTGACTCGACCGATATGGCGTTGCAAATGCGAACGTGAACGCATGCGCGACTTAAATGGCCACTCCGCCAGGCAATCTGCGGCCGGCGAAAGCAGGATGCCGTCCATCGCTTCGATACCAAAGTAAGACTCGTGGAACTCAAGAAGCTTACGTGCAAATAGAAATTCTGCATTGATCCAAGAAATCATTCGCTTCGCATCTTGAGGTTTTATTCTAGAGGGAAGCGAAATTCTTCCTTCCGTCTTTATCAATTTTTTATCACGGTCAAATCCGACATATACGGCTTGCTGCTTACGGCGCTCAAGTTCGCCGCGTCTCAATGCATTGACCAAGTTTGGAGAATATTCAAACATCTCTCTCGCGATAAATCCGAACTGTTTCTCAGAATGAATGTACAGAAGTTTGAGCCAATCTTGCTCAAATTCAGCATCGGGAAACCCATCGTTCGTGATGCAACTGTAGTAATAATGCTCGATCCATTTGGCCTTCGCGAACTCCTCCAGAGCAAGCACTGACAATTGAAATGCCGACGGATATGATTCCAAATGAAACAACGATATAGAGTCTTGGTGCAAGCGCAGTGCATTTCGCAGCGACTCAGCGCCCAGCTTCTTCCATTTGTACTTGGATAGTTTTTTTGGCTGTTTACTGTGCTTCTGCGTCATTTTGATTTCCGCTCAATTTTCGCCCTTGGCCGGTCACTACTGACAATTATCCATTCTTTTCCGAACGCGATTGCATGTGCTCAACAATGAACTTGTTATAGCGCGTCGCATACTCGCGCTGTGCTTCAAAGACACCCAGATCGTCTATCACACAACCGACGCCAGCATCTTCCCTTGGAAGCCCTTTGATGAGAGGCATAAATTGTTCATCTACTCCCACAGCGTAAGCGGCAAAGGACCCGTGCAAGTAAATCTTGACTGAACCTGAAGCAATGTCTTTCGCGGCCTCGATCCCTGCTTTTTCAGGCGCCCATTTTGCCATTGCGGCCCTGTGCTCAAGGTAACCAGGAATGGAAGAAAACATCCAAATAATCATGGAAACCAAGATTGCTGAAAGGAGCGCTTTCTTAACGATTTTCATTCGGGGTCCACTTGGGTTGTAACTGCCGTCCGCTGCTGGCGATCTCCGTCAGCCCCAAAGGTTGCTCGTCGGCCGAACTCCGTCGACTTGAACGAGGATGGATTCATCCCTTTCGGCGACAAAGAAGTTTCCTTCATCGCGTTCGTACACTTCGCCTGACAGCAATGTAACCTTAGAGCCATCCACAATCGCTTCAATGCGCAGAACTGCACTCGGACCATCAGATTCCCTGACCACTATGGTGACGGCCCCGATGGGCAACTCATTTAGCATACGTGTGCGGTAAATGCTGCCACTTTCGGGGCAGGATGGCGCTTCCATCGCAACCAGGCGTTCTAAATACAACCCATAATAGCCGCTCCCATCGTCGCTCTGGGAAAGCACCCGATAGACCTCGCCGTCGCTCAACATCATATCAATGCTAATGAGCTGCAAATACTGAACGCTCGGGTGCGCCCAAACTATCGGGCCTTCCCCTTGAAGGCCCTCGGAAAGCGCCATTTCAGTGCCAACCCAGCTTACGATAGTGTGCCCAGCCAACTGCGAAAATGGTAAAGAACTCATAAGAAAAAGTGTTGGAGGTCCGCAGCCGGCAGCGGGCGCCATTATGGCGACTGAGGCTTGGTTAACTTGGGATTTTCACTCAACTCATCCAAATATTGATACATAAGAGGTGTGCGCTTCCTCCAAATTCCGGAAGCCAAATCTGCAAAGTGTTTGCGGCAAGTGTCGGTGTAGAACTGGTCTCCCAGATCACCCGGCAACTTTGTCGCGTAACTTAGCATGCTTTCGACGGCAGACTCTTGCATCGAGACCACCTGTTCGAATCTCGGTTCTTGCGCAACCATTGATGGCCAAATCGAATCCATTTTC
>Ga0209257_1000521_pt1 | contig 66885 bp, 72 predicted proteins | sample AraplaCvi_mCL_r2_FD_184277 | JGI IMG/M metagenome (GOLD analysis project Ga0209257, IMG submission 184277) | Arabidopsis root microbial communities from North Carolina, USA - plate scrape MF_Cvi_mCL_r2 (SPAdes) (version 2) | ecosystem: Host-associated > Plants > Roots > Endosphere | place: USA...
GCGGAGTTAGGGTATTCGTCCCCAGCCAATTTTGCCCGGGCATTCCGAAAGGCAACCGGCAACGGACCGCGGGAATTTCGCTCGAATATCTCGCCTTGAAGGTACGGCCGTTGGCCGTTCAGCAGCGCGAGCTCAACGCCGCCGGCTGCAACCGAAAGACCGAAACCCCATTCCAGTCGATACATTATGCGATAATTTTGGCCCAGAACGTGATTGCTCCTCGTTGAATGTCCGCATTTCGGAAGTTTCACGGTCGGCCGAACTGTCCGAAAAGGCGGCGCAAAGCGGCCATTCGATAAAGGGCTTGTTGCGCGTATGTGATCGGTCGTCGCATCCTAATGTGCTGGCGAACGCTTGGAGGCTCTGTGTTCTCGGCACGCCGACATTTGCCTCACTCGCCTTTCAAACGCTCCCATTCGCGGAGCAGCGATCTGTACCTTTCACGAAATACCGTCTCTTCATCGCCCTGCAGCGGTGTGGTTTGTGGGGAAAAAAAGGCCTTGCGAAGCGGGTCAATGATACGCATGTCATCCGCATCGAGTTTTATCAGCGCCTGTTGCATCACCCACAAGCCCAATCGTCCGCCCTCTTCTGAGAGGGCAGGCTCCTCGCTAAAGTAAGGATACACAACACGAGTGTATTCGCCCCTGACGCGCGCATGTAGGGCATCTCGTATTCGGATTGTGCCGCCAAAATCGTCAATTCGCAAGTTGCCATGCACGCTTTGGGGGATGATCTCAACCGGTTCGTTTGACCAGCGCAACTTTGCGCTGAGTAGTTCAACAACGCCGTCTTTCAGCAGAGGGTATAGTCGTTTGAAGCCTTTGTTTGCCTTTATGCGGTCATCGGTCAGCCGTGCTAGATCACCGTCGCCCGAAATGTGCTTCTTCACATCTGACCAGAAGGGCACGTGGAAATCTCCACCTTGGCTACGGTTGCCACCGGCCTCTTTCTTGCGGTCGAGACGAATATCCTCTTTCAAAATTGACCGTCGCAACGGAGGTGGCGCATAGAACAATTGCAGGACTTTTCGGAGAGGAACATCCAGAACAGACATGCGGCCCACATTTCTTAGGATTGAAGTTCACGGAACGGGGAGGGTCCTTCCAGCCGCGGCCGCCGCCTGACCTGGGAGGAATTTCACAGGCAGCGGCCAGACTTGAAGCCGGGGAATGATGATCAAACAACCGGCGATTAGAGTAACCAGCGACGTGCCCTGGTCCTCAAAGTCACTTCTTTTTTGTATCCCCGTAGCCGGGCTTTGGAACGCGTTCGACCGTCGTTGTGCTAGGACGACGAATTGCGTCCTTCACCGGAATGAACTGCCCTGTGCCGGAGTCACGGCCGCGAGGTGTAGTTTTACTTCCATTTGCCATCAGTTTAGTCTCCCCGGCCTTGCCAAAAGAACCCTTGGGACCTATGACGGCGTTGTCGAGACTACCGCTGCAGCGTCACTGTTTGTCTACGGCGGCCAGTATAGCCGCAGCACAAAACTACAAGGCACGCCCGAATCGCTCGGCGCGTGCCTTTTTATTGCGCAACTGCCGTCTTATTAGCAAGTTAATTCAAATTTTACCCCCCCTTTTACCCAGTTTGCACAGTATATCTAAAGTACTACATATGTGGATATCTTTATGCCGGAATGACTATGAGCCGGTCGGTGCATCGCCTGGCGCGCCATCTGGCGACACTGCAAGGCATGTCAGAGCTTACGCCCAAAGCTGGCAGCGCTTGCCACGAGGGAAAACGTTCGCGTCCTCAATAAGGCCCATCTGGTGCGAGCAATTCGCAACCTCGACGGTGGCCTTCAAGACCCTGAACTAGCGGCTTTGCAAGCCGAGGTCGATTAGTGGTGGCTGCGCCAGTGGACGCAAAACCGTTTACGAACTACTTTGGGGATCTTCCCGAACTCAATGAATAGCTAGTAACAAATTGATATCCAATGGAAAAATAGATTTTGTTGGCGCCAAATTGTATAAACTATGTCTAGATAAGATCGTTCAATCCTTCATATTTTTCGCTCCATCGATCTTTTTTGGAGTTTGACTCAATGCCTCTCTTCGTTTCCCACATGCTTCACGTGCTGCAGATGCTGAGTGAGTTGCCCTCGCCGCAACTCAGTCAGATCATCGCCCTCGCCGCGATCTGCCTCGCTGCCTTCACCATCTACGCCGTGCTTAGGATCGTGGGGCGCAAATGACTGGTCATAGCTTCCAGCCATTCATTCGGCTGCCCAACGAGTGGATCGAGAAGAAAGGTCTTCACGTGTTCAATTGGAAAGTGGGCCGCGCGAGCCACACGGCGGCGCTAATGGTCCTGCTCGCGATTGCTCATCGCACCAACGACGAGGGCATCGCCAAGGTCACCTACCAAGAGTTCGAGGCGGTGTTGCCGATGCGTCGTGCGAAGATCTCGGAAGGGATCAAGGTGCTGGTCCAGCTCGGGATTATTCGGCACAAGCCTCTGGGCCAAAGCACTTTTCAGCTTGTCGACTTCGCGGAGGCCGGGAAAACATGGGCCAAGCTCCCGGCAAAGGGGCTCTACACTAATGGCGTCATCTGGGGGCTGAAAGATTTCAGGCTCCGTAAGGCGGTCGAACTGCACGCGCTGAAGATTTACTTCCTGCTCGCCTCGCGCCGGAACACTCAGACAAACGAAACCAGGCTGAGCTACAAGAAGATCGAGGAGTGGTGCGGGGTGCCTACCGGCCACATCAAGGCGGCGACCAGCCTTTTGATCGAAAACCGTCTGAATTCGGTCGACAGCGTGACCGACTGGGAGAAGCAAGATCCGATGCACTCGCACCCGAACTCCTATCGCATCGCGCACGTCGACAGCTATCGGCACAAGGGTACGCAGCCAGTTGGGCAAGAGACCCAGCCGGAATGAAAAGACCCCCGCCGTGGAGACAGCGGGGGATCTATACTACGGGAATGCGGCCTGGCTATTAAAGCGCGGCTTTCACTAGATCGTGCAGGCGCCGGAGTTCGTCAGGATGCAACATCGCGACGAAGCGCTCCAAGATGTCATCTTCCTCCCCGACTCCCGTTTCTGTTTTCAAGCGGTAGGTGGATCCGCTGCGGAAGACGGGATCGTTCGGGAGCCGGACTCCGCTTTCGTCGACTTCGTAGCCCTCGTCGCTCAAGATCGCCTTGACTGTCGAGCCGATAAACTGGCGCACCGGGGTCGCATTCAAGTCCGGAACCTTGTCCGGAAATTGCTGCTGCAGCATGCCGCTGATCTTCGACACAGGGGGTACTGCCTCGGCGACACCCTGTTTCAAGGCGCTAACGTATGGGTCGCTCGTCAGTGCGTCCATAAGCTTGTCACCCCCGACAATGCTTTGCGATCCACGGCGCGATTTCCGCATTAGTGCGCTGGGTCGTTTCATGTTAAGTCCTTTCATCGTTAGCGGCCGGGGCGGCAACCCCACGCTCACGTTGGTGAATGTGCTTGAGGGCACACGCATCTATATGCATGTGCGCTGAGAATCAGTCAAGGGTTCTCAGTGCACTTCTGTGTTCGGGAATACCGTTCGCGATCGTTCGAATATCGTGCAAGTCGCAGCGCGGCTGCGTCTTGCTCTACCTGTCATCCCGGTGAAGATGCGAACCGTGGCGGTTCAGAGTTGCTCGGCTCAATCATTCCGGATCTCGACGATGTAGTGGACACGGAACGAAGCAGCCTGCCTACTCCAGCAAGTCCGATCCTGCCGCTGCATCTGCGACCGACCATGCTTGCCGCAATAGCCATCGGCGATCTGGCTGGACAAGGGCGATTCAGCGGCGCCATCCTAGGACCCCCTTTGGGTACGTATCATTTTCGTGGCCGCAAGCCGCCCGATGGGTTATGAAATAGGCTGACTCCGCCCTATATTGGGTAAGTCACAAGAGGAACAGGAAATGTCGAAGAGCGTCAAAACCTACTTCACCATCGGACGGGATGCCAAGTCAGGTGTATTCTCCGAGCGGAAGGGGGCGAGTGCGAACACCCGCGTGATGAGCTCGAAGGTTTTCGAGAAAGCAGTACGACAAGCGGACGGTAAGTTCCGCGAAGTCACCCACGGAGCGGACCCGGTCAAGGATGGCAGGAAATAAACAGGTAATCGAAGCAGCCAAGCCCCCCATCAACAACGACTACAATCCGATCTTCGAAAAACTGGTTGTTGAACCCGCGGACGGTGAGGTTCTCGGGGTAATCGCCTATGGCGCTTACAAAAAGGCGAAATGGGAGTGGGCGCAAGCAATTTGGGAAAAGCACGGTCGGCCTCCCTCCGAGGTAGAGTTAAAAGCCTATATCGCGACCTGGACACCTTCTCAGCTTGAGTACGTCCGCAACAATGCCGCCCAGGTCCTGTCCGCCTACGCCGATACGGTAATAGACGCTGCTAAGAGCGACATTGTTACCGAAGCCCTCAAAGGTTCATTCTGGAAAAATGTTTGGACCTCGGTCTTCGCGGCAGGTCTCTATACTTTGCTCCTAATTGCCCTCGCCATTATTCTTCATTTTGCAGGCGTCGATGTGCTCTCAGTTTTCGAAAAGGCAAAGCCGGAAGCCTTGCAACCTCCGATCAGCACTCAGACTCCGACCGGATAATGCTATCCATCCGAATGACCGCAGGGCGCACGCACTTTTAAGCTCTAAGCGAGTGCATCCCTCGCTGTGGGTTTACTTTTATGGTTTCAAACCGAAAGTTGTCATATGGCCGCTGGCAGAATTGGCTTGCGATTAGATTGAGACCTTCCCATCTTACCACTTTATCGGGAGGCTCAAAAAATTGCGAATACCAGATGTCGTCGAGCAGGTGATTGCGGATTTCGATCGTCGCAACACACCATTTGATACTCAGATGGTACAGGCGGCCCTGGGCAATGTCCGTGGCAAGATAATTGATAGCGCCGCGCATCGCGATGCATGGGCTGAACTGGTCGTCTTCTGTCTCCAGGAAGAGCAGGAGGATCGCCTTCCGTTTTACACTTACTTCGGACCGATGGGCTCCGGGGAATCGAAGGATGGCGAGGTTGTCTACCATCCCGACATCAGAGAGTTGACTTTGGAGATCGTCGAGCACTGGGAGCATCGGGCGATGAGCCTCGTCCATCCAGTGCTCGTCGCACGGTACGCCGACGCTGTTTGGGACCTGAAGCGCGCGGCCGTCAATCGCAAGCCGGACCCAAAATTTGGCCGCCTCGCCGTCGAAAGCTACAGGGCAGCGGTTGCCAATGGTCACCATCCGGATGATCACGACGACGTGCTCGCTCTGAGCCGTGCACTGAAGATTGCAATGTTCTTGAACGACGCCGGGACGATAAATGAGCTTAAGGCGGCTATTCTTGATCGGTTTGACGTCGAAGTGGGAAAGGATGGCTGGTGGCACCACCTTTACGAGACGCTCACGGCGAACAAGAAGGTGGGGCTGACCGACGCCGAAATGCAGCGCCTCATTGCGGGACTGGAGGTGCTGCTATCTTCGGCTCTGTCGCCATCGACATTGGATCCACATGCCGCGGCTCGGCTGTCAGAGCGGTTGGTACCTTACTACAGGAAGCAGGGAGACGCTCAAAGCGTCAAGCGAATCTCTTCAGCCGTAAGTCAAGCATTCGAAACGATCGCGAACAACGGCTCTCGGATGCAGGCTACCTCCTGGCTTCAAACAGCGATGGAGCACGCTCGGCGAGCTGGCGATGATGACCGGGTAAACGAACTCCGGATAGCTAGGGAGGAGGCCATAAAGGCATCAAATTCCGAGATGGAGCAGTTTTCGTGGACGCACGAGGTGAAGCGAACGGACGTTGAAGAGCTAATTGAATACCTGATCCATCCTGAAAACGCGTCACAGTCTTTGTATAACGCGGCCGCCTATTTTACGGCTCCGAAAGCTCGCCTCGAGGAGATGGTCGCTGAGCAACGCGAAGCCGCGCCCTTGATGTCTTTGATGACGGTTGAGATCGTCGCCGATGATCACGTCTCTGCCCGCATTGGCGGAGTAGATGATGATCCAGATGGTCGGTTGTTTAGGGTTGCTGATCTGAACCGGCAGACCAGTGCACTCTGGCTGAACAACGCGCTGGAGGCGATCGTGGATCGCCATCAACTCTCCGAGGGTGAGATAGCAGCTTTCGCATCCAGAAGCGGACTGTTTTCGGAGCCATCGCTTGTCGCCGCTGGTGTCCGCGCTTGGATTGACGGAGACTATGTGAAGTGTCTGTTCGTCCTGGTTCCACAGATCGAAGACGCGTTTCGGAATATGGCGCGCAAACTTGGTTCAGCCGTCACAAAAGAAAAGCGCGGTCAGCAAGGGTGGGAAGTTTCAGTCAATCTCGGCGATCTCCTGAGCATGGATAAAGTAAAGGCCGAGCTTGGACCAGATCTGCACTTCTATTTTCGAGCCAATTTCGCTGATGGGCGCGGCTTGAATCTCCGGAACGTCGTCGCGCACGGCCTGGCCAGTCGCGACACGGCCAGCTACTGGGTTTGCGATTTGCTCGTGCATTCGTTGCTCGTCATCGGAGCGTATGCGGATGTCCGCAAATATCTCGCTGGCTTGGGAGGCGTAGAGGATGCGCAGGAAGAGGCGGGGGCGGAGGTTCAGGGGGCCGTGCCCGAGGAGCCCAAGTTGCCAAAGGTTCTTCCCAAACGGAAGGCGCAGCGAGCAATGTCCGCGCGCAGACTGCTGTCAGACCAACCAGGGGAGGAGGTCTAAGTGCCACAAGCGCAGATCGAACTCCCTAACGGGCAGATGTTGCAGATCATCTACGTCGAAACCCACGGCTACTCTCGGGCCTATTTTAACAGCAAGCGGTGGGGGCTGCGTATTCCGGTGAAGTCGGCCGCTGATTCCGAAACGAAGTCGGCCACCTATTCCGATTTCATTCCGGCCACCATTCCGATCTGAAGCCGGCCAGTTGATGCTCCCCTGGGTCGTTGTTTTGCATGGCGCGTGATTGTCGCGCGGTCAAGCGGCGGATGGTGTTTGACGCTGCTTTCGCAAGCTCTCGCCGTGCAGTTCGATGCGGTAGGCGTTGTGGACAAGGCGGTCGAGGATTGCATCGGCGATCGTAGGATTGCCGATCATGTCATACCAGTGATCGACGGGCACCTGGCTGGTGACGATGGTGGATCGCTTCTCGTAGCGGTCCTCGACGATCTCCAGGAGATCGCGCCGCTGCTCGTCGTTGAGCTTCTCCGGACCCCAGTCGTCGAGGATGAGCAGGTCGGTTCTGGCGAGCGCCTTGAGGACCTTGGGATATCGGCCGTCGCCGCGCGCCAGCGCAAGGGTGGCGAACAGCCTGGGCAGGCGATGATAGGCGACGGAGAAGTCCTCGCGGCATGCCTTGTGTCCGAGCGCGCAGGCCAGCCAGCTCTTGCCGACGCCGGCGGGTCCGATCAGCAAGAGGCTATGGTGTTGCCTGATCCAGTCGCAGTTGGCGAGCTTCAGGACGAGATTGCGATCGAGGCCGCGGGCGGCGCGGAAGTCGATGTTCTCGATCTGGGCATCATGGCGCAGCCTCGCGGCGCGAGCCCTTGCCTCGAAGCGCTTCTGGCGGCGCGTGGTCGCCTCGCGTTCGAGCAGCAGAGCGAGCCATTCGCCATGCTCGAGGTGTCTGGCTTCCGGCTGCGCCTCGAGCTCCTGATAGGCGCTGGCCATGCCTGTCAGGCCGAGTTCGCGCAGCATGTCGATGGTGGGATTGGTCAGCATTATCAGGTGTCTCCTCAATGGAAGTAGCCGGGGCCACGCAGATTGGCGTGTTCCATGACGGCGGCGGGTTCGGTGGAATGTCTGGGGGCCTTGTGGGTTGCGATGAGCGAGGCAATCGTCTTGCAGGTCAGGCCGCCGATCTCGACGGCCCGTGCCGAAACGACCTCGGCGCGCTCGCGGCCGAGGTCGCGATAGAGGCGCAGGATGCCGAGGCATGTTCTGAAGCCTTGCTCGGGATGTGGCCGGCTGGCGAGAATGGCGACGATCAGCCCTTCGGTCTGCGGACCGATGGACGCGCCCCAGCGCCGGAAGCGCTCCGGCGTCCATTCGGCGTATCGGCGGTGGGAGCTCGGCATGTGCGCGGGGTCTGTTCCATAGCGCGGCCCGCCATAGCGGCGCTGATGGACCGCGACGCGTTTGCCGCGATGGAAGATCTCGATCATTCGCGCGGTCGCCCGGATATCGACCTGCTGACGAATGAGCGCGTGCGGGACGGAATAGAAGAAGCTCCTGAACTCGGCATGGTAATCCGTCGAGACCCGCGCAAAGCGCCATTCGGCGAACTCGTACTCCTCGGCGGGCAAGCTTGCGAGCGCCGCGCGTTCGACCGTCTCGAAGAGATGGCGGCGGCTGACACCCAACCGGCGCATGACATGATTGTTGATGCGCTCCAGCACGTCGGCGATTGCGGCATTGGCCTCGGCGAGCGAGAAGAACGTCTGTTTGCGCAAGCGGCCGAGAAGGCAACTCTGGGCGAAGCGCATGCCGTTCTCGACCTTCGCTTTGTCCTTCGGGCGTCGCGGTCGGGCCGGCAGAACGCCGACACCATAGTGGGACGCCATCATGCCGTAACTGCGGTTGATCTCGGGATCGTAGAAGCTGGCGCGGCTGACGCCGGACTTCAGATTGTCGGGCACGACCAGGCGGGGCACACCGCCGAAGAAGGCGAACATGCGCACATGTGAGCCGACCCAGTCCGGTAAGGTCTGGGTCCAGGTCACCTCGGCGAAGGTGTAGCTCGATGCGCCGAGCACGCCAAGGAACAGCTCCGCCTCGCGGACTTCGCCAGTCTTGCGATCGACGATCGGCACCCTCTTACCGGAATAGTCGACGAAGACCTTGTCGCCGGCCGCATGCTCCTGGCGCATCGTCGGCGAAAGGCGCTGCTCGAACCCGCGGAACAGCTCGCAGAAACGGCTATAGCCATAACCATCGGGATGGACGCTGCGATATTCCTCCCACAGGATCAGCAGTGTCACGCCGGGCTTCTTCAATTCGATAGATAGCTGTGCCCAGTTCGGCTCGTGACGTCGCCGTTGGCCCTGCTTGACGCCGGCGCGGGCGAAAAGCCGAGACTCAAGAGCATCGTCTGTCAGCTCTCCCGGCAATGGCCAGCTCAGCCCCGCCATCGCAGCCCGCTTCAGGTTATCCTGGACGGTGCTGCGGGCAACGCCGAGGATCACTGCAATCTCTCGGCTGCTTGTCCCGCTTCCGGCAAGCCGGAGCATCTGTCGTAATTGTCGCATGGTCAGCCTTCTCTTCGCTGGCATCAAACTCTCCTCGTGTAACGGGAGGCTTGATGCCAAAGTTGCTGACCCAAGGGGTATCTTCAGAGCCGGAAACCGGACGGTCTTTGATTGGAATCGTGGCCGGCTTCAAATCGGAACGGTGGCCGGATTTTGATCGGAATGGTGGCCGGCTTCAGGTCGGAATCCGCAGGGGGCTGCGCAATGAGGACACGGCGCTACATTACTGGGCCATGGTTCCAACATATAAAGGCAAATTAGCTCAATCGATCGAGGAGAGCGGCTTCGAGTTTGACGCGATTGTACGTGCTCCCAGCAACAGCGACGACGTTCAACCGTATTATGATGTGGTTTCGAAGCGGTGGCCGGTTCACGATCTTTCAAAGAACATTACCCGCAAGGGAATGGTGAAGGCGAGCGCAAACGAGACGACCGTTGAGGACCTTACCGATTCGGAGTTCGCTTATATGCTCGATGGGGAAGAGCCGAACCTGAGGTCGGTCCTAATCATTGATGAGTCCTGCAGCACTGGAAAGACAATAGCCGCCGTCCAGGAACTGTTATGGCGAGCGGGCATGCCAAGAGACGCGCGGGTCGTCGCGGCGGTATGTTGCAAGATGCTTTAACTGGCTGAGGCGGGGCAGAGCCTAATCAGCTGTAAGCTTGCCGATTTGTTTGGTGATGACCTCTGTGGCCTGATTGACCCATGCTGCATCTGCGATTTTAGCCGTCATCGATGACAACCCCGCGATTTCGCTTAGAACGATTGTAGCCAGCGCCAGTGACACGGCCGCCGCAGTTCTTTTGGACGTTGCTTTGATCGTTTCGTCTAGTGCAGCGGCGGTATATCCGTAGATTTTCGATACGAGGTTTTCGATCGTCCTCAGTAACGCGAAGCCTGTGTGCTTCCCTGTGGCGGCCGGCTGCGAAAAGAGCGCTGTCAGATATCGGATGGTTTTAGGCACTTGCGGGTCGACAACCGGCGAATTTTCCATCTTTTCGACGATCTTGGTCGCGCTCTGAAGAAGCCGCCTCTCATCGTCAGAGGACAGTTCTGACTGCGCAGAATTGTCCTTGAACTTCACCCAATCATCGAACTGATTTAGATAGTGGTTTAAGGCAACGAGGTGCCCGCGTATATCGGCCGAAAGGTAGTCGCTCAGTTCCTGTGAGAGTGCAGCGGTGACCTCAGTTGCTCGAATCGCGAAAATACCGAGCGCGACTATGTCGGTTTCGCCTTCCAGCTTGTCCTGGAGTTTCCGCATCAAACTCACGAGACGTCTGTCGACATTTGAACCAAGGAGATCGGTGCATAATTCTCCACCGTGCTCGATAAGAGCTCGGCGAGCGCTGGCTACCAAACCTTCATCTCCCGCTGTCGGCTTTAGCGGATCTGGCTGGATCGTCAATTTGCCGTCGACGATGTCAAATTGAACCAGGGGCTACTTTCTGCGGTGGAATTACATCATCCGCCCAGGAGAGAAATACGCGCGGTGGCGCACGTAGGGTATTGCCGCGGAGGAATACAGTCTTCTGCTGAAATTCTTTGAGGAGGCGCTCGGTCACTTGTTGTGCATCAGAAAGAGCATCCTCGAATCTGTTGGGCGCATGTCGCACCGGAGCTCGCCCTCGCCACCGCGCCTTAAGATTGACGTTTGTTGTTCCCGACAACATCGACACGAGGAAGTCCCGCAAGTCGCGAAGTGCTTTTTCGCTCTGCAGATTCATTACAGCACTTACGCCGCCACGGAGATTTCGAAGCTCACGCTCCATGTTTTGTTGCTGATCGGATGGTTGAAGGAGATCTTGTTGGACCACGCCACCATAAATTGGCTCGAGCAGCGTCTCGAGAAGTTGCAAATCTTCCTGGTCCATTTCTTCTCCGCCGAATAGCACAACTACCACAAACTGCTGGACGGAGTTCGATTCTCTGTAAAGTCAGGATTATGGTCTGCCTAAATTGGCGGACTTATCCATTGCTTGCAATAAGGCGTTTGATACGCTCGGCAGCCTTCCCGCATTGTTTCAGTGCGAGGTATTCTCGCTCCAAACGATCCACCCCGGGCTTTGCAAGCTCCTTTTCCCTGCACGACGCGAAGTCCGCAGTCAAAACTCGGCATCGGAATTGTCCCTTAGCGCCTCCAATTGAAATCGAAAAGAAAGCGCGAGTGCTGGGCCGCAAAATCGCGGCTAAATGTCCTGTCGCTACTCAGAGGCAAATTATCGGGACTATGTACTCAGCACCGCAGCCTTCGACTACCTCGCCAGCCGGTCGCGGCAAAGGCTTAAACACAACTTTCCACTTAGCAAACGGCGGCCTTGGGTCAAGCGTGGACGCGCTACCAATCAAACTGTGGGTTTTACTTTACCGTTTCAAACCGAAAATTGTCATATGGCCGCTGGGTTTAGACGATCAACGCCGTGCGATTTTCCGCTAACGATTTCAGCGCGCCGCTTTTTCCCAGCCAGGCCATTGCATGATCGAACATCGACGGCAAACTTCAGCAGCTTGCGAATAGCGATAATCGATGAGCGTTAATTCTGGAGCTCGGGCGCGACAGTGCGCCTCAATCCGCAGCATCGGCCGCCGCTTCCGGCGCAATTTCCCCAAGGAAACCGGGCTTTGAAAGCGCCCTTCCCTCGCTCGGCCTGAAGTCGTTCGGTCAAAGTTCGGCGTCGTATTGGCCGCTGAGCGCTTCAATTGAAATCGCAAGGTAAAAGCCAAAACGGGGGGCGCCGATTTTTTTTGAATGCGCATCTTGGCGTCTTTGACAGTCATTAACCATCTGTATTAACATCTCAAATTTCACAAACGGAAGTCAATCAGCATTACGTTTCCGTCATCGAGACGCTCATTTTCAGACGTCATCACTATCGATAGGTACTCCGTATCGATAGTGATGGATTTGGAGTCGCAAACGATGTAGAATCGCGCGACGATACAGCTCCTGGACCGTATAAAAATGGCGGAAACCGTGTCTTCCGATGCCGTTCACCGGCGTGCAGAACAACTCGACGCGCTGGACGCCATCCTGCCGTTCGATCGGCGCGACCAGCTCGCCACCCTTCTCACCGACGACGACGTCGCAACGCTCAAGCATCTCGCCAGTGAGGGCATGGGAGACAACACGCTGCGGGCGCTTGCCTCCGATCTCGGCTATCTCGAGACCTGGTGCCAGCTCGCCACGGGCACTCCCCTCCCCTGGCCTGCGCCGGAAAGCCTGCTGTTGAAGTTCGTTGCCCATCACCTCTGGGATCCGGAAAAACGCGCGGAAGATCCAAACCATGGCATGCCGGTGGAGGTGGAAGCTGGCTTGCGTTCCGGGCGGCTGTTACGTGCCGACGGGCCGCACGCCCCGGAAACTGTTCGTCGCCGGCTGACCAGCTGGTCGATCCTGACCCGATGGCGGGGCTTAAACGGTTCCTTCGACGGACCCTCGCTCAAGTCGGCACTGCGGCTTGCGGTCCGCGCCAGCGCGCGGCCGCGGCAACGCAAGAGCAAAAAAGCGGTGACCGGCGACATTCTGGCGAAGCTGCTGGACGCCTGCGCCGGTGAACGCCTGGTCGATCTGCGCGACCGCGCCTTGCTTCTTTTGGCATTCGCCTCCGGCGGTCGTCGCCGGTCGGAAGTGGCGGCGCTGCGTGTTGAGGATCTCGCCGACGAGGACCCCGTCCAGGCCGATCCATCGATCCCGGACTCCCCTTCCCTTCCCTGCCTCGCCATCCAACTGGGTCGGACGAAGACGACCACCAGCGATGACGACGAACATGTGCTGCTGATCGGCCGACCGGTGGTGGCGTTGCGACAATGGCTCGAGGTAGCCGATGTCAAGGCTGGCCCGGTGTTCCGACGGATCGACCAGTGGGGAAACATCGACCGGCGAGCCCTGACACCGCAGTCGGTCAATCTGATCCTGAAAAACCGGTGCAAGCAGGCCAGTCTCGACCCGACCCTGTTTTCGGCACATGGACTGCGGTCAGGCTATCTCACCGAGGCCGCCAACCGCGGCATTCCCCTGCCGGAAGCGATGCAGCAGTCGTTGCACAAATCGGTGACCCAGGCGGCGCGCTATTACAACGACGCAGAGCGCAAACACGGACGGGCAGCGCGGTTGGTTACCTAGCGCACGCCCCCGCTGACCTGACTGCCATCTGTCGCTCGAGCGACAGATACCAACGATGAGCTCGCGGGGGTGCTATTCGTTCGCGTCGACCGAGGAGAACAACTCGTCGATATCGCGATGCCCCTCGATGATATTGACGACCTCAAAACGTTCGTCGACGTAGCGGAAAAAGATGACGTATCCTTTGAACGCCGCGCTGCGTATATCGGGGCGCAATTCCGGCCGTGCTCGGCCGAGGGTGCCGGGAAGGTCGGCCAGTGTCCGGCATTTTTGCCGAAGTTCTCCGATAAACCGACGGCCCACGACCATACTACCGCTCTGTCGGGTGATGTATTCGAAAATATTGACCAGGTCTGTGAGTGCCGAAGGCAGCATACGAAGCTGCGGCACCCTTAGAAGCCTTCCTTGGTCAGCTGGGCGGCCTTGGCCTCCAGCGCCGCGTCAATATCTGCGTCGGATGCTTCGCCGCCATCGGCAATCGATTTGTTGAGTAGGCTGGTCAGAGCCCTCAGCTTCTGTTCGCGTTCCTCGACGAGGCGCAATCCTTCACGCACGACTTCGCTGGCGGAACCGTAGCGGCCGTCCTTCACGATGTTAGATACAAAGGCTTCCCAGCGGTCACCAATGGAAACGTTCATGTCACACCTCCAATTGCGTCACAGCATGCCACAATAACAATATTTGCGCAATTATTGACACTGCGGCAGCACCTCAAATGCGAATCATCGATCCGCCTTTCAAGAGGAGGCGATGATGAGAGCTCCATTTCGCGCAACTGGACCAGATGGAGAATGGCCCGTGCGCGGCGGCAAGAAATGGCAGCCCTCCTCCGTCCGGGACCTACTGGACGAAGCCCACCGATTTGGCCTCATCCGCCGCTGAGGGCACGGTTCATAAGGCGACCGAGGGCACGGTGCTTTTTCTTACCGCTGTCCGATGGCATAGGCTTCGCCCCTCGCGTCCAATTTGGCCGACCTAATTTCAGTCGGCAGCCCGCTTGCTCGTCAGCTCGGGATTGAGATGATCGAGGCCCGGCTCCATCTCGGACTTCTCGACTGCGGCGAGATCACCGTCGCTCAGATCCGCCGTCATCTCGACGCGACGATGGCGCCGCGAGAGCCGCAGATAGTCCTCATAGGCAAGCAGCACGGTACGCGGCCGGCCGTTCTTGGTGATGATAACCGGCTCACGCACGGAGGCATCCTGATAGGCCTCGAAATTATTGGAAACCGCCGCGGTGGTCACGGTCGACGCCATTTTGATACCCCCTCTTCTTGAATATACGCCCCTCGTGATTTCTTCCCTGGGTACACACGATCACGAACCGAAATCTGCGCGGTGATGCCGCGACCTCCGATAGCTCACAGCTCTTCGGGCGGCTTCTTGCCTTTTCGCGTTGGTCTGAAATTCACCAGCAGGGACTTGAGTTCGATCTCACGGACCCGCCTGGCCGCCTCATCCGGGCTCACCCAATCGCTAATGCGCTGTCCCCGCTCCTTAAACTCGGTTTTGATGTCCGTGACTTCGATCTCGAATAAATCCACGATACAGGGAACGACGTCGCCGTTATCCAATTCCTTCAAATACGTGTAGCGACCGGCTGGCTTCCGATTGCTCTTGCCACGGACGCCAGCCTCTTCCCATGCTTCGATCGCTGCCGCTTTATGAGGTTTCTTGCCTTTCATCGCCCAACCCTTGGGAAGGATCCAGCGACCAGTGTCGCGCGAGCTAACAAGCAGTACCTCGATCTCTGCACCGCCTTCCTTGTGACGAAAGCACAGAGCGCCGTATTGTTGACGGAACGCTCTGCTGAAGAGCTTATCGGGTGTTCTGGCCAACTGTTGAAGCAGTTTCTGCGGCCTGTCCGGCTGAAACATTCGGCCACGTTTTTCTTGCTTCATGACAGCTCAGCTTGTCCCTCTCGATTGAGTGGCACCTCACCTGCGTGCTCTTCAGATAGAGCTATTTTCAGTTTCTCCAAGCCAGTGAATGCGGTCGGATCCGCGGATCTTCGAGAGCCAGTTCTAACGCTTCACAATGCCCTGCGGCCTGTTGTGCCGCTGCAGAGTTTTCGCGTTCTGAAGGGGCGCGTCTGCGAGGGAAAAAGGCCCCAGATCGAAACGGTAAAATCCAGGGCCTTCGTCTGAGCGTTCGACTTCACAGACGTCGCATTGATGTTCCGGAAACCGTTTGAGTTTCAAGCCCTCTTAGTGCCGATCTCGCAAAAAACTGTAGAACACCGCAGTTCATACTAATCATCTTGACGGCCACTCTCCCAGTGAAACTCCGAATGTTGACGTTCGAGAGCTTCAGCGGGAACTTTTCGTGCCGATGGGCAGTTTATTGGCAGCCAATGATCCTTCCCCAGGGTCATAGACGCGGCCCCAGTGTTCCCCTTCCCCCTACTAGGGCTCCCTTGTTTGAGTAAGCAGCACATTCTCTCTCAATGGCCCCACGTGACGGCGGGGCCATTTCTTTAGGACGCTTTGCGCCCTGTTGTACCATTCGCCCGCATAAGCGCCATCAGCACCGGCCCGAGCGAAAACTCCGCTCGCCGTGCCTTTGACGTCAGATCCCGCAGATAGCCCCCGGCAGAGTTAATGTGCCCTGCCCTTTCGAGGATACAGGCGATCGTGGCCGCGGCGTTCTCAGGCCCCATCACTTCGCAGGCATCCTGGTAGGCGCTCGGGCTCACCCCAAGCATCGATCGAACGACGACTGCAGCTGCCATCAGATCGCGCCAACTCGAAACTACGCCATCAGGCCCGTACATCATGATTTCCGGGCAAGCCTGCAACACCATGCCCAACGGGAACGCCTTTATCCGCTCGCGCTTCGGCTCCGATTTTGTCTCAGGTTTTGCCCCCAGCTCCTTTTCGGAGCCAGGTTCAAGTTCATAGATGGATTCGGTATTTGAATTCTGTATGTGACGCTCATCTGGAGCATCATTGGAGCTCATATTTTCGGAAATCATCTGCATTTCCAGCAGATTGAGGATTTCCGCCCGCAGCATCTCCATTTCGTCGAGGATCGCGGTGAGGTCACCAATGGTCGGCGTGCGGGGAATCCGGCCAACAAGCTCGATATACATCGCCTCGATCGCTCCCCAGTCGCCGGAAGCCCCCTCCTCCATCGCTGCCGAAATGAGCTTACGCACGTCGCGCCGGCAGACGGTGAGCTTCTCTTTGGTGCGCCGGAAGTGCGCGCGATCGGCGGCCACCTGCTGGGCCAATTGCGCAAGTTCTTCGGCTCGGGCGAGCAACGGCGACAGATCGAAGCCGTAGGCTTCCTCGATTTCGCCAGCGCGGTCTTTGCGCGCGTACCGTTTCCCGTTGGCACTGTCCTTGCGCACGATCAGACCGGCATTGACAAGCGCGGCCAGCTGCCTGCGCAGCGTAGCGCCGGCGATACCGTGCGCGCGCACTGAAAGCTGCGCGTTCGATGGGAATACGATCATCGCCCGCTCCTGCGACAATTCTGCGTCCGGGTAGAACGTCAGCAATGCGTCGAGGACGGCCAGGCCTCGATCCTGGATACCGAGAAGCGCCCTCGCCTCCGAAGCGTCGCGAAACACTTTCCACTTGTCGGTTGTCTTGCCTGGCTTGATTTCGGATGTAGTGAACTGCCTTTTGACCAAGGCAAGCGTCATCGGCCGCCGCCCAAAGGGCGTCGTCACATTTCCAACCTGCATTTTTCTTCACCTCTCAGAAGGCAAAAGAAATCTGCTCACCAAAACGGCGCCAAGACTCTTGACGGGGATTCGTGGAAATGCGATTCTCGATCTTGCTACAGATATGAGAGAGGCTTCCACGACGGAAACGTTTGGGGGCCTTTTTCTTTTGCGGTTATGCTCCTCGTTTAAGTTCTCGTGCCCTATCGGGCACTTCTCTGCATGAACTGGTCGTGCAGACATTCAATTTGCTCTGCAACGAAGTCGACGAAGTCGCTCGACACTGACTTGTTGAAGGCCAGTTTCGAGCCGGATTTCCCATGGCTCACCTGCCCAAGCACCAGGCCGTGCGAAACGAGCTCCGTCCCGTTAACGGACAAATCTGTCGCCTGCCTCTCACCGGAAAGTGCATCGAAAACACCGGCGAAACGGACATTGCTGTCACCGTTGCGGATTTCATCCTTGCTTAGGGCTTTCCTGGCAACGTCCATAGGCGCCTGATGCGCCGACCACTTTGCTTCAAAATCGACCCACCGCCGGCGGCCGACCTCAGGAGCGGCTCCGATCTCCTGCAGAATATCTCGGGGAAGCGCGTTAGCGAGGCGGATCATCTCCGAAACGTGAGACTTGCCGGTGTTCAGCGATTTGCAGATGATCTCGCGCCCGAAGCCGGACGCCTCTTGTGAGTAAGCGAACAGGCAACGCTCAATAAATGAGAGGTCATTGCGATTGCTGTTTTCCTCCCCCTGAAGAACCACAGCTTCCTCGTCGCTCAAGTCTCGGGCAATCGCCTTGAACTTGGTGCCGAGCAGCTTTGCCGCAGCAAGACGACGGCGCCCGAAGACGATCTGGAATGGCTTCGGGCCACCCTCTACCGAACGCACGAGGCCCGGCGTGCTTTGTCCGTGCTCCCCCATCGACTGCATCAGCTCAGTGAGGTTGGCTGCGTCATAGGCCGAGGCAAAGCGGTCCGGGATATCGGAGTCGAGCACGTCATCCGGATCGATTTCGATGATCTGGCCACCGTCCTTCAACAGCCTGTCGGCAAGTTCGCTGCGCTCTTGGATTTGCCTGACACCCGCCGCAACCTTGAGAAGATGCGGTGATGTCGTCCTTTGCGCCCCTCCCCTGTCGGGCGACGCTTCGAGTTGACCAAGAACGTTGGCGAAAAGACCTTTGGAATCTTTGCGGCTCATTCTCTCCCCCATGCCTTCCAGAAGAGGCTTTCCAGTTCGGCATTGGCCGCATTGATCGACTCGATGGCGCGGTCATAGGTTTTTGGTGCGGAGAAGCGCGCTCGCTGCACCTCATAGAGGCTTTGCTTCCAGGTGAGCGCATCCGCGACCGCGGTCGACTTGATGACAGAGTTAAGTAGGAGATCTTCGCCGAATACCTGACGCATCAGCGCAGACATGTTCGCCTGCGGATGGTCGTTGGGTTCGAACTTGGTGACCAGGAACTTCGCAAAATCCCATTGAGCGGACGTTCCGACCTCATCAAGGATCTGCATATAGGAGGCGGCCAGTTCGAGGAACTTGGCGGTCGAATCGACGTCCAGCATGTGTGCTGGCACGGGGATCACCACGCCGGTGGCGGCCGTCAGGGACGACAGCGTCAGGAAGTTCAGCGACGGCGCCGAATCCATCAGGATGAAGTCGTAGTCGTCGGCGACCTGCTCGAGAGCTTGCGAGACGCGAAGCAGGAATCCTGTCCCACCAGCGCGGCGCATCTCGAGCGCGACTGCCGTTTCGAATTCGGTCAACTCAAGGCCGGCGCAAATGACATCGAAGCCAGCGATATGTGTTTGGTGGATGATCGACCTGGTCGGGATCGGATCCTCGAAGCGGATCGCGGAATAAAGCGTGTCCCCTCCCCTGTAGTCGAAATTCGGGAGGTTGCCGTGGAGGGCCGTCAGAGACGCCTGCGGGTCGAGGTCGACTGCGAGCACGCGGTAGCCGCGAAGCGCCAGATAATGACCGAGGTGGATCGTTGTGGAAGTCTTGCTGGAACCGCCTTTGAAATTGGTGACCGCGATAATCTGGCACTGTTCGTTTCCGGTGCGCCTCGGGTTCATCCATTTCTTGCGGCCGTTGGCAGCGAGTACCATTCGGAGTTCGAGGACCTGCTCCAAAGTGTAGAGGCGCCGGCCGTTCGCGATCTCAGGTGAAGGTCCCTGCTCCTTCGCCGCGACCTGACGGATATAGGCTTCGGTCACATCAAGGAGCTGGGCGACCTCGGTGGAAGTGAACTTTCGCATGCTGCGCCGCGCATCCGGCGGAAATTGCGCCATGCTCAAATTGCTCAACGCCAGCTCAAGCTTGCTGGAGAAGTTCTCCATGAAGGAGAGGCTGCTGAGATGTCGCGTCATAATGAGAATCCTCGGTGGTCAGTCCTGCTACTTAACCGTCGCTGTGGTTAACGAACCGCTAACAACCACGTAACTACTCAAAAACCCGCAATTTCGAGTTTTCTCCGCAACTAATGGGTAATCCGATTCGGGCGAACGCATCAATTATCGCACGCCATTTCTTATCGCGTATGAATAGCCTTCTTGTGCAAAGTTCCCCGCGGGGAACCCGCTTCCTTGGAGAGGCCTGGATTCGGGGCAGATCCTCCCACGAGCCACCGCGATCGGCGCAAGGTATGACGGAGTTCCCCGCGGGGAACTTTTCAACAATCAGTGGCGCTTCGCAGCTACCGTTGTCTCGATCACTACCGCGGTTGGTAGTCGTCGAACCAGAATGATGAATGGCGTGGGGCGATGGTTCCCAGGGACGGCAAAGGGAAATGCGATGTCATGACGATACGGCCGTTGTCCGAACATGCCTCCAAAAACGCCCATCGCGTCAGTCGTGCCTGGATAGGATCTGACTCGAATCGAAAGTTCCAGTCGGGGTATATGCACTGCATAGGCCAGTGCATGACGTCGCCGGAGATGACCGCACCTACGCTTTGAGACCTCAGTCCAATGGCAACATGTCCTGGGCTGTGGCCCGGGGTCGGCTCCAGCCACACTTCATCATCAAGCACAAAATCCATATCGCCGAGGGCAGCCCTGCCTGCCTCGACGATGGGCAGTACATTGTCCTCGTATGTCCGATCGTTAGCATTTCCGCATCCGGCCTCGGCCGCCTCAAACTCGCGGCGCGCCGTAATGTAGCGTGCGTTGGGGAAGGTCGGCATCCAACGCCCGCCGACCAATCGCGTGTTCCAGCCGCAATGATCCGCATGGAGGTGGGTGCACAGGACATAATCAATCTGCTCCGGAGTAACACCTGCCTTCGCCAGCCGCTCCAAGAAGGTGCTGTCATTGCGACAGTGCCAATGTGCAAAATACCCGATCGTCTTGTCGTTCCCGACGCAACCGTCGACCAAAATTGTGTGGTGTCTGGTTCGGATGAGATAGCTTTGGATCGGAAGGATTAGCCGGCCTGTTGCGGGTGAGATCGATCGCGGCGTAAGCCAATGGAGATGAGGTCCGAGCGCTTCGTCGGTGCAATCGGGACCATTCCGATGGCGTCCGCAATGGGTCACACATCTCCAGAATTCTGGTTACCCGGATACTTCCGATCTTCCAGTCATCCATTGATGCGGTCCTTCATCGAAGAAGGGGCTGAGCGCTAGACATAACATTTGCGGCCCTCCCCTGCCAGACAACGCGTGAGATGGATAAGGCACCTACGACGGCGCGGCCGCCTCACCCCTCACCTTCGAAAAAAGTGGAACGGGCCGTCACCAACGTGACGATGTGAAAGTTCCCCGCGGGGAACTTGTGTTCTCCGTCAGGCTGGCGCAGCGCCAGCCTGTTGCAGCCCGTGCAGGTAATCAGCCGCAGCCTGAGCTTTGGCGGCCGCGGACACGATCGCACGCTTGTCGTTCTTCAGCACCTTAAGCCAGTTCTCCAGGTAGCTCGCGGTATTGCCTCGAGGGTCGTGGGCGACACCAAGATCAGCGCAGAGAAATGAAGCGGACAGCTCGGCGACGAGTTCCTCGACGGCGTAGCTTTCACTGCCAAACCGGCCGGTGAGGTCACGATCGAGACGATGCTTTGCACCGGACCAGTGCGACATTTCGTGAAGCAAGGTCGAGTACAGATGAACCTCATCGACGAAACGAGCGCGGTCGGGCAACAGGATGTCGTCCGAGGTGGGACGAAAGCAGGCTGTCGTGCCGCCATAGGCGATCACCGCGCCGGTGTTGCGGACGAAGGTTTCGACGGCCTCAAGGTGCGGAACCTGCGTCGTCGGGAGCTCCTCGGTCGGCCGATAGAACTCCTGCGAAAGTTTCTCGATCTGCTCAACGTTGAAGACCGTGTAGCCCTTAAGATAGGGAATGCCGCGATCGTCATCGTCCTCGCGCTCCTTGGGGGCGAAGGTGCCGTATTTGACGACCAAGGTGCCTTTTTCGCCCTTTCGGACCTGGCCGCCGAATTCCTGAGCCTGGCGGTAAGTGAGCCAGGTGTTTTCCTCGTAGCCCGCGAGCTCGCTTGCAAGCCACAGCATCAGGACATTGATCCCGCGGTAGGCCTCGCCAGTGACCCGGCGTGGAACGAGGGAGCCGCGGCTGTTTCCGCGCCAGGGGCGGATCCACGGTTTGGTGCCGGCTTCAAGCTGCTCGATGACGGCATCCGTAATGCGCTGGTAGGTGTCCTTGATGTTCTGCATTGCCGTCTCCTTCCGTTGGTTGACGGCAGAAAACGGAGATGGCCGAAGCGACCCATGCACCCAAAGGGCCGCAACGGAGAGGAGGACCGCGCCAGCGGTTGCCTGGGGGAGGGGCTATCGTAGCTTGTCCGTCAATCCATGCAACGGAAGGAGAGGGCGGCAGATCATAGGAGACTGGCCGCTATCGGCAACGTCGGTGCAGCTTTAGAGCCGAATGGGGTCCCTATCGCCCATGATCGTCGTCATCGCGCTCGCGGCCTCTCTGTGCCGCCAATTGCGCCTGGATCGCCTTCACATCGTGATTCTGGTCCTGCTGTGGCTGCCCGGCCGGCGCTGGCTGCGATTGCGCCTCTCGGGCCGAATGCTCTCGCCCCAGACGAGAAAAGTCCGATCGGGCGGTAAAGGTGATTTCCTCGTCGTCCGGCAATCTTTCCGGCAAGTCGGCGCGATCGGCAACGACAATGCCGCGTTCGGTGACAAGGCTCGTGAGGCGGTCGTCGGCTCCGAGAACCGTGCCGGTGATTTCCTCGCCAGCCCGAGCGGTGCGAACGTTGTGGTGGAGCGGCTCCTCGCCGCAGTCTTTCAAATCCGCGAATGCCGCTCGGATGGCTTCTCGGCGATTAGGATCCAAAGCGTCCTGCACCACATGCTTCATTGCATCGCTCGAGGGATTGTTCGTGGTCTCGATCGACGCATCGTTCATGCGCGGTTTACTGATGATGGAAAAATCGATCTCGTGCCCGTAGTGGCGCCCTAGTTCTGCAATGAAGGCCTCTTGCCCTCTGCCGTTGCCCTCACGAAAAGGATGCACATAATTCAGTTCGGCAAGCACCTGGCCGGCGCGTTCTGCAAATTGCTCTGGCGTGGCATTGCGCAGTGCCTGCGGATCTCGGATCGGCTTCAAGGCCTCGTCCAAGCCCATTTCTATGCGCGAGCCCGGCAGGAACGAGGTGCCGCCCTTAGACAAGCCCCCGATCGGCTCGACACGCTCGCCGTCGACGACCGGCGTTTCGTTGCGCGTGTGACCGGCCCACTCGTAGACGTCCTGAAAAATGTAACCGTGGATCGCCTTCAGGTGGGCCTTGTCAAAGTTGCCTTTGGGGCCGTCGCCTTCAGCGATTTCGAGCATCCGCACGGCCGTCGCGCGATACTCCTTCACGCGCAGCTCGGAGAGTGTTTCAACTCCCCATCGGTTTTTCAGGACGTCAATCCTGTCCGGATCGCCCGACAAGTTGGGGTAGGTGTAGGAACCTTTGGGGCGCTCTTCAGCCATGGCAAGCCCAACAAAAAGCCGCCGGCTCTAAGCGGGCGGCCTTTTGTTCTTGAGAGTTGACCGGTGAGCTATCTAACGGGTCGATCGATCATGAGCGCCCGGTATTCCTCGCGGGTGATGTCGCCGGCGACATAGCGGGCGGTGGTCGCCTCGAGGACGGGATCGTGAACATAACCCTGCCGCACGTTGGCAGCGCGCGCCTGCTCCGCAGCCTTGCGCCGCTTCTCGACAGCTTCCGGGGAACGATCCGGACGGCGGGAATGAACGTTCATCGGCAATTCTCCAGTTACGCGATAACCTAGCAGGAATAATGCTGTAAATCCAGCATTTTGCCGGATTTTCCAGCCTTTCGAGGGTGTGCGCCCGGCTGGTTGCCGGGCGCTGTGAGCGGATCAATCGCGAGTGTCCCACTCAATGATCGCCTGCAGGGAGGCGTCGTCCTGGCCTGGGAACCGGCCGAGATTGGCATTGTAGCGGAGCTTGCGGATCGAAAGCGTGTAGTAGGGCTTGCCCTCCTGGTTGTCTTTCTTCCAGATGCCGCCGACCTCGATGTCGTGGCCGCGCGGTGATTTGGCGTAGACGCGATGCGTCGGGGCCTTTTCATTGTCCGAGTCGAACGGCACGACCTTGATGTCCATGTCCCGGTCGATGGTGGAGATGAGGCCGCTGCCCTTTGCGGTTGCGAGGTCGTCGCCTTCGAACTGGATGAAGTTGGTGATGTTCATGTCTTTCACTCCTCTTTTGCGGTTGCGATGATCGTTCAGACGGCACGGCGGTTAGCGATGGGCACCGCAGGCCGGAGCGGAGCGGAGGAAGCTGGAGGACGCGAAAATTTGGATCTCGCGAGGAAGCCGAAGGCGGGGAAATTTTTGTGACGTCCGGCTTTGCGCAAACTCGCGTCGACGTGCGAACGAGCGTCACAAGCAACCGCTTTGAAGGAGTGTGGCTTGAACCTCTCTGGCAACGCTTCCCCGTTTCTCCAGCGACATACAACCGCAAATTCTGCATCAATATTAATCATGATTGCGGCGATATCAACAGGTTTTCCAGCGATTCGACGGAAAGCGTGAAGCAATACGGCGCAGGAGGCCGATTCCGCCATTGCGCGATACTGGCTATTTCAAGGGTCACGGCATCACGGTTGATTTGGAACGGCGGTAGACGTGCGGGCTTTCGATCTCAGCGGACCATATGCCCAAACCGTTGTCGCGGGCTCTGTTCTCGGCTTGGCCGTACTCGACCTCACTGATTGAGTGGGCCGCCGGCAAATACCGCAACATTGCCTCTGCCATTCCGGCTTTCACCATCGCTAGGCCGATATCGATGTCGCCGAGAAAGCACTGGCCGACTAGGCGCCGATACTGATCCTGGTCAATGATGTCACAGCGCACATGCTGTCCGTCGATCATTTTGCCGAGGTAGCTCCGGGCTGCGACGCCACAGCGCCATACCTTTCCGTCTTTCAATCCGGTCTGATCGCGTTCGCAGGCATCAATGGCCGCGATCCGGATGCGCTGGTTTCGAATATTGATGGTATCGCCATCAATGACTCGAGCACGGCCGGAAAGGTCGGCCGCTTCGGCCGAACTACCGATGACAACGAGGAAGGCGAAAAACGCCGGTAGAGCTTTGCGTCTCAATGTCTAATCTCCATGGAGTTTCGGGCGGCGAGCCCGAAAATAGAGCGGGCGAGATGCAATTCGCCCGCGGCGGCGCGGTCCGTAAGGGCCCGCAAATAACCTCCCGGCGACCTAACGTCCTCCCGGTCGTATTTCTCAAGCGTCACGGCGACCGCTATGGCGGCTTGCTGCTCGCCCATCAGTTCGACGGCGCGGCGCCGGGCATCTTCGGAGATCCCTGCAAATCGGCACATCAGCGGCGCGGCGCGGGCCAAATCTCCCCAGCTGGCGGGCGTAAACCCGTAGGTCTTCAATGCGGGCAGTGCTCTAACCACGTCTTGCAAGGCGACTTTTGCCTGCGGCAAGTGCCGTGGCCGGTTGATTTCGCTCCGGCGTCGCCCCAGGCTTTCCTCAAAAGCCCATTTGCTGGCAAAGCCAGCCTTAACGGACTTGTGTTGTTCGGCGTCAGCCGAACGCCGTTCATCGTTACTATCTGCAAGAGAATAGGGGGTTGTAGTCTGTTTGTGCATGCCGTTTTCGACATGCGAGCATGTCATATTCTGGGTCTCATGCCCTTCTGCTGATCGGCGCGGAAGTCGCATCAAACGCTCTACGAACCACTCCAAAAGGGCGGTTGCCCGACGCAGCACGCTGCTGGTGGCCTTTCCGGCGATCCCAACACGATCGCTGACACGGTCGATGCGGCCTTCAATCAGTCTCACAACTCGCTCGGTCTGCTCGGTGGCGATCGCTAGGGCTTGGCGAGCGGTGCGGAGCGCCCCGCGGTAACGCCGCAAAGCCGCATCTGCTGCCTTCTTCTCGGCGCGTGCCCGCCTGACCATCTCATCGAGCTCGGCAAACCGAACGATCAAAATGCGCAGGTCGATCCCGCATCCATCCGTTATCTCGCCTTCGCCATTGCGTATGGGATAGCGCTTGTAGTTGCCGCTATCCTGCATGGTGATCAGGCCGGCGTCGAACAACCGCGACAACATTCGGCTGACGCGACCGACCGATCGGCCGATTTCGAACGCCAGCTGCCGGTTGGACTTAAATATGATCGGACGACCCGATTTGTCGAATTTGTCGGCCTGAGCCGTGTTGATCAGAGCTAACAGCAGATGGCTTTCCGTTCCGTTGATCAAGCCCACGCATGGAAGGCTTTGAACAAGTATCGTCAACTGGGCGCGTGTAACTGCCCCCATTTCCGCCGACTCTGCCAGTCGACGGAAATGGGCACGCTGCGGGGTTATCCGGCGACCGGCGGGTCGCAGGTTCATTTGGGTTTCCCCCATTCCTCGTCTCCATTTTGGGACCAGGCAAAGCTTCGCCGTTCACCGAATAGGTGCATTCATCGTTGACAGGGAAGGGAGGGTCTGCGAGAAAGGATTTGGCTAAATTATCGACTCGCAGACCGCTTCCGGAATTTTTCGGGAGCGGTTTTTTCTTTTCTGGTCGGGTATCTCTCCGCAAAATGATGGTCAGATTGGCAGCCGGAATTTGAATTGATTCCGCTGCTTCGGGAACATAGCGATAGAAAGCATATTGGCGCAACAACGTGCGCCATCAGATGGTCCCCAAGGCGACTAGAGCCCCTTAAGATTGACTGGTTTTTCGATGATTTTCTGCCATTTCCGCAAATAGGGCCTTCATGCGCGGCCGCCTATAACCGAAGCAAATTGATGCTGATTCAGTGCCCGGATTGGACAATCCATGGGCGGGAAGGGGTGTTCGAGGGGAGGGGGAATGGGCCTCCCCTCGACGTGATTAGGAGCCAGGTCGTCCCTGGCTCCTAATCATCGGCTCAGAGTGCGGGAGGGCCGATCACGGGGAGAGGAACGTGACCGGCCCGCGACTGTGGTTACTCAGCCGCTTCGGGGAACTGACTGTCGTCAGGGTTGCGCCTGGCTTCAATTTCCGGGCCTGCCTCGGGCGATGCTAAGCGAACAGGGGACGGTAGCCAGCCGCTTCCGGCAACGATACGATCTGCGATCGCTACCGCTTCAGTTTTCTTGGAGGCAGCTCGAACCGACAGTTCCGCTTCACTGCCTTTTGCCTCGGCGACAGCCAGTTCGATGGTCGTCCGGTTGACGTGCCTGAAATAGCTGTCGCCCGTTGTTTCAAACCAGTCCGGCATGTGCAGCTTGAGCGCGTAGCCAAGCTGGTTCGCCTGCTCGATGCCTTTTTTCCGATCCGTGAACTTCTTCTCTACCGCATTGACAGAGTGCGCCGCCCCAAAAGCCAGCAACGAAAGAACGGTGTCTTGTGGTTGCTCCATCAGCCAGTCAAACAGATCGGCGGGATTGCCGGGGAGGTGATGACCATAGTTGTCTGCAAGGTCGTTAAATGCGGTAAGCCCCCTGCAACTTTCGGCGTCCTTCATCGACGGCTCTAATCGCTCATGGGTGAGCGACAATTGAAGCGCGCTCTGCTCCGAGTGATACGGGTAGGCCACGCGCAACAGCATGGCGTGAACCACGGCGACAAGCGCCACCTCGGGGTTGTTGGCCAGTTCGATGCGCAGCGCGGCGGTCTTGTGAGCCGTCAGGTCCTCGATCAGCGCAGCCGAGTGGCTGATGGCAGGTACCTTGGGCTCTCCCTTGCCCTTGCCGTCCTGCAGGCTCTCACCCTCGTCGTCCCTGTCCTCCGTTTCGGCAATTTCGTCTGCCTTTACGAAACCGCGCTCGATGGCGAGGCGACCGTAGTAGTCGAGGAAAACGAAGGCTCCCGCCTGTTCCAACGCCTCAGGGCTGTAGGCCTCCGCGCGAGCATTGAGCGCGTCGATACGTTTTTCGACTTCCTTGAGCTTTGTCTCTGCTTCGTCGTCAGCCACGCCGTTTTCGATTGATTGAGCAAGATCGTCATACTCCGTCTGTGCTGAATCAAGCGCGGCTTGATCTTCCTCGGAAAGAGCGATGCCTTCCGGGTAATGTCGTTTCATCGTGTGATAGCCGACGGGCGCGGTCGCGGAGCAGTCAATCCATTTCCAGCCTTCGGCGCGAACAGTGGCGGCGGCCGCCTCGAGCTTTTCGGCGACCAGCTTCTCAACCAAAGCCGCATCCAAGGCGTAACCGGCGTTACGGTCATCAAACAGGTCGCGCTTTACCGGTCCACCTGCTTCCTCGTAAGCCGCCAGTCCCCCTATGAACTGAATGCGTTTGTCCGTCGCTGGTATCATTTCCTCCGTGAGCGCTCGCCGGATCGAGTGGGGCTCGCGGTTCCACGACGAAAGCGAGTTCCAAACTGTCACCTGCCTTTGGTGGTCATCGCTGACGGTGAAGGCCGATAGCTGCGCAAAGCTCATGTCCTCGTCACGAAATAGCTTCAACAGCACCGGCGATACGCGGGCGAGCGCCAGCCGCCTGCGAACGACAATTTCGGTCGTGCCGAAACGGGCCGCAATGTCGGCCATTTCCTTGCCTTGTTTGGCAAGCGCGTCGAATGCCTGGTACTGATCGAGTGGGTGCATGTCCTCGCGCATGATGTTCTCGGCAAGGCTGATTTCCGTGGCGATTTCGCCTTCGCGCTCCTTGCACTCGACAGCGAAGTCCTTGGCAATCTCCCCCGCATCGGACAGCAAATTGAGCGCGGCAAGGCGTCGGCCTCCCGCCATTACGAAGTAGCGCCCCTTCTTGTCGCCCCTACGCACAACGAGGTTCTGCAGAAGGCGATAGCCGTCTTCTCGGATGTTCGCGGCCAGCGCCTCGACGCCCTCGGCGCTGTAGGTCTTGCGGACGTTCTTTGGGTCGGCGTCCAGCTTGTTCAATGCAATGTTGATGATCTCGGTCATGATGTTTCCCTTTTTCATTTTCCCGCGAAGCGAACCTCTGCCCGAAGGGGCAGGAGCCCGCTCCTGCTCTCGAGCTCGTGCGGAACAGCGGGGGAGAGGGGGCAAGGGGACAAATCGGAGGGGGATCACCCGCCCGAAGGGTTGGCGCGCGATCCGCAAAGCGGATCCGGGTCGATCCTGCACGCAGCGAGCCACGGTGAGCGAAGGAAGGACGGGGAGACCGATTTTCCCCTTGCTGGGGAGAGGGGGCAGGGTCACCCTTTCCCTGCAGAATAAACAATGAGCGTACCAGGCGCAGGCTTAGCGCAGCGGCCGAAGCCCGTTCGCGCACCGCTTGACCGGTTAAAAGGCCCGCCGCAGGAGGTTCAGCATAGCGCCGGCGATCAGCCGGGAACCGGGACCGACTGGCCCCGGCAAGCGGTTCTGCCAGACTGTGGATGGCTCCGACGACGAGTGACGCTCTATTCCTTGATCCGATAGACCGCAGCGTTGTCCTGAATCTTCCGCCGGCCCTTATAGCTCGAGTGTCGGAGCTTGCCTTCGGAGGTCCAGCCGCGAAACTCGATCTCGACGATGATGGTAGGCGCGACCCAGACGATGTCGCGTTTTCCGGCGTAGGGCACAGGGGGCTTCTTTCCGGTCCATCGCAGCTTGTTCATCATGGATCGGAGCTGCGACATCTCCCTCATTTTGAAGCCCGTGCCGACGCTTCCGACGTAGACCACTTGGTCACCGCGATAAGCGCCCAGCATGAGAGATCGGAACGTGCCGGCAGAACGCTCGTAGCCGACAATGAAGAAACTCTCGGACTGAATGCATTTGACCTTCACCCAGTCGCCAAGGCGGCCGGATCTATAAGGACGACCGAGATGCTTCGCGATGATCCCCTCGAGTCCGTGATCGCACGATGCCCGGAACAACTCCGCTCCCGTCACGTGGAAAGCTTCGGAGAACTTGATCGCGGAGTCTGGCCGGCCAGAGATCAGCTCCTCTAGGAGATGTCGCCGCACGCGCAATTCCGTCTTCGTGAGGTCGTGGCCGTCAAGATACATGAGATCAAAGGCCATGAATTGCGCCGGGGAGGTCTTCTTACCAGCTCGGCCGCCAAGCGATGACTGAAGGAGACTGAAATCGGATCGGCCCTGATCGTCGTACATGACCGCTTCTCCGTCGATGATCGCAGATGCAACGCCCAGCTCCCGCGCACCTTCCTCTATTTCCGGGAAGCGGTTGGTCCAGTCATGTCCGTTCTTGGTCAGAATACGAATCCCTTTCGGCTCAATGTGGATCGATAAGCGATACCCGTCCCACTTGATTTCGTAAGCCCAGTCGGGTCCTTCGGGCGGCTTCGCCTTCAGCAGACAAAGACTCGGTTCGATCCTGCGAGGCATGTGATCGAGGAGAAGGTTCGGCTGCGCCGGATCCCGGCGGCGCCGAGGCTTCGACCTGATAGGCGCATCGCTGTCCTGGAGAAGAGGTTTCGATCTCGGCGTTCGTGCCATAACGGTACTCGGTACGGTGATGCGTACTGAATATAGATCGGGAAGGGATGGATTCCGAATCTTCGGTGCGGACCAGCAGTAGCCGTCCGCCCTTGCGAACCGCGAGACGCATAACGGTTTTGGACATGAGACAATTCAGCCCCAAAAGCGTTATGAAGCTGATATGGGTAGATTTACGGAAACCGAAACAGCATTGTTCGAGCGCCTTCGCGCCCTGAAGGCTTTGCCGGATATGTCGATCAACGTTCCCGACATCGGCGTTCCATTGACTGCGGCAGGCTTCACGCAGGATGATATCATGGAAGTCCTGTATGCTCTCGAACAGGACAAGATCATTGCGCTGTTGCCGGGAAACCGACTGCTGATGCTCAAAGAGCTGCCTGTCGGCTAGTGTCGAGCGCAGCTACGTCCCGGTGTTACCGTGGCAATCGACCGATCAGAACGGCGTTGTCAGTTCGATTGCCACAATCGCAGCGGAACCTGCCTCTCAAGTTCATCAGATATTGATCGCCCCAACGTGCCAGCACTGAATCTTTGTTGACCCAGCCCACTCGGCCACATGCCGAGCATCGTGCACCCAACACTTCCCACTCCTGTAGGCTTTGGATCGTGTTGTACATCGCAGGATCGTGCTCGATGAACGATGTGGGATGAAATGGCGCGGTCGGTTTCATTGCTCTTGCTCGATAGGAAGAAGAGAACAAAATAGGAACATAGTCCTAGACAAGTCAAGGCCGCGATCCACGGACGGAACGCGGAAAGGCGGCCGCTCTCCGTCGGGCGTACTTAGTCTGCGATCAGCCCGACAAGTTTCCGGTCCACCGCGCACGTCGCGATCAGCGATGCGTCACCATTTAAGACCGCAACCAACTCCCCAGCCGTCATCGACCGGAAGACAAACACATAGAGAGCCATCGCACCCAATACCTCCTCATCATCGGGGTCGCCTTCCTTCAATTCGGCACGCTGCTCAAGTGCAGCACGACGGCAGTCGGCCTCATACTCAGCAAAATACAGGTTATGGTCGGAGCCCGGCGTGACCTGATACGCCCAAAGCGTGAATTCCATCTGGATCCCTTCCTCAATCAACGCTCCAGTTATAGTCGTGGCTCGGCACGTTCGAAATTGTAGGATTCGACAAGGTCCGCAACTCGCAAACGTTCAGGTCTGATCCGGCCGGGGCGAAGTGGGCGAGGCAAACTGTGGATGCCGCCCGCGGCGCTCCGAGTATGGAGCGCTCCGCGCCACGGGCTCAGCGCCGACGAACGTTCGACCTAAGGACGAGAGCGGAAAGCCGCGCCTTTCAGGCGCGGCTCTGCTCACTTCGGCTTGTTGTCGTTGCTAGCGTTGGCGTTGAAATCGCACTGATAGCTGACCTCGATCTTGGCGATGAGCGGAAGCCAGGCGGCGGGGGCGCCATCCGGCCATCAGGCCGGTTTCACGGTCGCAGATTCGGTGCAGCGCGGTTCAGCAAACAGCAGCCTTCAACGGCCTGGCAACGAACTGACCGACCCGCGACGGCGGGTCGGCGTGGTTAGGGAGGGGAGCACGAGGGGAGGGGCATCCGGGGCTCCCCTCGTTCCGATCCTCGCCGCTCGATGCGGGCTTGGATCGGTCGGGGAAGGGGCTACCGCACTAAGCCCAGTCTTTCGCCAAGGCTCGGGGGATGCGGCGGTCCGGATTCCTTGATCATTGCCAGCATCATTTCTCGCGTAAGGCCGCGAACCTCGCAGCCTTGTGTCCGCGCGGCCTCGACGATCGATTCCAGGGTTCCCCTGAAGGAACGCGCCCAGCCATAAGGCGCATTCGTCGGTCATCGGGTCGGGCAACGCTTGTAAAATGAAGGTCCTCAGGGGCCGGTCATAGCCGATGGTGGCGTCAGGATCGGCGTTGGTCGCGGACTTCTCTTCAACCGTGTAGCGGCTCAATGTCGGTACCTTCCGTGGCTTGTTCGATGGCCGCGCCACGTGTGGCGCGCTGGGTGTCAAAAACCTCGACGCTGCGGCGTTCGTGTCGCATCGTGCGGCCTCCTAAAGCTGGAAATGGATCACAAGCGCCTGATTGGCGCGGTGGCAAGCAAGGGCGTAAGCAACCATCTGCGCGATCAAATCGGCGTCGGTCGCGCCCGCCCTCTTCGCTCTGTCGGCCATGTCCTCGGCGAGTTCGCTATCGTCCTCGCCGACATGTTTGTTGCCGACAATCCAAGAAATCTGTCCGGTCGGCACTTCGGACCGGAGTTTCCCAGGAAGGGCGGAAATCCGCCCCTTGCGTGTGCTTGCTGCGGCTCCAGCCTGTTCTGCTTCAGTCGCGGTCGGGAAATAAGCCAAGATCAAGCTCCGGCGCTGCGCATCGGCAGCGCTGATGAAAGCCTGCCCGCCGTCGTCGGTCTTGTAGAGCGCCCAATCGGCGGCAGTGCCCCCGAAATAGGGATCGCCGGCGCCATGAAACTCCATTGCGAAATAGATTGTGTGGGTCATCGGATGGTCCTTCTCAAATGGGGGTGATCAGGCGGCGCTGTCGTCGATGATCATTTTCAACACGCGCTGCGCTGCATAGCGTCCGGCCTCGTTAAGGTGCCGCTGCCACGCGCCTTGCGATGGCGACCAGCGAAAGCCGTTGGCTTTCAAGACGCGTCGTGTCGTATCGTCGGGCTTGTCGGGAAAGATCAGTTGGATACGCGCAATGTCGGCGTTCTCCTTGATCTCGACGGCGCCTGCGCTCGTCTCAATCTCTTGGCTCCGGGTGCCGCGTTCCTTCATTCTTGCAAGGACTGAAAGGCGCTGCTGTAGGCGGCGAAGCTCGGCGCGGCTGTGGGTCGTGCTGAATCCACGTCGTGACTGCCAGGGGGCCCGTTTGATGCCACCGGCTGCTGCTTCCTCGGTGAGGCCTGTGTTGGCTACGACGGCCGCAACCATATCCTCTTCCGTGGCAAGGTCCTTTTCCATGCGCCGGATGACCACGTTCGCTGCCTTCATCTGGTCGATTGCAAGCGCTGTCGCCTCGATGCGCGTCATGATCTTTTGCAATGCAGCCGGATCGCCGGAACGGATCGGTTCATCTTCCGCGCCGTGCGGGAACGCTTTCCGCCGCGCCGCCTTCCGGGCGATTGCCTCGTGCGTCTTAAGATCGGCTCTGCGGGCATCGGAAATCCGCATGCGCTTTTCGTTGCGGGCAACCGGGAAGCGGGCGGGACCGGTGATAAACCAGTTCATGCAACGGCCTTCCGCCGCCCAATAACGCCGCGTCAACTCGACATGACGACGGGCGAAGGTTTCGATTTCCGGTTCCGGGATCGGGGCGCAAGCTTCGTTCCAAAGCTCGACAACGTGAACGGCGAATTGGTTCAGCCGCTCGGCCAGGTCCGCTAGCTCTGATTTCGCGCGCCGGTCGGGAAAGTGGGTGAGGGCATGAAACTGCGGCTCGATGTCCTCCGCCGCTATGGTTGCGGCGAAGGTCCCTGCGACAATGGCGAGGATGTTGTTTTCGAAGGTTGCGATTTTCATCATGCCTCTCCCTCGACAAGGGTAGGGGCACGACGCTCGATGCGGGATTGCAAGCCAGCCAGCGCGCCGGCAATGATGATGCCTCCGGGGGAAAACTCGTCAGTCTTCGCGAAAACCGGGTCGAGGACCGGGCGGCAGCATTTGAAATGCTTCGCTGCGTCCTCAAGACTGACAAGCGGCGACGTGTAGGGGGAGCTACCGTCCCCGCCGACAAGAACAATCTTGCCCGCGATCGGCTGGGGGAAGCCTTCAAAGATGGTGAAGGCGGTCAGGCCTTCCTTCAACCCTTCCTCATCGACAAGAAGCGTGTGGCGCTCGTCGAAACGCACGACTTCGAGAAGGCGGCAGCCAATCAGGTCGTAAACCGGCCGAATACCCGTCGAGACCGGAAGCCCGACCGGCTTAAAAATCGTCGTCTCCGGGTCCAGCACATAAGCGGTGTTTGCGCGTAACATTTTCTAGCCCTCCATTCCGCGAAGCGGTCTAGCGCCTGCCCGAGGGGCAGGAGCCCCGCTCCTGCTTCCGAGTTCGCGCGGAGCAGCGGGAGAGAGGGAGGCAAGGGAACAAAACGGAGGGGGTTCGCCCGCCCGAGGCTCAAAGCCGAAGGGGCGACGCATGATCCGTGAAAGCGGATCTGCGTCGATCCTGCACGGAACGAGCGATTAGCGAGCGGAGGAAGGACGGGGAGACCGTTTTTTCCCTTGTGAGGGAGAGAGGGCGGCGCCTTCTTTCCCTCCCTTGAGGAAGATGCCGGCCACCCAGCGGTCGCCATTTCAGATACAGAAAGGGCCGTCCTGCATCGCGAACAGGACGACCCCTTGGCGCATGACAAGAAGGGCTAGCGACTTGCCATCACCAACTCATGATTGACTTTGCCGGCGCACAATATGCTGGTTTCAACGGGTGTGTAAACCGGGAGTCAGAGGCAATTTGATGCACCCATAACCGATCGGCCGCGAAGCGGACGTAGCGCAACCGATCGTTACCCGTAGAGGCGAAGACCGTTTTCAGCGGGCTTCGTGCCGAAGGCATAGAGCGGGCCCGCGTCAGCGATGCGCCAAATCGATGCGAAACCGGACGGCGTAGTGTCGACCATATGCCCAGGCGGAAAGGCTCCAGTAGAGGAAAACGTTCGTCCGTAGCCAGCGCATACTCAGCGGGCCGATTTGGCAGTCGTCGATAGAAACCGCTTCAAGCTCAAACCGGCCAACAAGATGTAGGGCGGCAGGCCAAGCGAATAGTGACCACAGTTTAGATGCAGGATATTCGGCCTGGCTCCGGCGCCCCTTAGGCGTTGCACGAAGTTCTTCGATAGCTCTGGCAACACCACTTTGTCTCTCTTCGCCAGCACAACGTGAAGATCGAGATCGGGACGCGCCAAACGATGCGCGTAGTTCTCCATGTCAAGTGGAGCCCAGGCCCTTCTTAGATTGGTCAGCCCGATCGCAGGCTCAAGGCTCTCGCGTATCGCTCGCGTTGCGCGCCCCGTCCAAACCATATCCGCGAGACTTCCCGCCGTCAGAAACAATGAGGCCTTCGACACGGCCGGATCGTGAGCCGCAATGAGCCCCGCAACCCAGGAGCCTAGGCTCATGCCGAGAACGGAAATTTCTCGATAGCCTTCGCTCCTCAGCCAGCGCAGGAGTTTGCGCCCGTCCCATACTGCCTGCCGTACAGATTGGATCGTCCGGCCGAGATTCGCGCTGAGCATATAGTCGGCGTGCGAGGAGCCCGGACGTCGGCGCTCGAAATGGTAGGGCATTGCAATTTCAACGACAGTGACGCCCCGCCGTGAGAAAAACTTGGCAATCTTGCGATTTCGCGAGGTTGCGTTCCAGTGGTGGAAGACCACCAGCGCCTGGTCGAACGACCCACTTTCCGTGATCTTCGCCCAGACGACGTTGTTCTCCTCTATGTCAGTCGATATGTCCGATGGAAACCTGAGCCATCCATCTTGCTTCTGAAAACCTTGATCGCTGCCACTCGGCTCATCGAAGAAGGCTGGATCAACGACGGCCTGGTCCGCAAAATCACAAAACTCCTTAAGACTTATGACCTCATTCGCGCCTGGAAAGGCGCGTTCCGCGTCCAGCACGAAATTTGTCGTTTCCTTTTCCTCTTCGCCGCGCCGCGCCCGCCCCTCATCCCATCGATCAAGCCAATTATGATACACGCTGATGATTTCCTAACTCTGTCGCTCGCCATTGCCCAAACCCTGGATCAAACAGGCCGTACACGGCAAGGAGCACGCCGGCGCCCAAAAGGATCGAAAAGCCCGCAAACGCCCCGATCAGCAAGTAACCGGCAACGAGGAGGCTAACAACAGCCGTCATCTTCCACAAAAGCGCGCGAAAACGACCACCAGCGCGCAAACGGGTCGAACCAAACAGAAAGACAACGCTGGTCGAAATAACGATAAGAAGACTGCTGAAATGCGTCGGCATCCTATAGCCGACCCCGTCGTTTACATTATTGCGACCATGAAGGGCTGAAGACATATCGCTGACCAACCAAGCTACGACATTCTCGCCGCTCGATGTCAGGTAAGAGCTCTGCACCTTCATGCATATGGCGATCAGAACGCCCAATACCGTGCACCGAAAAATCCCGCGGATTACCCTGAGACCGACTTCATCGATCTCTTGCCGATAGTCGGCATCAAGCCGATGCTTTGTCGCCTCGCCAACTCTCCAGAAATCATAGACCACTGTATAAAGCAGAATTAGACCGACAAAGAAGACATAGAAGCAAATGGACATGTATAGATAAGCAATCCCTGTGAACAGGACCGCTTCTGGCACCGATATGACCTCCGGGCGCACAAGTGCGAACTTGCCCCAATCAATTGCATAGTTGCCACCGCCGTTTACCAATGGGATCAGGCATACTTCGATCCATTGAAAAAGACCTGCGAATAGCAGGCAAATCAAAAAGACCACCCAATATGTATAGGAAGAAGCTTCGACATTGCGCTCCCAGTCGATTTGCATCCGGTCTGCCTGCGCAGTGAGCTTTAAGCGCGCCTCATTTTTCCAGAAACCCAGCAGCTCTATGACGAACGCACAAAACAACGGGAGCAGCACCATGAAGACGAAAGTCCAATTCGGCGCCCAAAGAAATCCAACCTGTTTAACAACGCCATCCGGCCGGCCATAACTAGCGTTATGGATCCCGGTGACATACGACAAAAACCCGAGGGCAGTTGCACCTGCAAACACCGACGCCGGCAAATTCAAGGGCGATCCGCGACTGAAGAGCGCCTCCGATCTCGTCGCCAAACCGAAATGTCTTGGCACCTTGGCGAAAGTGTCCCTTGCCGATTCTGGCGGAGACTTCGTCTCATCGTCAGCGGTAGTGGTCGGCGTCGGATCTGGGACCTCAACGCTGCTCCCGGTCTGCTTCAAGTCTCGTCTCTTGGCGGCTAAACGAGATTGCGCCGCACTGAGCTCCATCTGCCATTCGCTGGTTGCCAACGGATCATCGCAACCGAAAACCCGTGCGAGCCACCGAATGTTGGCAGTGCTAATTCCCTTCTCATTCTCTTGAAACCAAAGCTGCACTGTTCGCAGATCGACCCCGATCCGGTTCGAATCGATCTGTGAAATCGCCTCAGCAAGCAGCTCAGGCGTCCATGGGCCAGCGGGAAACCCGTCGCTGCCCAATGGCCGACCCGCTCCAGCCGCGGCCAGTTGCTTGAATAGCTCCTTGAAATCACTCCCGTCCCTCGACGGCGGAAGAAATAACTTTCCATTCTTTATCAATTATTTACAGGCCCTGATTTCGTTTCGCTTCGCTAGGTTTCGTGCCCTCTCGTGCCATCGCCCCTCAAATCACCGTCTTATCGACTAGATGCAACTTTTTAGCGCCTCCGCGATGAAGCGCGCAACTATTGGAAGGAGGGGGTCTTTTGCCATCGGTGAGGCACTCAATCATACCAATGTCGTCGTCATCAGCGTTTCCGCGCCGCATGGAGACCGACACCCTATCAAGTTCGCTTCGATCCCATAGCAACGGAACCTACTCTGCAAGAATGCGCACGGCCCTGATCGCGTTAGCATCCGAAGGTATTTCGTATCTGGAAATCGCGGGACCTAGCGGTGGGAAGGTGCACGAAGAACCGAGTGGGGCGGAAACCGCGGTTTCCCTCGGTGAGTTGATAGATCGCCACATCTCCGCGCAACTGGCGACGGCGGATGCAGTTCGTGCGGGGGATGAGCAGAGGGCAGCCGGAGACGTTACGAACGTCACCTATGCTAACCGACTGTTGGGCGTTGCGCGGGATGAAGAGGCTGGCTGGCTGGCGATCGTCGATTACCGGCCGCGAGGCGATCGGGAATCGAGGCTGAAGCTCACCTATATGGCGGCTTACCTGATCGCGACACGGGGCACGCTGAACGCCAACGAGATGAGTTCCGCCCTGGAAGCCCCTCGCGATCGACCAGGCGCGTCGGTTTCGTGAGTTTGTGCCAACTCCAGATTGACGGCTGAGGCCACTAGGCTGTGCCGACTAGATACAAGCAGCACGCCGACGGGAATTGGCGAGGCGGAAGGCGTGTTATTCCCCGTCGCCGACCCTTTGCAAGGAGAGAACGAACAATGGAAACACGCCAGCGTAAACAGATGGGAGTGAGTGAGATCCCGGCATTCGTTGATGAGGTGATCAAGGCCGGTTGCGATATTTGTGCGATCGGACACGATTGCTACGTACTCGGCGACTTGGAGGAGATGGATGCGGCGACGGATGAGTTGCATCGAATAGGTGAAAAGTTCGGAGACCGAGACTTCCTGTTATTGGAAATAGTCGCACACCTGAGATCACTCGGTCGGTATCTCGACCCCGGCTCGTCGGCAAAGCATTGGACGGACAACCCGAAACGACATTGACCGTCCCACAGCGAGCTTTGGGAAGGGCTTGCGCCTAGCGTGTTCAGCATTCATCTACACTCCTGAAGCAAATGGGTGTCTGCTCTACTAAAGGAGCATCGGTTCTGTAGCTTTCTCCGTCGGCAACATCATCATCGCATCATTGGGATCGGGGCGCTGCAGCGCCTTCGCTTCACGAGGCGTTGGATCACCCGAGTGGACCGCCGGAGTGCGGGCGAGGGCATACCCTTGGTACGCGTTACACATTCGAAAGGCGGCACGGGTAGCCGAAGGGATGGGTCAAGCCGTGGCTTGATGGGCTCAGTTCATCCTAACTGCGCGACCGAAGGCGCGGCGGATCCAAGGGAGGGCATGAAAAAATGAGCTGGAACAGGTTGGCGCTCAAAAGCTACGTGCGAGCCTCCTCGAGAATTATCCCGTTTTTTTGCGCTGATCATGCAGCAGGCCCTTTCCGCTCAGTCTTGCCTGCGAGGAGTGGATACGTTGGGTTCCCCTTGATCCTAAGGGGCGGAGGTCACGGCGTCGATAGGAGTGGCAACAACTCGCTCCATCGAATTGCCCCGACTTGTTGATCCCGGAGAATGTCGGAACGTTGTGAGATCCGAGTTGCTGTCCAAACGCTATGATATGCCTTTGACTACCCCGTCGGTGGGGCGAGACGACGATTCCGACGTTGTCCATCCGCTTGAGCGCCATGTCTCCATCTCCAAGGTGTCGTGCCGATCGGCGGTAATCTACAAGGTGTCGCCTGGTCAGGAACCGGATTTCCGTTTCGGTCGGAGGATGGTATGCCGCGGGTCTTCGCTTGTTAAGCCGACCGCACAAACTTCGCGGAGAACTGGCGGGCGCGCTTCGATCGTGTTGATCAGCGGATCGTCCAACATCACTTGAACCCGCACTCAATCTGCGAACGTTGGCGAGCAACGATCTCGCATCTTTTGTCGAAGCTGATGCGGCGTCATGCCGAAGTTCGCACGGAACCTCCTGCAGAAGTGAGCACTGCTCGCGAAACCGACGTCGAGCGCGATCTCAATCATCGTCTTCGACGTTCGTTCGACCAGAAGTGCCGCTTTTTTCATGCGGATTTTCTCGTAGGCCGCCGCAGGCGAAAACCCGGTCTTGCTGTGGAAAATCCGTTCAAGCTGGCGTCTGGAGACGCCGACATGATCGGCGATCTTTTCGATCTCCCACCTGTCGTCGATGTTTTCCTCCATGCAAAGGAGCGCTGCCCGGATGCGACGGTCGCAGTGAACTGGCAGCGCGATGGGCGTGCGACTCTGCAAATCCGACCCCTCTCTCCGGCGCTCTAGTTGAAGGATTTCTATGGCGTTTCGCTCTGCCGCATGGCCGACGTGACGGCGGACTAAAAGGGCGGCGAGATCGGCGACCGCACTTCCGCCGGCACAGGTCGTGACGGTCCCGCCCTCGACGAAAAGGCGTTGCGATGTCAGCCGGATATCAGGAAACCGTGCTTTGAATTCGGAGTGGTGCAGCCAGCTCACGCATGCTTCTTTCCCCGCGAGCAGCTCTGCATCGGCGAGAATGAAACTGCCAGTGCAAACGCCGATCAATTTCACGCCCTTCTGCTGGGCTCGTCGCAGAAAGCACATCGCATCGTGGGGGAGCTGCTCCTCAACGTCGAGAAGGCCACCGATGACCACGATGTAGTCGAAGCGATCCGGGTTGCTGAGCCCAGCCGTGGGAGCAACCTGGATGCCCGAGCTCGATCGGATCAGGTGTGTCGTGGGGCTCAGCACATCCCAGTCGCACAACCGCCGGCCCGATCGGTCGTCCTCGTCGCTTGCAAGCCTTAAGGTGTCGACGAACAACGCGAACGCACTCATCGTGAACCGACGCGCGAGGATGAAGCCGACGTTCAGTCGCGTGGCCGATCGCTTTGCAGAACCGGGGTCCCGCGCCTCCGCGGCGACAACATACCCAGTTGCGCGTTCGATCATGGAATGCTCCTTGAGGTCTTGAGGCGAAAGATGGTCGGCAAGATTCAAGCGAACCGAAGCGGACCATATCCAAGTCGGAGTGCGGACTGAAATTGCGATCGCAAATGCCGGCATAAGCGCCTGGCTCACGCCCCTGGATCCCTTATGGGCGCATTGGAACTTCTAATTTTCCTGCGAAGGAGAACGTACCTACCCTGCGCTTGTCAAACAGTGCGGTTGCCGCCGGGAAGGAGTTTTCACATGAACATGTATGCGCGAGGAATGCCGAACCAGCTTCTGCGGCTGCAGGAGATGCACAACGGCGAAAAGGTGAAGCCGACATTCTCGGTGGGCGAAATGGAACGGCGGCAGAACGCCATGCGCCGCATCCTGGAGGAGCTTAAAGTCGACGCAGCGATCCTCACCTCCTACCACAACATCTGCTACTTCTCCGATTTCCTTTACTGCTCCTTCGGTCGCCGCTACGCCCTTGTCATCACACCGGAGAAGGCGACGTCGATTTCTGCGGGCATCGATGCAGGACAGCCCTGGCGCCGGACTTTCGGCGACAACATCACCTATACCGACTGGCAGCGTGACAATTTCTTTCATGCCCTGCAAACGCTGCTGCCGAAGGTTTCGCGCATCGGCATCGAGTTCGATCAGGTCAACCTCGACCTGCACCGGCTTTTGGAAGAAGCCTTCCCGAATGTTGAATTCGTCGACATCGGCGCGCCGACTATGTGGCTGCGGACGATCAAGTCGGCGGAAGAGATTGCGCTCATCAAGGAGGGTGCGGCGACCGCCGACGTCGGCGGGGAAGCTGTGGCGAAGGCTGTGCGCGATAACGTTCCGGAATATGAAGTGGCGCTTGCGGGCATGCAGGCAATGGTGCGCCATATTGCCAGCCGGTTTCCCCATGCAGAGCTGATGGATACCTGGGTCTGGTTCCAGTCTGGCATCAACACGGACGGTGCCCACAACCCGGTCACGTCGCGCCGCGTGCAAAAGGGCGACATTCTCTCCCTCAATTGTTTCCCGATGATCTCCGGCTATTACACGGCGCTTGAGCGCACGCTCTTCCTCGACCATGTGAGCGACGAGCACCTGCGCATATGGGAGATCAACTGCGCCGTCCATCGCCGCGGGCTTGAACTGCTGAAGCCCGGTGTGCGCTGTGGGGATGTTGCGACCGAACTCAACGAGATCTACCGCCAGCATGGTCTCCTCGGTTATCGCTCGTTCGGCTACGGCCATTCCTTCGGTGTCCTTTCGCACTATTACGGTCGCGAGGCGGGTGTCGAGCTGCGCGAGGACATCAACACCGTGCTTCAGCCCGGCATGGTCGTCTCCATGGAGCCGATGCTGACCATTCCGGACGGCATGCCGGGGGCGGGCGGCTACCGCGAGCACGACATCCTGGTGATGACCGAGACCGGCAGCGAGAACATTACCGGCTTCCCCTTCGGTCCGCAGCATAATATCCTTCCCGCCTGACCCGTCCGCGGGCAACTTGAAACGGGCCGTCTGATCGGCCCGTTTCCTTTTGGGAGCGGTGCCACCCACGTGAGAAATATACCGACCGACCTTCTTCGCACCTTCCTCGCGGTCATCGACCTGCGCAGCCACACGCGCGCTGCCGAACAGCTCGGCCGCACCCAGCCGGCGATCAGTCTGCAGATGAAGAAACTGCAGGAGCTGCTCAACGTTTCTCTCTTTGCCAAGGACGCAAGCGCCCAACCGACCGAGGCCGGTGAGCTTGTCGCAAGCTATGCCCGGCAGATGCTGGCGCTGAACGACGAGATGATGCTGCGCCTCTCGCGGCGCGACCAGCACGGAAAGATCCGCCTCGGCATCCCGAACGATTATGCGGACCATTTCCTGCCGAGACTGATGCCGCGCCTTGCCCGCAGCGGCCACGACTTCCGCTTCGAGGTGGTCTGTGACCTCTCGCATGTCCTTCTGCAGGGCCTGCGCAACGGGCTTTATGACCTTGTCGTTGCGATGACGCCGGACGGGCCTGCAGAAGGTGCGTTCATGACCTGGAAGGAGCAGCTCGCCTGGGTAGGCGACAGTACGGCCCAAGTGGTCACGGACGAGAACGCCAATCTGCGCATTGTCTGCTATCCGGAAGGCTGCCTCTATCGACGGGCTATGCTGACCGCCTTGCAGCGGGACGGTCGCGGCTATGATCTTGTCTACACGAGCCCCAGCCTTTCGGGGCTCGAGGCGGCCGTCGGCTCCGGCTTTGGCAACACGGTGCTCGCTCGCCGCATCATCCCTCCCAAGCTCGTGCGCCTTGACGATACCCTCGGCCTACCGAGGCTAGCGGATGTCGTCGTTGGCATTTATCTCAGTTCCGACCGCAAGCGCTCTCCCGTGGCGGAGAGCTTTGCCGCGCATTTCGCCGACGCTTTTCTCGCCGATACGCGGGTCGACTAAAGCTCTTGTACATTTTTGAAACGCCAAAACGCCTGGCGGGCATCTTCCTGCGCCCGCCGTGCGCTTTTGCTGGAAATGGAGGACGTCAGGTCCGCCGGACCCGTCGGGCGAGGTTCAAGACCAGAAACAATGCGATGGAGACGGTGGTCAGCAGGCTCGCCGCCGCCATGATCGTCGGGTTGATCTGGTCGCGGATGCCCGAAAACATCTGCACCGGCAATGTGCGCTGTTCCGCGCCCGTCAGGAAAAGTGCGACGATCACTTCATCGAACGAGACGGAGAAGGCCAGCAGCGCACCCGATACGATGCCAGGCAGGATGAGTGGCAGCGTGACCCTGAAGAAGACGCTGACCGGTCCCGCACCGAGGCTTACACCCGCCCGTGTCAGATTGGTGTCGTAGGTCGAAAGCGCCGAAAGCACCGTGACGACGACGAAGGGTATGGAGAGCGCCGCATGGGCGAGCACCAGTCCCAAGCGCGTATTGGTGAGGCCCAGCGAGCCGAAAAACATGTAGGCACCGACGGCGATGATGACGACGGGCATGATCATCGGTGAGATCATCAGCGCCATCACCGCCTTTCGGGCGGGAAAACCGGGCCGGCTGATGCCAAGCGCGGCAAGCGTGCCGAGCAGCGTAGCAAGCGTCGTGCTGAAGAACGCCGCCACGAGGCTGTTCATAAGGCTCTGCGTCCAGCGCGCGTTATCGAAGAAATCGGCATACCAGCGCCAGGAAAACTCCCGGATCGGAAAGGTGAAGAAGGGATCCTTCGCGACGGAGAGCGGAAAGACGACGAAGAGCGGCCCGATCAGGAAGGCGAGCACGGCGAAGGCAAAGGTGACGACGGCGAAGCGGCAAAACCGTTCGCTGCGGGTCGCGTAAGCGGGAAGCCACATGGTTTTCATCCGAGCTTGATGCGGTCCGCGCCGACGAGGCGCAAGAACGCGAGGTAGATGGAAAGCGTCATGACAAGGAGCAGGCAGGCGAGCGCGGCAGCCATGCCCCAGTTCAGGTCGCGGTTGATGTAGGTGGCGATGAAGTTGGACATCATCTGGTCGCGCGGGCCGCCGACCAACGCCGGCGTGATGTAGTAGCCGAGCGACAGGATGAAGGTCATCAGGCAGCCGGCGGCAACGCCCGGTAAGGTTTGCGGTGCGTAGACACGCCAGAACGCCAAGAGTGGCGGCGCGCCAAGCGAGCGCGCGGCGCGCATCTGCCCTTCCGGAATGGACTTCATGACACTGAGGATCGGCAGGATCGTGAAGGGCAGCTGGATATGGGTCATCGCCGTCACCGTTCCGAAGCGGGTAAGGATCAGCTGGAGCTTTTGCGTGGTGATGCCGAGCGCCAGAAGCGCCTGGTTGATCGCGCCATCCGTCTGCAGCAGCACGACCCAGGCGGTGGTGCGCACCAACAGCGAGGTCCAGAGCGGCAGCAGCACCAGCAGGAGCAGGAGGCTGGCAGTGCGTGACGGTGCCAGTGAGATGACGTATGCCGTGGGGAAACCGAGAGCCAGTGTCGATATCGTCACAAGCCCGGCAATCCAGAGCGTGCGGCCGAGAATGTCGAGAAAGACCGCCTGGCTTCCTTCCACCCGCCCCACGCCGCCGGAAGCATCTTGGCCGAGGTCGAGCGATGTCAGGAGGTAATAGGGCGTCGCGCGGCTCGCGTTGCGCTTGATGATGGCCCAGAGATCGGGACTTGTCCAGACGGGATCAAACGCTGCGAATTGCGAGGCGAGGGAGCCTTCCTGGAAATTGCCGAGATGGCGGACCACGGACATGATCCGGCTGCGCATGCCGGCACTTTCATAGTTAAGCCTCTTGCCGAGTGCCGCGGCCGTATTGTCTTCCTTTGCGCGGGCAAGGTCTGCAACAAGTGCGGCGAAGACCTCCTCGCCGGGCGTTGCGCGCCCGTCCCAGCCGTCAAGAGCAGAGATCGTCTGCGGCAGCACGGCGCGAACCTCCGGATTGCGCACGGCGGAAGTAAGGAAGAGGCCGATCGGCGCGGCGAAGGTGACAATGAGAAAGAGGAGTGCTGGTAGCGCCAGCGCGAAGGCTCGCAGGCGGTTCGGTCGCTCGGCCCGGCGCAGCGCCGCGCCGAGGCCCGAGCGGGGAGCAGGAGCGGCGAGGGACAGGATCTGTGTCATGGCTACCTCATAAGTGTTCGGCAATCGGCGGCGAAACAGGCCATGCCGATGTGGCTTCCCGGCAGGATTGACGCAACCTCAGTCGCCGGCATGGAGGCGACGAGGCGCTCGCTGCCAAAGGCCTCCAGTGTCAACCGCACGCGGTCGCCAAGGAAGGTCCGGTCGAGGACACGCGCCGCGATGCGGTTTTCGGCATTCCTGCTGGCGGGACCTTGCAGGATCAATCGCTCGGGGCGAAGCGATACCGTGACGTTCGATCGCACCTGGCCTGACGTCCTGGTTGTGAAAAGCCGTGTTCCATCCGGCATCCGCGCAACGCCAAGTCCGTTTTCGGTGCCGGCGAATTCGCAGGAGAGCGTGTTGTTGTCGCCAATGAAGCCGGCGACGAAGCGGTTCTCTGGCTGGTCATAGAGCGTCACCGGATCGGAGAGCTGCTGGATGCGGCCCTCGTGGAAAACGGCGATGCGATCGGACATGGTGAGGGCTTCGGACTGGTCGTGCGTCACATAGACCATGGTGATGCCGAGGCGTTGCTGAATCCGTCGGATCTCGACCTGCATGTGCTCGCGCAGCTGTTTGTCGAGGGCGCCAAGCGGCTCGTCCATCAGGATGAGCTTCGGGTTGAAAACCATGGCGCGGGCAAGCGCCACGCGCTGTTGCTGGCCGCCGGAGAGCTGCGCCGGACGGCGTTCGCCAAGACCGGCGAGCTTGACCAGCTGAAGCGCGTCTTCCGTCCGGCGCTTGGCCTCCGCACCCCGGATGCCACGATAGCGCAACGGAAAGCAGACATTCTCGGCGACCGTCATGTGCGGAAAGAGCGCATAGTTCTGGAAGACGAAGCCGATGTCGCGGCGCTCCGGCGGCAATCGCTCCACGGCCTTTCCTTCAAGCAGGATACGCCCGCTTGTCGGCTGCTCGAAGCCGCCGAGCATCATCAGTGTCGTTGTCTTGCCGGAACCGGAAGGCCCCAACATGGTAAGGAATTCGCCGCGCCGAACCGTGAGGTTCAGGTCCTCGACAACGAGCGTGCGCCCGTCATAGGTCTTCTGCACCCGCTCGAACGCGACCATGGTCTCCGTCGCGGGAATGGTCGGCGGCACCTCGTCGAGGCGCCCCCTTTCCAGATTGATGGTGTTCATTCGCGCGCCCCTCAGTTGGAGAGCCAAGTGGTGAAACGCTTGCGGATCTCATCGCCGTGGTCCGCCCAGAAGGCGTTGTCGAGCGTCAGCGAAGTCGTCAGATTACCGGGGCTGGTGGGTAGGTTCTTGGCGTCCTCTGGCGCCACTTCCGCCGCGGCGGTGGTGCGAACCGGGCCGTAGGGAATGTATTTTGCAATGCCGGCCAGAACCTTTGGTTCTACGGCGAAGCGGATGAAGGCCAGCGAACTTTCCAGGTCCTTGGCGCCTTTGGGAATGACCCAGAAGTTGGAGTCGAGGATCTGGTTATCCCAGACGATACCGAAGTGACGGCCTTCCTTGTTGGCGTTGAAAATGCGGCCGTTCCACGCTGTCGTCATGGTTACCTCGCCCGATGCGAGCAGTTGCGGCGCCTGGGCCCCCGCTTCCCACCAGACGATCTCCTTCTTGATCGTGTCGAGCTTGGCGAAGGCGCGATCGAGCCCTTCGGGCGTTGCGAGCGTTGCATAGACGTCCTGCGGCGCGACGCCATCGGCTAGGAGCGCAAATTCGAGATTGGTCGCCGGGTTCTTCCACAGTCCGCGTTTTCCGGGGAAGCTGGCAAGATCGAACAGGTCGGCGAGCTTCGTCGGTGGCTTTGCCAGCTTGTCGCCGTCATAGGAGAGGATTGTCGAATAGACGATCGTGCCAACTCCGCAGTCGGACGTGGTGCCGGACAACCAGTCCGATTTCGCTCCGATCTTCTCCCAGTCGATCGTCTCGAAAATGCCCTCGTCGCAGCCTTGAAGCAGGGTCGGCGCATCGACGTCGACCACGTCGATCGTCGTGTTGCCGCTGTCGATCATCGCCTTGATCTTGGCGATTTCACCACCGTACTCCTGCTCGGAGACCTGCCGACCGGTTTCTTCCGCATAAGCGCTGAACACGGCCTTGCGCTGCGCTTCCTGATAGGCGCCACCGAAACTCATCACGGAAAGTGGTTCGGCCGCGAAAGCTCCGCCCAGAGCCAAGCCATAGGCAAGCGTCGTCGCTGCCAGAAACGTACGTGTTCTGAACATGGAAATTCCTCTCTGGAGACAGTTGTTTGCGTAACCCGTCGCAACGCCCGTCTTGCTTGCGGGCTATGAAAAGAGCCTATGTCGCGACATGCTGCGGCGCAAATAAGTAGGTGTCATGCGGGCATGAGCCCGGCTTATCAAGGCAGCGGCCTTGCATGGGTCGCCGCTTGATCGAATGAGTGCGGTTCGAATTCGTCGAGGCGTGACATTCGGAGCCTTGGCCGGCGGTGGCCGGGATTGCAGCGGCCGGAAAACGGGCTTGCGGAGAGGGGCAAGCTTTGGGAGCGGGCTTCGCCGTAGGAGCCGTTTCCGATCGTATAATAAAGAGGGCTCGGGCAAACCCCACCCGCTCCAACCGATCCGCGATGGCGCGATGCAGATGAGTAGCCAATCCGCAGCTACTTCATGCCAAAGTGGGCAAAGCAGACGTTCTAAGAAAGCGCTATCGCCAATCTGTCAATGCCGGAAGCCGTGGGCTGTTCGTCGCGCTCACCAAGCAACAGAGCGCAACATGCCTGACAAGTAGGCCACTTACGGCACGCGGTCAGGTGCAACTATACCTCCTTCATTTTCAAGTATGTCGATACGTTTAGCTACAGATTTTGAGAATTTCAGACGCACACCAATGCCGGCGCCATTGTCAGGAATGAAGACGGCGCCGGCTCTTTCCAGAGCGGATTGCAAGGCAAACACTTCATCATCATCCGGTTTGTCGAGCTTGCGCTCAAAACGCAGCACGGTTTCCACGCCCACGCCGGCAGATACTGCGAGACGCTCGGGCGAGAGGTCGGTAAGTGCACGTGCGGCACGACATTGGGAGCCAGTAATCATGGTTGTTGTCCTTTTCTACAAACAGGACCGCCCCATCATCGGGGCGATCAACCGTGGCCATCGAATTTGCCACACTCGAGCTGATCGGCGGAAAGGGTCCGAACGTCAGCGACAATCGTTCTCTGCTTTATGCAGGAAGGCTTGACGTCTCGGAAGAACGGAAGCCTTCGCCTCCGGCGCGTGTCCGGTAAACTGCCAACACCGTCAGCTTGTGCCGCCTATCGTCCCGTGTGGTCCAGCCCATCGTCTGACCGGCGGATAAGCCGAGAAGGGCAGTTCCGATGGGGGTCAGGACGGATATTCTGCCTTCGGAAATATCGGCGTCCTTCGGGTACACGAGCGTCACTGTTCGCCCATCACCGGTGTCAGTTTCATACTCTACCGTCGATCCCATTCGGACGATATTCCGAGGCACCGCGGTGTCGGAAACGACGCGTGCGCGTTCGAGCTCGAGCAAGAGACCATCGGAAATATCGGGAAGGCGATCAGCCGCGGCGAGCGCAAGTTTATTCAATCGCTGGTGATGCGTCTCGCCAATCACGATCGAAGGTTTTTGTGAGTTCTGGATGTGCTTTTTCATTTTTTCTACCTACGCGTCCTTTCTTATTCACCTTAGCGTCACCTCAGCTAGCGACGTGGGTCCGAGATGGGAACTCGTTAATCGCTCTCGGGTCACTGTCTAGGATTGCCATCACTTCGTCAGCCGAATGATCCAAGGTGCGCGAACCAGCCGGAACAGTCGCGAAAGCGCGGGCAAGAAGATACGAGCCTCGGAGCGCGGCCAAAGCAGCGTGAAAACGAGGTCGACGGGATCGCCGTCGGGACTGTCGAAATCAATCGGAGGGGCCAATCGCGTGAACCATTGATTCGCCTGCGGCCCTTCGCTGTCAATGCGGCCATGGTCGTGCTCCTTTCAGGAAAGCGCCGGGGAATAGTCCGCCACGTTCCAGCGCTGCTGGACGCGCCAGCCCCCGGCTTTCGTCGTCGTAGGCTCCGGACAGGATTGCATGGCGAAGATCATCCGATGCGTGGTGAGTTGACGAAGCTGGCGGCACTTGACCGACCGACAGCACGATCAATGCATGCTTCCGGCTATTATGGTCGGTCCAAGTAGCTGATTGCCCAGCCGAAAGACCCAAGAGAACGGTTCCGATGGGGGTGAGGACTGATACCTTTCCCGCGGAGATGTCGGCATCGCGGGGAAAGACAAGCGTGATCGTCCGCGCATCGCCCGTGTCGGTCCGGTAGCGGACGGTCGATCCCATCCGGACAATGTTCTCCAGATCCGAGTCAACAACGACGTGTCCGCGGTCGAGTTTGAGAAGCAACGCTTCGGATACCTCCGCCAGGCGCGCAACCGCTAGCGCTAGTTCTGCAAGGCGCTTGTAGTCCCCCGTGTTAATGGTGGTGGTCGGCTTAAGACGGTCGGTTTTATTGTGCATTCTCTGATACCCATGCGTTTCCCGCGGCCAGTGCGCTGCGCATTGGCCGGCCGTTGCCGGCGTTGTTGCATAACTGCGGCCATCCCGAGTGCCTCGGCATGCTCCCTCTGTGTAGGCTTGCGATGCACGCGGAGGAGGGTTCGTCTGCGGCGCGAACACGAGCAAGCGACGCGGTCGTCCGCGAGGCCTCCGCCGACCTCCTCGGCTGGCAATCGTCATTTGCCTGCCGGAACGCTACGTGCCGCGTGTCCGGTGGCGGAGAACTTTGCTTCTGGTGCGAAAGCGGCCTTTTTGTCGCTTCCCGTTGAGGCTGATCCGACCGGGGGAGCGTCAACGATATCCTGAACACGAAATACGCGGCAACCAGGACGATGAAGACACAGAGATCGAACGACTCGTTCATGTCGATATGCTCCTTCTTTCAAGCGCCTGCACAGATCCGGGCATTGGTAATGCTCCAGCCTCGTTTCGAGGACGCTGTAGTCCTTGGACGTCAGTTGCCAGTCGCCGACGGGCGCAGCGAGTCTCCCGCTTGAACATCGGGCCGGCATCAAGCATCGATCGGAGGTAGAAAATTGCCCCTGGCGCGGAACCGACCCAAGGGTTCAGGCTCCTGCGATCAGGGCTGCCCGCCTGGTTAAGAAGCCGGGTGGAGCGACCCATGGTCTAATCTCCCGTGCTAGAGAGCACCGGCGTGTGTCGCCAGCTTCCGTCCTCGTCCAGCGCCGACTGGCCGACGGAAATCACAGACAATCGATGCAGGCGACCGTCCCGCGCCGTCCACATGATCGATTGACCGACCGAGAGGCCGATAAGGGCGGTGCCGATTGGCGTCAGGATGGATATCTTTCCTTCAGAAATATCGGCGTCTCTCGGGAACACGAGCGTCACTGTTCGCCCGCCTCCGGTGTCTGTTTCATACTCCACCGTCGACCCCATCCGGACGACATTCCCAGGCACCGAGCTGTCCGGAACCACGCGTGCGCGTTCGAGCTCAAGCAAGAAACCATCGGAACTCTCGGGAAGGCGATCAGCCGCGGCGAGCGCAAGTTTGTTCAATCGCCGGTGATCCGTCTCGCCAATCACGATCGAAGGCTTTCGTGGGGTCTGGCTGTGTTTCTTCATTTTTTGCGTCCTCCTGTGGTTCACCTTGCCGCCACCTTTTGAGCCGCACTGGCCCGCGAAGGGATCTCGTTGATCGACCATGTCTCGCTCTGCAGGATCGCCATCACCTCCTCGGGCGACCGGGCCAGCCGGAGCCCCTCCCGGATCAGCGGCGCCCGCACGAACCGAAACAGTTGTGATAGCGCGGGCAGGAAGGTGCGAACCTCAGAGCGCGGCCAAAGCAGGGTAAAGACGAGATCGACGGGATCGAGGTCGGGACTGTCGAAATCGATCGGAGGAGCCAGTCGCGTAAACGATGCTACAGGCGACGAGATCGAGCGCAGCAACGCGTGCGGGACGGCGATCCCACGACCAATGGCGGTTGAGCCGAGCCTCTCGCGTCGCCGAACACCCCGGAGAACCACCCGATCATCGAGCCCCCTTCTCCGCGCAATTTTGACAGCGATCTTGGACAGTGCCGAATGCTTTCCCTTTGTCGCAAGGTCAAGCGAAACATCTTCTTCTGACAGGTTTCTGAAAATCATCATGGTCGCCTCTAAGCCGAACCGCGCGAGTGCGAACGCAGTGCGGTTGGCACTCCGTCTGCAATGCGGTGTTACATTGAATTGAGGAATTGGCTGACCCGGACGCGAAGCCAGTAAAGTTCGCGTCCGGGCTAGAGGCCTGCTTTGAGCGGCCGTGGTTCTCGCTGATCCATGAAAATATTCATAATAACTTAAACATGGGGAGAGAATTTTTTTAATCAAGCGCGCAGTCACCAAACGTAGACCGTGCGTGAATTCGCGAGATTTGCGTTCAGTCAACTTGCGTACAACCAAAGGCAGCGAAGGCAAAAACATTGAGAAGTGCAGAAATACTGCACTGAAATGCCAGTTTATTTCGTTGGACTAATATTTCCGCCTGGTTCTTGAATGGCTGTGCGCGACAAGCCGTGCGAATAGCCATTGGCTGCCGGAATTACGGCGACCGCGGGTTTGAACGAAAAAGGATCTCCCCCGATGAAAAAACTCTTCCTCGTACCTGTCCTGACACTGACCAGCTCGCTTTGTGCTATGGCGGCGGATGAGGTCGCGAAATCGCCGCCAGCCGCCCCTTATCAGCAGGTTAGCAAGCTGGTGAAGTTGCCGGACTTCCTCCCTGGCATGGGCCAGCTCTTCGTTGATCCGGCGACACTGCCCGCCGGACCGTTCCTTGCATATGATCATGACGGAAAGCTTGTCAGCACGATCTATATGTTGCCCACAAAGGATCTCAATCCGGACAAGTCATTCGATAATCTTTCTGCGCCCGGCGGCAATGTTGACCATGTCGACGTCTACTACAATGCCGGCCATCCAGGCGTGGAAGAGCCGCATGTCCATGTGGTCCTGTGGCATGTTGCAGCGGCTGACGAAGCGAGCGTCGCCAAATGATGGTCGCGCGGCGTGAAGTGCTGGGTCTATGGGGCGGGCTCGTCGCCGTCCTTTCCCTGTCGCGGCGGGACGTGCGGGCCGAAGAGGTAGTGGAGATTAGGATGCACGGGCGCTCCGATGGCTCGCATGTCTGGTTCGACCCGATCGGTGTTCTGATCAAGCCGGGTCAGATGGTCCGCTGGACCAACTTCAACCCCGGCAATTCGCATACGACGACCGCCTATCATCCAGCAAACTTCGGAAGGCCGCTGCGCATTCCTGAATCGGCAAAATCCTGGGATTCAGACTATCTCCTGCCCGACGAGAGCTTTTCGGTGACCTTCACCGAGCAAGGGGTTTATGACTATTATTGCGTTCCCCATGAGCAGGCTGGAATGGTCGGCCGCATCATAGTCGGCGAACTAGAAGCGCATGGCGGCTGGATGGAGGCGCTCGCTGCAAGCAGCGGCCTACCGGATGAGGCCCTCAAGGCGTTTCCGACGGTCGAAGAAATAATGGCAAAGCGGATAGTCCGCCGAGTTTAGATAGTGCGCCGAGCCATTCGGCGGTGTCCGGCCGACGAGCGAATAAATGAAGACGATGGCGCGGGAACCGTAGTTTCCGAACGGCATCGGAAACCATGAGGGGCTACCATGACAGACATGGCGTTTCGGGCAGACCTATTGCTGCAACCGCAGGCGGAGAGTAGCGGCGGCACACTGGCAGTAAAACAGCGAGAACGCGCAATGCGCCGGCTTGCCTCCTTGGGCGAGATGACCGGCGGCATTGCCCATGATCTCAGGAACATCCTGGCGATCGTCGAATCGGGCCTGAGGCTCGCCGAACGAAAAGCCGACCGGCCGGAGAGCGTGCGCGCCTACATCGCGGCGGCGCGGGAAGGCGTCGACCGGGGCATCGAACTGATATCGCAGTTGCTCGCTTTTGCAGACCATAGAGAACTCGACCTGCAATTGCGCGACCTGAATGAGCTCGTCAGCTCTTCCGGGCCATTCCTCAGATATGGCGCGGGACCAAACGTCCGCGTCAGGTTCGAACTTGGTTCCGACGTTCCAAACTGTCGGATCGATCCGACGTTGTTCGACGCCGCGCTCCTCAATCTTGTCCTTAACGCTCGCGATGCCATGCCAGGCGGCGGCGAGATTTGGATCGGAACGGAGCGGCTCGTCGAGACGGATTGTGCGCCAGGCGGGCCGGCGCCGGGAAGCTATGCCCGCCTTCGCGTCAAGGACCACGGCTGCGGCATGCCATCGGAAGTTCTGAAAAAGGTGATGGACCCCTTCTTCACGACCAAGGGCGAGGACGGCACCGGAATGGGATTAGCGCAGGTGCGTGCTTTCATGCAGATGGTCGGGGGAGATCTGCGCATCGCCAGCGAGCGAGGGACCGGAACCACGGTCGATCTGCTGTTTCCATCGACCGACGCGGTCGCTTAGGCCTCGATGTTGCCTTCGGAGATCGCGCGCAAACCGGCAAGGGCAGGTCCCACGACACTCTCATCGGCATTTGCAGACCTCACCGCGTAAACCGGATAGGAATATTGCGGCATGTCGGGTACGAGATGGAGCTGCCCCGCCGCTAAATGCGGCTCCACCGCACTCATCCTGAAATAGCCCGAGCCGCCGCTCGCAAGAACATAGCTGAGCGCCAGGGGACCGAGATCGAAAGAGAGGTCCGGTGCGACATCCGGGAAATTCATGTCGTGTTGCCGCACGAAATCCGGCCCCCAATCCATGTAGACGTAGCTCGTCTCCTCGAGGCGACGCGCTTCGGGATCGGTTGTCACAAGCATGAGTTTTTCTTCCATCAGTAGATCGATCTTGAGGCCGGGGCGATGCTGGGGCGCATACATGATCGCCACATCGACCATCCCCGAGGCGATCTGATCGATCAGATCCTGGGGCACGTCGACATGTACGCGAAGCGCGATATCGGGAAGAAACCGACGAATCCACCTGACCCAGTTCAGCAGGAGTGGTTGCGCAAGCGTGACTTCGCTGCCGACCGTCAGCACCGCTCGGCGTCCTGCCGGCACTTTGACCTGTTGACGAGTGCGCTGCCATAACTGGACGAACGTTGGCGCGTGGCGCAGGAACTGCTCGCCTGCCGGCGTCAGTGACGCGCCGCCTTTGTTCCGAATGAACAGCGGCCGGCCAAGCAGTTGTTCGAGGTGGCGAATCCGCGCACTGACCGTCGTCTGAGCAACATTCAAGCGCTCGGCGGCTCGAATAAAACTTCCCGTTGAAACTATTTCCAAGAAAGTACGGGCTAGTTCAATGTCCATCACAGTATAGCATAAAAGTTGCGCTTAAATGTCAATCAAATTCGTTTGCTAAATACTAGCTGAGCCGTAAGCTTGGGTGGAATCCAGCAGTCCTAGCGGTGCATGCTGCGTAGCCAGCGACCGAAACGCGGGTGCCATGCTTGTTTCGGCGCGGCGCGGTTGGCCCACTCGTCATGCACGCAGCGCCGCGGACCTACGTCAACCGTCGTCGTTCCCGACATCTATGGGGCATTTATCGATGTGCCAGCAAGAGCTCCCTGAGAACGACGGCATCGTTGTGCGTCTCGTCACGCGCGGCATAGACAAGCGTGATCGGACCTTTAAGCGCCAGGTCGCGCAATCGATCAAATTCCTCGCGATGCGCCTCGATCTCCGCGGCATATCGCCGGCGGAACTCCTCCCAACGGGAGGGATCGTGAGCGAACCATTTCCGCAGCTCGGTGCTTGGCGCCAGTTCCTTCAGCCAATAATCGATTGCGGCATCGGTCTTCCTCACTCCACGCGGCCACAACCGGTCAACCAAAACACGCTTGCCGTCACTGTCCGTCGGTCTCTCGTATGCGCGTTTCAGTTTGACATTCTTCTCGGAGATTTTGCCGCTCATCACATCGCTCCCTGCTACCCACAGTTAAAAACATAGGGCGATGTGATCATGCCTGCGATGACGAAATCACCTCGGGGAGCCGACCCGAAGAACGCTCGCCGCCGCTTCACGCGACTACGCCAGGAGAAAAACGATGAAGTTCTTTGTCGATACAGCCGATATTGCCGAAATCCGCGGGCTTGCCGGCGCAGGTGTCGTCGACGGAGTGACGACCAATCCGTCGTTGATTGCGAAGACCGGCCGACCGATCCGGGAGATTATCAAGGAGATCTGCGAGGCGATCGAGGGCCCGGTCTCAGCGGAGGTCACCGCGACTGAGTTCGACGGCATGGTCGCCGAGGGGGAGCGGTTGGCCAGCATTGCTCCCAATGTGGCCGTCAAGGTGCCCTCGACCTGGGATGGATTCAGGGCTTGCCGGGCACTCAGCGAACGCGGGCTGAAGGTCAATGTCACGCTCTGCTTTTCAGCGAACCAGGCACTGCTCGCGGCGAAAGCCGGTGCAGCATACATCTCGCCTTTCGTCGGCAGGCTCGACGATATCGGCCTGGATGGCATGGAGGTCGTTCGGAAAATCCGGGCGATCTACAACAATGACAAATCCTTCAATACGGAAATTCTGGCGTCCTCAATCCGCACGCCGCTGCATGTCACGCAGGCTGCAATGGCGGGCGCCGATATTGCGACGGTGCCACCGGGAGTGCTTAGGAATCTGGCCAAACACCCGCTCACCGAGAAGGGACTGGCATCCTTCCTTGCCGACTGGGGCAGGACGGGGCAAGCCATTCTCTAGATGTCCTGTTGCCGCTTGTCATGAGCAATCCAGCAGAAAAACTGCACGCAATGGACGATTATATTCGTTTGCTTAACAGACGCAGCGGCCACAAACTGGCTGGCGAGATCAAAGGCCGCGACCCGCAGAGTCGCTTTCAGCCCTCGCAGCGGGCGCCATCTCGATAGCCAAGGAGAAACGAATGGCTGCTGAGCACAGAAGCATGACTGGGCCTGATCTGGCGCGGGGCATCAGACTTGCCGATCTTCCTGACGGCAGCAAGCTGGTCGGCTATTGCGGCGATGCGCAGGTGCTGCTTGTGCGCCGCGGGGCGGAGATTTTGGCCGTTGACGCGCATTGTACGCACTACAACGGTCCGCTCGCCGACGGACTGGTGGCCGGCGACACCGTCCGCTGCCCATGGCATCACGCCTGTTTCAGCTTGCGGACCGGGGAGGCCCTGCGCGCACCCGCCTTCAGGCCGCTGGCATGCTGGTGGGTGGAACAGCGCGACGGGCATATCTTCGTGGTCGGCAAGCGCAAGCGTGCGGAAGCGGCAACGAGCGAGCGGCCTGTCGAGGCAATGCCCGAGAAGATCGTCATCGTCGGCGGCGGCGCGGCCGGCTTTGCTGCTGCGGAAATGCTGCGGCGGGAGCAATATGCCGGCAGCATTGTCATGCTCAGCGACGACGAGGCGCCGCCTGTCGACCGGCCGAATCTTTCCAAGGACTACCTTGCCGGCAAGGCGCCGGAGAGCTGGGTCCCGCTACGGGGGGAGAGCTATTATTCCAAGAACCAGATCGACCTGCGTCTCGGGACGCAAGCGGTTCGCATCGAGCCGCGCACCCGCGAGGTCATCCTCGCTGGCGGATACTCGGTCCCTTATGACAGGTTGCTGCTGGCGACCGGTGCAGAGCCGGTTCGCCTGATGATTCCGGGTGCCGACCAGCCCCATGTTCATACGTTACGCTCTCTCGCCGACTGCCGGGCCATAATCGAGCAGGCGACGACGGCCCGCCGGGTCGTCGTGCTTGGAGCGAGTTTCATCGGCCTCGAAGTTGCCGCGGCCCTGCGCGCTCGCGGCGTCGAAGTCCATGTCGTCGCACCCGGCAAGCACCCAATGGGGCGAGTCCTGGGACCGCAGATGGGCGACTTCATCCGCACCCTTCACGAGAAGAACGGAGTCGTTTTCCACCTGGAGGAGACTGCAAGCAGCATCAATGGCAGAGAGGTGAAACTTCGCAGTGGCGACACGCTGGCCGCTGACCTCGTCGTCGCCGGCATTGGCGTACGGCCACGGACGGGGCTCGCGGAAACTGCAGGGCTGACAACTGACCGCGGCGTCTTGGTGAATGGTTTTTTGGAAACCAGCGCACCTGGGATCTTCGCGGCCGGTGACATCGCGCGCTGGCCCGATCCCCATAGCGGGGAGAACATTCGCGTCGAACATTGGGTGGTCGCCGAGAGGCAAGGGCAAACCGCGGCGCTCAATATGCTCGGTCGGGGCGAGAAGTTTACAGCCGTGCCGTTCTTCTGGAGCCAGCACTACGACGTCAGGATCAACTATGTCGGCCATGCGGAAGGATGGGACGAAATCATGGTCGAAGGCGACATAGCCGGCCGGGACTGTCTGCTGCGCTTCAAGCGCGACGGCCGCGTATTGGCTGCCGCTTCGATATCCCGTGACATCGAAAATCTGATGATCGAGGTGGCAATGGAGCATGAAATGGTCTCCTGCTGACGATGCAGGCGCCAAAGGCTCGCACCACCGCAGCGAAGAAAGGAAGTCAACTATGTCAACGTCGCTCGACGACAACCCGGCTCCTGGCTTGCATAGGATTACGCCCGCCAAGCACTACTCCAGGTCGATCGTCTTCATCGACGAGATCGCCAAGCAAGAACCGCATGAGACGTCTTCTTCGGTCGATATCTTCTCGTGCGATGGCATCAATTGGTACTGCCAGGTCTGTTGCGGTGAAAAGAAAACCCAGCCCATGGGGCCATTCACCAAACGACGGGCGGAGCAGATTCAGGAGGCCCGCAGGGCGCGGCTGGCCCAAAAGGGAACTGCGTGGCTCGTCTTCGAGCGAACCGGAGAGGACTGATGACGAGGCAAATTGAGCGAGTTGGAGTGAAGTGAAAAATCCTAGCCCGAGTGGTCACGCGACGTCCGACAGCCCGCGTTGAGTGTGACAAGCCTTCGTCTAGGGAGGCGATTCAGCGCTGATATCGCATTGGTTGTCTATTGTCTGCTAGCTGCAAAGGACCCGGATTTCGTCCTGTTTTCTCAACGACTCCGTCGTTTTCTGGCTCAAGGCGGTAGCTCCATTTCAGGACCGTGAACCCTGGCGCCAGTCAACCGGCGGCCAGGGAAATCGAACTGAGATCCCGTTAATTTTGACTGAGCAGTTCTGCTCCGAGGAGTTATGCCATGAGCAACCGGCTTCAGTGTTATCTAACGCCAAACGACCATGCGGTCCTCAGAGAAATTCTTGATCAGACCCCGAGCGACAACGCCTACCGCCGATTGCTTAGAAGAAAGCTGGTGCAGGCTGAAATTTGCTCCCCCAGAAATGTCCCCGATGATGTCGTGACGATAAACAGTCGCGTGACCTTCAGCATCGATGGAGGTGTGCCGAGAACAGCCAATCTGGTCCGCAATGAGAGCCAGGACTTTCCTAATTACACTGTCTCAGTAGAGTCGCTCTTGGGGTTGGGGCTGCTCGGCTTGAGAGCGGGTCGAGCAATTGCCGTAGAAACAGAAGCGGGCGGCTTACAGAAGATCAACGTGATCGGGATTGATTTCCAGGCTCTTGCGCTTTCGAGGCGCCCCAATGGTGATCACCTCGACGTTATCGCCAAGGATTCGTTGGGATCACAGTCAGGATGTCGCCCAAGGATAAAGGAAGCCGAATGATGCATGTTTCGCGCGAATTAACAGTCGTCCACCCAGCGTCCTAAGGCCGCATCTCGACCGATTGAATCCTTTACCTCAAGTAACCATATCGGAGTCATGACTACTTTACGACGGCACAAGAAACACTTGGTCCCCGCAGCGTCCCTGCTGACGCGCTCGTAACCCCGAGTCGGCTTGAACGCACGCGTTCGCCGCCTCGGGGATCCCCTTTCACATAGACAGTCTGGCACGCGGCTACTCGCGCGCGGCGCTCAAGTGGGCGCCGCCGCGTCTGCAGGCCGCTGATGCTTCCCGAACGCCCGTTCGCCGCGTCGCTTTCGCGGACCGCGCGACCGGGCCGATCAATGCTGCGAATGGAGGGCAACAATGTCCGCATACGAACACTCATCAACCCAAGTCCGCCAGGATCCGAAGCTGCGGAGTCCCAGGGTGACTGTCGCGGGATTTCTTCTACGCGCGCTGCAACGCCGGCAGCGGAGGCGGGCGGCCGCCGCGCTTCAAAACCTCGACGACAGGCTGCTCGAGGACATCGGTATAACGAGGAACGACATCCCGCGGATTGTCGAAAGGCTCTTCCGGCCGTCGGAACAGGTAGAGGTGGAATCTCCGGCAACTGTGTCCCAGCAGCCCGTCAGCCCGGTTTCGAAAAAGTGGCCTGAATGGCTGCCGGGCCTTAACCCGGTGAACAACGGTTCGCAGGCCAGCGAGGCATCGCGCCATCCGCTGGCCTGCCGGAGGCAACGATGGATAGGACAACGAAAACGATCATCGCGGTGGGCATCTTTGGATTGAGGGTCGTCGCTTTCGCGATGCTCTGAGACTGGACTCGGCTTTCCGGCGACATTGCGTCGCCTTGAGAAGACAGGTCCATAGGCCAGGTGGATATCATGTGCATGGAGACTTTCATCAGGATTTCGAGGCTTGCCGGGGAGGGACGAGTCCTTTCCCGGAGCAGGCTCTCTAACCCGAATTCCGCGCATAAAATCCTGCTCCGGGACATTTTTTAGAAGGGCGGTTCATTCCCGCGGCGCCTCGCGGCGCCGCACGAAAAGGAGCAAAAGCATGAGAATATTCCTTTCAAAGCGCATCTGCCTTTCGTGCAGCCATTCGGTACCAAGAGCGGCCGTCCGGTGCCCTTGGTGTATGGCCTGGGTCGTCGTGCCTGCGGCGTTTGCGGACCAACCGGGACCGCGCCGTCGTCCATCCGGCCGTCCGACCTAGTCATTGGTGCAGCTGTGATCCGGCCCGCGTTTTTACGAGCCTTGCATTTCGCCCTGACGCGCTCCGGATCATGGCGTCGCCGTTCGAACCGACATGGTCCGCCTTTTCGATCCCAACCCGCCGGCCGATCTGACATCGTCCCTGAACGCTGGGCTTTTCCCGCCCACTGCCAGCCGAATGCAGCATGCCCGATACCGGTCCGCGGGCGCCGGAGCGGACATTGGTTGCTGTGCGGGCGATGTTGCCTGTAACGCAGAAGCCGCCGAAGAGGGGAGCTGCGATGTTGGCAACACCCTGGGCCACCAGTTCGCAGTTGGAGCGGTGTCGTCGGCCGCTCATCGAGTCCGCCACAACAGCCGAGGAGTGCGAAGGAAAGCGCGGAGGGGAGGACTTCAATCACCTTCGCCCCCGAGAGCGATGGCAGGAATATCGCCCAAGCGAGTGCCGACGGTTTCGACCTGCAGGCCGTGCATGGCGGCCGTACCGGACCGCGATGATGAAGGCGGGCCAATGCGGCCGGTAGCGCGTACGGCGACGATGGCGCCAATCGTGAGCGCGGCGATGTCAATTGCAAAGATGTTGGCCGTCGGCACGACGCTACCGATCGCCAGCAGCTTCGTCAGGAGCGGCCCCGGCTCCTTGTCCAGCGTAAGGCCGAGCAATTCCTTCATCTGGCTGGCAAGGATGATTCCCCGATGCCGGAGGTGAACCCGCCCGTCACCGGATAGGGAATGTAGCCGCAGCAGTCCGACCGCCATCAGGATCGCGCCGGAGATCATCGTCGCAAGGAGAAGACCGTCGAGTCCGTGCTGTGCCACGGTCGCGGAAAACGAGCACGATGAACGCACCGGCCGGTCCGCCAATCTGCCACCAAGCGCGGAAACGATTAAGCCCCCAATGATCGACCTGTAGGGCCCGCGATCGGGCGTAGCGCCGGAAGCGATTGCGATAGCCATCGACAGCGGCAGCGCCACGATGGCGATCGTCAGTCCGGAAATGGCATCGGCTTTCAGGTCCGCGAGGCCATAGCGCTCGCGGAGAACCGTGACGAACTTGGGGGCAATCAGCTCAAAAAAGCCGGGCGCAACAAGTCGAGCGGCGATGACCATCCTTTCACTTGCGGACAGAGTTCCTGAAGAAAGCATAGCCAGTCCGGATCAAGCCCGATGGCTAAATGTGCAGTATGATGAATACCAGTGTAGCTATAGGTAGCGCGACGCACAGGGTGAGAAGCGTGTCGCGGCCAACGGCTTCGCTGCGGCTGCGCGCATTCGAGTCAGGACGATGCATGCTCGTGTCCTCCGTTTTGGGTGCCATTCGGTCCTGGCTTGGGCGGTAGCGTTTGACCGGATCATTCCCGACACATCGCTCGATGCACATCTGTCGCCGGGATGCCAGAGCGAGCGCGTGCATCGCCTCAGTCTGCGCCCACTGTTCAAACAATTATCCGGTCCCAGCCGCCGTAGTGTTCCTGGCTCCGCGTGCCGCGCGGCAAACTCAGAGCGACGAGGAGGAGGCCCGCTGCCACATCGCCCATCGTTCCGGCAAGCGTTTCGCCCTCGAGCATGAACGGCGAGGCGGCGATCCATGCGCCCAACGCCAGGTTCAAGAAACGAACGGGACGGGCCACTTCGGCCATGGCGGTGACGGCAGCCAGGATGACAAGGCAGCCCAGGACATGGTCGCTGAAATAGAGCGGAGGCCGCGTACCGAAAAGGAAGGGAGTGATCATCAGAAATGCGCCGAGCGCGGTGCTGGCGACCAAGGTCCAAGGAAAATTCACACCGCCGGTGACGAATTTGCGAAGAATTTCGGCCACCGGTCGGTCAAGATCCGCTTCAGGCGTCTGATTCTCCGACAGCGCCGGACCGCCGCGCCAGAAGGTTCGCCAGAACGGCTCACCTGCTTTTGTGGCCCGGTAGAGATACTGGCAGGCCGCCAACACTTCATCTATCGAATAGGGGACAAGCACTACTGTAACAGCTGCCTGGACGATACACAGCGTGCACAGGGCTCCGATGAGCGGCGGCTGGATGATGATAAAGCTGACGCTGACAACGCCGAGAGGGATGATGAGAAGGCCGAACAACAGCACCATCCAAGGCATGGTGCGCCAGCGGCGACCGTCACCGATCGCCCCCGCTAAGATATCGAGCGCGTAGGCAAAAGCGCCAAGTCCAGCGTCAGCAACTGGGAATCCCTTCGAAACCCAGGACGTCACAACAGCCTCGCTGCCATTGCCTGCCGGTGAGGGGCCTGGTCCGAAGAACGGGTCCCACAGACTGTCAATATGGCCGAGCTGATAGGCGGCGAGATAGCGCGAGACAAAAAGACCGACGAACGCGAGGGCGATGATCGGAACGCGCTGGGTGAAGCTGGACGGCGAGTACGTCCATCCCAGCGGCCGGTCGTCGTCCGCTGCAAGTGCGCGGCGGCTGATCCCTGGCGTCGGCGCGATCATGATGGCGAAGGCCGCCACCAGCATACCGATCAGCGTATCGGCTGCATATGCGGCTGCGTTGGTCGTCCAGAATGCCAACGGTGCGAATATGACCCATACTCCGACCGATGCTGTGATCCACTGCACCCACATTCGGCCTCGGGACATTCCGGCGAGGGCTAAGACGAGGATCAGAAGGCCGGAGGCGATTTCGCTGGCCCCCAGCCATGCGTTGCGAACTTCCGGCGACGGGATCTCGTGTCCCAGCGCCGGCGGAAAGGGGACTGCCGCGGGGTCGAACAGGCCGTAGGCGAGGGGCGATACAATCAACCAGAGTCCGAACGCAGCGTTGACGAGCGGAGCCCACAGCGTCGCGGCACGATGCCGATCGATTGCTTCATCGACCTCTTCCATCGTGCGCTCCAGCGGGCCGCGCAGGCGCTTCTCCGCCTGCGCGAGTTCAGGTCCGGAGGCGGCAACACCTGAGGGGTCAAGCCTGTTTTTCGCATACCAATCCGTGGGATCCGCCATCAGCCGCATAATCATTTCCGGCAAAGTGCCCGTAAGGCTGCGCCGCGGTACCCACCCAAGCAGCGTCCGGGCGCGCGAGATGTCGAGTTCGTAGTGGTCATCCGAGTTCTCCACCATCCATGGCCGGATATGGGTATCCTGATCCAAGACTTCGGTCTGGACCCATGAGCCCACCTTCGTCACTCCTTTCGGAAGGGAAAGGGTTCGCCAGCGTTCCCCATGGATCAGATCGCCAATGCGCTCTTGCAACGCCTGGTACGAAGGCGTCTCTTCCTCCCCGATCAGCAGAATTGTTTCGTCCGGAAGTTCGGCGCGGCGATCCACGGTCCGCACCACAGCATCTACCAGATCGTCCCGGTGCAGATAGGGCTGCCCGTGGGTGATATCACCTGTGAAAAGGTACGCAGTCGGCAGGCGCTCGAATATGCGGGCGATCTGCTGGGCGATGAAGGCCGCGCGACAGTCCTCGTCATAGACGCCTGCGAACCGGAGAATGACCGATTTGATGGCGCCGCGCCGTTCCTGGACCAGCGTCTCGGTTTCCGCCTTGGATCTTGGGTAAGCCCATGGGGGTTCGAGCGGCCAGTCCTCATTGATCTTCGCCCCCTTTTCCGGACTCGGAGCATGCACCAAGAGAGTGCTCGAAAAGATGAATTGTTCGACTTCGAAGGCCTTGAGCGCATCGAGCAGCCGTCGCGTCCCCTGCACGGTCACGGTGTCATATTTCGGGTGCTCTTCTCCGGTCGTATCGTAATAGGCCGCGAGGTGAACGATCGAGGCGATGCGACTTCCTACGCGTTCGCGGACCGCTGCTAATGCCCCGATGACGCTCCTCTCGGAGGTCAGGTCGATTTCGAGCGTCTCCATGCCGGTGATCGGCTCTCGCGGCGGCCGCGCGTCAAGACCTATTACCCGGTAGCGGTGGAGCAGGCCTTGCGCAATCGACTGTCCAAGGAAGCCGCTGCTGCCGGTGATAAGGACGGTCGGACGGCTCATGTTCTGCATGTCTGCCCTTTCCCGCAGGTCGAGCTTCTTCTGCCCGATCACTGCCCCCAATCGGGGCTTACCTGCCTCGACCGAACTGCCGACAGCAAAACCATTTTCGGCATGCTTAACACCTGCCAGCGACGTCGCCGGCGGTGCTGGTTGGAATGAGACAACCTTGGCGTCCGGGCAGGGCCGACGGTTCGGCGACGGAGGCATCACTTTGGCCTTATCGGTCAGGGCGGCAACTCGCGCAGCACGTATCCTCCCGACCACCGACCACCAATAGTCTGTCGCACGCGACGCAACAAATCCAACGAAATTAATGGCCGGATAAGTGCAGCTTTGTTGCATTTAGTGCCCATCTGTCGCCGGCCCATCGGTCCAAAGTTATGTCGAACACACTGTCGGTGAGAGCTGGGATGTGTTTCCGCTGCAGGTCCCTCCGTTTGCCCCGGTTCTGGCCATCAATCCGAAATGCTTGGCTCAACCGCAGCCTTCAGAATCTGTCAGATCAGGCCAAAACCTTCGGCTGTCGGCGCGAATCCTTGCGCAAGTAGCCGGCCGACTTTTCCCTTTGTGGCAACGCCCACCTTTGCGGTTATGCCGCACTCGGCCCGGGATCATCGTCATTTTCGACGACTGTTTTCCTGGGACGCGGTTGAAAGTTGATCACTTGTGGAGCCAGGTCGACCGGTTCAATCGGCTTGCTGCTCGTCCCGTTAAGAAGCGCATCGGCTTCGGGCTGAAACACAATGCGCTCGACCGATAGGGTCTCAGGCCGCTCCTCCTCTCCAAGGATCTCGGTCTTCTCGCCGACTGCCAGTCCAAGCAGTGCCAGACCACGCATCGTTCGAACCGATATGGCGAACCGGGCAAGTTTATCCGCCGCGCTTCGGACCAGCACATGTGGTCCGGTCCTCGCGCCGTTGACGGTGTAGACAACCTGAGTATCGAGCGTGACAACATTCGCAGGTATATCCTCACGGAAGAACACACTTGAGTGGTTCAATTTCTCCCGCAGTAGAGTCATAAAGGGTTCGGAGCAGTTGGTTTCGTGCTCCAGCATGGACATCAGGACGTTGACGTCTCCTGCAGTCAATTGGCAGAAGGTTTCCCTGGACATGGTGCATCTCTCCAGCACATTAGTTTCCTGTCAGTCGGGATTGGTGGGCCTGGATTGGAAAGCAGGCCCACCATGATTCATTCTCGGAGTGGATTCGGTAGCCGAGGCAAAGGCAGTCACCGAAACCAGATGCGGATGTGCCGCCGGGAAATATCCGCGTCGTCATTCACGATACCCGCAATCATCACGCGTGCCGCATCCGCTGCAGCTTCACGAGTGGGATAGCGCGACGGCAGCACCCCGTCGAATACCGAGGAGCAAGCGTACGCTGTCCTGCTCGCGCAGTCGTAGTGAAGTTGGACGTCGATAAGGCTGTCAGAACCGCTGCCTGCGGAAACAAACGATGTCATCGCTCCGCCTCCCCTCGAATTGAGAATTTGCTGTCCCCATAAGGTCGAACAGGTGACCGACAAGCCGCACCGTTCGCCCATGATGCTGTGGAGGCTGCTGACCCGAAGATCGCCTGAAGCTCGCGCTGCGGCTGGTGATGCACTCTCTTGAGCGCAAGTGTGACGGGTGATTTCGTGTCAGCTTCGATAATTGCTTGAGCACCTTCCTGCAGGCCAAGAACAGACAGGCCGATGACGCTGCGCAGGGGGATGATCCCTTGGAAGGACCCCAGTGGTCGCACGATGTCCACCAGGAAGGCGGTGACAGGAGCGTCGCTGGCGCACTGGTAGGTGATGCGGCTGTTGATCGTCACGACATCTCCGGGGATGGTGCCGGAGGTGACGACACGAGCTCTTGAGAGCCTGCGTCGGATTATGGACTTGCCCTTGTCGAGCAAGGTGGGGTCTTCAAGCAGGAACTGCAGGACCGTAGCGTCCTCAGCGGTGAGTATGGCTGGCGAATGGACTGCAAGCATCGTAGTCTCCTACCGGATGTTCATGTTGGTGAAACAGGAACTCCCTGTGCCGACCACGAGCGGTGCGGCACAGGGCTACGAGCCTGCGGTGAGACAACCTCCTCTGGGTTTTTGCCGTCTGCTATCGTTCAAATGCATTGGGGCCTCGGTGTAAATTACTTCAATGTTCAGGAGCCTCAGAGTGCGACTTCGGCGATCACGTCGTCGGCGACCCGCACTATGATCAGATGGGTTTTCCGCCCATCTCGCGAAAACCACTCGATGCGCTGTCCGGGTCGGAGACCCAGGAGCGCGACTCCGACTGGCGTCAAGACAGAAATCCTTGCCCTCTCGGCATCAACGTCATCGGGATAGACGAGAGTGAAGGTCCGCCGCGACCTGTCTTCCGCCTCGCAGGTGACCCTGGATCCGATCCTGACAACGTCGGGCGGCACCTGATCATCTGGCAACACGCAGGGTCGCTCCAGCTTTTCAATCAGTTCGGCAGCGATGTCGAAATCCTTGGACAACGACTGATACGCCAGACGGCTGAGCCTCGAGTAATCCGTTGCTCCAATAAAAGGCACGGGCAGATTCGTTGCGGCCCTGGACATCGTTTGCAATATCTCCGCTCAGGCAACGGGCTATCCACGTGCATGCAATCGAATATTCTGGAAGATTGTCGCGCACGTCAGCGAGCGTGGTGCTGAACGCGTTCATCCAGGACCCGGCAGGCGACAAGAGCCGGATCCGGGTTACGATCCTGCGATCGGGCAGACCCGAAAAGCGCCGATCGGATGTATGTCGCGGTTGGTCAACATAACCATATGGTTGCCCGCGGGGAAAGGGAAGTCAAGCCACCGGGTCAGGTACTGCAAGCGCGGGGGCACTTGTAGCACGCATTCCGCATCGCATCGTGGCCAGGTCGCAGGCTCAGATCACACGAGAGCATTTCGGTTTGGCTACCCCAAGAATGTCAACGCGATTTTGCCAAAGCGGCTACACCGTCCAGTTCCATAAGCTTTATTATGGAACTAACCGAGTGTAGCCGGTGGGTTCAAGGATGAAGTGCGACTTGCGATAGATACCAATGGGTTGTCACTCGCAAGGAATGGCTCATGAGACGCACCTACTCTCAAATCGACATGGACGAACGTCGTAGGATCGCCCGCTGGCGAGCGGCTGGCCTTAGTGCCACTGTTATCGCCGAGAAGCTTGGACGGCATCGCTCGACGATTTTCCGAGAACTTAGCCGCAATGCGTTCGAGGATGCGCAAATGCCGGAGCTCAGCGGCTACTACTGTGTCACCGCCAATGAGATGGCGCGTGAGCGCAGAGCCAAGCTGCGCAAGCTTGCTCGGTTTGCGCATGTGCGCCGATCAG